>Ga0182030_10000776_pt1 | contig 62606 bp, 55 predicted proteins | sample 812S3MmetaG_FD_121299 | JGI IMG/M metagenome (GOLD analysis project Ga0182030, IMG submission 121299) | Permafrost microbial communities from Stordalen Mire, Sweden - 812S3M metaG (Illumina Assembly) | ecosystem: Environmental > Terrestrial > Soil > Wetlands > Permafrost | place: Sweden... | reverse complement strand
TGCTGGGGCCGGTGTTTCTGCTGGCGCCGCTGGGTCTCCTCGCGCTCCGCCGGCGCGAAGGCCGCCATCTGTGGCTGGCGGCGCTGGTTTTCAGCGTGAACTACTTCAGCAATATCGCGGCGCGGTTTCTGATTCCGCCGATGCCGTTCGTGGCGCTCGCCCTGACGCTGGGGTTGAGCGCCGTGCTCCCGCAACTGGCGGTAGTGGTGGCGTTGCTCTCGGCGGCGCTCTCCTGGCCGTCGATTGTGCCGCGCTACGCCCACGGCGACGCCTGGCGCCTGCTGAGGATTCCGTGGCGCGAGGCGCTGCGTATACGGCCTGAGGAAGGCTACCTGGAGAGGCGGCTGGATCACTACGGGGTGGACCGGCTGATCGAGGAGAAAACGGCGCCGGGCTCCACGGTGTTCACCTTCGTGCCGGTTCCGGAGGCCTACACGTCGCGCCATATCCGGGTGGAATACCAGGCGGCGGCCAACCAGATCGCCGGGAAGATACTGTGGACGGCCGCGGCGGAGGAATATGCGCCGACGTGGCGGCTGACCTTCCGTTTTCCGCCCGCCACGCTACGCGGGCTGCGCGTGGTCCAGACCAATCGGGGCGAAGATACGTGGAGCATCCACGAGTTGCGCATCTACCAGGGCGAGCGCGAGCTGCCGCGAGCGGCGGAGTGGCGGCTGACGGCCCAGCCATACCCGTGGAGCATACAGGACGCGTTCGACAATTCGCTCGTGACCTTCTGGATGGGCGGCGAGACGCTGAAGCCGGGGCAGTTCGTCGAGGTGGATTTCCATGGCGAGCGGAGCGCGGATTCGGTGGTGCTGGAGGCGGCGCCCAATCAGTCGGCCGTGCGGCTGAAACTGGAAGGGCAGGATGCCGCGGGCCGCTGGCAACTGCTGGCGGGGGCTCCCGTGGTGAGCGACGCGGCGCGTCCGCTCGGATTGCGCCGTGCGGTGGCGAACGAACTGAAGCGCCGGGGCATCGATTACCTGCTGGTGTTCGATACCGACAACGGCGCCGACGATTTGCGGCTCAACACGGACCTATGGGGAATGCGCGCCGTGGGCGATTATAAGAGAGCGAGGCTATACCAACTGCCATGAAACTGTTTTTGGGTGTGGACGGGGGACAATCGGGCACCACGGCGGTTATCGGCGACGAGACGGGGCGAGTTCTGGGCACCGGGGAGGCCGGCCCGTGTAATCACGCCGCTGCCGGCGAGGGCCGCGGCAAACTGGAGCGGGCGATCAAGGGGAGCCTTGCCGCGGCGTGCGGGCAGGCCGGATTGGATCCGGCGGCGGTGCACTTCGAAGCGGCGTGTTTCGGGATGAGCGGCGGTCCCGAGGACAAGCGGGAGATATTGGCCGCGCTGCTGCGGGTGGGCCGGCTGGTGGTGACCAACGATGCGGTGATCGCGCTGGCCGGGGCGACGCGCACGGGGCAGGGAATTATCACCATAGCGGGCACGGGATCGATCGCCTTCGGGCGCAATCCGGCGGGCCGTAGCGCGCGCGCCGGGGGGTGGGGACACATTTTCGGGGACGAGGGCGGGGGGTTCGACATCGCGCGGCAGGCGGCGCGGGCGGTGCTGCGCCTGGAAGAGGGCTGGGGTGCTCCGACCGTGCTGCGCGAAAGACTGCTGGCGGCGACGGGTTCGCAGAATGCGAACGAGATGCTGCACCGTTTCTATACGGACGAATGGCCGCGGTCGCGGGTGGCGACGCTGGCGCGGGTGGTGGATGCGGCGGCGGCGGCGGCGGACGGCGTGGCGCTGGGGATCATGCAAGGCGCGGCGCAGCAACTGGCGAGGTTGGCGGGAGCGGTCCGCGGGGAGTTATGGTCGCCGGGGACGGCGGTGGAACTCGCCTACATCGGCGGGGTGTTCCAGAGCCGGATCCTGCTGGAGAACTTCCGGGCGTTAGTGCAACAGGAGGGCGTGCGTTACGGCGCGGCGCGGCGCAGTCCAGCGGAAGGAGCGCTGCGGGAGGCGTACCGGAGCGTGGGGCTGGAATGGGGATTGGAGGGGGGCGCGTAGGGCTCCGCGCCTACTGCGGGGGGCGGCGGGTTTCGAGGTATAGGACGCGTTCTTCCAGTGCCGCGCGGCGAGTGTTGTTGTCGATCAGGTTGGTCTCGATGGCCTGGGCACGGGCGTCGACGGTGTGGAAGTGGGCAAAGTTGCCGCGTGCGGAGGGTTCGAGACCCTGGAGAATTTCGGTTTGGAGGTCGCGGGCTCGCTCGGCGGTGCGTTCTTCGGCGGTGGCGATGGCGGCGGTGATGCGCTGCTCGGTGGCGGCGAGGGTTGTGGTGAGGTCCTGGAGGGTGGCTGGTCTGTCTGCCGGCGGGTTGGGTGCGGTGTCTGGCATGTGGGAGGTGGCGTCTCCTTGTTCTTAGTGTAGATTATCGTTGCCGCGTGGGGATAGCCTCAGGGTATCGAATTGCGGGGTGCGGCGGGGGTGCCGGAACTAAAGTTTACATAATATTCGTTATCGGAAGCTGCGAGCACTGAGAATGGGATACCCTCAAGCCTGGCTACACCCAAAAAAACGGCCCGGCCCCCGCTGAAAGGGGTCGGGCCCATGGGAAGAAACTGATGCTAGCTCTTCGGAAGGAAACTCTTTAGCGGTGGCCGCTGTGCCCGCCGCCGGAACTGCTGTGACCGCCGCCCGAACTGGCGTGCGGGGCGCTGCCGCCACCGCCGCTGCTGCGCGGTGCGCTGTAACTGGGTGCGCTCTGGCGCGGGGCGCTATAGCTGGGGGCGCTGTAGCTGGGGCGCTCGCGGACGACGGGGGGCGCGATCCTTAAAGATTCCTGGCGGCTGGAGCCGCCGCTGGGCGCATTGTAGCGCTGGCCCTGGTTGGCGGGCGCGGCGTTGGGCGAACGGCCCTGGCTGGGAACGCTGCCGCCACTGCCGGGGGCGCCGAAGCGCTGCCATCCGCCTTGCTGACTAGACGACGACGGGCGGTCGTTGCGCACTGCGGGGCTGCTGCCGCCCGACCCGTTGCGATTGACGGAGGGCTGATTTCCCTGCCCCGCGGCCGATTGGCCGGACGGCGAACCGAAGCGGCGCCAGCCGCCGGCTTCATTACTCTGCGCCGTGCTCTGCCCGCGGCTGTTCTGCGACACGGCAGGCGAATTCTGCGCCCGCGAAGCAGCGGCGCCTTGGTTAACCTGGCCGACCTGGCCGCGCTGCACCGGATTGGGGTGCTGCTGGGTAAAGACCCGGGTGTTGCCATTGCTGCGCCCGACTACCGAAGCCTGACGGTCGGAGAAGCGCATGTTGGCGGAGCCCGCGGTGAACGGCATCTGGCCGCGGATGACGCCCGCCGTGCCGACCTGGGCACCGGAGGTGCGCATCACGTTATTGAAGCGGCCGCTCTGGAAATCGTTGGCCGCGACGGCGCTGATACCATTCCTGTAGTTGGCGTTTCTATAGACGCTTGTGATATTTACGTTGGAAATGTTCATGCCACGGTTGAAGCCGCCGCCATAGTAGCCGCGTCCCCACCAGGGGTGGAAGACCTCGAACGGCGCGAGGGCGCACCAGCCCACGTTGCCGAAGCCGAACCCGATACCAAAACCGCCGCCTCCGAAGCCGAAGAAGCCGACCAGAGCGGGCGACCAGTAGTGCCGCGCGCTGATCAAACCGGGGTACCAGCCCCAGCCCATGCCATCGTGGAACCAGCGGCCGTAGTGGTATGGCGCCCAGCCCCACGGGTCGTAGCTCACCCAAGTCCAGCCATACCAATCTTCCCAAACCCAACGGCCGGACTGGTAAGGAGCCCAGTCGGGGCCCACGGTGGGACGCCATACGTTGCCGTATTCCGGCACGCTGGACCAGGAGCCGGCGGCATCCAGATCTTCCGCGCCGTAGACTCCGGGGCCGACGTAGCGGGAACTGGTCGACTGCGTGAGGGTGCGGTCGCGGTTGTCGTTCCAGCGATCCCATTCGTCCATTCCGCCCGCCGCCACCACTTGGAACTCGGCATCGGAGGCAGCGCCGCGCGCCATCAAGGTCTGGCCGTTGCGGACCCACTGCGAGCCACGGGGCGTGAACACCTCGACATCACCGTTGCGGGCGGTGACTTCGGTTTCGCCGGCTTCGCTCACGGAAACGCGGAAACTTCCCTGCCGGGAGGGGCGGACGGAGAGGTTGGGGGTATCGATCTCGATATTGCCGTCGGTGGTGCGCAGCATCCGGTAGGTCATGACGCCACGGGTCAGTTCCATCTGGTAGCGGCTGTATTCCAATTGGGAGAGCCGCATCTCAGCGTTGGCGCCGAGGCGGAGAACGTTGGAGGCGTCGAACTGGACCTCGGCGCGCGAATTGGGACCGGTGGCCACGTGGTCGTCGGTGAGGAGCGGGGCATTGATCACGCCCGCCACCCATTCGCCGGAATCGCCGCGGCGGACGGAAACGTCGCCGTTAATCAAGCTGATACGGGCCACGCTGCGTTTGAGATCGTCGGGATCCTGCGCGCGGGCGGGGGTAAAGCTGCCTGCGAGAGAGAGCATCGCACCCGTGAAAGCCAAGAATCGGAAATTGCCTAAGCGTCCCATATCGGAGTCTCCCGGACTACGCCGCCTATTATGCACGGTTTGGGCCAAAGCAATTGAGTTTTAGATTCAAATAGTTACGGGGAATGTGGAAGGCGGCCGGTGGCCGAAAACCACCACCGCTGGCTGCGATGGAGCAGGCGGGCGGTTCCTTGGAGGCTGCCTAACGGTCGCGGCTCGGACCGGCCAGGGTCAGGCCGGCGTCGCGATACATTACATGAAGATGGCGCTGTTCGACGAGGGCCGCGTCGGCGGGGGTCAGGACGTAGAAATCATAAGCGCCGGTGAGCGGTTGGCGCTCCACGGGTCGCCAATTCGGCTGGCGGTAGCGGGCGCGGTAGTAATTAACGATGGGCTCGGCCGCCAGGCTGGCACCGATGCGGACGGAGGCGTGGCCGGCCTTTACGCGCAACGTCTTGGCCAAGGTGCGGCCGGCGGCGAACTGGCTTCCAGCGGCGTACATGCCGAAGGGGAATTCGGAAATATAGAGTGCCAGAAGCACCGCCGAGAGGCAGAGGAACGCAATTTGCGCAGTCTTATTGCGTCCCTTGAGGATGGATGCCGTAACTGGCAGAACAGTAAGGGGGATGAGGAAGATGGCACCCTCCTGTGGGAAGGAGGTTTGGAAGCAGCGGTGGGCGACCAGCAGAAGCACCAAAGTGAGGCCGAGGGTGCCACCGGTGAGAGCGGCGAGCGCGCCATCGCGGCTGCGCCAATAGCGCACCGATACGCAGACGGCGGCGACGGCGACGAACGCCAGCGCCGCGCGCGCTATGGCGGCGATTTCCTTAAGTGAGGTTCCCAGGGATAACCCATTGATTTCATTGATGGTTTGACGCAGGCTGGTGGCACCGACTGCGAGGGTGCTCCACTCGGCGTGATTGATGGGGATGGCGAGCAGGACGAAGGTTGTGAGGAAAAAAGTTAGTGGAATAGCGCGGGGTCGCGCGCGGACCAGGGGGTCCGCCCCACCATTGCTCCTCGACCACAGGAGGAAGACGGCGAGTAAGGCAATGGCGGGCGCGGCGAAGGCCAGCGTGGCGGCGATACTCAGGCCCAGACAGATCGCGGCAAGGTTGAGCTTTTGTTGGTTAAATGATTGTATTGATTCGAGTATCAGCTCAAGCGCCCACATCCAGGCGGCTAAGGCCATGCCGTAACCGCGAGCTTCGCTCAAGGCGTCGACCACCAACGGATTCAGGGTCAGAAGGCCGACTACCGCCAGGAAGGCCAAGCCGTCACCGAACCAGCGGCGCGCCATGCGGAAGACCACCCAGAGATAGAGCACGCCGGCGAGCAGGCTGGGCAGGCGCAGGGAGAGCTCGGTGAGATGGAATCCAGCAGTTGAGATTCGGACCAGTAAGGTATTGAGCACATGGTTACTGACATCGAAGCGGGAAAGCGCCTCCGTCCACGATGGGCCGATGAAGCGGTCATAGTTCCAGGCTTCGCCGGGGGTCACGGATTGGGTCATGGCGCGGTAGAGGTTCAGCGCGAAGAGCGCAGCGAGGAACCAACGCGCGGCCATGACCGGCTTAATCGATGCGGTAGAAGTGGGTTCCATTGGCCTCGGCGATTTGGGTGATGCCCCAGAAAGCAGGGTACTTGCGCATGTCTTCGTACACCATGTCGCCCTGGTTGACAAGCAGGTAGCGGAGGCCCAAGGCCTTCATATCGCGCGCGGCGGCGCGGCGGATGCCCGGGGGGAAATCGCCCTTGACGATTTCCGGCGTGTCGGTAAGGGCCACCCAGCGGCCACTGTCCGAAACGACTTCCACCTGCAAGCGCGCGGTCCACGCCGGGTCGCACTCGAGCACTACCTCGTCGAGGCGCTGGGCGGTGGGGAATTCGACCTGAATTCGGTTGTGCGGGGCGATGGCTTGCCAGGTGGACCAGCGGGTGGCGTAGCTGTTGTCGAAGGCGAGTTGCACTTCCCATCCATTGGGCCAGGCGCTAAGGCGCCAGGCGGGGGAGCGCGGCAGTTCCCCGCCCTGGGAGCGCAGGCGCATCTCGGAGACGGTCCAGAACTCGGTTCCCGAGGCGATGTTCACCACGCGGACTCCTTTGGTGGCTACCGGCAGAAATTTGAAATGCAACGCGTTGGCCGGATTGTGGGCTTGCGGGGTCCAGAGGATATCCTGCCCCAGGTTGCCGAGGGTGGACTCGTAGGAGACGACGATGTCACGGTCGATATAGGCTTCGGGCCGGCCGGAGAAGGAGAAGATACGCTCGCCGGGGGGCACTTCGAGTTCGATGGGGATCTTGAGCGCGAAGTCCCCGATGTTGTTCCGGATAAATGGCGCCACTGGATCCAGGCGAAGGGCGACGCGCATGGGGGAGGAGGAGATACGCCAGTCCCAGGGGTCGCAGTAGGTGGAGAGGATGGGTGGCCAGCAGACCAGGGCGTGAAAGAGGGCCAGCACAGGGAGCGCCCCAGGGGTCTCGGCGAGTCCGATGCCCATTGCGAGGGCCAGAAACGGCGCGGCGGGAATCAGGAAGCGGGCGCCGGTATTCAGGTAGGCGGGGAGAGCGAAGACCAGGGCGGCGAGCAGCAGACGGCGGCCGGACTTCAAGCGCAAGGCGAACAGGGCGACGGGGGCAAGCAAAAAGACGGGGCCGAACATGCCTTCGACAAGTCCACCGCGCAGTGTGAGTTGCAGAGGAATCTCCCAGTAATGCTTGATGCCGGTGTAGTGGCGGAGCCCTGCTGCATAAATACGTTCCATGCCGGCGTGGTAGTAGGGATTGGGGAACCAGGAGTTGAAAAAGGGGGCGAAAGGGTTGCCGACCCAGAACCAGTTGCGCAGGATCCATGGGGCGACCATGAGGAGCGCGGGGAGTAGGAGATAGAGGAGGTCGCGCGCAGGAAAGCGCCGCCTGAAAGGCGGCGGCAGGCATGATTGCCTGCCCCACAAAGCAGAGAACCAGACCCAGGCTAGGGCGAAGGGGAGGGTCAGGAAGGCGGTGTATTTGGCTCCGTAGGCTGCACCAGATAGCAAGCCTATTAATATTAGCAGATTGGGTGATTTTATATCATCCCATACTTGAAGTAGATAGAAAACTGCATAAATGAGAGTTGCAACGGCCAGATCGTTGTAGGCGGAGACTCCGTCCTTGGCGATGACGGGACTGGCGAAGATGAGAATGGCGGCAAACAGGCCCGCCTTGGGTACGCCGAAACGGCGTCCCCAGCAGACGAACAGCAGCGGCAGGGTGCAGAAATAAGTAAAGTGAACCAGGGCCGCGGCCCCGTGACGCCCGAAGGCAAAGGCTATGAGGAATAGCATCTCGGTACCCTGGGAAAGGTAGGCGTACATGCTGTGGTAGTTCCAGGCGAAGCCGTGTGAGCGCCACATGCGGACGACGTTGCCCAGGTGATAACCGCTGCCATCGGGGCTTACTTCAGGGGCTAAGGCGTTAAAGAAGTAATAGATAAAAAATGCGCTAAAGATAAGAAAAAACACTGCCATCCAGGTGAGCGGAACTGCCGGGAGACTCTTCCGCCTAGGGGTACCCTTGGCTTGCCAGAGGGCCAGGGCGACGATCACGAGGCCGCTCCACTGGAATACGCCTTTGCGGGCGAGGTGGAGAGTGCAAAGGATGGCGGTGAGGAAACTGAGGCATCCGGCGCCGGCGACGAAGCCGATCAAGGCCGCTTCCCAGCGGTAGAGCGAGATACGCAAGCGGGCGATCAGGAGGGCGCCGAGGGCCAGCGACACCGCGACGGTGAAGGCTGCGCCGAATAGAATGTCTGCCACGTCGCGCATTTAATGAATGAACCCGGCGCTGCGCAGCAGGAAGGACAACTGCGCGCCGTCTTCAGGGGAAATCCAGCGGGGATTGGCCTCAAAAGCCACGCGAATGGGCTTGTCGGGCTCGACGAGCCCCTCGGGGACCGGCGTTTCCAGATGGAAATCGCCAGGATGGGAGCAGCGCAAGACGCCGAGGGTTCGACCGTTGACCGCATAGGCGACGGTCACGGGACCGGTGACCTTGTAGGTGACCTCGGGGATGGCGAAGTCGGCGGTGAACTTCAGGTGGCGGGCGTCGAGCAGGCGGAAGCGGAGTTCGGGATGGATGAAGGCCCAGCGGCGGAATCCGCGATCGGGGCTGATGTCGGCGACCAGGTACTCGTCGGCCTGTGGGTCGTCCATGGTGACGAAAGCGAGAGAGCCGTCGGGGTCGTGGCCGAGGTCGAGGGAGCGTTGCGGGGGGGCGGCATAGACACCGGGTTGCCGCCCGCAGGAAACGGTTAGCAGCGCGCCCATAACCAGCAGCAGTATTTTGGGGATCACGAAATGCGAGTATAACAGTCTCATACGTACTGGGCGTGAGTTATACTTGCTGGTTCCTCACCGCAAATGACGGGGTTTCTGGACGATCTGCGCTACGGCCTCCGCGGGCTGACCAAGAATCGCGGCTTCGCTCTGGCCGCGGTGCTTTCCCTGGCGCTGGGGATCGGGGCCAACACCACCATTTTCACGCTGCTCGATGCCGTGTTTCTGCGTTCGCTGCCGGTGCGGGATCCGGGCCGCCTGGCGGCGGTATTCACCACGGACCCGCGGATTCCGGGCCTGCTATTGTGCTCCTATCCGAACTACCAGGATTACCGGGATCACAACACGGTCTTCTCTTCCCTGCTGCTGTATTCGGCGCTGACGGTCAATCTGACGGGGCGCGGCGACCCGCAACTGCTGATGGGGCAACTGGTTTCGGCCAACTACTTCGCCACGCTGGGGGTTGACCCGGTGGTGGGGCGCGGTTTCCGGGCGGAGGAGGACCTGCCGGGCGCGCCTCTGGTGGCGGTGATCAGCCACGGTTTGTGGATCCGCCTGTTCGAGGGAAGCCAGGACGTAACCCGCCGCACGATCGAGATCAGCGGTCACCCTTACGCCATTATCGGAGTGGCGCCGGCGGGATTCCAGGGACTGAACCAGCTCAGCGGGGCGGATGTTTTCCTGCCGTTTTCGCTATATCCGCGGCTGTACCCGATGCCCGGGCAGGTGGCGCAGCGGCGTGCCCTGCTATTCGCCGCCGTGGGGCGGCTGAAGCCGGGGGTGAGCGTACGCCAGGCCGAATCGGCATTGCAGAGTCTGGCGCGGGAACTGGAACGGGAGTACCCGCGGGAGAACCAGGGGCGGAGGGTGAGCCTGACGACGGTAACGGAAGCGTCCCTGAGCGCGCGCACGCGGCCGGTGTTATCGCAAGCGGGCGCGGTGCTGATGACGATTGCGGCGCTGGTGCTATTGATCGCGTGCGCCAACGTGGCGAACCTGCTATTGGCGCGGGCGACAGGGCGCCAGAAGGAGATCTCGATCCGGCTGGCGATGGGCGCCGGGCGCGGCCGGCTGGTCCGCCAGTTGCTGACGGAGAGCGTGGTGCTGGCGATGGCCGGCGGCGGCTGTGGCCTGATACTGGCAAGCTGGGCGCGCGACCTGCTGTGGGCCTGGCGGCCGCCGATGTTCAACCATGCGGGCTTCCGCCTGGAGTTGGATTCCCAGGTGCTGCTATTTACGGTGGGGATTTCGCTGGCGACGGGAGTGCTTTTCGGGCTGGCGCCGGCCTTCCGGGCGACGCAGGCGGACCTGGCGACGGACCTCAAGGAACGCGGCAGCGCCCCGGCGGGATTCAATCGCCTCTCGCATCCGCGCGCCGTGCTGGTTATGGCGCAGGTGGCGCTTTCGCTGGTGGCGCTGATCGGCGCCGGGCTATTCGCGCGCAGTCTGCGCCAGGCCGGCCGGATGGACCCGGGGTTCGACGCCGCGCATCTGGGCATCGTGGCTTACAACGTGACGGACCAGGCGTACAACGAATTGCGCGGGCGGGAATACCACGAGTTGGTGGTGGAAAAGGCGGCGGCGGTTCACGGGGTGATTTCGGCGGCGCTGGGGCGCGACACTCCGTTCCACGTGGCTTTCACCAGGACGGTGTTGCTGGAAGGGCAGGACGCCAGCGCCACCGGGCAGGGGCGCTCGACCTTGACCAGCGTGGTATCGCCCGGATATTTCCGGACGATGGGGATCGCACTGCTTCGCGGGCGGGATTTTCGGCAGGCCGACGGCAAGACGGCGCCGCGCGTGGCGATTGTCAATGAGACCGCCGCGGCCGCGTATTGGCCGGGACGGGACCCGATCGGGCAGCACATCAGTTTTGCCGGGGAGGGGCTGCCGGTGGAAGTGATCGGGATCGTGAAGACGGCCAATTACCTGGCCATCGCCGAACCGCCGCAGCCGCTGATTTACCTTTCGCTGGTGCAATACTACTTTCCGACGGCGGTGCTGTACGTGCGGACGGCGGGAGATCCGGAAGCGGTGATGGGCGCGGTGCGGCGCCAGGTGCAGTCGCTGGACGGCAACATGCTGCTACAGGAGGAGAGCCTGGAGACGTCGATCCGCGAACTGCTGTGGACGCAACGGTTGTCGGCGGGCCTTTTGGCGGCGTTTGGAGCGCTGGCGCTGTTGCTGGCGACGATCGGGATCTACGGCGTGATTTCGTACTCGGTGCGGCAAAGGACGCGGGAGATCGGTGTGCGCCTGTCGCTGGGCGCGACGGTGGGCGACGTGCGGCGGATGATCTTGTGGGAAGGGCTCCGCCTGGTGGCGGTCGGCGTGGCGGCGGGCGAAGGGGCGGCGCTGGGGGCGGCGGGCAGCATCGGGAGCATGCTGTTCCTCAAGAATCCGCGAGACATGCTGACTTTCACGCTGGTGCCGGCGGCGCTGGTGGCGGTGGCGGCGATTGCCTGCTGGGTGCCGGCGATCCGCGCCACCAGCATCGACCCATCGGTGGCGCTGCGCGACGAGTAGCGGGGTATGATGGATGACATGGCCACGACGACGCTGATGAGCTTCGCCGAATTCGAGCTCCTGGATTTTGGAGCCGATGAAGTCGAGCTGCTGAGAGGAGAGTTGATCCGCTTGCCACCAGCACAACGGAGGCACATGGAGATCTGCAAGCGGCTTTTCAAGCTGTTGGACGCCGCTTTGGAGCGCTGGAAGCGCGCCAACCCGGAAGCCCGCATCGGCGAATTGCAGATCGAGATGGGGTATGTGATCGCGAGCGATCCGCGTTCCTGGCTTCAGCCGGACTTGAGCCTAACCCATCCCGACCAGCCTGGCGACCGTTACTACGAGGGTGCGCCCCTGGTGGCGATCGAGGTGGTCTCCGAGTATGACACCGCAACCCGAGTGGACAGGAAAGTCGGGGAATATCTGGCCCACGGCGCAGCCGAAGTGTGGGTGATCTACCCCGAGACCCGGCACGCCTGGGTGTACCGCGACGCAGTGCCCGCGGCGACACGGGAGACTGAGGCGATCCACAGCGATCTGCTGCCGGGGATCGAAATCCGGCTGGACGAGGTTCTTTAGAACCCGCCATTCCGGCGGCCGGCTTCCTGCAGAGGCTCTTGAGGCCATTCCAGAAATATTCTGTATATGGCATACTATACGTGTGACCTGGCAAGTCGAGTTCACCGATGAATTCGGGGACTGGTGGAATATGCTCGCCGAGGGGCAGCAGGACGATCTGGCGCACTCGGTGCGGCATCTCATGGAATTCGGCCCGGCCCTCGGTTTCCCGCACAGCTCGAAAGTCACCAGCTCTCGTTATCCGCAGATGCGCGAGCTTCGGACACAGAGCGCGGGCAGACCTTGCGGACGCGCTATGCGTTCAACCCGCTCCGTACCGCCGTCCTTTTGATTGCCGGCGACAAGACTGGCGACGACCGGTGGTACGACAAGTTTGTGCCGGTAGCGGACCGGCTTTTCGAAGAACACCTGAACGAACTCAAGAAGGAGGGAAAGCTCTAATGCCCACACACAACTTTCGTGAATTGCTCGAGGCGATGCCGGCCGAGCGGCAGCAGAGGATCGAGAAGCGGTTCCAGAAGAGCCTGGCGGCCATGCCACTCGACCAACTGCGCAAAGCGCAGCAAATGACGCAGTTGCGACTCGCTGAGGTCTTAGGGATCAACCAGGGCGAGGTTTCCAAAATCGAGCATCGCTCCGACATTCGTGTCAGCACACTCGCCGACTACGTCGAAGCTATCGGAGGGCGGCTGGAAATCCGGGCTGTTTTCAAAGATCGGGAAGTGCGGATCACGCAATTCGAGGAGATTGCCGAATAAGAGTGGCTCATTCCTGGATCGATGCGGGGTAAGGGTGCCGCCCCACGAACTTTCCTACTCGATCAGGTCGCGGCGGCGCTCTACCGGGGGCTGCCCACCGCCGGGTTCTTCCGCTTCGCCGCGCCGGCGCAGTTGCGGACGCCCGTTCTCCGGCGCCTTCTGGCGCGTCTCCCCCGAGATCAGGCGCTGGCGGATGGCGGTGTACTCGGAGGTGTTGACGACGTACGCGTCTTTGGCCGGCAGAATGCGGCCGATCTCCTGTTCGGTCTTTTGGATGCGCGTGGCATCCATGGGGTGGGTGGAAAAGATGCGGGCGACGGCGCCGGGCTGTTTCCGCTCCAGCGACTCCAGCTTCTCGAAAATGCTGATGGCACCGTTGGGATCGTAGCCGGCGGCGTAGAGATACTGCACGCCCAGGTAATCGGCCTCCGCCTCATCCTGGCGGGTGAAGCGCAGGAACGCGGCGGGGATGCCGAAATCGGCGCCCTGCCGGGCGAGCACGCCGCCCAGGCCGCCGCCCAGCATCACGCCAGCGCCGCCGCCGGCCAGGCGGGCGAGCTGCGATTTGGTGGCCTGACGGGTCATGTGGCGGGCGGCGACGTGGGCAATCTCATGCGCCATGGCCGCCGCCAGCTCGTCCTCCTCGTCGGCGATTTTGATGAGCGGCGTATAGACGAAGACGTACCCGCCGGGCAGGGCGAAGGCGTTGGGCGAATCGCCTTCGATCACCTGAAAGGTGAACGGCACCCGGGCATCGGAGTTGCGCACCAGGTTCTGGCCGATGCGGTTGATGTATTCGGAGACGAGCGGGTCGTCCACCACCTTGGCCTGCCGCCGGACCTCCTCCGCCAGTTGCTTGCCCAGTGCCATCTCTTTTTCCAGGGAGTAGAAGTTGACGCCTTTGCCGACATCGCGATTGCCGATCTGCGCCGGGTCGTCCTTCGTTTTGCGGGAGGTATCCTGGGCAAACGCAGGGGTGGCAGCCAGCGCCAGCAGGCAGGCCAACCCGCACCGAAATGTCATTGCCCACTCCTCAAGGCCACTATTCAAGTATTGTATAAAGAATGGGTCCTGAAGATGTAAAAAGTTGCGTCGCGGAAGTTCCGCTGTGGCAGCGCTACGCCGACCAGTTTCCGGTGCGCGAGAACCTGGTTTATTTGAATCACGCGGCCGTCGCGCCGCTCCCCCGGCGCTCGGCCGATGCGCTCAAGCACCTGGCCGACGATTGCCTGCACTACGGCAGCCTGCACTATGACAAGTGGCTGGCCGTGTACGACGGTCTGCGGGTGGCCGCCGCCCGGCTGGTGAATGCCGACCCCGGGGAGATCGCGCTGGTCAAGAATACGTCCGAAGGCATCGCCACGCTCGCCCTGGGACTGGATTGGCGACCGGGCGACCGCATGGTGGGCTTCCTGGAGGAGTTCCCGGCCAACCTATACCCCTGGAAGCGATTGGAAACAAAGGGAGTTGAGGTGACCTGGCTCTCCATCTACGATTCCCTGGAGAAGATCGACCAGGCTTGTCGGGGCGCCCGCCTGCTGGCCATCAGCTTCGTGCAATTCCTGGGCGGATACCGCGCGCCGATTCAAGAAATAGGTGAGATTTGCGAACGTAATCGCTGCATTTATTTTGTAGATGCGATTCAGGGACTTGGCGCCTTTCCGCTCGATGTCCGGGCCTGCCACATCGACGCCCTGGCAGCCGATGGACACAAGTGGCTGCTGGGTCCGGAGGGCTGCGCCATCTTCTACATAAATCAGGCGCTTCAAGACCGCGTGGAGCCGGTGGAATTTGGTTGGACCAACGTGGCCGGTCACGCCGACTACGGTTCGCGCGACATGACCCTGCGGCCGGATGCGGGCCGATATGAGTGCGGAACGCTAAATACAATCGGATGTTTCGGATTAAAGGCTTCAATTGAGTTTTTACTTGAAGTTGGGCAAGGAGAAATCGCCCCGGTTGTCCAAAATCTCGGCGACCGGATTGCGGCGGGTGTACAGGCCAAGGGATACGAACTTTTCCTGGAGCGTACGCCTCAAAACGGCGCCGGCATCGTCAGTTTCCGCAAGAGGGGTACGGAAGCCACCGAGACTGTGCGCCTGCTCCGCCGGCAGAGCATCGTCACCGCGGCGCGCGCCGGGTGGGTGCGCAGCTCGCCTCATTTCTACATCAGCCCGGCCGAGATCGATCGATTGATCGACGCGCTGCCGTGACGGCCTGGCTGCGCAGGCACCCCTTAGCCGCGTTCCTGCCGCTGCAGGCGCTGCTCTGCTCGTGGCATCTGGCGCTGCTCTCGCCTTGGGGAGACGAGGCGGGTACCCTGCTGGCGGAGCACGCGCCGCTGGGCGCCCTCATCCGGTTTGCCGCCGCTGATATTCATCCTCCGCTTTATTATTTGCTCCTATATTATTGGCAACACATTCCATTAGGACTTGATTGGGCTGTCCAGGCACGGCTCCTCTCGGTGTTCTTTGCGCTGCTCGGAACGGTAGCGCTCGACCGTTTCTGGGGGGCGCGCCTGGAAGAGCGGGCGCGGCTCGCCCTGCTCGCCCTTTGGGTATTTTCGCCCTGCCTGCTGCTGTACGCGCGCATGTGCCGTTCCTATAGTTTGCAGACGCTGTGGGCCATCGTCGCTACCGCTTTGTTGACGCGCGCCGCGGCGAAACCCAATTGGCGGAACGCGGCGCTCGTGGCGCTGGCGCTGGTCGGCGCCCTCTATACCCACTACGTTGTCGGCATCGCCCTGATCGCCACCGCCAACCTGACGCTGCTCTATCGCCGCCGGTGGCGCGCGGTTCTGGGGATCGACGCCGCGATCGCCATTGGCTACCTGCCCTGGATCTGGCGGCTGGCCGCTTCCCTGACAAACTGGGGCGGCAACGCACGCAACTATGCATTGACCGGATCCCGCGTGTTGGAAGTGCCGGTGAAGTTCGCCTATTGGTGCATGTCCTTCGCCATGGGCGAAGCCGTGCCGGATTGGTTACTGCTGCTGGGCGTGCTGCTCGCGCCGCTAGTGGCGCTGGCCGCCTGGCGGGGCGCGCGGCGAAGTCCGGAAGTGGCCTGGATGGCCGGGGCGATGGGCGCCATCGGATTCATCGGCGTGGCGCGCTGGGTTTCCTACCCCTTCGTGCCCGCGCGGATGCTCTTCGTGCTGCCGTTTTTCCTGCTGCTGATCGCCCAGGGCACCGCCCGAACAGGCGCTCAAGGCGGCGCCCGGGGCAAGGGCGGCGTCCCGCGCTGGGGCAACCTGGCCGTGGCCGCCATGCTGCTGGTATCGCTAACCGGCGTCTGGTGCTACTTCCATAAGACCGGCTTTCGCAATAAGCAGTACCCCTTGCCGATCGGCGAAATCGCCGGCTGGATTCAGCACGGCTCCGGTGCCGCGGATTCCGCGATCCTGGTGGACTCCACCAATTCCGACCCGGTCGCCCTGGTCTATGCGCTCAACTCGCGGCGGCCCGTTTTGCAGACCGGCCTGCCGGGAACCTCGGACGAGCTGACGCGCCTGCTGGGCGACCAGCGGATTCGGACGGTCTGGTTCCTGCGCAACACACACGACGTCTCGGCAGACGGACTCGACGCTCGATTCGAAGTCCGCATCCGCGCCCGGATGGCCGAAACCGTCCACCCGTTCGAGGCCTACACGCCGCTGGAACGCTACCTCATGGGCGCGGCCGGGGGGGGCCGGGAACCGCCGCGATATTTCCACGAATTGCTGGAGTTCCGGCGGTAGAATAGGCGCATGCTGCTCGGCGCCGTCACCTACAACGTCCTCAACAATATGGATCTGGAAACGGTCATCCGGACCCTGGAGACCACCGGATTCGATGCGGTGGAGCTGCGCACCGGCCACAAACATGGGATCGAGCCCAGCCTCTCCGATGCCGAAAGGGCCAAAGTGAAGGAGCGCTTCGACCACACCACGGTGCGCCTGCTCAGCTTCGGCACCACGTGCGAGTTCCAGTCTGCCGACGCGGCCGAGCGCAAGAAGCAGATCGGCCTGGCCAAGGATTTCGTCGGCCTCGCTCACGATACCGGCGCCCTGGGCGTCAAGGTGCGGCCCAACGGGTTCGCCAAGGGTGTGCCCAAGGAGACCACCATCCAGAACATCGCGGCGGGACTGAGGGAGGTGGGCGATCACGGGTACGTGCACGGCGTGGAGATCTGGCTGGAAGTGCACGGAGGGGAGACGCAAGTTCCCGGCGTGGCCGCCGAGATCATGGGCGCCACCAATCATAAGAACGTCGGCCTGTGCTGGAATTCCAATCCTACCGACGTGGTGAACGGCAGCGTCAAGGCCAGCTTCGACCTTCTCCGCCCGTGGCTGAAGAGCTGCCACATTAACGAACTGACGAGCGGTTATCCTTATAAGGAGCTGTTCGGCCTGATGAGGAAGAGCGGCTACGACCGCTGGACACTCTGCGAAGCGTCCGAAAGCAAGGAGCCCGAGCGGTTTCTGAAATACTACCGGGCGCTGTGGCGGGAGTGGATGGGGTAAACCTCGCGGCGTCTATAATGAATGCTTATGTCTCGTGAACTTCTCGTCCAGTGTCCGGATGGGCAGATGAAGACCGTTCCGCTCACCGGGGCGCGCCTGTCGATCGGCCGTTCCAGCGCGGCCGAACTCTGCTTTCCCGAAGATGCCGGGCTCTCCCGGCAGCACTTCGCGTTCGAAGCCGAGGGCGACGATTGGACGGTGCAGGACCTGGGCAGCAAGAACGGCACCTTCGTCAACAATATTCCACTGAAAGCGCGGCTGATCCTCAAGCCCGGCGACCGCGTGACCGCCGGGCACCTGGTGATCGTGTACGCGCCCGATGCGGGCAACGTCCCGGGGGTGGTCGTCTTCGAGGGTGAGACCAGTTCGCCCACCACTTCCACCGTGGTCACCAGCCTGGAGGGCGCGCTCTCCAACCAGACCATGGCCTTCGAGCGGGCGGGAGCGAAAACGTCGGCGCCCATGCAGGCGCTCATCCGCGCCGGCCAGGAACTCAGCGAAAACCGCCCGCTCGACGAACTCTTCCCGGTGATCCTCGACCTGGCCATCCAGGCGGTGAACGCGCAACGCGGCGTGCTCATGATTCTGGAGGGCGGCGAACTCGTTCCCCGCGCGCACAAGGGCGACGGCTTCCGCATCAGCACCGCCGTGCGCGATCGGGTGATGAAAGAGCGCGCCTCGATTCTGGTGCGCGACGCCCAACTGGACGACGCCTTCAAAGGCCGCATGAGCATCGTGGAGCAGAAGGTGCACACCATGATGGCCGCGCCGTTACAGACCAAAGACCGCATCATCGGCCTCATCTACCTGGACTCGCCGTTCGTGCTGCGCGAATTCACCAAGGACGATCTGAGCCTGCTCACGGTGATGGCCAACGTGGCGGCCATCCGCATCGAAAACGCGCGCCTGGCGGAAGTGGAGCAGGCGGAGCGCATCATGGCGCGCGACCTGTCGCAGGCGGCGGAGATTCAGGGGCGGATGCTGCCCGAGAAGGCCCCCGAGGTTCCGGGCGCCGACCTGGCGGGATTCAACATGGCCTGCCGCACGGTGGGCGGCGACTACTACGACTTCTTCACCTACCCCGATGGCCGCGTGGCGCTGGCCTTGGGCGACGTTTCGGGCAAGGGCATGCCCGCCTCGCTGATGATGATGGCGCTGCAGGCGCGCGTTCATGTGCTGGCCGAGGATCCCGGCAACCTGGCGCAATTCATGACGCGCATCAACAAGGCCACCTGCGCCAAGTGCCCGAGCAACCGCTTCATCACGTTCTTCTTCTCGGTGTTGAATGCCGCCACCGGGGAACTGGCCTACGCCAACGCGGGACACAATCCGCCGATTCTGATGCGCGCCAACGGGGACGCCGAGATGCTGGAGGGCGGCGGCCCGGTGCTGGGCATCCTCTCCATCGCCCCCTATAGCGAGATGCGCGCGCAACTTGACCACGGCGACATGCTGGTGCTCTACAGCGATGGCGTGACCGAGGCCAACAACGCGGCCTATGACGAATTCGACGAGGAGCGGTTCATCGCAGTGCTGAAGGCGCACCGCACGCTGCCGGCGAGCGAGATTGTGCAGGCCGTGATAAAAGCCGTCACCGAATTCGCCGCCGGCGCGCCGCAGGCGGACGATATCACCCTGCTGGTGGCGAAGCGGCTATAGTGCTCACCGACCTGGTTCAAATCAAACTGCTGGGCGAAAAGAAACGCCCCGAAAACGAACGTTTCCGCAAGCACATGAAGAGCTTCGACCACTCGGACCGCATTCTGCGGCGCATCGCCGAGGGGATCGAGGATTCCATCGATTGCCTGGCCTGCGCCAACTGCTGCCGCGTGGCCACCGCCAAGGTGACCGAGCGCGACGTGGAGCGCCTGGCCAGATACCTGCACGTCAAGCCCGCCCGCGTCATGGCGGAATACGTGGTGAAAAACGAAGAAGAGGGTCTCATTCTGCAACGCGACCCTAAGACCGGCTGCGTCTTTTTGAGCGGCAACGAATGCACGGTCTACGACGCGCGCCCCGAAGGCTGCCAGAAATTCCCCCACGTGGTGCGCGGCAACGGGAGCATCGCCAGCCGCATGTGGGAGCTGATCGACCGCGCCTGCTACTGCCCCATCGTCTACAACTCGCTGGAAGCTTTTAAGGACGAAATGGGGTTTAAGCGGTAGGGTGGGAGGGGCTGGCCGCGGATCGGCGCGCCTTTTCCGAGCCTTTTGGGCGACTTCGAGTGCTTCGCTATTCATGGCTGCCTGCAATCGACCCGCATTCTCGCACTCCCGAAATAGTTGCCCGGATGTGTAGTTGAAAATCACTTTCCATGAGTCTTTGAGGTATGTGGTCTAATTTCCCGCTCACCGAGGGCGGTCCGTACTCCGGTCAGCCTGAGCCTGACAGCATCTCTTCATCCTGGCGTTCGCTTCTTAGCCGCTGGGTGCTCCGGTCGGTAGCAGTTTTTGCGCTGGTATGGTCGATCTTTCGAGCCTTCCAGCAATCGATCACGCTCGATGAGGCCGATACTTACCTTTGGTTTGGGGGCGGCCAACCGGCGAGGTTCATCTGGTATCCCTTTCCCAACAATCACGTTCTCAATAGTCTGCTGATTTGGCTCAGCACAACCGTCTTGGGAGTTTCGGCTCTGACCGTGAGGATCCCGGCCCTACTCGGTGCGGCTCTCTACATCTTCGTCGCCTATTACCTCTGTCGAGTACTTATCGACCGATTCGTTTTGCAGTTCGCAGCCCTTATTTGCTTGATTTACAACCCATTCATTCTGGATTTCTTTGCCGCCGCGCGGGGCTACACCTTAGCCGACGCGTTTCTTATCTCGGCGCTTGCAGTTCCCGTGTGGCATACGCGTACAGGCCGTGGGTCCGTGGCCGCCTCGACCGCATTAGCCTCGGCCGCCGTTGGGTTGTCTTTCGTTTCGAATTTCGCTTTCGCTTTCGTCGATGGCGCGGCGCTCCTGGCCGTTCTGGTATGGGCGATCCGGCAGCGTGGGCCAGATTCCATGATCCGCGTGATCGGCTGTGGGGCGTTGCCGGTGCTGGCCGTCTCGTTCGGCGTGAGCGGTTATACAATTACCCACTACACAGGGGAGCATCTGTGGTACGGCGCCCGATCGCTCGGCGAAATGACGCAAAGCTTGGTTGACGCATGCCTGTACCAACTACCCGAATGGCTCGGATATTCCGGTATGGTCCGATCGGCGGGGGGATACCTGCTTCTCACATTGGCGATCGTTTGCGCCTGCCGTATGAGCCTGGGAAGCGTCTATCCGGAGTTTCGCCAAGACATGAGAGCAATAATGGCTGCGAGCGTGGCGGGAATACTGGCACTGACCGTTGGTGCGCATTATCTAGCGTTCCGAATTGCTAAAACCCCGTTGCCTATGTCGCGAACAGCGATCTATTTCCTGCCGCTATGCACGCTGTTAGTAACACTGGTTGCTGCATCACCCGCGCAGCCGCGTCTCTTGCGTTTCCTGGGCCGCGTCATGACGGGAATGCTTCTAGTCCTCGCAACGAATTATCTGCTATGCCTACGATTCACCTACTTCAAAGAATACGCTCAGGCCGCGGAGATGAAGGAGGTTTACAGCGTCATCGAACGGCTGAATCAACGTTACGGTGTTGAAGAATTTACGGTAGGTGGAGGGTACGCATCTCCACTAAATTTCTATCGTGTCGCATCGAAGACGGCCAAGCTCCCGCGGTTTCTGGCAGCTCCCGAACCAAGCCTCCCTCCCGGCAAGGTATACGTGATCCACGGGTCGTATTATAAGTCATTCCTTGACGAGCATAAACTGGTCGTCTTGTATCGGGGGGCAGTATCGCAAGTGGTCGTCGCCGTTCCACCGGACGGTCCGGTTCCGCCCATGCCGGTTATGCCGTGACGTACTGGGTTTAAGCGGTAGGCGGGCGTGGTGTGGGCCTACTCCCGCACCTTCGACAAAATGTGGCCGAGCACGGCATCCGTTTTGCACGCTGCGGGCGCTCCCTTCCAGATGCGAAGCGCCGTCTCCATCTTCTGGTCCGAAGCTGCCAGACTTGCCGCCCGCTTCTTGAGCAGCGGCTTCGCCTTTTCGATCTCCGCGGAGGGTCCGCAGACGACGGCGGCGTCCAGGACCCGCTGCAGGATCTCATCCCAGCGCCGCGCCCGTTCCCGCACGGCCAGTCCTCGCCGGGTCGGATCCAGACGGAGAATCTCCTCGCCGCGCGCCACCGCGCGGGCCGTATCCGCGTCCTCGGGATCGGCCTTCGCGGCGAATCGATACGCATCCAGAGCCGGCATGTCTTGCTCGGCGGCAAATCTCGCATCGCCCAGCCTCATCCAAACGCTGGCGTCCGCGGGGAAGTGGCTGGCCAGTTGCGCGTAGGCGGCCTCTGCCTGTTCCGGTGAACCGATGGCCTGCACTGCGTCCGCCGCCTTTTTCCCCAGCGCGGCGTCGTCTCCGTGCTGCTCGATCATCGACATCAACAGCGAGATCGCCTCGCCTCCCCGTCCGGCAGCGCTCAGCAACGAGGCGTATTCCAGTTGAGCGCTCTTCCGCCGGGACTCTTCCTGCGCCGGCCACTCCTTGGAAAGCGCCTGCCGTAGGAGTTCCAGTGCCTGCTTCTTATCTCCTCCGGCGAGCGAGATCTCGGCCAGCCCCATGCGGACGGGGCCGTTCCTAGGATCCGCCTTGGCCACCTCGGACAGATAGGAGGAAGCGTCGTCGAAGTGACCCGACTCGACCAGAGCGAGGCCGAGAGCGGCCCGCGACTTGAGATCCGTCGGGCTGTGCGCCAGGGCGTTCCGAAATGCCGAGACGGCATCGTCAATCTGTCCTTGCGCCAGTAGTTTCTCCCCGCTGCGGTAAGCTTGCATGCCCATATCGGAGCGGCGGGTACGCTGCCAAAAGAGAAGCCCGGAAGCGATGAGCACCGCTGCCACGGTAATAGCCGCCACCGCCGGGAGCCAGTTTTGCGCGGATACGGCGGCCATCTTTTCCCGTTCCCTGGAACCGGCGAGCTTCTTGTAGGCGCCGAGCGCATCCTGCATGTGGAGCACGCCGATCTGCGCCCCGCCCGCCCGGCTGACTACCGCGATCTCGTCCACACCCGCTTCTCCCATGCGCTGCAATGCCAGGTCCAATGGCTGGTCCGGATGGACATGAGGGACATCGGGCGGAGCGGCGATGGTGGACTCGGCGTGGTCGAAAGGACGCATGGCCTGTTCCACGGTCAGGGGCTCCGGCATGTGAGCGGGCGAAGGCATCGTGATGCCGTCCTGGTACGACAAGGCCTCATAGATCGGCATCCGCTGCAGCTTCTGCGCCAGCACGTAGCTGCACAGATTGGCGATCATCAGCGGCACGATAATGGTGTAATCGCGCGTCACTTCGAAGATCATGATGACGCTGGTCATGGGCGTCCGCACGATTCCGGCGAAGGCCGCGCCCATGCCCACCAGGGCGTACGCGCCCGCGTTTCCGGTATGATCGGGCAGCAGGAAGTGGGCGACGTGTCCCACGGCGCCCCCCAGCATCGCCCCGATGAACAGCGCGGGGCCAAAGATACCGCCGGCATTGCCGGAACTGTAGCTGGTGGCGGTGGCTACCAGCTTCAGCACCAGGAGCAGCAGCATGATCTTCAGCGCCATCTGACCGTTCAGCGCGTCGCTCACCAGGTTGTAGCCGACGCCCAGCACGCCCGGCGCGGCGAGGGCCAGCAATCCCACCGTCAGACCGCCCACGGCCGGTGTGAAAGGCTTCCATCGCTCGGGCGCCTGTTGGAAACGGGCGCGCTGCCAGAGCAGCAGTTTCACGAAGGCGGTGGATACCAGACCGCCGAGCACGCCCAGAACGGCATAGATGAAAAACTCCAGCGGGTGCACCAACTGGTACGCCGGGACGTGGAACAGCGGCTCGTCACCCAATATCAGCCGGAGAACAATCCAGGAAGTGGCGGCTCCGATCACCACGGAGCCAACCACCCGCGCATGCAGATCGGCCAGGATTTCCTCCAGCGTGAACAGCACTGCCGCCAAGGGCGTGTTGAAAGCCGCCGCCACCGCGGCCGCCGTACCTACCGGAATCAACGATCGGACCTGCTCATGGCTCAATCCGAGACGCCGGCCCGCCGCCGACGCAAGGCCGGCGCCGATATGCACCGATGGGCCTTCGCGGCCGAGAGCCACTCCGCTGCCCAGGGAAATGGAAGAGCAGATGAATTTGCCCACCACCGTGCGCAAGCTGATGATGCCGTTCTGCAGGAGCAGCGCCACACGCGTCTGCGGGATTCCGCTCCCGCGGGCATCGGGAAAATATTTGTACAGCAGCCAGCCGCCCACCAGCGAACCCACCAGCGGGCTGAGGAACCGTTGCGCGCCCCCGGCCGCCATCAGGCCCCTGCCCAAGCGCTCGGTGACCGCCACGAAGGCCACCACGATCAGCCCGACCACCGCGCTGATCACCAGCGCCAGCAGCAACAGGATCTCGTCCTCGTGCTTCCGAAGATCGACCCGCGCCAGGCGCCGCTCGATCGGTTGCAGCAGGTTATTGAATCCGCGCGCGCCGAAGGTCACTCAACTATTCTGCCAGTTCGCGTCCCGATGAGTGGGGACGCGGCAGCCTGAGAGGCTGCTCCACGGTGCTCAAACCGTCTTCACCTTCAGCATGGTGAACGAGTGCGGCGGGAAGCTGTAGCGCAGGCGGCGCGCTTCGGCTGTAGTGGAACGCTCCACCGTCCGCACCGTGACCTTATCGAAATCGTTCTCCGCTTTGATATCGGGGCCATTCACCTCGGAAACCGCGACCGCGCCGGAGAACTGCTTGTCCTCCAGTTCGAATTCCGCCGCCAGGGGCTGATCGCGATGGCGGTTGACGGCGTTGATCACCAGTTGCCCGTTGTCGAGCGCGGCCGAAACGTCCAGGTACGGCACCTCGTCGAAACGGGCGTTCTTGTACTTGGGGCTGTCCACAAAAAGCTCCAGCGCCTTGCCTTTGACGTGGTTGGCGAACAGCGCCAGCGGATGGTAAATAGTCTGCAGGTAGATGCCCTTGTCGTTGCTGAAAATGGGCGCGATGACGTTGACCAGCTGCGCCATGTTGGCGATTTTGACAACGTGTGCGTGGTTGACGAAGGAGTTGAGGAAGGTGGCCACCACCAGCGCGTCCTCCAGGTTGTAGTGCTCCTCCAGGATGCGGCGGCCGCGCTCCGCGTTGCCGCGCGCGCGGTACCAGACATTCCATTCGTCCCAGGCGATGTAGATTTTGCGGTTGCCGGGCTGCCCGGAAAGAACGGCATCGATGATGCCCGCGGCGGTCTTGGTGCGCCGGTCCAGTTCCACGGAACTGGCCATGAAGTCGCCGAAATCGTTGGAGGCGTTGCCGACGTAGGTGTGCAGCGAGAGATAGTCGGCGTGCTGGCGAAGGTACTCGAGCACGGTGCGGTTCCAGGCGGTCCAGTCGCTGCCGGGGCCGAAGTTGGAGCTGCCGGCGGCGACCAGCTTGACGGAGGGGTCGGTCCACTTCATCAGCTTGGCCGCTTCCAGGGCGAACTTGCCGTAGTCGTCGGCGCTGCGGTGGCCCATTTGCCAGGGACCATCCATCTCGTTGCCCAGACCCCAGATCTTGACCTTCCACGGATCGCGCCGTCCGTTCTGGCGGCGCAGGCGCGTCATGGCGGTGTCCTCGGCGGAATTGCAGTATTCCACCCACTGCTGGGCGTCCGTCCACGTGCCGGTGCCCAGGTTGGCGCAGATGTAGGGCTGGGCGCCGAGCATTTCCACGTAATTGAGGAACTCGTGGGTGCCGAAGCGATTGCTTTCCACCGTGCCCCAGGCCATTTCCAGGCGCGGCGGGCGCTGGTCGCGCGGCCCGATGCCGTCGCGCCAGTTGTAGTTGGAGGAGAAGTTGCCGCCCGGCCAGCGCAGCAGGCTGACGCTGAGTTTGCGGGCCGCTTCCAGCACGTCCTTGCGGAAGCCGTTGGCATCGGAGAGGGGCGATTTCTCGTCGAAGATGCCGCCATCGATGCAGCGGCCCAGGTGCTCGATGAAGTTGCCGTAGAGCAAGGGATCGATGTCGCCGATCACGCGCTCGGTGTCGATTTTGATGCGCGCCCGCAGGGCGGCCGGCTGGCCGCGCAGGATGTAAGGCGCGCCCGCCAGGGTCAATGCGAAGTTGCGTCGTGAAAGTTTCATGAGGTTCTCCCGCGGTGGATGCGGTGCTTAGGGAAGCGCTCCCACGCGCGGCCATCCGTTTTCCCAGATCATGGTGGAGATCTGCAGGAAACTGCGGCCGGTGGTGCCGTGGTACGCGTGGAAGACCAGGTAATCCTGGCCCGGTTCCTGCAGGACGGCCTCGTGTCCGGGGCCCCGCCAGTTGGGCGTGGTGGCAGCGATCACCAGCGTGCCGCCGCCTTCGGCGAGAGGCTTGCCATCTTTATCGAGGTACGGTCCCGTGATCTGCCGCGCGCGGCCCACCACCACGTTGTAAGTGCTGTCGACGCCGCGGCAGCAGCGGTCGTAGGAGACGAAGAGATACCACCACGTGTCGTGTTTGACGAGGAACGGGGCTTCCACCGAGCCGCCGATGGGCTGCTCGCGCGGCCGGCTGCACAGCGAGTACACGGTGGGGTACTTGTCCGCGGGCTTGCCGGTATCGGGATCGAGACGGCGCATCTTGATGCCGCCCCAAAAGCTGCCCCAGTTCAACCACACGCTATCCTCGTTTTCCACGACGAGGTTGGGGTCGATGGCATTCCAATCGTCCTTGTCCTGGAAGGAGCGCAGCACCATGCCTTCGTCTTTCCAGTTGTACCTGGGGTCGGCGGGATCGAGCGTCAGGTTGGTGGCGAGGCCGATGGCGGAGTTGCGGCTGCCGAAGGTGGAGAGCGCGTAATAGAGGTGGTACTTGCCTTTGTAATAGGAGATGTCGGGCGCCCAGGCGCCGCGCGCGCCTGGGATTTCCCGCTTGCCCCACTCCGGCACGCCGGGAAGCGCGTTGCCGGCGAGCGTCCAGTGGATGAGGTCCTGGGACGTGCGTATGGGGATGATGCCGCCGGTTCCTCCGCGCCCGCCGCCCGTGCAGAAGACATAGTACGTATCCTTCTGTTTGATGATGACGGGGTCGTGCACGCCTTCGGTGTCGCCGGAGAGCTTCAGCAGTTCCGGCTCGGCGGCGATGCCGAGCGTGCAGGCGAACAGCAGCGCGCAGATACGTTTCATGGGTGCCCCAAGTTGTGACGATAGAGGAAGGCGCAGTTGAAGTCAATCGAATCTTGAAATCGCTTGCATGGGCTGCGTAACCGTGGGGCAGGCAATCTTGCCTGCAGCCGCCTTTCAGGCGGCATTCCCGGTCATGCGCGAGTCATCGCTGCCAGTACGGGCCGGCTGAAAGCCGGCTTGCAGCCAGAATTGGCTGCCCCACAAAACGGGCACGAGCCACCGGCCGGTACGCTTCGACGAGACGGCGCACCACCGCGGCCAATACCGGATCGCTGGCCGTTGGAGTCCTGAAAACGGTGCTACCCTCTTTCGCCATGTCTCGCCCCCACCAGTTCGCCACAACAAGCCGGAAGCGGGGCGCCTCCCATCCGTTCATCATGGACATATACTGAACTTGTGAAACTATCGCGGCGTGCATTCGTAGGCGGACTGGCATCGTTACCGTTACTGGCGGCGGACGAGCCCTGGATCCCGTTGTTCAACGGGAAGAATCTGGACGGCTGGAAGCCCAGCGAGCACAAAGACGCATGGAGTGTCCGCGACGGGCTGATCGTGGCGAACGGCGGGCGTTCGCACCTCTTCTACACCGGCCGCGATTTCAAAAACTTCGAGCTCGAAGTCGAAGCGCTGGCGGAAACCGCGTGCAACTCCGGCGTCTACTTTCACACGGCGTACCAGGAGACCGACTTCCCCACCAAAGGCTTCGAGGTGCAGATCAACAACACGGCCACCGGCGAAGGCACCTATCGCGAGCGCAAGAAGACCGGCTCGCTCTACGGCCTGCGCAACGTCTACAAGCAATTCATCGCCGACGGCCAGTGGTTCAGGATGCACGTGCTGGTGCGCGGCAAGAACGTGCAGGTGCGGCTCGACAACATGCTGGTGGTGGACTACACCGAGCCTACCCCGCCGATCATTCCGGCCGGACATGAAACGGGGCGCTTCCTGGACCACGGCCAGTTCGCCCTGCAATGCCACAATCTGGGGAGCGTGGCGCGCTTCCGCAGCATCCGCGTGCGGCCCTTGCCGGACGATGCCACCGCGCCGGGCGCGGTCACGCCCGTGGTGGACGCGACCTACCGCAAGCTGATCGAGCTCGGGCGGGCGAATTACCCGGTGGTGGATTACCACGTCCACCTGAAGCTCGGCCTGACGCTGGAGCAGGCGCTGGCGAAATCGCGGCGCGACGGCGTCGCCTACGGCATCGCGGTCAACTGCGGCAAGGGATTTCCCATCGAAAGCGACGCCGGAGTGGTGGCATTCTACGAGAGCATGAAGGGGCAGCCCTGCTTTATCGCCATGCAGGCCGAGGGGCGCGAGTGGATGCAACTGGTCACGCAACGCGCGGCGAACCTGTTCGACTACATCTTCACCGATTCCATGACGTGGACCGACCGCCACGGCAAGCGCATGCGCACGTGGCTGGCCGACGAAGTGGGCACCATCGCCGACCCGCAGGAGTTCATGGACACGCTGGTGGAGCGCGCGGTGGGCATTCTGGAACACGAGCCGATCGATATCTACGTGAACCCGACCTACATTCCGGATCAACTGGCTAAGGACTACGACAAGCTGTGGACCGAGCCCCGCATGCGGCAGGTGGTGGACGCAGCGGCCCGCAATCATGTGGCCATCGAACTGAACGACCGCTACAAGCTGCCCAGCGCCGCGTTCGTCAGAATGGCCAAGGCGGCGGGCTGCAAATTCACCTTCGGTACGAATAATACCGGTCCGAACGATCTCGGCCGCAGCGAGTACGGGCTGAAGATGATCGACGAGTGCAAGCTGGGGTGGCAGGACTTCTTCGTCCCCGGCGCGTGGTGGCCAAAGGCGACGGATCGCAAAGGCGATCTGCTGAAGGCATAAGTGGGACAGGCCTCCCGGCCTGTCTTTCGCCGTCACTTGTGACAAACTAGTCAAGTGATCGGTCGTACGATTTCCCACTACCAGGTTATCGAGAAGCTGGGCGCCGGCGGCATGGGCGATATCTACAAGGCCCAGGACACGCGCCTCCACCGCATGGTCGCCATCAAGGCGCTGACCAACGCCAGCGCCGGCGATTCGGAGCGGCGCCGCCGCTTCATCCAGGAAGCGCAGGCCGCCAGCGGACTGAATCACCCCAACATCATCACCATTTACGACATCGTTTCGGAGGACGACTCCGAGTACATGGTGATGGAACTGGTCTTGGGCAAAACACTGGCCGATTTGATCCCTCCCGGCGGCGTGGGCGTGGCCACGACGCTGCAATACAGCACCCAGATGGCGGACGCCCTGCGCGCGGCGCACGCGGCGGGGATCGTCCATCGCGATCTCAAGCCGGGCAACGTCATGGTGACCGATTCGGGACTCGTGAAGATTCTGGATTTCGGCCTGGCGAAGATCAACGTGGCGCAGGAACTGACCGAGGAGACGCAGACCCTGGAGGCGGCGCCGCTCACCGTGGAAGGCTCCATTCTGGGCACGGTGGCGTACATGTCGCCGGAGCAGGCGCAGGGCAAGAAACTGGACGCGCGCAGCGACATTTTCTCCTTTGGCGTGGTGATGTACGAAATGCTGACCGGAACGAAGGCCTTCCCCGGCGACTCGGCCATCACCACGCTCACGGCGATTCTGCGCGACGAGGTCAAGCCCATCGCCGGCCTGGTGCCCGATGTGCCGGCGGAACTGGTGGAGATCATTACGCTCGCCCTCCGCAAGGATCCCAAGGACCGCTGGCAGAGCACGCAGGTGATGTACACGGTGCTGGCGGCGCAGAAAGCCAAATTCGATTCCGGCGCCTTCAGCAATCCGGGCGTCGTGCCGCCGCTGGGAAGGCCGGTATCGCAGCCGCCGCGGCCACCCTCGCAGGCGCCGCCGCCGACGGCCCAGGAGCCGGTTGGCCGGCCGCGCCGCCGGCACAGCAAGTGGATCTGGGTCGCGCTCATACTGAGTTTCGTGTACTGGCGGGCGTGTTTCCGTTCGGAGAAGGTGCGTGTCACCGAACACGGTGTGGGAGTCCCCGGGCTGTCCATCGATACCTCCCCGGCGCCGCCGGCAACACCCAACGCGCCGGACGCGGCGGCGGGGGAGAAGGCGCCGGGCACGCTCACCAATCAGAGCATCGTCGAGATGGTGGAGGCGGAGGTGCCGGAGGCGGTGATCATCGGTCACATACGGGCATCGAAGACGAAGTTCGATCTTTCCACGAAGGAGATCATCAAGCTCTCCAAGGCCGATGTGCCGGCGGCGGTGATCGATGCCATGCGCAATCCCGCGGCGCCGGGCAAACCGGCCGCGGCGGTCGTGCCCGCGCCCTCGGCGCCCGCACCGGCCGCGCGGACGGTGCCCGTAGCAGGCGGCGTGCCCTTCGAGATCATCCTGGCGGAGGACGTGCCACTCGATCCCGCCGACGGCCGGGCGCTGCATTTCCAGGCCGCGAAGGATTATCAGGTGGACGGCGTGGCGGTGATTGCCAAAGGTGCGGCGGTCACCGGCGAAGTGGTGCTGCCGGCGGGCAAGAAGAGCATCCTGCGCCGCGGCGCCAAGCCGATGTTCCGCCTGATCGCGGCCGACGCGGTGGATGGCACCAAACTCAAGGTGAAAGCGGCGCCGGGAAGAAGCTCGGATAAGAACGAAAGAAACCTCGAGCCGACCGGGCATCGCGGCAAAGACTCGCTGGCGCCCGCCGGGAGCACTTACCTGGCCTATTTCGACGGAGATCAGACGGTGTCGGCGCCGGTCAAGAAGTAGACAAAGGTCGATCACACCAACATAAAAGAATTTCTTGCGCCCCTAAGTCAATATTCAGTAGGATCTTAGCCGGATTTGTCCCTTCCCTGCCCCCCGGGACCGGCACTCGCGCGCCGTAATATGGAATCGGGGGTAGGCTCGCGCCGGCCCCCGCTCACGGGAATGGCAGGCAAAACCGGACAAAGTTGTCCCGTTTTGCCTGCTTCTTGTGCTGCTAACTTACTTTTTATCAATAAATCGTAGTTAAACCGGCGGGGCAAGTTTGTCCCGTATTCCGCAGCGTTGACCATCGTGGACGCGGACGGTATGACCGATCGATATGCGGGCAATAATCCAATGGCTTCTGAATACCATTACTCCTCGGAACAAAACACGCGTAGGGAGCTGATATCCTCCCCATCCACCCCACCGTCCCCGTGGGCCGAATCGCAGTTACTGCACGTCGCGTGCGCCTACAGCAATCCATTTCGCTGCCGCGCCCGGCGCGGCCTCATGAACAACTTCATGCCGCACATGCGCACCAGCCCCAACGTGGTCCTGCACACTGGCGAGCTGGCCTATGGCGACCGCCCCTTTGAGGTCACCGGGGCGGATCCTCACGACGTTCAGCTACGCACGGAGCACGAACTGTGGCACAAAGAGAACATCCTGAACGCCGTCATTGGGCGCTTCCCCGCCGGCTGGAAGTACGGCGCTTACGTCGATGGCGATTTCGTCATGACGCGGTACGACTGGGCGCTGGAGGCCATCCAACAGCTTCAGCACCATGACTTCGTGCAGCTCTTCTCCGGCTACTCCGACATGACCGCCGATCACCGGCCGTTCCGCGTTCAGCCGTCGTTCTCCTACGCCCAGTGGAACTACACGCCGGCGCCGGTCGGTTCGGCCCTGCGTCCATCGCGCGCCCGCAACACCACTCCCGGGGCCACGGGCGGCGCCTGGGCGTTCCGGCGCGATGCGCTGCATAAGGTCGGCGGCCTCCTCGATAGCTGTATCCTGGGCGCCGCCGACTGGTACATGGCGTTTGGCTTGATCGGAAGGACCACCGACGGACACCCCGAAGCCGTGAGCTGTGGCGCGCCGTACGAAGCCTCCATCCGCCGTTGGCAGGACCGCGCCTACGCGGCCGTAAAGGGCAACATCGGGTACGTGGAGAACCACGCCATCCACCATTGGCACGGCTCCAAGGCCAATCGCGGGTACGGCAGCCGCTGGCAGATCCTGCGGGACAACGATTTCGATCCGCACGCCGATATCTTCCGGGACGGCCAGGGAATCTGGCAACTGACCGGCAACAAACCCAAACTGCGGGACGACATCCGCCGCTATTTCCTCTCCCGTAGCGAGGATAGCTCTACCCTGTCGCCGTCCGAAGTTCCGTTAATCTGACGCGGGCGCCGGCCTACTTCAGCTCGGCCATCATGCCCGGCAGACTCCACTGCATCTGCAGGCCGGTGGGCGCCCAGCCGAACTCGGCGGTCATCACTTTGGCCACGTCGTCCTGGCTCTTGCCCTCGCGGATCAGCCCCGCCGCGCGGACGCGCAGTTTGTCGACGTTGTTGCGGTAGGTGAGCAGACCCGCTTTGGTGGTCACGGCGCCGTGCCCTGGGATCACGGTGTCGAAATCCAGCTTCATGGCGGCGTCGAGAGTCTTGACCCACTCCACCACGCTGCCGCCGCCGGGATAGTCGATCAGCGGAGTCGTGCCCGCCATCATGTCGCCGGTGTGGATGGTGCGCAGCGCGGGAAAATACACGAAGGCGTCGCCGTTGGTGTGGCCGCGGCCGAAATACCGCGCGCGCACTTCCTTGCCGCCCAGAAACACCGCGGTCTCCTCGGTAAACGTCACCCGCGCCGCCGCCATATTGGGCGGGGCGTTGGACTGCACGTGGTTGACGATGTTGGTGCGCGCGTTGGCCGTGGAGATGATTTCGGCGGTGGGCAGGAATTTCGCGTTGCCGCCCGAGTGATCGGCATGATAGTGCGTGCTGAGGATGTACTTCACCGGCAGTGGGGTCACGCTCTTGACCTGGGCGAGGATGCCGTCGTGGTCCTGCTCGTACTTGTCGTCCACCAGGATGACGCCTTCGCTGGTGACATACACGGCGACGTTGCCGCCATCGCCCTCGATCGTGTACAGATCGTCCTTGACCTTGGCGATGGTGAGTTTCGGAGGCTGCGCCTGGGTTTGCGTGTAAGCGATCCAGCAGCCCGCCAGAAGCAGGGCGGCTGCCGCAAGTCGTGCCAAGAATATCCGGCTCATGATCCGACACTATACCAGATCCGTGCGATCCCAGACACCCGCGCGAAGCTGTCTCGGTGCTAGAATCGTACTTTCACATGGCAAAATCCATAGACGAACTGCAAACTATCGCCAAGCGTGTACGGCGCGACATCGTGGAGATGATCACCGCCGCCACATGTGGGCATCCCGGTGGATCGCTGTCGGCGGTTGAAATCGTTGTCGAACTGTATTTCAACCACATGCGGATCGATCCGGCGAACCCCAAATGGGTCGACCGCGACCGATTCATCTTATCCAAGGGGCATGCGGCGCCGGTGCTCTACAGCGTGATGGCGGAGCGTGGCTACCCCGATGCGCCGAAAGACAAACTGAACACCCTGCGGCAATTCGGCAGCGTGTTCCAGGGACACCCGGACATGCGCTTCATCCCCAGCCTGGAAGCCTCCACGGGCTCGCTCGGGCAGGGGCTGTCGCTGGGCCTGGGAATGGCGTTGGGGGCGCGGCTGGACAAGCGGCCCTCGCGATTCTTCGTCATGATGGGCGATGGCGAGATCCAGGAAGGGCAGATCTGGGAAGCGGCCATGGCGGCGGCGTTCCACAGGGCGGACAGCCTGGTGGCTATCGTGGATTACAACCGGATCCAACTGGATGGCTTCGTCAGCGACATCATGGAGATTGCGCCCGTGGCCGAAAAATGGCGCGAGTTCGGGTGGCACACGCTGGAGATCGACGGGCACAGCTTCGCTGCCATCCAAGGCGCGCTGGCCGAGGCCGCCGCCACCAAGGGCAAGCCCACGTGCATCGTGGCGCACACCATCAAGGGGAAAGGCGTATCGTTCATGGAGAACAATCCCAAGTTCCACGGCGTGGCGCCCACAAAAGACGAATTGAAGCTGGCCCTACAGGAGCTCAAGTAACCATGCCTGCCAAAACCAAATTTGAAATCAAGATGGGCGCTGCCACGCGCGAAGCCTTCGGACGCGCGCTGGTGGAGCTGGGGGGCCAGAATAAGGACGTGGTGGTGGTGGATGCCGATCTTTCGAAATCCACCATGACGACGTATTTTGCCAAGGAATTCCCCGACCGCTTTTTCTCCTGCGGCATCGCCGAATCGAACATGGTCGGCGTGGGAGCCGGTTTGGCGATGTCGGGAAAAATCCCGTTTATCGCCAGCTTCAGCGTGTTCGTGATGAATAAGGGCTTCGAGCAGATGCGCATCGGCGCCGCCTACGGGCGCTCCAACCTGAAGGTGGTGGGAACGCACAGCGGCATCACCATCGGCGAAGACGGGCCGTCGCAGATGAGCATCGAAGAGATCTCGCTGGCTTGTTCGCTGGCGGGGTTTGTGGTGCTGGCGCCGTCCGACGAGAATTCGACCAAGGCGCTGGTGCGCGCCGCGGCGGCCTACGATGGGCCGGTGTTTATCCGCTGCGGGCGTCCCAAGGCGCCGGTGGTGCATGGGGCGGAGCAGAAGTTCGAGATCGGCAAATCCATCGAAGTGGCGGCGGGGACGGACATCACCCTGATCGCCAACGGACTCATGGTGGCACAGTCCCTGCTGGCGGCGGACATCCTGCAAGGCGAGGGCATTTCGGCGCGGGTGATCGATATGCACACCGTGAAGCCGCTGGACCGCGACGCCATTGCCCGCGCGGCGGCGGAGACGGGCGCCATCGTGGTGTCCGAAGAGCATCTGGTGGACTGCGGGCTGGGCGTGCGCGTGGCCCAGGCGGCAGCGGAAACCCATCCGTGCGTCATGGAGTTCGTGGGGATACACAACCGCTACGCGGAGAGCGGCCATCCCGACGAGATGCTGGAGAAATACGGCCTGGTGGGGCGCGACATCGCTTCGGCCGCGCGGAAGGCGCTGGCGCGCAAGCGCTAGACGGCCCATGGCGGAGGCCGGATCGCTGGCGGAGATATTTCTTCAGCAGAGCCCGGCCTGCCAGTGGATCGTCTCGGCGGACGGTGCATTCGCGCGCATTTACGGTGACCCGCAGGCGATGTTTGGGCGCTCCGCCGCGGAACTTATGGGGCACGTCCCGGGTGACGTGCTGGAGCCCGATCTGGCCACCGCCTGGCGGGGACGTTTCGCGCGCGCGCTGGGCGGCGAGACGGTGCTGCTGCACGAGCGGCGAGCCAAGGGCCCGTGGTATGTGATCGTATTCCCGCTGCGCATCCATGGCAAGATCCAGTTTGCCGGCGCCAGCGCGCGCGAAATCACACAGTGGGCCGCGGCCGAACAGGAGTTGCGCCACACCGTGCTGGGCGCGCTCAAGGCACAGGAGTTCGAGCGCGCCATGGTGTCCAGGTTCCTGCACGATTCCATCGGACAGAATCTCACCGCGCTCGGGCTGCAACTGGATTTGATCCGCATGGACATGGAAACCGTCTCGGCGGACGCCTGCCAGCGCATCGGCGATGTGCAGAGGCTGCTCGAAGAAATGATGGAGAGCGTGCGGGAATACAGCTACGAGCTGAACCCCTCGACCGTGGAACGCGCCGGTCTGCGGCCCGCGCTGGACCGTCTGGCGGGGCGCATTCGGACGCGCTTTCCGGGCACGCTGCGGCTGAATGTGGACCCTTCTTTGAAGCTGGACCCGAAGCTGGCGAGCGCGCTCTACCAGATCTTACAGGAGGGCGTGGAGAACGCCGTGCAACATTCCGGTTGCTCTGCGATTGAAATCGCGGTAAAGTCCACACGTACCGGTACTATTCTGGAAGTGCGCGATAATGGGCGAGGTTTCGATCCGGCCGATCTGGTGTCCGGACGCAGGGGATTGGGTCTGTTGAGCATGGAGCACTACGCCGCGCAGGCCGGTCTTGACCTGGCAATTACCAGTACGCGGGAGACAGGAACGACGGTGCGGGCCGCGACGCCGGAAGCCGCTGAGAGATAAATATGCCGTTCGACATTGTGCTTGTCGATGATCACAAACTGGTTCGCGATGGAGTGCGAACGATTTTGGAGCGTGGGGCGGAGTTTCACGTGGTGGGGGAGGCCGAAAACGGCGCCGACGCCGTGCAACTCTGCAAGAAGACCTCACCCGACCTGGTGTTGATGGATATCGGGCTGCCGGGCATGAACGGCATCGAGGCAACCACGGAATTGCTGCGCCACTGCCCCGGCGTGAAGATCGTGATTCTCTCCATGTACGACGACGAGAACTCGGTGGTGAGCGCCATCCGCAGCGGGGCGCGCGCCTTCGTGCTGAAGAAGGCCTCGTCGGCCGAACTGCTGGACGCCCTGCGCACGGTGGCGCGCGGCGGCAGCTACCTGAGTTCGCAGGTGTCCGACCGGCTGCTGCAACGCATCCAGCGCGGCGACCTGGATACGCACGATCGCAGCCCGTTGGAATCGCTGTCGCCGCGCGAGTTGCAGGTGCTGCGGCTGGTGGCCGAGGGCAAGACCAGCAAGGAGATCGCGGTGATGCTCGATCTCGGTCTGCAAACCATACGCAGTTACCGGAAAACCATGATGAAGAAGCTCGGCGTCAACAACGTGGCCGGGCTGACCCAGCTTGCGCTGGCCGCAGGCATTACACACTGGAACAAACCCGATGCTAACTCCCTGGGGTGACTTTGCGGTCGCCGACGCGCATGTTCACTTCTTCTCCCGAAAGTTCTTCTCCGCACTAGCTTCGGAGGCGGACCAGACAGCCGGGCAGGTGGCCGAATCGGCCGGCTGGGTGCTGCCCCCGGAAGATCCGGCGGAACTGGCGCGTTCCTGGGCCGCGGAACTCGACACGCACGGCGTGAGGCGCGCCGCGCTGATCGCGAGCGTTCCCTGCGATGAAGCCTCGGTGGAGTGCGCCCTGGCGGAGTGCCCGGACCGGTTCTTCGGGTTCTTCATGGTCAACCCCCTGGAAGAAGGCGCGGCCGAGCGGGTGCAGATCGCCCTGCGCTGCGGTTTGCACGCGGTTTGCCTGTTCCCCGGAATGCACCGCTATGCGCTGAGCGACCCGCGCGCCGAAGCCGTGATCCGGGCGGCGGCGGGCCACGCCGGGCGCGCCGTGTTCGTGCATTGCGGCGTGCTGACGGTGGGGATCCGCAAGAAGCTGGGGCTCCCTTCCCCCTTCGAAATGCGATTTTCCAACCCGCTGGAACTGCACGGACCGGCGCTGCGCTATCCGGGGCTGAAGTTCGTGGTGCCGCATTTCGGCGCCGGCTACCTGCGCGAGGCGCTGATGCTGGCCGACCTGTGCCCCAACGTTTACCTGGACACCTCGAGCAGCAATGCCTGGATGCGCTACGAAGGGCTGGATCTGAAAACGGTGTTCCGGCGGGCGCTGGATGTGGTGGGCGCGCAGCGGCTGCTTTTCGGCACGGACTCCTCGTATTTTCCGCGTGGCTGGAACTACGCCATCTTCGAGGCGCAGACGCGCGCCCTGCTGGATCTGGGCATCAGCACGGCGGACGCGCGGCTGATTATCGGAGAGAATCTGTCGCGCCTGTTCGAGGGGTAAGATTAAGTCTGATGGAACTGGCGATTCAAATACAAATCGAGGAATTGCCGGAAGGCCTGTACCTGGCGACCTCGGATGAACTTCCCGGCCTGGTAGCGCAGGGGCGGACCGTTGCGGAAGCACTCGAGATCGCGCGCGACGTCGCCCGCAAACTGATCGAAGCCCGGCGCGAGCGCGACGGCGTTCCGGACTTGCCGACGACCAGCGAACGGCGCGACTACACCATCGTGGTCGCGGCGTAAATGGGCCGCTTGGCTGGATTCCGGTACCGGGAGATCGTTCGCAAGCTGAGGCTGTGCGGCTTCGAGTTCGACCGTCAGGCCGCGGGCAGCCATGAAATCTGGTTCAATCCCCGCACCAGTCGCTATACAACGGTGCCGAATCATCCAGGCGACATGCCTGAAGGAACGCTCCGGGCGATATTGAGGCAGGCGGGGATCGGTGCGGACGAATTCCTGCGGGTATGAATTGCGGCACGCGCGTTACCTGCCCTGCGGCACATTTTCCGAGTGGCGTCATTCAGACGGAGCAACCCATATCAACGAGATGGCGACTACACGGCCAAGTGGGTGCAAGGCCGGATTACCGGCGGGGAGCAAGGCACCCACATTTGTCGCGGATTCGATAGACTCAGGCTGGAGGCGCGCATTCATGACAAACGACCTGCACCAGATCGCTACTCTTCTTCTGGAGAACCGCGGCGGAGAGGGTGACTGGGGCGAAATTTCGCGTCTTGAGGGAAAGGAGTGCTCGAAAAAGATTGCGAACAAATTCCTGATCTGTTGTCTACTCGACTGGCAATCGAACGCCGATGTAGCATGGCAAAAAGGGGAGAATCTGGTCGAAAAGCTCGGTGCCACAGATGATGTCTGGTTGACAATAAGTTCCTTTTCAAAGCAGGAGTGGGACTCGAAGTACGAGGAGTACGGCAAGCCGCACCGGTTTTGCAAGGGCTACGAGCGCCTGTGGCGCATCGCCAACGATATCTGCGCTCGGTACGACGGCGACGCCCGGAACATTTGGTTGGGCAAGACACCATTTGAGGCACTTGTTCATCTCTGTGCCCTCGAAGCTGGCGATCAGATCTCCCGAATGATCGTCGGCGCACTGCGCGACTGCGGCCAGATCCAGGGCAGCTCCGGCGACGTGAAAGCGGACATCCATCTCCGCCGGGTACTGGGTCGGGCAGTTGACGGTGAGGAGATCAGGGCTGCCGACGCGGCCAAAGTCACCGCGCTGACCCGAAGCCTCAACCCGGTAGACCCTTGGCAACTAGATTGGCCCCTGTGGAACGTTGGAAAGTCTTACTGCAGGCCGACGAGTCCTGACTGTCCGAACTGCTACCTGCGGCCTCACTGTGTCTACTCTCGGCACCACAGTGGCGCGGGTCAACTTCACGCATAACGCGCGACTCACCGATCTGGCGTCGCCAGCTCCGGGCGGTTATCGCCGACTTACTCGGACAGAGAGGGATCATGCCAGGACGGCGCTTGTCGGTGACCGCCCCGAAACTAGCGGCTATCCGGGAATCGGTCGGCTCCACGATGAGCGCTGCTGCACGCGATGCGCGTTACACTGGCATTCGAATGCACCGCCGCACGTTTCTTGCCTCCGCGCTCGCTTTGCCCGCGGTGCGGCGCGGTTCCCGGGCCGCGGTAACGCTCGATCTCGCCGCCATCGAGCGGGCGCGCGTGCTGCAGGCCGCCGATAAATACCTGGGTGAGGCGCCGGTCACGGTGACGGCGGCAAGCAGTCCGCGGAGCGCCGGGGGGAAGCACGATTTCTTCAGCGAAGGCGATTACTGGTGGCCCGACCCGGCGAATCCCAAGGGACCCTACATCCAGCGAGACGGCATGACCAATCCCGATAACTTCGTGGAGCACCGGCGCGCCATGATCCGGCTCAGCCTGGCGGTGCCCGCGCTGGCCGCGGCGTACAAGATCACCAAAGAGCGCAAGTACGCCGAACATGCCGCCGCGCACCTGCGCGCCTGGTTCGTGGACGAGAGCACGCGCATGAATCCCAACCTGCAATACGCGCAGGCCATCCAGGGCCGGTTCACCGGCCGCGGCACGGGGATCATCGACACCCTGCACCTGGTGGAAGTGGCGCGCGCCGCCTGGCAAATCGACATGAAGCCGGCCGGCCTGGCGGGGGTGAAGGGCTGGTTCGCGTCTTATATCGACTGGATGACGACGCACCCTTACGGTATCGCCGAACGCGACGCCAGGAACAATCACGGCACGTGCTGGTGCACGCAGGTGGCGGCGTTTGCGCAACTCACCGGCAACCGGGAGCGGATGGAGTGGTGCCGCGACCGTTATCGGGCGGTGCTGATTCCCAACCAGGAAGCCGCGGACGGCAGTTTTCCGCTGGAACTGGCGCGTACCAAACCGTACGGGTACTCGCTGTTCAACCTGGACGCCGTGGCGATTCTGGTGCAGACGCTGAGCACCAGGGAAGACAATCTGTGGACGTGGCAACTGCCCGATGGGCGAGGCATGGCGAAGGCGATGGCGTGGATGGTCCCTTTCATCGCCGACAAAAAGGGGTGGCCCAAGCCGCCGGATGTCATGTACGACAAAGAGTGGCCGGTGCGGCAGCCCTGCCTGGTGTTCGCGGGGGTGGCTCTGGACAAACCGGAGTACGTCGCCCTGTGGAAGAAGCTGGAGGCCGATCCGACGGTGGAAGAGGTGCTGCGCAATCTTCCGGTCCGCCAGCCGGTGCTGTGGTTTTGAGGGGGGCAGACCCACTTTTCCGCTGGGCGAAAATGGCGTCTGTCCCCTTTTCGCCTACGGCTGCTGTTGGTCCGTGTTCCAGTTTTTGCCGTTGAACGCGCCGTGCACCATGGCGAACATCATCTGTATGCCGCGCTGCTTTTGATCGGGCTCCAGGACAGCGGCGATCTTGGCGAAGGCGTGCAATTCGATAGAGTCCATCTGGGTTTCCAGTTCCGCCTGGCCCTGGACCGCTTTATCGACCTCTTCCTTGCTCTTGCCCGCCGCGATAGCCTCGGCGATGGCCAAGCGGCCCTGCGTCATCTGGTCATGAATCGGCGTGGCCTCCTTCTGCGCATCGTCCATGGCCGCTTTGAAGTCTCTCTTCTGGTCCTTGGTCAGCTTGAGCGCATCGGAGATGCGGTCGAGGCGCGTGCCTCCATTGCCCATATAGGGCATGTTGGAGTTGCCGCCGCGCGAACCACCACCGCCGCTGCGCTGGGCAAACGCCAGCGCCGACGCCAAAAGTCCCGCCAACAGAATCCGAGTCAGCATCTATTGCCTCCCCTCGCCTCTTTCCTGGCCGCCTCTGCCGCGGCCCATGCCACCGCCACCGCCCATGCCGCCGCCGGCGAACATGCCGGCCATCAGTTCAAACGTCTGCGGCGCTTTGGCCTGCTGGTTGGGCTTGAGCAGCGCATAGATCTTGCCGAAGGCATCGGCTTCGATGCCCGTCATGGTCGCGTTGACGGCGGTGTAGTCGCCGAAGAGCTTCTTGAGATCTTCGTCGCCGGCCTTGCCGGTAATGGCGTTGGCCATCACGATGCGGCCCTTGGTGAGCAGATCGCGCGTGGGAGCGGCCTTTTCCATGGCAGCCGCGAGAATCTGGGTGGCCTGTTCTTTCTGTTCTTTACTGAGCTTGAGCTTGTCGAAGAGCATGTCCTGCCGGCTCTGGCGCCGCATCTGGATGGTGCCGCCACCGCCGCCCATGCCGCTACCGCCGCCCATGCCGCCCTCCTCGCCGCCCATGCCGCCGCCACCGCCGCGGCCGCCCTGCGCGGAGGCGAAACCAGCGGCCAGTACTGCCGTTAGCAACAAACGCACCAACATAAGATCTCCATTTCGCGGAGATCCGGGCACTCTCGAGCTGCTGGCTCCGCGTTATCCCACCTGTTCAGGCTTCCCATCGATTAAATCACGAATACACTTGGGATGCAGTAGTACCGCCAGCGGGGAACGGCACCTGTTGTAGCATAAAAGAATGAAGACGTTCGCCCTCGCCCTCGCCCTGATGCTCCCTTGCCTGGCCGCCGGACCGGACAGCAAAAGCATGGGCAACCCCGCCGCGCCGATGCGCATGGATCTGTGGGACGATTTCACCTGCCCGCACTGCAAAATGCTGCACGAACAGATTCTCCCCAAGATCATCGCGGACTACGTGACGCCGGGTAAGGCTTACTTGGTTTTCCACGAATTCACACTGACCGGAGCGGGGCACGAGTATTCGAGGACGGCTTCGACGTACGCCGCCGCGGCGGCCCGGGTGGGCAAGTACCAGCAGGTTTGCGACGCGCTGTTCCAGGCGCAGTCCTCTTGGGCGCTGAGCGGCAAGGTATGGGAAACCGTGTCTCCGGCCCTCACCCCGGCGGAGCAGAAAAAGGTGCAGGTACTGTTCAAAGACCCGAGCGTGGCCGCCGAGGTGCAGCAAGATCTCGACCTGGGCATGGCCGCGAAGGTGGACCGTACGCCGACCCTGGTGATGAAACGCAAGAACAATCAGGTGCCATGGAGCAGTTGGGGCGACTACAGCCTCTTCAAGAGCATGGTGGATCTGCTGCTCAGCAAGTGAACGTACAATGACTGGTATGAGGATTCTCGCCCTATCTCTCGCCGCACTGTTGCCCTGCCTGGCAGCCGGCCCGGACCCGGACAAGGGCAGAAGCATGGGCAACCCGGCTGCCCCGATGCTGTTTGAGATCTACAGCGACTTTGCCTGTCCGGCTTGCAAGCACCTGCACGAGGCCGTGCTGCCCGCGATCGTGGTGGACTACGTGAACACGGGCAAGGCGTACCTGGTTTTCCGCGAGTTTCCGCTCAACATTCCGGCGCACGTGTATTCCCGCCAGGCGGCGGCCCTGGCCGTGGCCGCGGCGCGCATCGGCAAGTATCAGACGGTGAGCGACGCGCTGTTCCGGAGCCAACAGGCCTGGGGGGTGAACGGCAAGGTTTGGGAAACCGTGGCCGGCGTGCTGACTCCCGAGGAGCAGAAAAAGGTGCAGGCGCTGGCCAAGGACCCGGCGGTGGTGGCCGATGTGCAGCGCGATGTGGATCGGGGTACGCAGGCCGCGCTCACGTCGACCCCGACGCTGATGATCACCTACAAGCTGAGGCAACAGCCTTGGACGCAGTTCGGCGACTACGGTTTGTTCCGCGGTTATATCGATGGCCTTCTCAAGAGATAAGTTCCTGCATATCGCAGTGGTCGCTCTGCGTGTGGTGTTGGGCGGCATTTTCATTTATGCCGGATACGTAAAGCTGGCGGAACCGTGGCAGCTTTACGCGGCCAACATCGCCGATTATGAGGTGGTGCCCATGTGGGCGGCCAAGTTCCTGGCGCACACGTTTCCCTGGTTTGAGGCGTTGCTGGGGCTGCTGTTGATTTCGGGACGCTGGTTCCGCTGCTCCACGGCAACCACGTCGCTACTGCTCTTGTTTTTTGTCGGTCTGATGGCGCAGGCGAAGCTTGGGGGTAAGAACATCAACTGCGGGTGCTTCAGCTCGAACGAGCCGATCTCGTGGAGAACGTTTGTGCGCGACGGTTCTTTGCTGGCGGTCTCGCTATTTCTTACCGTGATGGCGTTCTTCAACCGCCGGAAACCGGTGTGAGCGACGCGCGGCACGACGCGCGGCACGATGCGCAACAGCGGGAACTGGAATACCACGAGAAGTTGTACGCGGGCTTCGCGCAGAGCCATTTCGCGCGGCCGGCGGTGCGTGCCTTGCGGGCGCACATAGTGGGGCGTATCCTGGCGGCGACGGGCGCGGGCAAGCACTCGCGGGTGCTCAGTTTGGGGTGCGGGATCGGGGATACGGAACTGCTGCTGGCGCCGCACGTGGGCGAAGTGACGGGGATCGATCTCTCGCCGGCGGCCATTCGCCAGGCACGCGCCGACGCGGCCAGGGCCGGCATTGGCAACGCCCATTTCGAACAGGGCACGAGGGCCGAGGGGCGCTTCGACGTGGCCATCGCGATCTTCTTCCTGCATCACCTGCCAGACAGTGAACTGACTTCTCTGCCCTACCGGCTTCGCGAGCAGCTTACGCCCGGAGGAGCGTTTTATTCGCTCGACCCGAGCCGGCGGCGGCTCTCGGGCGCCATCGGGCGGCTGCTGTTTCCCAAGCTGATGAAGCGCTACCAGACCGCAGACGAGCGCGAACTGGAGGCGGAGGCGACGGCGGCGTTTTTCCGGGAGGCGGGTTGGGAGGCGCGGGTAGAGATGTACGACTTCGGGTCGTCGCCGCTGGCTGGGCTGTTGCCGGGATGGGGCGCGGGCTACCGGATGGCGCGCACGCTGGACGATTGGCTGCTGAGGGTGCCGGCGCTAGAGCGGAGGGGAAGCAACTTCGAAGTGATCGCGCGGGCGTAGGAAGCGAACACAGTTTCTCGCCAAGACGCCAGGACGCCAAGAACTCGCAAAGAAGAAAGAAAGAAGACTCGTCAGAAGAAGTTGTGGGTTAGTTCCGGCTGGGGCAGCCGGTTCATAAAAAAACTGGTTAATGGCTGCATATGATAAGGTTCAGTCATGCGGCTTCTGCTTGGCTTCCTTTGGGTAGTCGCGTCGTTCGCGGCGACAACGCGGCAGTTTTCCGCATACTACCTGCCATCGCAGACCACGCAGCAATTGGCTGCCGATCCGGCCGGGAATCTGTTCGTGGTTTCCACGACTGAGGCCTCCATCCGCGTCACCAAGATGGACGCCTCCGGCAAGGTTCTCGCGACATTCGATTTTGGCGGCACCGGCGAGGACTCACCCGGCGCTGCCGCCGTCGATCCAAACGGCAATCTGGTAATCGGCGGAGCGACCGCCTCGTCCGACTTCCCGCTGGTCTCACCCATACAGACTACGGGATCCGGATTCCTGACCAAGTTGGATCCCGAACTCACCAAGATCATCTACTCCACCCGGCTAGGCACCCCGGTCGTGAACGGCGTGCTGAACGGCGTCACGGCGATCGCTTTCGATGCCGCGGCCAACGTCTATGTCACCGGCACCGCCGGACCCGGCATGCCGGTCAGCCCCGGAGCCTTGCAGGCGCAGGCGCCGAACATCTCCGTAAATGCCGTCGTGAGTCACGGATTCGTGGCCGGGATCGCGGCGGCGGGCGACAAACTGCTCTTTTCCACTTACTACACCGGCGGCGCAGCGCAGTGTACGAACGGTTGCGGAGGCGCCTTTCCTATTGGCGGAGCAACCTTTGTTCAGACGGTGCCTCGCGCCATCGCGCTGGATAGTTCGGGCGCGGTCGTCATCGCCGGCTCGACGGACGTGAACGATGTCCCGGTGACCGGCGGCGCTTACGCGCAGCAGTGCGGCTGCCTTCTACAACAGAACGCCGGCTTTGTGGCGAAGATCGGGAGCGGCGGCAGCAAGCTGATCTGGGGCACCTACCTGCCGCTGGCCGACGCTTCCGGGTACAACGGCGCGGGCTTCGATGGCGTGAACATCGCCGCGATGACCGTGGAGGCTTCGGGAACGATTCTTCTCGCGGGCGCCACGCTGCGCGGGTTCCCGATTACGCCGGATGCGCTTCAGCCAACCTATCCCCCGACATCCAGGGCTGTGGTGACTCCTTCGAAGGCCGGATTCCTGGCGCGGCTCGACGCATCGGGAAGCCAGCTTCTGTACTCCACCTATTTCGGCGGCAACGAGGTGGGCAGGTCGCCGCTTTTGAGCCGGGGAGTGAGCGGCATGTCGGTGGACGCCCAGGGGACCATCTGGTTGACCGGCGTCTCCGCAAGCGGCGCATTGCCCGCCGGCGCGGAAGCCGCGCTGGGGCAGGACTATGTGGCGTGGCTTTCCGGGGACGGCCGCGGCGTCATGGCGCTTTACACCGCGCCCGACGGGGCGGCGGGCGGCGCCATGGCGGTAACTCCGCAGGGAACGGTGGCGGCGCTCGGATATCCCAACTCGCTCTTGATTGGGCGCCCCTCCGGCGGGCCGAGTCTCTTTGGTATCGCGGGGACGCCTGAATATCACGTCTCGCCGGTCATCGCGCCGCGCGAGGTCATCAGCATCTACGGGCTGGGAATCGGTCCCGCTAATGCGCAATCGGCGCAGGTGACGAACGGAGTGATCGGCAATACGCTCGGCGGCGTGCAGGTGCTGTTCGACGGCAAGCCGGCGGCTCTGCTCTATGCCGGGCCGACGCAGATCAACGCGATCGCTCCGACCGCGATTGCCGGCCACCAGAGCACGGCGATTGAGATCGTGACACCATCGGGACCAATCGCCGGACCAACGCTTACCGTGCAGCCGACGCTGCCGCTCGTCTTCGCCGATATTACCGGACACGCCACCGCGATCAACCAGGATGGCACTTTGAACACGCCGACGAATTCCGCGCCCGCAGGCACGGCGGTGGCGCTCTGGATGACGGGCGCGGGCGCTGTCGCGGGCTCGTCGGACGACCAGATCACGACCAACCTGAACGACAATCCCTTCCCGATTTCGGTGCTGAGTTCGGCCAATGCCGTGGGAGGCGGGCTGCTCTCGCTGGAAGTCCTGTATGGAGGCGATGCGCCGTTTCTGCCGAGCGGGGTCACGCAGGTCAATTTCCGCATCCCGGCGATCCGGCCGGGCTCCGACGGTACGCTGCAGTTCCAGATCGAGGCCGGCCCGGCGATCAGCGACTTCCAGTACGTGTATGTAAAGTAGAGGCGCGTAGAGGAAGAAAACACAGTGTCTCGCAAAGACGCCAGGACGCCAAGAACTCGCAAAGAAGAAAGAGAGAAAGAAAGAAGAAAATGTGACCTCGCGCTTGCGGTGACCCGGCCCTTGCGATCTTTTTTTGCGAGCTTCGCGGTTGGGCGGGAAACCTCGTTCTTTCGTCAGCGTTTCAGGAGGCGCTCGGTCAGGGATTCGTGGGTGGGTGCGAACTGCTCGGCGGCGCCGCGCAGGTAGGGGCGGAATTCGCACGACCAGTAGGCGAAGAAGCCGGTGCGGGCGATTTCGGTGAGCGCGGTGGTGTAGTGATCCAGAACGGTATCGCCGAGCACGCGCCCGGTGCGGCGCACCGCGGAGCGGGCGGCGCGCGACAGCCACAGGACGTTGGCGGGAACGTGGGCCACGGTGGAGACGGCCAGGAGCGAGGAGATACCGAAGACCGATTTGCCCTGCTGCTTCGCGGTGGTTTGCAGGTCTTGCCAGACTTTCTCGATGCGCTCGAGGGGCGCGAGCTTCTTCGGCGGGATGGTCGCCAGCTCGCCTTTGAGTTGGTTCCATTCGCGGCGCAGGCCGGCGATGTCCATAGGCGGCATGTTGAGGGTGGTGGCCATGTGGCCGCTGGTGGTTTCCAGGCCGTGCAGCACCTGCTCCATGGTTTCGAAGCGTGCGTCGGGAGCGAGCAGGCCCTCTTCCTGGAGGGCCCGGGCGATTTCGACGATCAGTTTGCGGCCGCCTCCGGTGGCATCGGCGAGCGCGGCCAGCACCCAGATGGGCGAAGCCTGGAAGGCGAGGATGCCGAGGAGTTCGATACCGTGGCTGGCGGTGCGCGTGAGGAGGAAGTTTTCGGCCAGGCGCCCTTCGGACGGGTAGACGCCTTCCACCTGGCCGACCTCCTCGATCAGGAAGCGCAGAGCGACGTCGACCATGGTGCGATACAGGGTGGTGCGGCGCACGGCGGCGGGCAGCGCCACGTTGCCGATCTCGCGCAGCAATCCGCCGGAGAGCGCGCCCAGCGACCGGATGGCCCGCTCGGGCAGGGAGAGCACGTATTTGTACTGGCCGGCCGAACTCACACTCTGTAGTATAAGGGCCGGGCGACGTCCAGTCTCCAGGTGGATGGATCGGGGCGGAGGGTTAATCCGCCGCGCCGAAGAACCAGTCCAGGAGGCTACCGACGATGATGATGATCGGCTCAGTTGGCATGAGCCATAGATCGGCGGAACAGGTAGCGGACTTTAGGGTGTTTTGCGTAGTTCTTCGGCGGGATTTAGGGACTTAGGCGACGGCCAGCGAAGTGGCCGGCACCAGCGTGCGGAGTTCCAGTCGCATGCCGTCGAGCAACTGGATCAGGCTGGAAACGTCAACGCCCGACGGCCCCAAGCGGAAGAGCACCAGGCGGCAGTGGATGGCGGTCAAAGCGAAGAGGAACTGCAAACGGCGCTCCAAGAGGAGAGAGGCGAGTTCCGGACGGTCATAATCCGAGTGCGCCAGGATCAGGCGCAAGGCCGCGCTGACGCGATCGAAATCGGCCTCGATCATACGCAGATAGCCGTGAAAGGCTTGCAGCCTCTGGCGGCGCAACCGGCGGGACATCTGCGGTGTGAAGCCCTTTTGCGCCCGCAGAAACTGGAAATCGTTTTCCTCCAGCAGGCGCAGCATGGGGCGATAGCGGTCCGTGGAGAGTTCATTCAGCCACTCGGTAGTAACCGGAAGGACGTGATTGTCGGACCCGAGGCGGCGGACAAGTAACAGTACGGCCACGCTCAGCAGCAGAATCGTAACTGTTCCGACGGCGATCGGCAACGTCATCACCTTCAGTTTCTTGCAGCAGAGGGTACCAGGGGAAGACAGGGGAGTACGGGGAAGGTACTATTCGATAACTAAAGTTATTGTACTCTCCTGGCTGATTCGGCGATCAATGGGCGCATTGCCCGTTGGCGGTGGCCGCATTGGTCCAGTGGTACTCGCCGTGAGACGGCATGAGATAGCCGCTCTTGCCGCCGCTGGAGAAGGGCACGATCTGGCCGCGGACCGCGTAATCGCGGTCGAAGACCCAGGCAGCCGGACCGGCGCCCGCGCCGCCGGCGCCTACACGTTTACCGGCACGCCGGACCACGTGACCGGAAGCAACGGCTGCAAGACTGGTTCTGGTTGTCGCTCCAGGTGTTGGCATCGATCGCGTGCATGTCTTCCCAGGTGTCGTAGAGCACCGCCGGATCGGCGGCATACTTCTTGGCGAACGCGGCCCAAAAGGTGAATGCCGCATCAATGGAATTGCCGGTGGTGTCCTCGGCCAGGCAGAGGGAGGAATTGGCCTGGCAGTTGAGGTCGCCTGGTTGGGGGCGGGACAGTTTTAGCCATCGGCGCCGCACGGCGGATCGGGAAACTGGCCGGCTTTGAGGATCGCCACCTAATTGCCGAACGTTTTGGCGCGCTGAATGAGGGTGTCGATGTAGGTCTGGTAGGGCTGATTGGCGATGGGCACCTGGAGATTGGCGTTCCACCAGGCGGCGTTGACGAAGATGCGCACCAGGTTCATGGAGAGCAGTTGGTTCTGGACGGCGTAATCGGAATCGGTGGCGGTGGCATCGGCATTGCCGCTGCCGGTGGCGCCGCGGTTGAGGCCGCCGAGGAGGGCGGCCTTGGCGGAGTTGTCAGCGACGATGCCGGAAGAGGTGACGTGCAAGGGGCGGAAGGTCTGGGCGAGCAGCGGGACGCTGGTGCTGGGCACGACGCGGCTGCTGGCCTCGCAGTTCCTCACGGGCGACCAGAACATCATCCAGATGCGGGTGGTGGTGCAATATTCGGTGAGCGTGCCGGCGGATTACCTCTTTCGCACGGTGGATGTGGCGCAGACGGCCGGCGCGCTGGTGGAGGCGGAACTGGCGCGGCGGATTGCGCGCAGCGAGGTGGATGCGGTGCTGACCACGGAAAAGCTGGCCATCCAGGATGCCGTGCTGGCGGCGCAGAAACGGTTGGACGACTACCGCGCCGGAGTGCGGCTCTCCACCGTGAATATCGAAACCGTGACGGCGCCGCCGGAAGCGGTGGATGCGTTCCGGAACGTGGCGAGCGCGCGGGCGGACACGGCGCGCATCGTGAGCGAAGCGCAGGCGCCGGAGGTGAGCGCCAGCCGCCTGTACATCGAAGCGCTCGAGCAGATTCTGCCGAAGATTCGTAAGCTGATTGTAGATCCCAACGGAAGCCTGGATCTTTCCATCATTCGGCGGGGAGATCCGCGCAATCCATGAGGAGTATCTGGACAATGCGATGGAGACGGGCGAGAGCTTCTATTACGTGCGGGCCGGGCAGACGGACGGGCATCTTGCCGGGAACTCGCCGATCTGGGTGCAATATCGCCCGCGATAGTGCAGGGCGAAGGATCACCGCATGGCGCGGCTGTAGCCCTGTTGGCGGTAGCGATCGAGCAGGGCGGTGAGTCTGGCAACGACGTCGGGATGTTGCAGGTAGACGTTGTCGGACTCGGCGGGATCCTTGGCCAGATCGTACAACTGCCCTTGCGGGCCGCCGGGTACGGGATCGAGGGTGACGGGAGCGCTGAAGCCGCCCGAGCCGAGGCCGAACTCGAGCTTCCAGTTTTGTTCCCGTATGGAGAACATGCCTTGATTGGAGTGATGCACGACGGCTTGGCGAATGGGAGAGCGCGCGCGGCCGAGCAGGGCGGGAAGCAGATCGTAGCTGTCTTCGGCGGCGTTATTGGGCAGCTTGAAATCGACGATATCGGCGGCGGTGGCCATCAGGTCGGTGAGGCATCCGATCTGATTACTGACGGTGGCAGGCTTGATTTTGCCGGGCCAGCGCGCGAGGAACGGGATGCGGTGCCCGGCGTCCCAGATATCGGCTTTCATGCCCCGCCAGTCGGCGTTGGCGCGATGCGGCCAGGCGGCTTTATCCTCGGGCGTCCAATGGGCGCCGTTATCGCTGGTGACAATCACCAGGGTGTTGTCGGCCAGGTGGGCCTCGTCGAGAGCGCGCAGCACGCGGCCGAAGCTATCGTCCACCTGAGCGACGAAATCGCCGTACAGCCCGGCTTTCGACCGGCCGAGAAAAGGCTGCACGGGGACCCAGGGCGTGTGCGGCGCGGAGAGGGCGAAATACAGAAAGAAGGGCTGCCTGGGATTGCGGGCGCGCTCGCGGACGATGGAGACCGCCTTATCGGTGAGGGTGGGCAGGACCTCGGGAAATTGAAAGTGCGGGGCGATGGCGCCGGGCCGCCAGAAGACGCCGCGCGGCGGTTGCGTCGCTCCCTTGGTGGTGGACGTGGGCTGCTCCACGACGCGATCGTTCTCGAAGTACAGGTAGGGCTCAAAGTCCAATGAAGAGGGGATGCCGAAGTAGGAATCGAAGCCGATGTCGAGCGGGCCGGGACGGAGCGGCTGGGTGTAATCGGTCTTCTCGCGGTCGCCCAGACCGAGGTGCCACTTGCCGACGCCGGCGGTGTAGTAGCCTCGCTGCTTGAGCATGGCGGGCACGGTGAGGCGGCCGGGTTCGATGAGGGCCAGCAATAGCGGCCGGTGAGGATGCCGTAGCGGGTGGGCGTGCAGACCGACGAAGGCGAATGCATGTCGGTGAAGCGGACGCCCTGTTCGGCGAAGCGATTGGTGTAGGGCGTGGGCACGGCGGAATCGGGGTTGTAGCAATCGAGGTCGCCCCAGCCGAGATCGTCGGCCAGAAGGTAGACGATGTTGGGGGGCCGTCTGGACGCGGCGGCGAGCGGGGTGGTGAGAGCGGCCGAACCGCAGGCCAGCGCGCGGCAGAATTCCCTTCGATTCCAGTGGCTCATCACTGACGCCCCGCATCCACGACGGGCTCTTTGGGGGACACTCCATTGACGGGGTTCACCTTGGCGCCGGGAGGCGCGGGCACGGGGCCCTTCAGAAGCGGATCGTTGGTGCGGGTCATCCAGCGTTCCAGGCGGCCGCGCATTTCGCGCAGTGCGGGCGCGGAGTTGGGGTCGGCGCAGAGATTGTTCTGCTCGGCGGGATCGAAGATCAGATCGTAGAGCTCTTCTTGCGGCACGGCGCGCCCGCGCCAGCCATACTCGAGCCACAGATCCTTGCTGGGACTGTCGTCGCAATTGGGAAGCACCGGGGTAGCGCGCCCATCGTAGCGCCGGATGTACTTGAAGCGCTGGGTTCGGACGGCGCGGACCGGTTCGTAAGAGGCATGGTAATTGACTTCCGCGAAGACCTCGTCGTGGAGCTCCTTTTCCTCGCCGCGGAGGAGCGGCAGCATGGAGCGCCCTTCGAGCCACGCGGGTCTTTCCAGTTCCAGCCAGTCGCAGAGCGTGGGAAAAACATCGAGGTGCGAGACCATGGCGTCAGAGACTTTGCCGCCGCTGAATGGGCCCGGTCCGCGCAGGATCAGCGACACGCCAAAGCCGGAATCGGTGAGGTTGCACTTCATGCGCGGAAAGGCGATGCCGTGATCGGTGGTGCTGATGACGAGGGTGTTGGCGGCGAGGCCGTTGCGTTCCAGAGCGTCCAGCACCAGGCCGGCACCGTGATCGAGCAGACGCGCGCTGGCCCGGAATCCGGCCATATCGCGGCGGGTTTGCGGCGTGTCGGGCAGCGGAAGCGGAGGCTGCAGATAGCGGGGATCGTCGAGGGCGGTGGGCTCCGGGTACTCGCGATGGGTTTCAAAGAAGCCGACGTCGAGGAAGAATGGCTGCGAGGGGCGGCGGTTCAGGAATTCCACCGCCAGCGGCGCGACTACTGCGGCAGTGGTGTTCTTGGGGCGCAGCAATTCATCGAAGCCGATGGTTTCGGGGACACTGGCGATATGCTGCAAGCCCGCCAGAACGGAATGGTATCCGGCCTTGCCCAGGGTATGCAGCATGTGCCGGGAGTAGTCGGCCATGGAAAACCCGCGATGCGCCAGACCGAGCATGCCGTTAGAGTGCGGGCACTGTCCGGTGAGCAGCGATGCGCGGCTGGGCGAGCAGGTGGGCGCCGCGCTGAACGCCTTTCGGAAGAGAATGCCCTGGGAGGCGAGCTTCTGGATATTGGGAGTTGGAACGGCGTGGCCGTAGGGCTGGAGGTATCGGCCGGAATCGTGCGAATGAAGATAGACGATGTTGGGCCGGCCGGCGGCGGCGCGCGAGGAGTGTGCGGCGAGGGCCGCAGATCCGAGGCCGGCGGCGCGGCCGATGAATTGCCTGCGCGAGTTCATAATGTTTCCGCTCATGATAGCTTATCCGGGTTGCGCATAGGTTGTACCGGATATATCCTACGGTTTCGCCGCGGACGTGGGCGGCGCAGATCCTTGCGAAAGAGGCGCCATGCGTAGCTCACACGCCGTACTCTGCCTGAACCTTGCCTGTGTGGTTCTTCTGCCCGCGAAGACCGTGGTGTTCTGGCAGGAAGGCTTCCCGACCGTGGCGAGTCAAGCGGTGACGCGCGACCCCCTGACTCGTGCCATCGGCGACGCGGACACGGTATTTACCGGCGTCGAAGGTCTGAAAGTTCCGGGCGCGCTGGCGGGTGCGGGGCTGCTGGTGTTGCCGTACGGTTCCGCGGTGCCGGTGGACGCATGGAGCGCCATTCAGGGATATCTGCGCGCGGGCGGGAATCTGCTGGTGCTCGGCGGGCAGGCGTTCCGGGTTCCGGTGAGGCTGGTGAACGGCAAGTTCGTGCAGGGTGTGGCGCAAGACAGTTACGCGCGCGAGTTCGGCATCCAGCATACGTATGTGGCGCCGGTGGAGGGCGCGGCGAGGTTCGAGTGGCGGGACGGGTACACGTTTCTGCGCGCGCCGGCCATACGGGCGCAACGTTACTTCGTGCTGGAGGGCCGGCTCAACGGCCTGGGCTACATGGTGAACTCCGAGGGCCTGAAAACGGCGGCGCCGGTGGTGGTGGTGGAGCGTGCGGCCGGCGGGGGCGGCAGGGGCGGAGCGGGCGGCGCGGGCCCGGGCGGACGCGGCGGACCGCCGGTACCCAACTCGCGCGCCGTGCTGCTCGACTTCGAACCGGCGGCGGGCTACTGGGATTCGGCGGACGGCATTTCGCTGATTCACGAAACGGCGGCTTATGCGCGCCAGGGTCCCGTCGTGTTCACGCTGGAGATGCCTTACTCGACGGTGATGCCGGAGGAGACTCCGCGGGTGCTGATTCATCTTCGCAGTGCACGGCGGGAACTCACGGGCGAAGTGAAAGTGGACCTCTTCTCGGGGCCTACGGTGCTGGAGACGCTGCGCGCGCCTTGCTCGGGAACGGCGGTGGACGCGGAATTGCGGTTCCGCAAAACGTATCCGCCGGGCTTCTACACGGTCCGCGGCGTGTGGGAGGAGAACGGACAGGGCCGCGAAGCGTACTACAACGGGCTGTTGGTGGAGGACCGGACGCTCTTGACCAGCGGGCCGGCGTTGGGCGTCAACGGCGACTTCCTGACGCGCGACGGCAAGCCGTTTTTCCCGGTGGGCGCCAACTACTTTTCGACGGAAGCCAACGGCTGGGATTTCGCCGGGCCGCGCAACGCGTGGATCTGGGAGCGGGATTTTGCGGAGATGCAGCGGTACGGCGTGAGTTTCGTCCGCACCGGCGTGTGGTCGCTCAACGCGAGGCAGCTCGACGCATCTAACAAGGGCGCGACGGAGCGGTTCCTGCGGAACCTGGAAGCATTTCTGCTGTGCGCGCGGCGGCACAACATCATCGTCGACTGGACGTTTTATGCATTCGCGCCGAATCCGGTGGACCCCGGCATGAGCATGCCGCCGCCCGTGCGGACGGATCCGGCGACCGCGGAGGCAGCGCTGGGAGCGGGGCGCGGCGGCCGGGGCGGCGCGCCGGCGGCACCTCCCCAGCCGAACGTGTACCTGGACCCGGCATCGGTCAAGACCGAGTTGAACTACGTGCTGTCGATTGTGAACCGCTTCAAGGGTCTGCCGTTTCTGTGCTGGGACCTGATCAACGAGCCCAGCTTCGCCAACCCGAACCGGCTGTGGACCGGCAACGCGCCTAACGGCGACCAGGTGGAACTGGACCAGTGGCACGCCTGGCTGGCGAAGCAGTACGGCGGCATCGAGGCGCTGGCGTCGGCATGGCGGGTGACGCCCGATTCGCTAGAGAGCTTCGACAAGGTGGCGCTCCCGACCATCCCGCAACTCACCTTCGCACGCTATCAGAATGCCGGGATGGCGCGGGCGTCGGACTACAATCTGTTCGCGCAGGAGGGGTTCACCGGCTGGGTGCGGGCCATGGTGGCGGCGATCCGGGGAACGGGCAGCAGGCAGCTGGTGAACGTCGGGCAGGACGAAGGGGGCGTCACCAACCGGGTGCTGAACCAGTTTTACGCGTCCGGCGGCGTGAGTTTCACTACCAACCACACGTATTGGCAAGATGACGCGCTGCTGTGGGATGCGGTGGCGGCGAAACGTCCCGGGATGCCGAATATCGTGGGCGAGACGGGATATCAACCGGTGCGCTCGGCCGACTCCACGTGGCGTTACGACGAGATTACGGGGATGCCGCTGAACGAAAAGAAGTGGGTCTTCGGCTTTGCGGCGGGATCGAGCGGCGCGCTGATGTGGGATTGGGACCGCGAAGTGGATTTTGGGATCAAGCGCAGCGACGGTTCGGCCAAGACGCTGCAGACGGCCATGCGCGCGATGGGGCAATTCGCCGAGAAAGCGGCGCCGTATGCCACGGGCCTGGTGCAGCCGGCGGTGGCCCTCATCTTGCCGCAATCGTGGCAGCTATCGATATACAACAAGAGCGCGCTGGAAGCGCAGCAAAGGGCGGTTCGCGCGCTGTATCACTACGCGCGGGCGGAAGCCTACGCGGTAGGCGAGTACCAGACGGAGAACCTGGGCAATCCCAAGCTGATCATCCTGCCATCGCCCAAAGGCTTGACCGACGGCGCGTGGGAAGCCATACGGGGCAAGGTGAACGAGGGCGCGACGCTGCTGGTTTCGGGGCCATTCGACGGAGACGCGCACTTTCATCCGACGGGCCGCAATCTGGCGGTGGGACTTAGTTATGAGACCGTTGCGCTGACCGTGCGGCATGAGCTGTTGAAGTTCCCGGGCGGGGAGGAATGGCTCACTTATAGCGGCGACAAGACGACTTATCTGGACCGCGCGGTGCTGCCGGACAAGAGCTTGTGGATAGAGAAAGCGCTGGGCAAGGGGAAGATCCTGTTTTCGCCTCTGCCGCTGGAGTTGAACGACAACGAACAGGCGGTAGGCGACGTGTACCGGTACGCGTTGAAGACGGCGGGGGTGGCGCCGACTTATACGACCACGTCGCATGACGCCGGGATGTTGATCTGTCCGACGAGATTCCCGCAGGCGACGCTGTATGTGCTGGTTTCGGAGACTGGGCAGCAGGCGGTATCGTTCACGGACCGGAAGAGCGGGAAGCAGTTCTCCGGCACGCTGGAACCGGGCCGGTCGGCCATGCTGCTGGTGGGCGACGACGGGACGGTGCTGGCGACTTACAACTGGAAGTAAGTGGATTGCAGAACGACTGGAGGATGAGAAGTCCGAGCTTCGCTCGGATTGACAGGCTGAAGCCTGTCCCACCAAAGAATGATTAGAATAGGCGGGGGGGCGGAAATCATGTGGATGGTATTGGTCGCACTACTTTTGGCTGCGCCGCCGGCGGCCCCGGCGGCATGCAAGGGCAACCCGGCGGTGATTGGCAAGTGCTTTACGGTGCACGGCCGGATGCGCGCGTACAATGGCAATCCGACTTTCCGCATCTGGCCGGTTGGTACGAAGCGAATCATCGGCGTGACGGGCGCCCAACCGGGCGAAGAGCCGATCATGCCGGGCGACCTGGCCTGCGGATTTTCCTGCGATGTCCTGGCCGATTTCGAAGTGTGCCCGTTCAGCGAGACTAAGCCGGGCGTGATGCAGCGAGCCTGCATCGAGACGGCGAGCAAGAAGACCATTCGGCAGAGGGAATGACGGCGAACATGGATCGGCCGACTTGGCGCCGCCGCATCTCATCGAAGGCGCCCTGAAACAGCATGTCGGCGCCATCGTCGCGGAGGTGCGGAGGAGTTTATAGTGAGCGGAACATATGAGCACACTCGCGGAATTCCGGCGGTTGAATACACGGAGAGCCTCCATCGTGCACGTGGGCGGGTTTCGGCCCACGGGCGACGCTTTGGCCACAAATTTCGGATTGCGGCGGCTGGGAACCCCGGGCGAAGCATGGCCCACAGGCAACGGAAAGCCGCTGCTATTCGTCTGTCAACTGAATCTGACGGCCGCGCCTTGCGTTCCCGCGCTGCTCCAGGACATCGCGCTGCTCACGCTCTTCGTCGATCCCGAAATGGGCGAAATGGCGAAACACAACGGCGAAGACTGGTGTCTGCGCGCCTACGGGTCGCTGAGCGGGCTGGCGCCGATGGCCGTTCCGGGCAATGTGCCGGCGCTCAAACGCGGATTCGAGTGCCGCTGGGAAGAGTGCGACGATCACCCCAACTATGACGATCCCGACCGGATCGTGCCGGAGGGATTCGACGATTCCGAGGTGGAGTTGGAAAACGTGGCCCGGACAAAGATCGGGGGTTATGCCACTTCCATCCAGTCGGAGCCATGGTGGGGCTACCAAGAGCATCCCGCGGCCCCGGCGTATTGCGTGCAAATCAACAGTGAGGAAGAGGCCGGGCTGGCGTGGGGCGACGCGGGCACGGTCTATCTGGCGCGGGGAACGGCGGAAGGATGCCGGGACCAGTGGTTCCTCGACTGGCAGTGCTGTTAGGTTACGAATCCGGCAGGCAGACGGAAACGGCGGCAAACAACAACGGCACCCACTGCGTCATGGCGTGATCGCGGCCGAAGACTTTGGCGGCGAGGCGCCCGCCGCGGCAGCGCGGCGCCGGACCGCGCTCGGCGGATTGCGACAGCCAGCTCGCGCATTCGTCGACGTCCTCGCGAAGGGCTTCGATGCTCTCGATCTGGGCATCGTCATCGTCATCGCCCTCTTCCACTTCGCTGAGAAAACGATCGACGACCTCCAGCAGGTCTTCCAGGCATGCGCTCGTGGGCACGGGCTGGAACCAGGCATTGCCCGCATTCTCGAGGATCTCCCCATGGCCGGCGACGTTGGTGCCGAGGTGAATGTTCCGCTCCAGAAAGATGACGGCGAATCCGTCATCGGCGGAATCCACGGCCAGCACCTTGAGCAGATCCGAGGAGCCGACGGCCTGTCCGTAGGCGTCGGCAAAGTCGCGGCCCACGCGCACCACGAGTCCCGGGAAGAAGTGGCGGACGCGCAGGTGAGGCAACCTGGGCGGCTCCTCCTCCATGCAGGGGCTGTCGTCGGCTTCATCGTCCTCGGAATCTTCGTCGGCGGGAGCCTCCGACTCGCCGGGCAGCGGGGGCAGCGGGTTTTGGGCAACGCGCTCGTCCCATTCGGCCTGGGTCACGGTCTGGGTGGCGGCCGCCTGTTTCCAGGTGAGGCCGTCGGGCGTCAGCGCGCAGGGCTGGCGGGCCGCCAGCGTGCCGGCGGCTTCGAGCAGACGCTGGCGGCGCGCCGCATCCTGGCAGGAGTCGGCGGCGTTGCGCAAGAGTTGAGCGGCCGCGGGGCGCAACGCTTCGTCGGAAACGCCGGCCAGCGTGTCGAAGGTGACCAGCAGGCCCTCAACGGAAGCGTCCGGCAGGCTGGTCAGCAGGCCGGCGATGGACTGGAGCGCGGCAGTGGCATCCACAGGGGCAGTCTAGCGCAGAAGGGGCGCGCGGAGCGATTTGGCGTCCCTCATTTGGGCAAAGAGGCCTGCACGAACTTCACCAGATCGGCGTGGTATTTAGCCGCCGAGGGCTGGTCGATGTAGACCATGTGGCCCGCCTCGTAGTAGCCCAGGGAGATGTTGTTCTTCTTGATCTCGTCGGACACCTTGAGGTGGGCGACGGTCCACTCCATGGGGTAGAAGGGGCAGGCGAAATCGTAATATCCAAATCCCACGAACAGATGCATGTGGGGATTCTTGGCGAAACCGTTCTCCAGATTGACCACGGTATTGTACTCGCCGGACCACGGCGGGGCGTTACCGGCGACGTAATAGAGGTTGTCGTTGCGGTAGTTCAGATCGTTGCGGACGTAGCCCTCGAAGGCGGTGAGGAAACAGTCTTCGATGTTGGCATTGCTGTAATCGAAGCTCGTATTGGTGGCGCCCGCATCGAGTTGGTAGCCGGCGAAGCGCGAATCCAGGCGCGAGGTCATGAGGTGCCGGTCGCGCAGCAGTTCGGTGGAGAACGGCCCCAGGGGAACGCGCAGGTCGAGGGCATCGATGAAGGGCTTGGCGAGGCCGGTGTATCGCGCCATGTCGGAGAGCACCTTGTCGCGCTGGGCTTGGGTGGCGCGCGCCCCGTCGAAGAGATACTCCAGGTATTCGCCGGAGGCGAATTCGCGCGCCTGTCTGGCGATCTGCTCCACGGTGAGTTTTTGCAGATCGGGCGCCAGCTTTTTGTGGTAATGCGCCGTCATGATTTCGGTGGGCAGGGTACTGAGCTGGCGCTGTTCGCCGGCGGCGGCGTTGGAATCTATGACCGCCGAGAGCAGCATCACGCCGTTGATGGGAATGTCGCGGTCGGTGAGATAGCCGGCCAGTCCCGCGGCGCGCGTGGTGCCGTAGCTTTCGCCGCCGACGAAGAGCGGCGAGCCCCAGAGGTTGTACTCGTTGAGGAAGCCGCGGATGAACTCGCCGAAGGCGGCCAGATCGTTCTCCACTCCCCCGAAGTCTGGGCCGTAGCCGGGCTTATCGGGGCGGCTGAAGCCCGTGCCCATGGCGTCGATGAAGACGAGATCGCCGGTATCCAGCAGGCAGTTGGGGTTATCGACGTAGGTATAGGGCGGCGGCGTGGCCAGGCCGCTGGGCTCCATCTTCACCATCTTGGGGCCGAAGGCTCCCATGTGGAGCCAGACGGTGGCCGCACCCGGTCCGCCGTTGAACAGAAACCAGACCGGCCGTTTGGACTTATCGGTGACGCCGTTCTTGGAATAGTAGATGTAGAAAAGATGCCCCTGGGTCACGCCGGTGGTGGCATGGCGGATGGGCAGGAATCCGACGCGCGCCGTGTACTGGATGGTCTCGTTGTGCAGGGTGATCTGGTGCTCGGTGGCTATGGGGTGTGCCGGGTACTCGATCGGCTGCATCTGTTCCTGGGTGTAATCGAAGCGGTAGAAGCCGTTGGTAGCGGCGGCGGGGCCTCCCCGGCCCTGTGCGAAAGCCTGCCCGCACAGGGCGCCGATGAGGAAGAGGAAGATGCAAAGCTTATGGTGAAACGGCAGGTGAATTCTCATGGCATTGCTCCTTGTCCGCGCCGCTTATTTGCGGGCCGGTGAAATCGCTTCGCTGACAAACCTGGCCAGGTCGCCCTGAAGTTTGGCCAGCGCCTTGTTGTCGAGATAGGTCATCTGTCCGGCCTCGTAATGACTGACGGTGATGTTGTGGGCGCGGACTTCCGGCGACACGCTGAGGTGAGCCAGGGCGAACTCGGTGGCGTAGAACGGCGCGTGGAGATCGAAGTAATTGACGCCCACGAAGAGACGGAGGTTGGGGTGGCGGGCGAAAGCGCCGGAAAGGCTGGCGTCGTCGGTGCCGGTGGCTGTGAAGGCGCCGACGCCGCCGCTAGAGAGGTAGAAGATTCCGTTGCTGTTGCCGGTGAAGGTAAGCTCGCGCCGCAGGTAGGACTCATAGGCTGTCTGGAAGCCGGCGGCGAGACCGCTCAGATTGAAGTCGATGGGGGGGCTGGCGGCGAAGCCGAAGCCGCCGCCACCACCACCGCGCCCGCCACCGCTGGGTGGCGGCAGAAAGCCACTGACGCGGGCATCGGAGCTGGAGAGCCCGCGGTGCTGGTCACGCATGAGTTCGGCGTTAAAGCGATCCAGGGTAATGCGCAAGTCGTTGTTGGCGATGAAAGCCTTGGAGAGCCCGGTGAGCCGCGAGAGGTTGGCGACAACCTTAGTGCGCTCCTCCGGCGACATGCGGTCGCCCTTGTAGATCGCGTGCAGATAGTCGCGGGAGGCAAACTGGCGGGCCTGTCCGGAGATCTGCTCGGCGCTCATGGCGGTCAAATCCGGCGCCAGCTTCTTGTGGTGCCAGGCGGACATGACCAGGCTGGGCAACAGGGTGATGTATTGCTCGTCGCCAGCGAGCGCATCGACACTCGGGGTCATGGAGAGCAGCACCACGCCGTGAACGGGGATTTGATGTTCGTTGAGGTAGGCGGCTAACCCCGCCGCGCGCGCGGTGCCAAAATCCTCGCCCGCGAGGAAGAGCGGCGAATTGCGTTGATTGCCGGTATTGAGGAAGCTGCGCACGAACTCGCCGAGCGACGCGATGTCGGCGGCGGTATTCCAAAAGTTCGGGCCGCGGGCGGGTTGGTCGGGGCGGCTGAAGGCGGTGCCCACGGGATTGACGAAGACCAGATCCGCCTGGCCGAGCAGGGTATGGGGGTTATCGACCCATGCATAGGGGGGCAGCCCGGCGGTGCCGTCGTTCGACCACTTCATGCGCTTCGGGCCGAGACCGCCGAACTCCTGCCAGGTGGCCGCCACGCCGGGCGCGCCGCCGAGGAAAAACACGATCGGGCGCGGGGTGCCCTCGGGGCCGCCGTCTTTGGCATAGGAGGTATAGAACAGATGAGCTTCCGTTTGTCCGGTGGTGGCGTTGCGCAGGGGCATGTAGCCGGCGCGCGCGGTGTAGGCGAGAGTTTCGCCGTTGAGCGTGATTTTCTGGTGCGTTTCGATGGGCGGGGCATCGGGAATCGAAGGTCCGGAGCTCGCCGACGTATCGTAGTTGAAAAACCCGGGGGCGGCGGTGCCCGCATCCGCGCCGCGCCCGCCGCGTCCGGCGGCGTTGGTTGGCCCAGTGGGCGACGCCGGGGCCTGTGGCGCGGCGGCGGCGGCCCGGCCGGCCCGTCCGCCCTGGCCCCAGGCAGCGAACGATGCGCCGAGCGCAATCGCCAACAGGATTCGTGCGTTACGTACGTAGAGCATTGCGAATGGCTCCTGGCCCGACTCTGTAATCAGACTTCATTCGGGCTTAAAAATGGGTAGATTTCCAACCAGTTTACAGGATCGGCGGTGGGGTGCGCGATACAAAAATGGGGCTGCCGGCGTGGTGCGGGTGAGGACGGCCGACTGGCCGATGGAAGGGCGGCAGGCGGATTGACAATCCGCCGGACCCAGGGTACCCCTGCCAAACTGCCCCACGGAGCTACGGCCGAGGGCTAACGACGTAATCCTTGAAGTAGCTGGTGCTGTCGGTTTTGGACCACAGCCCGATCTTGCCGGCCACGGGGGGGCGCAGCACGGGATTGTTGGCCGGGAACAAGTCCGCATTGGGCGGGCCTCGACGCCCTGCCTGCGGCTCGGCGCCGAGGGTGTATTCCAGCGCCAGCGTGCCGTCGAGCCACGCCTTGAAACTGGCTCCCTCGACCGTCATCTTCAACTCGTGCCATGCGCCGCGGTCGAGCGGAAACGGTTTGTCGCGATCGCTGAACTTCATGTTCCGCCGGATGCCGTTATGGAATTCCCACAGGGCGACGTTGTTCTCCGTGTCGTTGTAGCGAACGGCCAGCCAGTCGCCATTGGGCTTGACGTTGAAGAGAATTCCGGAACAGCGGTCGGAATCGCCGGCGACGGTTTTGAATTTCATACCGATGGTGCCGCCAGAGAAATTGGCGACGCTCTTGAGGACCGCGACGGGGTAGTAGGCGAACTGCTTGGCGTTGTCCATCAGCTCCTCGTTGGACGTGCCGTACAGATTGCGCGCGGTTTGCAGCAGCAGCCTGGTGGGATTATCCTTGCTTGCGACCCAGGGACGGCCATCGACCATGACGACCTTGTCGCTGCCGTCCTGAACCACAACCCACGTGCCGACGATCGGCTCGAAAACCGTCGGAGCCTTGCCGGCCTGTTCGTTCTTGAGATCGACTTTAATATCGGCCGCCCTGGCTGTCGCGGCCAGAAGAACCGCGGTAAAGAGAACGATTCCGCCTCGTATGACTGCCTTCACTTGAACCTCCTGCGCACCAGTATGCCACTGACCAGGAAGACGCCCGGCCAGAGAACATAGAATATCGTGCCGGCGCCTCTCGGTGGCACGGCGAGCGGGTGCCCGCGAAAAACGGCATCGTCTGTTTCGGACGGCGGGGTGATGCCGGCGAGCGAATAAATCGCTTCGAGCACGCCCTCCGCCGTGGTCATGCGGCTCATGGTCCGGCGGCCGCCCAAGTCGAACCAGATCTCACCGTACCCGGCCCTGGTTTGTTCGAAGAGGCCGATGGACGTGCTGGAAATATACTGGACTCGAACGTTCGGCATCACGCGCCGCAGCTTGGAAAGCGCGTGATGCTCCAGATCGACGCGCCGCGGATCTTCCGGCGCGAGGTGCGCCTCAATTCGGAGCTGGGTGTGGATTTGACGGAGCGCGTGCTCGTCGGCCTGGGAGAACGAGTTGCTTCGGCTTTCCGAGGTGTCCCAACTGGCGTGGAGGAAGGTACCCGCGAAGATACCGGCGGCGGCGAGCGCGGCCACGGCGAGCGATTGGCAAGCGCGACGGCCGATGGGAAGGCCGAGTTGTGTCGAGATAGACGCGATCAGCAGGCCCATGAGGGTCAGCACGAGGGCGACGATGGTGGTATCGAGCCGCCACAGGCCGTGCTGGAACTCCGCGACCATGGCGGCGGGCGTGTATGCGGCGGCGCGCTCCCACCAACCGCCCTGAATGGCGCCGAAGAAACTGATAATCCAAGTGCCGACGGTGACGCTGAGGGTCAGGATGGCGGCGGTGGAAGGGTGCTCGGTGAGCGAGGCCATGGCGGCGGCGAGAGCGATGGTGAGCCCGGCATTGAGCACGTGGCCGGCGGTCAGCGTGAGCAGTTCCGGAGGGTAGATGCTGCCGCCGTAGGTGGACCACAAGAGGATGGCGCTCAAGGGCGGCAGCATGGCGACCAGCCAACCGGCCAGCAGAACGAGCGCCTTGGCGGTGATGCGAGGAAAGGCGGACATGCCTTGCTGGAGTTCGAGCTTGAGGGCGCCGCTTTGGCGGTCGCCGGCTACCAGGCGAATGGTAACGAAGGGCAAAAGAAAAACGGCCGCCAGCTCGCAGGCGCTGAAGGTGGGCGCCCAAACTCCGGTTAAAGGCGA
>Ga0182030_10000774_pt1 | contig 62630 bp, 55 predicted proteins | sample 812S3MmetaG_FD_121299 | JGI IMG/M metagenome (GOLD analysis project Ga0182030, IMG submission 121299) | Permafrost microbial communities from Stordalen Mire, Sweden - 812S3M metaG (Illumina Assembly) | ecosystem: Environmental > Terrestrial > Soil > Wetlands > Permafrost | place: Sweden... | reverse complement strand
TCAGGTCGATGTTGCCGCCTGGGCCGTGGTTGTGGCCGCCCTCGCCGTTCGCGCGAGCCGCTCGAAGCGCGCCTTGATTCGGTCGAGTTCCGCCTCGGACAACTCCTCGATGTCCAGCAGCGAGTTGTGGGCCGCGTTCGTGGCGCGGATCAACTCATCGAGCTTGAGTTGCACGGCCTCACTCTCCCGGTTTTGGGCGTTGCGAATCAGGAAGATCATCAGGAAAGTCACGATGTTGGTGAGCGTATTGATGACGAGGAGCCAGGTGTTCCCAAAGCGAAACCAAGGTCCCGCCGCCGCCCAGAACACCACCGAGGCAATCGCGAGTGCGAAGGCCATGGGGTGCCCGCTGGTTCGTACGATCGTCCGGGCGAAGGCCTGAAAACTCCCCACCAGCCGGCCGCGCGCGAGCCGCGCGAGCCTTGGTTTTCCTTTCGGCTTCATGGCCTCGATCCCGTTATCGCTGCCACAGGATGTGGGCCGCCTCCAGCGGCACGGCGACGCCTTCGCGGTTGGGGATCACCCGCGCCGTATAGTCGGCGGCCGGGCGCGCGGCCGGAACCGCCGCATTGAAGTCATAGCCACCCACCGTGCCTGCCAATTGGCGGAGGAGCTTCATCTCCTGGCGCACCGGGCCGCCGCCGCCGGCTCCGTCGGCAAAGAGCTCGACGCGCACCGCCGCGGGTTCGAGGTCGCCGAGATACACCTGCACGTCGAAGACATGCTGGTCGCCGCGGGTTTGAACCTCGAGTTTGCCGAAACGCAACCCAGCCCACTTTCCCGCGAGACTGCGCCGCCAATCGACGATTTGCCGGCCGGCGGCACAGTTGTTGTCTGCGCGCGCCGCCTGGGCGGCGGCGACCGGCAGATAATGGCGCTCCGTGTATTCGCGCACGGTGCGGCTGGCGGAGAAGCGCGGAGTCAGTTTCGCCATGCTCTCGCGCATTCGAGCGACCCAAGCCACGGGAATGCCCTGCTCGTTGCGGGCATAGAACTCCGGCACCACCTGGCGTTCGAGCAGTTCGTAGAGGGCGGCGGCGTCGGCCGCATCCACGGCGGGATCCTCGCCATGCTCCCGTCCATCCCCCAACGCCCAGCCGACCTCCGGGCTGTAGGCTTCCGCCCACCAGCCATCCAACTCCGAGAGATTGATGCCGCCATTGACGAGGACCTTCATGCCGCTCGTGCCGCACGCCTCCCAGGGGCGCTTCGGGGTGTTGAGCCAGACGTCCACTCCCTGCACCAGGCGCTCGGTCAGTTGCATGTCGTAGTCACTCAGGAAGACTGCGTGCGCCCGCACCTCGGGCAGGCGGATGAACCGGATCCACTGCTGGATGAGCGCCTGACCCGCGGCGTCCGCAGGATGGGCCTTGCCAGCCAGCATGAGTTGCACGGGCCGCTGGGGATTGGTGAGCAGGCGCAGCAGACGCGGCGGGTCGTGGAGCAGCAGGTTGGGCCGTTTGTAGGAGGCGAAGCGGCGCGCGAAACCGAGGGTCAACACGTTCGGATCGAAGAGCTGCCTGGTCGCCTCCACCGCCTCGGGCGATGCCCCGGAGGCGGCGTAGTGTCTGGCCAGGCGCTGCCGGGCATAGTCGATCAGGACCTTGCTGGCCGCCATGCGAAACTGCCACAGCCTGGCATCGGAGATTCCGTGAATCGCCTGCTCCAAGGGCTCATTCGGCCCCAGCCAACGATCCTTCCCGGCCGCCTCCGTCCAGAGCGCATCCGCGGCCGCCGAGTCCCAGGTCGGCATGTGAACCCCGTTCGTCACGTGCCCAACCGGCACTTCCGCCACCGGCCACTGCGGAAAGAGCGGGGCGAAGAGCTGCCGGCTGACCTGCCCATGCAAACGGCTCACCGCATTGACCGCCCCGCTCCCCCGAATGGCCAGATAGGCCATGTTGAACCTCTCAGCCGGGTCATTTGCGTGCTGGCGGCCCAAGGCGAGCAAGTCATGTGCGGGAATGCCGAGCTTCTTCTCCGCATACACCCCAAGGTACTGTTGAATCAGCGCCGGAGCAAAACGGTCGAACCCGGCGGCCACCGCCGTGTGGGTGGTGAACAGGTTTCCCGCCCGGGTCGCGGCGAGCGCGACCTCGAAGGGCTGACCGCTCGCTTTCATGAAGGCGCGCGCGCGTTCCAATACCGCAAAGGCGGCGTGTCCCTCATTCAGGTGACAAACCTCAGGCTTGAGACCCAGGGCGGTGAGCATGCGCCAGCCGCCGATGCCCAGCAGCATCTCCTGTTTGAGGCGCAACTCCGGCCCGCCACCATAGAGTTCGCTCGTAATCCCGCGATGGGCGGGGAAATTGGCCGCATCGTTGCTGTCCAGCAAGTAGAGTTTGACCCGCCCGACCTGGACCTGCCAGGCACGCAGCCAGACCGAATACCCGGGCAAGGCGATCTCCAACCGCAGCCACTCGCCGTTCGCACGGCGCACGGGGGTAATCGGCAACTGGCCGGGGTCGTTGTAGGGGTGGAGGGCCTGTTGGGCGCCGTCCTTGTCAATGATCTGCCGAAAATATCCTTGTTGGAAAAGCAGCCCGACGCCGACGACTGGAACCCCAAGGTCGCTGGCCGCCTTGAGTTGATCGCCGGCCACGTTGCCGAGTCCTCCGGAGTAAATGGGGAGCGCTTCGCTCAGCATGAATTCCATGCTGAAGTACGCGACGCAGGTCAGGGGCGCCTGCGGATGACATTGCTGGAACCACGCTGGCATCTCGCCCGCCCGACGCTTGGTTGCCAGCAGATCCTCGACGTCCTTGAGGAAGGTCTGGTCGGCCAGCAGGCTCTTGAGTTGGTCGCGCGAGACGGTCTGGAGGACAACCCAGGGGTTTTGCGTGAGCTCCCACAAGGTGGGATCAAGCTGGCGCCACACCTTGTCGGTAGCGTGACTCCAGGACCAGCGCATATCGAGGGCCAGCTCGGCCAGAGAATCGAAACCCGCGACGTCCGTGGGCGGGAGGCTGTAAACTGGATGGTTGACAGGTGTTTGCATGCTTATGTCTTCCGCTTCGGTCTTGAGTCCGATGGTTCCTTCGGCTGTTGCGGAGCCCCGGCCAGTGCCTCGCTGACAATCGTCTGGGCTTGCTCGAGGATGCGGTGCAGGTGGCCCACTCCCCGAAAGCTCTCCGCGTAAATCTTGTAGATGTCTTCCGTCCCTGAGGGACGCGCTGCGAACCACCCACTCTCGGCCACCACCTTCAACCCGCCGATGGGAGCCCCGTTGCCCGGGGCGCGGGTCAGGACACTCTGGATGTGCTCGCCCGCCAGGTCCGTGCCCCGTACCTGGTTCGGGGAGAGGTTCTGAAGTATTCGCTTTTGATCCGGGGTGGCTGGAGCCTGAATGAGTTCAGCGGCTGGCTCACCGAACTCACGCGTGAGTTCGTGGTACATTTCGCCGGGATCCCGGCCCATCCGCGCGGTGATTTCCGCGGCCAGCAAAGCCAGAACGATTCCATCTTTGTCGGTAGTCCAAACGCTGCCATCGAGGCGGGCGAGGCTGGCTCCTGCGCTCTCCTCGCCAGCGAAGCCGAGGGAACCATCGAGGAAGCCTTCCACAAACCACTTGAAGCCAACGGGCACCTCGAACAGCCTCCGGCCAAGCTTGGCAGCGATGCGATCAATCATCACGCTGGTCACCACGGTCTTGCCGATCGCCGCGTCCTTGCGCCACTTCGGCCGGTGCTCGAAGAGATAGAGGATGGCAACGCAAAGGTAATGCGCGGGCGGCAGTAATCCCGAGCCTGGGGTGACGATTCCGTGCCGGTCATGATCGGTGTCGCAGGCAAAGGCGATGCCAAAGCGGTCCTTCAGACCGATTAAACGCTGCATCGCGTAAGGCGACGACGGATCCATCCGGATTTGGCCATCCCAGTCGAGCGTCATGAAGCGGAAAGTCGGATCTACTATCTCGTTGACGACCGTGAGGTTCAACCCATATCGCTTGGCGATCGGCCCCCAGTAATGGACCCCGGCGCCGCCGAGCGGATCAACGCCAAGCTTAATCTTGGCGCCGCGAATGGCGTCCATGTCGAGCACGTTGCCGAGGTCGCTGATATAAGCCGTCAGGTAATCGTGCCGGTGGGTGGTGGAGGCGCGAAGGGCCTTCCCGAGCGAGAATCTCCTGACGCGACGGAGCCCGCCCTCGAGGAGGTCATTTGCCTTCCGCTCGATCCAGCCAGTGACGTCGGCTGCCGCCGGCCCACCGTTTGGAGGATTGTACTTCAAGCCGCCGTCATGCGGCGGATTGTGGGAGGGGGTGATCACAATCCCGTCGGCGAGTCCGGTCTTGCGGCCGCGGTTGTGGGTGAGGATCGCGTGGGACACGGCGGGAGTTGGGGTGTATTCATCACCCTGCGCGATCATGACATCCACGCCGTTGGCCGCCAGAACCTCGAGCGCGCTGGCCACCGCCGGCACCGAGAGGGCATGCGTGTCCATGCCGAGGAACAGCGGTCCATCTATCCTCGTCTTCTTCCGGTGCAAACAAATGGCCTGGGCGATGGCGAGGATGTGCCATTCATTGAACGTCTTGTCGAACGCCGAACCGCGATGTCCCGAGGTGCCGAACGCCACGCGTTGAGCCGGCACGTCCGGGTCCGGCGTCTCGGTATAGTAAGCCGTGACGAGTCGCGGCACGTTCACCAGCATCGAGGCTTCGACCGGCTTTCCGGCGAGGGGACTTGCAATCATGGCTTTAGACCCATCACTTGCTTTCCAGCGCCGCGACTTTGGCCAAGCGGCGGCGGTGACGCTCGGCACCGCTGAATCGGGCAGACAGGAACGTGTGAACCAGCTCCCAGGCGAGCGCATGGCCGACCACGAGGCCCCCGAGGCAGATCATGTTCAGATCGTCGTCCTCGACGCCCTGGTGCGCTGAGAACGTCTCATGGATCAGGCAGGCCCGCACCCCAGCCACCTTGTTCGCGGCGACCGATGCCCCGACACCGCTTCCACAGATGGCCACACCACGCCCCACCTCTCCCCGGGCAACAGCGAGGGCCAGTGGGACCACAAAATCCGGATAATCGTCATCCATGTCCAGGCGACCGTCGCCGAATGCGGCCACCTCGTGGCCGGCCGCCCGCAGCTTACGGACGAGCTGGTCCATCAACTCGAATCCGCCATGGTCCGCCGCCACGCCAACGGGTTTTGGTGCGCTCGTCCCGCTCGCAGTGGTCCGCTGGGAGTTCCTGCCGGAATGTCCCCGGCTTGATACGGTTGATGGTCTTTTTGTCATCCGCTTGCTTCTCGTGTCCGCGTTAGCTATGTGCGTTGCCGGGCTCCTGGCGCAATCCCTGGGGCGGCGCGGCCCTCCCGGTGAGCCCGCCGTGTGGCATTGGTGCCGCAGCAGTGCTGGGATGGATCGCAGCGGCCCATTCCTCTAGTTCCCCTGAGACTGCATATTCATGACGATTGTGTGCCTGGAGTCGCGGTGCTTGTGGTAAAGCTGCGCAGCGTCCTGACTCAGGGTTCGGATTTCAGCGCGAATAGGGACGGGTGTCCCCACCGCCCGGTGAACACGAAGTTGTTCAGATGTTTCCTTTGCCGCGTCGCCATGTCCCGATCGCGAAGCGGGCCCGGCGCTGAGGTGAGGTCGGCTTTGTACCCGATGGCCATGGCTGTCCACGCCTCGAAATGCTCTGGTATCTGGTACAGCTCCCGCGCCTTTTCCGGAAGGATTCCGATCATATGATGAACAGAGATCCCGCGAGTCGTTGCCTCCGCCAGAAGATTCCCGGCGGCCAGGCCGAGATCGTGAACGGCGGCGCGATTGTCCTGGTTGTTCCGGGCAAAACGCAAGCTTACAATTGCCAGGACCAGCACCGGCGCTCCCTTGGCCCAGGCCTGGTTTGCCTCGGCCAGGCAGGAGAGGAGCCGTGCGAATTCCTCGGGGTTCTCCCGGGTCGCAACGATATAGGCCCAAGGCTGCTCATTGTAGGAGGATGCCGCCCAGCGGGCCGCCTCAAAAAGCGAACGCAGGTCGGTTTCTGACACGCTGCGATCTTCGAAACCATAGGGACTCCACCGTTCCGCCAGGATGGGGAGAATCGGAAAGTCAGTCACGGCGATCTTAATACTCATAAATCGGGGATATGTTCAGCGTCTTGCCGTCGTATGGGTTTGCGGTTTTGAGGGCCATGGGCCTTGTCCGATCGGTGTTTTGCGGCCGGAGCCGCTCTGCCTGCCACCACCGCTGAGTTTGTTTACGGTGGCCCACGCTCGGGCTTGGGCGGCCTTGAGGCTGAACCCCTTCTTTTCGTAGCCCGCTTCGATATGTTGCGCCTGACGCTTCTGCTTCCCGGTGTAGCTGGATTTGTCACCTTGGGGCATCGGTCAGTCCTCCGCGGCAAAGCCGACTTTGATGGTCACCTGCCAGTGCGCCACCTTTCCCTTGCTGATGCTGCCGCGTGTTTCAACCACTTGGAACCAGCAGAGGTCCTTGGAGGTCTTGTGCGCGCGCTGAATGGCCATGATCACCGCGTCTTCGATGGAAATCGTGGACGCGCCGGTGAGCTCGATGAGCTCATAGACGTTGTTCTTCATACTCCGATCATTTCGTGGCCTGGTTGTGTGCTTCGACAAACCAAACCCATTTGTCTATTCCCCGCGAGATCTCGGTGAAGAGGTCGGCCGTGTCCGCATCGTCCAGCTCGTCCGCCTCGCTGATCGTGCCGCGGACCTCGTAGCCGAAGGTTGACAGCGCCCGCGCCACCGCTTCGACGTGGGCGTAACCGTCCGCAATAGCCAGCGGATACTCCTCCAGTTGCGAACGGGCCGCCGCCACGCGCGCTGTGCCCTCGGCAATGCCGCCCAGTTGCACAATGCGCTCCGCGATCATGTCCACATAGGACTCAACGGCTTCATCCACCTGGTCGAAAAGTTGGTGCAAGCCGATGAAGCTGGGGCCTTTCACATTCCAATGGGCTTGCTTCATCTGCGTTTGCAAATCGATCGCTGACGCCAGCCGCTGGTTCATGAGCGCATTCAGTTCCAACCGCCTTTGTTGGGAAATGTCGTTCTCCGTTTCGTACATTTTCGGTGCTTCCGGGAGGGTGCTGTTCGATGTTTTCATGTGATGGTGTTGTCTTGGATGGTTGGGTTAATCGTTGGTTGGGTTGAATCTGGTGCTTCGCGCGCCGCCCGGCGCTCAATTGCGGAATTGACTTGGTCTCATGTCAGGGCGCTGGGAAGGGCGGGCCTGCTGCTACGCAGCTTTGGGTTCCTCCACGACTTCCGCGTCGATGATCGGGCCTTCGTTACTGGCCGACTCAGCGCCTCCGGCCTCCGGTTCTTTGCCAGACTGGCCGAAGGCGGGGTCCTTGCGCCGAGCTGCGTCTTCTGAGGCCGCCCGCTGAAGTTCCGCTGAGGCCGCCTGGCAGCTCCCGTTGAGCATGTCTCCGGCCTTCTTTATGGTCGCGGCGTCCGTGCCCTTGAGGGCTTCCTTCACGGCGTTGATCGCGGATTCGAGCCGGCCGCGGCTGGCTTCGGAGATCTTTTCCTGGTTGCTCTTCAGCGTTTTCTCGGCCCGATAGACCGCGTTCTCAGCCTCGTTCCGTGTCTCAAGCTCCGCCTTGCGGGACCGGTCCTCTTCGGCATGGAGTTCGCCATCGCGGCGCATCTTCTCGATCTCGTCCTTCGCGAGGCCGCCGCTGGCGGTGATGCTGATCTTCTGCTCTCTGCCCGTGCCGAGATCCTTCGCGCTCACCTGCAGGATGCCATTGGCATCTATGTCAAAAGCGACCTGGATTTGCGGTCCACCGCGCGGCGCGGGCGGGATGTCGTCGAGCTTGAACCTGCCGATGGTCTTGCTGTCGCGGGCAAACTCCCGTTCACCCTGCAACACGTGGATTTCCACGCCGGGCTGATTGTCCGCTGCGGTGGAGAAGGTCTCCGCCTTCCGGCACGGGATCGTCGAATTGCGCTCGATCAACTTGGTGAATACCCCGCCGAGCGTCTCGATGCCCAGCGAGAGCGGCGTCACGTCGAGCAACACCACGTCCTTGACTTCGCCCTTGAGCACGCCGGCCTGGATGGCGGCGCCTACCGCCACTACTTCATCCGGATTCACCCCTTGGTGCGGAGGTTTGTTGACCAAGCTGTGCGCCGTTTCGACCACGCGTGGCATCCGGGTCATCCCCCCGACCAGTACGAGTTCGTCAATCTTCGCGGCCGCGATGTCGGCGTCCTGCAAGCAAGCCTTAACCGGCGCGATCGTGCGTTCGAACAGCGCATCACAGAGCTGCTCCATTTTGGCGCGCGTGAGCTTTAGGCTGAGATGCTTTGGGCCGCTGGCGTCAGCGGTGATGAACGGCAGGTTGATTTCGTATTGCGGCGCGCTGGACAGCGCGATCTTCGCCTTTTCCGCCTCTTCCTTGATTCGCTGCAAGGCATCCGGTTGCTTGCGCAAATCGACGCCCTGGTCGCGCTTGAACTCCTCCAGCATCCAATCCATCAGGCGATTGTCCCAATCGTCCCCGCCCAAGTGCGTATCCCCGTTGGTGGCTTTGACGTGGAAGACGCCCTCGCCGATCTCCAGCACGGAGATGTCGAAGGTGCCGCCGCCGAGATCGTACACGGCGATGCGTTCGTCCTTTTTCTTGTCCAATCCATAGGCCAGCGAGGCCGCGGTCGGTTCATTGATAATGCGGAGCACTTCCAGCCCCGCTATGCGGCCGGCGTCCTTCGTGGCCTGGCGCTGCGAGTCGTTGAAATAGGCGGGCGTCGTAATGACCGCTTGGGTTATCTTCTCCCCCAGCCTCGTCTCAGCATCCGCTTTGAGCTTGCCGAGGATCATGGCGGAAATCTCCGGCGGACTGAATTGCTTCGGTTTTCCGCCCACCTCGACCTCGACCGCGGCGTCGCCGTTCGCGGCGCGCACCACCTTGAAGGGGACGCGCTTGATCTCTTCCTGCACCTCGTCAAACTTCCGGCCCATGAACCGCTTGATCGAATAGATCGTGTTGCGGGAGTTCGTGACGGCCTGCCGCTTCGCGGCTTCTCCCACGAGGCGGTCGCCGGTCTTGGTGAAGGCCACCACGGAAGGCGTGGTGCGTTTCCCCTCAGAGTTCTCCAGCACCGCCGGCTCGCCGCCTTCAATGACCGCCATGCAGGAGTTCGTTGTCCCCAAATCAATGCCAAGTACTTTTGCCATAAAATTATCGAGCTTAGTTTCTCAGTCTGTTTCTACCCCGGCAGGTTGCGGCCGATCATGCGAACTGCGGACTATGGCTGTGCTCTGCACGCAATTGTTCCTCCGCCTGCAGCCACTGCTCCACCTCCCGCGCGGGCAGGGAACTCTGGCTCCCATACTGCGCATAGACCCTGCTGGCTACTTGGTCCGCAGAAGGCGCAAAGGCGATGGCCCCTCCATTAAAGGCCAGATCGGCGTTTGGGCGGGCCTGGCTGGTCGCAAGCCGGGGGCGACCTTGGGAAAACGTCTGACGGTTCATAATTGAGCGGTTGGGTGGGGTGACCGCGCACCGGAATGATCGGGTTTCATGATTGCTGCCTAAAGCAAGTTGCATGCCAGCCCGAGTATCTGTTTCTAACGCATTCATCCTCAACTGATTGTGTGGTTTCTGGCAAGGGGACGCAGGCACGGCGGCGAGGGGAATCCTTGCACACTACGCGACAGGTTCGGCTGCATCATGCAATGTGCACGTTGGCCACAAGCTGCGGTCCCAGCTTCTGCCACGCCCGTTGTCGCTGCTGCGCCCAGCAGATCGCACAGCTTTCTTCGCCACGAGGTGGGGCGCGGTTGCACCGGACGCGATCTTGGAGAGGTTGTTGGGCCATCTGGACGTTGGCGTTCCGGGCAGGGCGCGGTTGTTCCCTCCGCTTCCAGGTCGGCCTCCTCTGCGGACTCGCTGCATTGGAGCGTCGTCTCACACTCCAAATGACGAGTATCCAGCGCGACGATTTGCGGCTCGGTCGTTTTGTGCGCGGTTTCCATAATGCTCCTCCGCCACGCGTCGAGGTGGCTCTCGATTCGATGCTTCAGGTCGCGCCTCGCGTCGAGGGTGCCAGGGGGCAGCATCGCTTTGGGGCCCCGCAACCGCCCTACGGTCGCCTCGCGATGGCGCGCCGGTTGCCCCGCATAAACTCTGCCCCCGTGGTCCCCCGGCCGAGCCTCGTGGGCCTCAAAGCGACAATGGCCAGGCTCAACAGAACGCCGAAAGGGTTGTGCACGGTGGACTGCATCCGCCCGGCTTTCGCCCGGGTGCTTCTGGGCACGAGAATACCCGCCTCTCCATGGTCAAACGAGCGCGCGGCGTTTGCCTGTATTAAAGCCCGTTTAAGGGCTGTGTTCCAGCGGACCCGCGGGATTCTGCCGGGACATTCGCCGAAGGCTCTCCCGGTCATCCGCTTCGAGCCAGTCGAACGTGGTGTTCATCTGGGGATTCAGCCCGAGCTCGGAGCACCGCTCAATAAAGTAAGAGCGTTTCGCCGGCTCCTTGATCAGGCTGCTGGCCTCCATCTGATTCGACCACGCTTGGATTTCCCCAGGCGACCTGCCGGTGCCGTGAGCTTGCAGCCACGCCCCGACCTCCTCATAGCTGGTCGCAGCCTGAACGGCGGCCTGGAATTGCGCCCCGGTGATGCCCTTGAAACTGAAGAGCAAATTATCGAGCGGACAATCGTAGACATATTCGCCCGGCGTTCCCGCCAACAGGGCGCGGCATTTGTCCGCGGCCCGCTGGGCGATGACGAACCCGCCGATGCGCTCGCGTGGGCTGTGCGGAGATTGTTTGGCCAAGTCTAGCGTGAGTATCGGAGTGGTCATAATAGGCCAGGAATCGGGTCTATGTGCGGTTATGGAAACCGTGAGTGCGCGTGAGGTTGCGCTCCTCCAGCAATTGCTTTTCGGCTTCCAGCCAGTGCTGGACGTCCTGCCCGGGTCGCGATCCCTGGTTTACGAAGGTGAAATAGGCCCTTCTGGCAACTTCGTCCGGGGAGGGCGCAAAATCATCGCCGCCTTGATTTAAGTCAGCAGGCGCCGTGGGCACGGCAGCGTGGACCGGTTTCTGGTTGTGGTTCTGTAGGATTGTATGGTGTTTCATAAAAATGGAGTGAGTGGGGGACGATCGGTCGCCCATGCCGAGGGCCGCCGAGTGGAGTTTCTTGACCGCGTCTCAATTGTCACGACCATCCCGCCGTAGGACTGCCTTCGGAGGATGGTCTGTTACTTCCCCGGTGTGGCTACACCGCCAGGCAACTCCTGGGGAATAGTCATGTTGTTGACCACACCCCTGACACCGGTGATGTCGGTGGCGAGCTTGGTTACGAGCGTCTTTTCCGCCTCGTTCTTTGCCACCCCCGTCACCGTGACGACACCTCCAGTTGTCTGTACCTTCGTATTGACCGAACTGGTGGAATAATGCGACCGCAGCGCCAGCTTGACCTGAGCCGTGATTGACGCGTCATCAACGCTTTCCGCCTCGGTGCGCTGGCCCTTGGCTGGACCCTGGACCACCGTCATCACGTTGGTCACACGCAAGACGCCTCTTACGTCTCCGGCATATTCGGTGGCCAGCTCCTTTTGCGCCTCGCTGGTTGCCACACCGCGCAGGGTGATCACACCGTCTTTGATATCCACCTCCGCCCCGCAGTCGCTCAACTTGCGATGCAGCGCCAGCACGCTACGCACGGTCGCTCGGACCGAAGTATCCGATTGCTCCGCGCCATCCAGGCTGACCTCGATACGGTTGTCCACCTGGCGCACGCCCGGAAGGCCGGCCAGGGCTTCCTGGGCCAAGTACTTGTGGCTTGCGTCGTTGACCTGTCCAGTCAACGTGACCACGCCATTCTTGGACTCCGTCCTGATGGCGTCGTCCTTGAGGAACGTTTTATACGCATAGGACTTATTGAAGGACGATAAAATGCGATCGTCCGCGTCGGCCGCGCGCACAGGCATGGTGGGGACTAAGACCGCGCAGGCGGTGAGCAGGGCAAAGGCTCGCTTTATGATGGTGCTTGACATGGTGTCTCTTCGGTTCTTGATCTGTTCTTAGGTTTTGAGCGTTCGTCCTTTACTGTTGCTTCGCTTCGAGCGCTACCTGACGGTTCAGGTCGCGCTCATGGCCTGGGTGGCGACGGCCCGCTCGTGCGGTCGAGCGTCGCGGCAGTCGGTGGGGAGCCCCTTGTTGCAGGGCACCGGGCCGGAGAGTCTGGTCATGTCCCTTTCCGGGGTGGCTATCACTATCACGCCGCACAAAGATGGTGCCGTAGCCCACGCCCCGCTCCGGCTTTGTTGGGGGTTGTCCCGGGCCCTCCTGCATTCGCGTCCACGGCAGCCGGAGGATGGCTGGGATCTGCTAGGGCGCCCGGTGCTCTTCACCACCGCGATGTTCTTCGAAGCGGCGACCGTCGTCTCGATGGCCTGGGAAAATGCAGCCCACCGTCGTTAGCAACGCGGCAACGCAAATTAAAAGCATGATCAGTTTCATATATGTTCTTGTATTCCAATTGCCTCCGAGAGCTCCCCGGCAGGTGTAATCGGTTCTTCCCTAGCTAGAAGCGTGCCATCCTGGAAGAATGTGAGTTTCCCCGTGTCTCAGCGCCGCCCAGGTTTCTGTCCTTCGACATGCCGGCGGGCCCGTATGGTGTGGACTGTTTACGACGTTGCCACATCGGCAATGCCCGTCGCGTTCTGGGCGTGGCCCTTCTTCCAAGTTCCGATCTGGACCATGGTGAAGGCCGCGGTAGCATGCAAGGGGCAGGCGCGCCGCAACGTGCAGTATGCAGGGTGGGGGACCACCTCGGCCTTGGTCTCCGGACCTCTTTCGGCCGGCCAGTTTGCGGCTCGTGCCAGTCGCATTGGGCCAAGGCGGCCACTCGTAGCCAGCAACTTGCGCGTTCTGCGAAGGTGGCGACCGCGAGCCTCCGGCCCTGTCGCATCACTGCTGGGCGCCTCCTGGCACGCCAAACGCTACAATGACTGGCAGCGGTAGAAAATGGGCCTCGGCGAGGGGCCCCCGATTGCCGTCAACAGAAGCAAGAACCAGGGGTTGGGCAGGCTCGCACTCGGAAAGGACATCTATGTTAGGCGCCATTTTGATCATTGTATTCGTTTTCATGTTGCTCGGCGCGCTGCCGACGTGGCCTCACAGCCGCAATTGGGGTTACTACCCTAGCGGCGGATTTGGCGTGGTGCTGGCAGTTCTGGTTGTCCTGCTGTTGCTAGGCAGAATCTGAACCGGCGGGTGGAGTCTCATGAGGGCCGGTCGTCGGCGGACTCTTCTGCACGGCTTGCTGGGCCGGCAGGGGGCGTGAGTTGATCGTGCCGCGGGTTGGCCGCGCTTTTCTGTCTGGTGGCCGACGCTGGGGGCCGCCAGGAAGTCACACCCGCAAACGAATTCCACCGAAGCAACGTCCCCTGCGCGGTATCATCGACGGTCCGAATCGTCCTGCGCCTATTCCCGGCGAGGGCGCAACGCGAACCAGAGCGTCGAGGCTATTCGCGCACAGTTCAATATCTTCTGGAGCCAGGAGGGGTTGGCGGCCACGGGCGGGGGCGGAGCCCGGCGGCAGACCCTGACGGCGGCGATCAGCAGCCCTGCGGCCGCGGCCCAGTCGGCAACGCCCTGGGCTCGGCGGGCCAAGTCGTGAACTCCGCGCGCCATGGCCTCGCAATCGGCGGACAACTGGGCCCGATTGAGTTCACTCTCCGCGATCAACAATCGCTTCCGCAACGCCAGGGGGCTCATTTCAGGTTTTCTTCCAAACATGCCCGGTCCTTTCGGAGCTGCTCCAGGGTGGCCGAAAAGTCCTGCCAGTCATGCAATAGTCGCGTCAGGCGGCGATAAAGGCAAACCGCCATCGCGCCATAAACGCCCGTCAGCGCCAGCAGTGCGCCCAGCGGCGACAACCCCCACAACGAAACCACGACGGCACCGGTGAAGGCTATCCCCGCCAGCAGCCCAAACGCCGCCACGCCCAATGCCAGCAGGATGGCGCGGAGGAGACGTTCGCGCCCCTCCTGCGCCTCTACCAGCAACAAAGCCACGCGGTTTTCGGCGACCGTCAAGAGCTGTCGAGCTATAGCCTTCGACAGCCCAAGGAGTCGCCCGGCGCTGCTGGGGGGCGGTGCCACGGCGTGCTTAGTGCCGGTTGCGGGAACAGCGGTGCGCCAGCAGATAGCCCAACAGCCCGCCGACCCCAAGAGCGATCCCGACGGCTTGGTAAGGATGCTCATGCACCGCGTCATCCACTGCCTTCGCCCCTTTGACGGCCCTGTCGCGCACTTGGCCGCATAGTTCATTGCCCCGATCCAACGCCGCGGCCAACCGTTTGCGGGCCTCCCCGACCTTCTCCCCGGCGACGTCGGCGGTGGCGGCCACCAGAGCTCGCGCGTCTTCAGCCAGCGTGACCATGTCGTTCCACGTTTTTTCTGTTTCCTTATTCATGCTATGTTCTCTTTGTTGTTTTGTGTCTGGCAGGACAAAATGTCCGGCCTTGGCAAAGTGCGGCGTGACTGATCACGTAGTCGGCGGCGTTAGCCGGCGACATAAAGGCCACCCGGCAACCGGGGGACGGGTCGTCCCGGCCCGCTCCTGGTCCGCTCCTGGTCCCAAGCACCCGGATCCCGCCTGCGCAGACAGGCTGCGAGGGGTGCGGGGAGCCGCCTGCTCAGGCAACCTTGACCTCAATGTTCTGCGGCTTTGCCCTCGGGGTCTTCGGTAGATGCACGCTCAGCCCGGCATCTTTGAACTCGGCACTGAGGTGTTCAGGGTTGGCGTTATCCGGGAATAGAGAGCTGCGGGCGAAAGTGCCGCAGGCCCCTTCGATCCGGTGGTTCTTCCAGGCTTTCTCCTCGTTCTCGAGTTCCCGTCCTCCCGGGATGATCAGCGTGCCGTCTTCGGCGGCGACCTTCCCGTCCTCTCTCCTCGCGCCTGGCCGCTCGGCCTTGATTTGGCATTCCTGGTCATCTTCAACGATGTCCACCAAAGGAGCCCACTCCGGCACCGCGATCCGTTCCTCCTGGCCCCCGGGGGCCGGGGCGTGGGAACGGCTGCAAACGCCGTGCCGGTGGGCTTGGGGTTCCTTCAACTGATTCCCGCGTGCTATTGCGTTCATGATGCTGTTTCTGTTCGGCGGGCCTGGCTATTCTGGCGGTCGCAATTGCCCCCCACGCGCTGGAGCAGAGACGGCCGTTCTTATTCTCGCGCGCCCCGTTCCATAGGGACGGACGGCCGCGAAGGTCGGGCTCCTAAATGCCCGCCGCCAAATGCCGCATCCGCACTGCCCAAGACGGGGTCGCTCTTCCTCACTAGCAAATTGCGGGCCAACCTGCCATGCGGTCTCTGCGGACGTTCGAAACCTGGTAAGGGAGACAATCCAGGGCACCTCTTGGAATGCCGCCACTGCTATTTGCACTGCCGTAACAAGTGAGTCGGGCACTTTGCAGCCGGGCCTGAAAGACGGAGATTGAAGAACTCCCTCCGCCGCAGGTGCGAACGTGCCTGCCTCGCCCTTCGGGTCGAAGGAGCACCGGATGCGTCGACCCGTGCGGGACCGATTCCGGATGGTGGTCGTGTTCTTGGGGGCGGAATGATGGTTCCGTGTCCCGGCCTGCCGGACCGCCTTGCTGGCAGGGTCGAGGTCCAGCGCGCTGGTGACGGGCAGGTCCAGCCTGGCCTGCCTGTTCTCAGGAACGGGCGCTCACTAGGCACCCCACCCCACAAGAGGCGGTAGTGGCGGGCACCTTCACGCCGCTGCCCTTGATGATGAGCGCCTCGTCGCGCCACACACACGGGCTCGGTTCATCGCCGGCTCATCCCACGCCTCGCCGCCCGTCCGCGGGCCAGCGTGACGCCGGTGCTCGGATCGCCAGCACCCAAGGCGGTCAAGGGCTTTGGTGGCGCCATTCACTCGCGGCACGCAGCCAGCACAATCATGGCCTTTTGCACGCCCACGGCAGGCCCAGCATGCAACTTGCGGCGTGGTGGTCCAGACCCGGATCGGCTCCGCAGAGCTATTTTAGACGGTCGCGCTGCCTCCCGTGCAAAACAGACCTGACCGCGCGCCGTGGTTGACAGCAAGCAACTTGCAGGTTTTTCGGAAGCGGCCTCTTGAAGCCGCCTTGCAGGCACCACCCATTCCGGGGATACCTCTGGCATGGCAAACGCTACAGTCCAAGACACAGGCTGAAAGGGGGATCCAAGTGCATGAGGCTTGGACTGCTGCCCATAGGAGCCAGAACCAACCAGCACGCAAGCAGAAAGCAAGTGAGATGACCAAGAACAATCCCTGCAATTCGGTGGTGGCGATTTACAAATCCCACGCCGAAGCCGAAGCCGCCGTTAAAGAACTGCAGCATTCCGATTTTGACATGAGGAAGTTGTCGATCATCGGGCGCGACCAGCACACGGATGAACACGTCGTCGGCTACTATAATGCCGGTGACCGGATGAAGTACTGGGGAAAACTCGGAGCCTTTTGGGGTGGAGTGTGGGGTTTGCTGTCCGGGTCGGCGTTGTTCCTGATCCCTGGCCTCGGTCCGTTGCTCGTCGCGGGGCCGGTCGTGGGTTGGATCGTCGGCGCCCTCGAAGGTGCCGTGGTGATGGGCGGTTTGACCGCGCTGGGGGCCGGGCTATATAGCCTCGGCATCCCCCAAGACAGCATTTTGAGCTACGAGACGGCACTCAAGACCGGCCGTTTTGTCCTGATCGCCCACGGCACGGCTGAGGAAGCGGAGCGCGCCAGGGAGATCATCAAGCGTACCAACCCGGAGAGCTTCGAGGAGCATGAGCAGGGCGAGGCCAGCACGCAGCCCTGCCTCGCGGCCGTATAGTCTCGAAGGCCGCTTCCCCCCCCGCCGGAAACACAGAACGAACATCATGAGACACCAGAATGCGCTTTCCTTTGTGCTTGCCCTCTCCGCCTTGGCGGTGGGCTGCGAACAGCAACCGCGGGACACTTCCGCCGCCGAAAACCGGGACGCCGCCACGAAGCAGCTCGACAAAGTGAAGACGGAGACCAAGCAGGCCGCCGATGACATGATGGACTATTCCTACGCGCGGAAGTCCGAGTTCGTGGACGCAATGAAGGCCGAATTGGCCGCCCTCAATCGCGACTTGGACCAACTCGGCGCCCAAATCGAAAAAGCCAGCGGCGCTGCCAAGGCCGAAGCAAAACTCAAACTCCAGGGCCTCCGGGACCAGGCGGCCAGCCTCAACGAGCAGCTCGAAAAGGGCAAGAAAGCCGACGAGTCCGGCTGGGCCGATTTCAAAGCCGGGTTCACGAAGGAATACGGTGAGTGCAAGGACGGCTTCCGGCAGGCGCGGCATTGGCTCAGCGACAAGATCGCGCCTTGAGACGGGCACCAGCAAGCCAACAACGAGCAGGTACATTCGAGATCCAAATGAAAAAGACACACTCACATAAGCATACCATCGCAAATGCCTGGGGATTGGTGATCGGCCTAACCGGCGTCGCCGCGTTCCCGGACCATGCGGCCGCAGCAGGCCCGGCGCCAGTAAACCTCCTGTCTACCGCCCGCTTCGCCATCCTGGCGGAGACGGAGATCACCGATGTCCCTGCGTCTCAGATTACAGGAGACGTCGGGTTGAGTCCGGCGGCGAGATCTTACATAACCGGAATAACGCAACCACAGGTTGTCGGGACGATCTACGCGGCCAGTGACGGCGGCGCCACCGCCGTTATGCTGACTCAGGCCGAAGGCGATTTGACCACCGCCTATAATGACGCTGCTGGCCGGGCACCGGTCCCCACCGGCACTTTCTTGAATCCCGGGAGCGGGAACCTCGGCGGGCTCACCTTGGTCGCTGGTCTTTATAAATTCACCAGCGGGGCACTGCTCTCGGGATCAGATCTGACCCTCGCGGGCGGTGCCGGCGATGTCTGGATATTCCAGATAGCGTCCACGCTCACAGTGGCTGACGGTATCAATGTCATCCTCGCCGGGGGGGCGCAGGCCTCCAACGTTTTCTGGCAGGTAGCTGGTTATGCCGCGCTCGGCACAACCGCAAACTTCCAAGGCACGATAATGGCGCATGATGCAATCACCCTGGCGACGGGGGCGACCTTGCAGGGCCGGGCGTTGGCGCAAACTGCGGTCACTTTGCAGTCCAATTCGATTGTGGTTCCCAGCACGATAACCAGCGACATGGTTCTGCAATCAGCCCCAGTGGCCACGGGCCCGTACACGGATGCGCCGGGTCAATCGGTGGATCCTGCGGCCAAGACCATAACGGTTCCTGGCTCCGGCAGCGTGGAATTCTACCGTATCAGATCTGGCACGGCGATCATCATTACGCGGATCAGCGTCTCCGGCGGGAACGTGGTGATCACGCACAATTAAGGAACTCGGAGGATCAATATCCAAACAAGGCTCGTCAGACCAATCTGCCAGCGGCAGCCAGAGGCCCGCCACAACAGCACCTGCCAGAGTGCAGGACGCGGTTGTGCCAGTTGGGAGCTGGTCCAATGTTTTGCGGCTCTTGCAGCCGGCGGTTCAGGAGGATTTGATCAGTCACGCATTCCGCCAGGGGCTTCCGCTCTTGTCAAGCAGGGGAGGTTCCCAGACTCCAGGCGCCCGCGCGCCGGAGCCGCGCATAACAGCCTTGTTTTCGATCAGGCTGTCACCATCAGCAACACGCGCACCCAGAACACAAACCTCATGAAGGGTGGCGCCGCCTCACCCGCAATCGAAGGAGCAACCGCTCACAAGCGCATGGTCGTCGGGGCCTGGCACCTGGGCCACATGGAGGAAGCCAGGGTTCTCGCCGTGCAAACCACCCCGTCCTTGACCGCGGCGCAAGAGGCGGAGGCAGGCGCTCGGACCGTGGTCGATCCTCGCACAGAAGAGGTGGCTGCCGTGCGGGCGCCCACCCGTAGCCAGAAGGCAACCGCCGGCACCCCGCGCAGCGCAGGGAGGCCGTCGACACGAGACGACACTTTGAACGAGGTGCCCGAATCCATCGCCCGTGCTTTGGAACGCGAGACTGGGGCCACGCCGGAAACTGCTCATCCTGTGGCCATGAGGGAGCCCACGCCCCGACCGGGCCAGCCGCGCGCGGGGAAGCAGACCGAGCTGGGCAACCCCCGAGACCGAGAAGTAGCCCCAGCCGGTGAGGTTGGCCGCGCCCCCGGAGCGGACAGACACTTGGTGCGCATTCACATTTCAGCGCTCTTTGCAAGACAAAGACAAAGTAAATCCCCAATACAGAGAAAGTACTTATGTTATACACACTCGCGGTAATTCTTCTCATCCTCTGGCTGCTCGGTGTCGTGACCAGCTACACCATAGGAGGGTTAATTCATGTCTTGCTGGTGGTGGCACTGGTCATGGTACTGGCGAACTTCATCGCCGGGCGCAGGGGGGCGTAAGTCAACATCGGCCGGGCAATGAATCACCCTCTCGTTGGAGAACCCATGTGATCAAGCGAGCCGGCTAGGGCTTGTGCCGGGGGCGGGCAGCCCTGCTGCCGCTCCCTCCGCCGGGAGACAGTTACGCATGGGATTGGCGAGAGGGAAAAGTCCTGTGGGCGTCCTATGGCCAACTGTGTCACAGGGCGGCGGTAAGCCGGACAACGCTTTCTCTCCTCTGCACTGGGCGCGCCGAGTGTGGACGCTCTTTGCATGGGCGGCGAGCGCGGTGGTGATCGGGCAATCAGGGTTTGGTGCCGCTGTGGCGGAGGATGTCAGGCTCTCGGCTTGGTGAAGCTTGGCGGCCGGACCCGCGAGGAGGCGTAGTGTCAAATGCTCGCGCGGCGTTGGTGTCCGTCGTGCCTCGGGAGTGAGGTCGGCTTTCGACAAAGATCGTGGTTGTCACCCGCAGCAGCACCAGCGCGGTGGCGGCTGGACTGGCATTCTTGGCGCTCGGCGGCGGAATGCCACTCCTGTGCATTGCGGGCTCCGGGGCCAGAGACCTCCCTGGGTTGATCTCACGAACCCAGTATTCGGTGTTCGCACTGGAACGCCCTTTCGCGATGCCACGGCGCCGGTGGCTCGTCCGCACATCCCTGCCCCGGACACAACCCCCACCTGCCGGCCCCCTGCCGGTCACACACAATCGGCAAGAGGGAGGCCGGACCGAGTCAACTCGACCCGGGGTTGGCGAGGAGTCCCGGGCCTCGGGTCATTGTGTCCGAGCCTCCGTCTGGTTGCCGATGACTGCCTCGCCCGTTGCACGATCGCGGGAGCAAGATTCGCGCAAGCTGCACGATCACGTTCGGCCACCGGTAGTTGAGGCGTCGGTCCGCAAGCGTGCAAGCTACTAATCAAGAATTACTTATGGGCCTTGGCAGAGAATACTCTGTTCGGGGAAGTCGGAGAGACCAGAATGGGTGGTTTGGAAGGCGTTTCGCAACGGTTCGCGCAATTTGGGACCTTCTTTTGGGGTTTCGTAGTTCGCAAGGTGTCCTCGCGCCGTCTAATCTTGTGGGCTGGCGAGTGGCGGGAACGGACTCCCGAGCTCCAGTCCCCGTTCTGCCGCCGGGCGTACCGGAATCGCGCAGCCCACGGGATAGGCGCACCCAGGGCCACCCAATGGGCCTTCGGCCTCTTCAAATCCCGGTCCGCCCCGCCTCCTGGAGGGCGCATGCTCCGGTCGGCTTGCTCGAGCCCTCGCATCTTCTGCGCACTAAAATGTCCCAAATCTGCAGACGACCCGGGAAGTGGCATTTGATCTGCTTTGCCTAACCGCATGTGTTACGGCATCCACCGACCGGTACGGTTGTTTCCGCAACAGAAACTCCCCGGGCTCTCACGCCCGCGGCACAGTTCTGCAAATGAAAGGGGCGTCTAAGATGAAAAGTAACCACTTGTTCGGATTCCTATTGGCCTTCGTGGCGTTGGCTGGTTTTCCACCACGCGGTACAGCCGCTCTCAGCCTGGGTTCCGCCCAGGGCTTCGCCGTCCTGGGAGCTTCGACCGTGACGAGCACCGGCGATAGCGTCTGCAACGGGAATCTTGGGCTCTCCGCCGGCGCCTCCATCACGGGGTTCCTTTCCGTTGATGGGGGGCTGGGGATCGTGAACGGGACGATTCGGGTCGGTGACCCGTCCGCGCAACAGGCCCAGGCTGATGCCCTCACAGCCTACAACAGTCTGGCTGGCGAGGCCGTCAATCAAAACCTCACGGGCGACGATCTCGGGGGGCTCACGCTCACCCCCGGCGTTTATAGATTCAACTCGTCCGCTCAACTGACGGGAACGCTCACCCTCAGCGGGAACGGAGAGTTCGATTTTCTGATCGGGAGCACCCTCACGACCGCCAGCGGTTCATCCGTTCTCCTGATCAATGGCGCCCACGCCAGCCAGGTCTTTTGGCAGGTCGGCAGCTCCGCGACTCTCGGTACAACCACCTCGTTTGACGGCAGCATTCTCGCGAACCAGAGCATCACGATGAATACCGGGGCAAGCCTGGTGGGTGGAGCTTATGCGTTAAACGCTGCCGTGACGCTGGATGACAACCTCGTTACCGCCGTCCCGGAACCGTCCTTCTTCTGGCCGATGGCCTGGGGCACTTTTGCCCTCGCCGCGTGGCAGTTGTCGGGCGTTGGGCGGCGAAAGACTGCGTGTCGTTGATCGCAGATCTCATTCTGAACCTCCGGCGACCGGCTTTTCATTAGCGCTTCGCAGCTCCCCGTCCTCATCCTCCGCACCCGAGACGCCCGTGGCGGGTCGAGTAGAGCCTGGTGCCCGGTCCCCCAGCGGCCCTTCCAATAACCGGCCACAGCATCCTGCGCCTCACCCCGAGGCCGCGCCGCCCGCCCGGCCGCGCGGGGGGCGTTCAACCTCAATCCGCAAGCGCCCCGCGCCCCCAACGAGTGATCCTTGTCGTCCGCGGAACTCTCAACAAACAACGGGGCCAAATCGCGTGAGTCCTTGGCGAACAGCTTCACAAACCGGATTCGCACGCTGATCCTCTGGAGAGCGCTCCCGGCCCCGTCGGGTTTCTGGCGCTTCAATAGCCACCGCACACCTTTGTTTCTGGCGTTCCTGACCACCCCGTCTCCGGGACAGCGGGTCCGTCTGGTCGAGGAACACCAGCGCCGCCGTCGGATCGTCACCCTCCGGGGATTACTTGAAGTCGCGGCCGCCGGGGAACCTGCCTTGGGCGTTTGCAAGTCATAGAGGCTCCCGGCGGCCACCACGGAACCAAGGGGCGGCCCGGCGGCGTGGGAGCGTCCTTTGAAGATCCTCCGGCGCATTGCGACTGGGCTGGCAGGCTGCCTTCCGCCTCCGCCAAGGCTGCGGCGGACAAGTCGTCGCGCCTCGGCCACAGACTTCTCCCGAATGTGCGCCATCGTTGCGCCCCGCCACCCAGGCAACCGCGCTCGGAATCTGCCCGCCGACCTGCTCTCAGAACCCGCTCCGACGCCGGCGCTGCCGCGTCGGTCATTAGTCCCTGGCGGATCCTCCGGCAACGGTATGCGCTACGTCAAGACCTCCGCTATCCTTAACGGCGGTCACGCCGGGCAGTTCCCACATCCGATCAACCAGTCTCTGCCGTTCAAGCCCATTCCAAGAGGTGCCGCCCAACCTCACCGCCCCCCACTTATCCACCGAGGCCGACAGGGAGTAAGTGATTCGCATATCGGCCATCAGCATGGCGAACATCTCGCTTTCGACCTGGTTCCGCAGAGCGAAGTCAGGCACGGATGTCGCAGCGCGAAGGCCACCGCGGACGGGCACAGGACCGGAACTGGAATCGTAGGCAACTGCCTGCCAGGCCACCGACTCCGGCGGGGATGCTCGGACCGCAGCCACAGGCCCGGAGTCGGAAGCGCAGCCGGCCAAAAAAGCGAGCGGCAACCCCAGCCACAGCAAGGTGTTGCATTTACCACTTAGCCCTGAAAAATGTTTGATCATAATGTGTCTTTATCTTCGATGGTTTTCTTGTTCTCGACAGCAATCCGATCCTTTTCCATCGGGAGCCGATTCCTGCCTCTGCCGTAACCTTCGCATGGGCCGTGCCAGAAGCGCGCCGGCCGGGCAGGGGGCATGCCCGACTCCAGCGCGCGGTCCCAACGGAAGTCACAACCGGCTTGCCCGCAAGCAGCGCCGTCTTCAATTCCCGCTGGCCTGCCTCGGGGAGTTGCCAACCGCAAAACTCCCGGAGGGCGACTCAGAGCGCCATCCCCGCTTCGCATAATGCGCGGCGCGGCCGCCGCTGCCGCGCAGATTGCACGTCACCATTCACTGGGGTGCCTACTCGTCCTGGCATGGCTCCGGGGCGTCGTCAGGTGCGTTCCGGGAGGAATCGCCCCGGTCTCCTTTTGATCCGGGCCATGCCTGGCTGTGGTCCTGGTTGTTGCTCCGGTAGGGGAGATTGCCCAGCAGGCTGATCAACGGGTGACTGGGGTGCCCTTATGCCGGCTCAGTCGGGAACTCTGGTTTGGGGAGGTTGCCAGGGTGCCGTTGGCCGGGAGAAAGGCAACGGGGTATGAGTCGAAACCACGCCGTCACCGCAGCGTCGAGGAGAAGGTCAAAGTCGTCCGCCTGCACCTCTGCTGGAGGGGAAGCGCATCGACGAGTTGCGCGAGCCGCACATCCTCGATCCCAGCCCGTTTCGGCGGCGGCAACGCATCCTCTTCAAGCATGGCGCCCGGACCATCGAGGGCTCGGCTCTTCGCCGCGGCGATAGCCGGCCGCGAAGACCGGGCGGAAGGCCTGGCAGCCCCCCTTGCAGCGCCAACCCGAGGTGCTCTCCGAACTGGTGGGAGAGCACATCCGCGTAGAAAAAGACCTTCGGAGAGCATGAGCGCCACTTGGGCACCCCACGACATCCGGGACCAGGTCGTGGACTTCGTCCGGGGCTAATCGGAGGCCGCGGAACTCCCCTGCGATCCCTTGACCGGGTGGATTGGCATCCCCGGTGCCCGGGTTCCGGGACTGGCGTGCTCCCTACTGCCAGACGAACGAGCAGAACCACATGGTCCCCCGCGCCCACCGGCTGGCGGAGCTGGAGAAGCGCACTTGAGCAGCGCCGCCCAACGCCAGCGGCAATCCGCCGTCGCTCTCGGTTGGAGCGCTGGATCCGCCTCCACCCCGGCCTGGAACGTGCCCAGGGCGTCCCCCAGTGGACATGTTCCCTTCCGCGACTGCGCGGGCGCTTTGTGCTTTCCGGCGCTGCTCTTGTCCGAGGCCGGCCAACCGCAGCTTCGCAACCCAGATGGAATTTGTTTTAAGACTTCGCAAAACAGCTTGCCATTTATCCGAACTTTGGCAGAGTAAACCCGCGACGGCTCGGAACGGAGCGGGTTTGCGGATGGCGTTTTGTGCCAGACGGAATGCCGCTTCGGGAGGTCGTCCGGTTCGTTGGCGCGCACAGTATCAGATTGTCAAGCGCGAACGAAAAAAGTGCCGGGTTCCCTCGGCAGGACATGGTTCGGGGCGTAGCGTAGCCTGGTAGCGCGCTTGTTTCGGGTACAAGAGGTCGTGAGTTCGAATCTCACCGCCCCGACCATTTATCGATTCATTGTCCGGTTTCTCCCGTCGCCTAATCGTCCGTGGTGACCCTTCCAGCCCAGGTGCCACGCGCACGAACCTGTGTTCCCGCGCTGCGGGAGCTTGCCTGGTCGCGCCGGTCCGATGGCGCTCTGCGACGTTCCAGCGTTCAAGATGGGCCGTGGCCACCGCCCTTACGGACGGACGGCGGAGGATCGAGACGAGCCGCGAGAGAACGGACGGAGGAAGCCGGATGAACGGGACAGAGCCGGATCCACCCCGCTCGTCCGCCGAGGTCCGCGACCAGAACCGCCCGCGTGGAGATCTGGCCGACCAGGAGGCTCCCGAATTGCCAGTTGGTGGCGCTGCCGGCATCGGTGGTGAACACGATGGATCCCTGGTTGTCCGGGGGTCAAGACGACGGTGGCTGCGCCCGTCTGCTGCGCCGACGGCCGGAACGTGGTGGGGAGGCGGGTGGGGTGCCACGCCTGGGGTTTGCGCGAAACCGGTCAGGCCGCCGGTGATCGCCGCCCAGACTGCAGCGCGAGCCGCGGCCCGCGCGCACCTTCGCCAGACCCCGCCGACGAGGGGTGGGGGCTTGGGCACCGAGGGTGGCCTGGCACCGCGCCCGATCCCCTGGCGGGCACTCGCTCCGGCACGGGAACAGTGCGCAGAGATCCACCGGTCTCCGGGATGCCCGCCGGGCATGGCTCTCTGTCCGCGGAGAATGACCGTGGTCCGGAACGGTTGCCCGCAATACAATGCGAAGGCGGCAACCCCTGGGGTACGGCACAGATCCCTCTGAACGCTGCCATGCTGGCCAGGCGCGGGGCGCGCTGACTGGCGCGCCTGAACTCTCCGACGGCAGCGCGCCCCGGGCGTGCCGGTCTCAGCGGATAACGCCGCGTTCGCTGGCGCGCACGAATTCGACCAGGTGCCGGACTTCGGCGAGCGGGGGCAGTTCTGCCTCGATCCGGGCCAGGGCGTTGGGGGTTGCCAGCCCCTGGCGGAAGATGATGCGGTGGGCGGAACGAAGGGCCGCCTGGGTTTCCTCCGGGATCCCGTGGCGGTCGAGTCCCACTTTGTTCAAGGCCCGCGTTTCGGGCGGGTTGCCGGAGACCAGCATGTAGGGGGCCACATCCTGGGTGACGGCGGAGCAACCGCCGACCATCGCGTAAGTGCCGATCCGGCAGAACTGGTGGATTCCCGCCATGCCACCGACGATGGCGTGGTCCTCCACCTTAACGTGGCCGGCGAGGCCGGCAAAGCTGGAGAGGATGACGTGGTCGCCCAAGATCGTGTTGTGACCAACGTGGACGCTCGAGAGCAGGAGATTATGCGAGCCCACCACGGTCACCTCGCCATCGCCGGTGGCGCTATGGACCGTGACGCCCTCGCGGAAGGTGTTGGACTCGCCGATTTCGGTCCGCGTGACGCCGCCCTTCCACTTGAGGTCCTGGGTTTTCAGCCCCAAGGTGACGAACGGGAAGACCTCGTTGCCCCGGCCAAGCCGGGTGTGTCCGTCGATCACCACATGGGAGTGGAGCTTGCAGCGGTCGCCCAGTTGGACGTGTTCGCCGACGATGCAATAAGGGCCGATCTCGCAACCTTCCCCCAGGAGGGCATGGGGGTGAATGACAGCGGTGGGATGAATCATGGGCGGCTGCCGGTGGGGGATGCTAGCCGAGGGCATCCATGAGCATGAAGGTCACGGTGGCCTCGCTGACCAATTCGCCCTGGACCTTGCACTGCGCCAGGGCTTTGCCGATCCGGCCCCGCGTTTTGGTCATCTCGACCTCGACCACGAGCACGTCGCCCGGATAGACGGGTTTGCGCCATTTGACATCCTCGGCGGACATGAAATAGGCGATCTTGCTCTGGTTCTCCAACTTCTTGTACATCAGGATCCCGGCGACTTGGGCCATGGCCTCGAGTTGCAGGACACCGGGCATCACTGGGTGATCGGGGAAATGGCCCTGGAAATACGGCTCGTTGAACGAGACGTTCTTGAACGCCGAGATCAGGTTTCCCTCGATCTTCGTCACGCGATCCACCATCACGAACGGGTAACGGTGCGGCATGAGCCGGAGAATGCCGCGGATGTCAATGGCACCAGCCGGGTCGGCCGCGGGGGTTGTGGGGCTGGCGGCTGGCGAGGGGGTCGAAACCGGGGGCGCGCCCAGGTACGGCTTGCGGAACTGCGCTGCCATCCGGCGGACCATCTCACAATTGGCCGCGTGGCCGGGCTTGACCGCGACGACATGCCCACGGATCGGGCGGCCGAGGAGCGAGAAGTCCCCCAGGATGTCGAGGATTTTGTGCCGGACAAATTCCTCCGGGTAGCGCAACGGCTCGTTGGTCAGAACGGCGTCGTCCCGGATCACCACCGCATTCTCCAAACTGCCGCCTTTGATGAGCCCGTGGCGGTAGAGGTACTCGATTTCCTCGTAGAAACAGAAAGTGCGTGCGTTCGACAACTCCTGCTCCCAACTGGCCGGGGTGACGGTCAAGGAGTAAAACTGCGTGAACCGGCCGTGCTTGTCCGCGCTGGTGCAGGTGACCTTGAACCCGTCGTCGGGGAAGAGACTCATGAAGGTCTCGCCCGTTTGGAGTTCAATCGGGGCGTTGACGACAAAAACCTCACGACGTTCCTCCTGCGGGAGGGTTCCCGCGGATTGGACCATCCGGCAATACTCCCGGGCGCTGCCATCGGCGATCGGCGGCTCGTTGCTGTCGAGCTCGACGACGGCGTTATCGATACCGTATCCCGCGAAGGTGGCCAGTACGTGCTCAACTGTCATGACGCGGACATTGCCTTTGCCGATCGTCGTGGAGCGGTTCACCTCCACAACGTTCTCGACCCGGGCCTCGATCTCGGGCTTTCCCTCCAAGTCGACGCGGCGGAAGCGGATGCCCGAATTCACGGGCGCCGGGAGGAAGGTCATGTTCACCCGGTTGCCGCTGTGGAGGCCGATGCCCGAGAAACTGGCCGGGCGGTTCAATGTCTGCTGTTGTAGCACGGGGGAATTAAAGCCGTCTGCGCCCGAAATGGCAAGCGGGAGCTGGCTCGAACCCGGTCAACCTCCCTTCACCCAGGCAGGGAGGGCGGATAGGCTCAGGGGGCTCAGGGGCGGGGGGGGCCTCACACCGGGGCGGTCGTCGGTGCGGCGGCCACGACCGGGGGCTGCGGAGACCGCGCCGTGCGAAAGTCGACCTCGCGCCCTTTCCAGCACTTGACCCCCACATGGTCGAGATGGCCCAGGCGATAGCGGAACGAATAACCGTAGAAGGGATTGTTGGTCGGCCAGAAAGAAATGATGTCCACGCCGGCTTCGCGGGCCATCTCGATGGCGCGTTCGATGGTCTCCTCGCGGTCGTTCCAGTTGAAGAGGAGGTATTTCCACTCGAGCACCGGGGCTTTCAAACCGCGGTCATTGCGGAATTTTACCAGGGCCTTGAGGTTCCCGAACGCCTTCTCAAAGCTGCCGTACTTTTCGTACCTCTTCAGCATCTCATCGTTGATGCCGGCGATGGAAAAAAGGATCTGGCTGGCGTGGAGGGCGGCTTCCCTCTTGGTGTCGTTGTTCAGGATGATGCCGTTGGTGGAAATCACGATCCGGCAATCGGGGTTTTTGGCCCTGAGGATCGGGAGTTCCTTGCCGATGTTGGGCGAAAGAAACGGTTCGCCGAGGTTGAGGTAGAACAACTGTTGGAGCCCGAGTTCGGCCACCAGATCCGCCATCTGGGAGAGCTTCGCCAGGTCCATCTGGAGCACGGTGCGGATGCGGGCCGCCGAGCCGCGATCGCAGCCGAGACAGTCGATGTTGCAGCGGACCGTGTTCTCCAGCAGCATGCCGCGGTACGGCAGCCTCGGTTTGGGCCCCGCATAGGCCGGTGGGGTGCCGGTCACCTGCGCCCGCGGCACCCGTTTGAGGTCGCCGCACCGGGTGCAGGATTTGATGGGGATCCGGCCGGCGGCCAGTTCGCTCCGGAGATGGGACGCGGCCGGGCCGAAGAAGACTTCCGAGAAACTGTTCTTGTTGAGGTCCCCGATGTGGCCGGTACCGTTGTAGTCCTGGCAGTTGCAGGAGACGGTGGCGTCGCAGTTGATCGTGATATTGTAATCCGACTCGCCGGCGAGGCTGGCGCAGTAAAAGCGCTCGCCCTTGAGCTTCGCCGACCATTCCAAGTAGTACTTGATGCCCCGGCGGAGCCCGTCGCTGATAATCCAGTTGAAGCGGCGGCCCTTCCGCGCCTTGGCGGATTGCATCTCGGGTGGAATCTCCGGGGAAGACATCTGGTAAACCTTCTCACCTGCGGGTCGCGACGTCAAATCCGCCAGCGTTGACCCGGGGCAGCCGACGGGCGCGACGGCGGCTTGGCTGCCCCCTTCGCGCCGTCGGCAGCGCGGCTGCTCAGTGACTGCAGCCGCACCCGCCGCTACCGCACCCGCCCCCGCCATGGCCGCCATGTCCGCCGTGGCCTTCCTGCAAATCCTCCTCGGTGGGGATGCGCCCCAGCTCCAAGGTTTTGCTGATCATGTCCTGGATGGAATGCTTGACCTCGTGGAGTTCCTCCTGCGCCTCGATGAAGCCGCGCGCGACCGGGTTGCCGAGCAGGGCGTCGCGTTCCTTTTCGAAGGCGTCGATCTCGGCCTGGGAAAGCTGTTCGGACATCTGCTGGCGCTGCTGCAGCTCCTGTCCCTTGTTGACCACCCCCTCATATTGGGCTTTGGCCGTTTCGTCGCCCAAGAAGGCGTCAATCCTGGCCCGGATCGACCGTATGTTCGGCTGCTCCAGAATCAACTGGCACAGTTCCTTGGTCTTGGTCACCACGGGCGTATCTTCAAACACAATTTCCATATAGATTAGCTTTGTCGCGCGAGCCTCCACCGGCGGGACTTTCCCGCCGTCGGCGTCGTCGCATAATACACCACACGTTCGCGCGCTTTGCAACTTGGTTTGTGGCCCGCGGCCGCCCGTGCTAAAATGAGATGAATGATTGGGCTCCGGGGCAGAGTGACCCCCGCGGCGTGCGGGAACGGTCCCGCCCGACCGGGGCACCCTGCGACGCGCCGCGGCTGGTGGCCGTGGCGCGCCCCGGCCCGGGCCACGAGATTGAACCATGACCCCGTTTGAAAAACCCGCCTCTGAAAGCCTGCGCAAAGTGCTGACGCCGATGCAGTTCGAAGTCACCCAGCACTCGGCGACTGAACCCCCCTTTCGCAACGAGTTCTGGAACAACCAGCATCCGGGTATTTATGTCGACGTCGTGTCGGGTAAACCGCTGTTCAGCTCGCTCGACAAGTTCGACTCCGGCTGCGGCTGGCCCAGCTTCACCCAGCCGATCGTGCCAGCGGAGGTGACCGAGCATCAGGATCGTTCGCTTGGCCGCGAGCGCACGGAGGTGCGTTCGCTTACGGCTGACTCGCACCTTGGCCATGTGTTTGAGGACGGCCCCGCCCCGACGGGGCTCCGCTACTGCATCAACTCGGCCGCGCTCCGGTTCGTCCCGTTGGAGGAGATGGAGGCGGCCGGATATGTCGAGGAATTGAAGCCGTTCGTGGAAGCGGGACTTCACCCGAAGCGTTGAAGCCCGGTCTGCTCGCACACTTTGGCCCGCGGGATGGCGTGGTGGGAGGTGGGCCAGGCGGGGACTGCGTTCAGCGGCTGCCCGAGACGGCCGGGCCGCTGGGCGGCGGGGGCGTGGCGGTCGGAGAAGCCGGCCGTTGGGTCGGGGGGGAGGCGAGCATCGGACGACGACGTAACTTGTTTTGCAACAATAGTTTCCAAACCATTAGGAAGGCCTCACGGATGATGTGGCCCGACATCTTGGAGCGGCCGAGGAAGCGGTCCGTGAAGATGATGGGCACTTCGACCACCCGGAGCCCCTGGCGCCATAGTTTATGGGTCATCTCCACCTGAAAGCTGTACCCGTTCGATTGGACGCGGTCCAGATCGATGGCTTCCAACGCGCGGCGGCGGAAGCACTTGTAGCCCCCCGTCGGGTCGGTGAAGGGCATGCCGGTGACGATCTGCACATACTTGGCGGCGCAACTACTCAGCAGAAGCCGACTGAGCGGCCAATTGATGATCCGAATGCCGTTCAGGTAGCGTGAGCCAAGCACCAATTCCGACTCCTTGGCGGCGGTGAGAAAGGCTGGGATGTCGTCGGGGTTGTGGGAGAAGTCGCCGTCCAACTCGAAGACATACTCGTAATGCTGCTCCAACGCCCATTTGAACCCGGCGATGTAGGCCCGGCCCAAGCCGCTCTTCTCCCCGCGGTGCAGGACATGGATCTGCGGGTGCTGGCCCGCGAGTTCATCAGCGATGCGGCCGGTGCCATCCGGGGAATTATCATCCACCACGAGGAGATCGACCTTCACCGGGAGCGAGAGAAGCCGGTGGGCGAGCTGGGGGAGGTTCTCCCGCTCGTTGTACGTTGGTACCACCACCAGTGTCTCATTCATGCGCTCGTTCCTGCCGATTAAGATTATCCTTAGGCAAATCGCCCCGGGAAGGCAAGTCCGGAGTCAGGCCCCCCGACGCCGCCAGCATGGCGGTTGGCGAATTTGTGGCCCCGTTGTCCCGGCACCGGGCGCCGCTTGGGCTGGCCGACCCCCGACCCGGTCGGCGGTGCCCCGATGCCGACGAGTGCCGGAACGCCCTCTGACCGGGGCAGGATCAATCCGGTGAGAGGACCCGTCTGGCGCGCAGGCCGACTCGAACGGCCCACCTGCGCCTCCCGCCGATCGCATGTCGCACGGGAGCAGGCGCGAGTCTTCTCCCGCCGAGGTGATTATTATAGCTGCCGGCCAAACATGAGGTTGCTTTTGGCGCGCGGCGGGGCATTTTGTGGGTGACAACGGCCTGCGCGGCCGAGCCGGTCTCGAGACTGGTGATTGGCCCGGATTTGTTGCGGCGGCCGCGCTTGAACACCCGTTGGCGGAGAACACACACAACCACCTTCCATTCCCTTATGCCTGACCAGCCCTTTTTCCTCGATCTCACCATCCGCCCCCCGCGCAGCCCGCGCGTCCGCCTCGGCGGTTACGTCATCCTGCCCCGCATGCTCGACAAGGGACGGGCAACGCTGGCCGGCAAGAACAGCGAATTCCATTACAACTGCCCGCTCGATCAACAGTTTCTCACTTTTGCCGGGGTGGATGCCGAGGCATTGAAGGCGGAACTCGCGAAGGGCGCGAGCGACACCGAGGTGCTCGCCTGGATCCAGCAGCATGGGACCAACCCGCGGTTGGCGCCGGAAATTGCCGCGTGGTCCGCCTACCAAGAGCAGCGTGGCCCGTCAGAGGTCGGCGCGCGGGAGTATTTCCACGCTCTCCATGTGGCGGTCGCCCCGAAGCGGGCCGATGTTTCCTCCTGGTTCGACATCCTCGACATCGACGATTACGCGAGCTACGGCGGCAAAGCCTGACCCTCCGCCCGCCCCCCGGCCTCGCCGGGGGGCCGGTGACATTGCGGGGGCGGCGGACGGGGTGCGGGCCTCGCCCGGCCCTAGCGCGCGCAAGGCGCGCTGCCGCTGGCGTTAGGCGGGTGTTTGCGGCTAAAACCTATTGACATTGCGCGTCGTTCTGCTAGAAAAACAGGGTCCGTTCAAAGTGATCGACCGTGAGGGTGTCAGGAGACAGGCTGGCCGTTGACCGTGAAGCCAACGGCTGTCAGCGGCGCCGCAAGTGCGGCACGTCCCGCCCGGCGCGTTTGGGCAGACGACAGTGTTATGAACCCCAGCAAGCTCTTCGTCGGCAATTTGTCCTACCAAACCTCGGAGAATGATCTGCAGGACTACTTCGCTCAGGCCGGTGCCGTCACCTCGGTCAGCCTGATGCTCGACAAGGTCACCGGCAAGTCCCGCGGATTCGCGTTTGTGGAGTACGCCACCCCGGAGGAAGCGGCCCGTGCGGTGGAGGAGTTCCACGGCCGGGACTTCCAAGGGCGGGCGTTGACGGTGAACGTGGCCCGCCCCCGCGAGGAGCGTCCGCCGCGGTCCGGCGGCGGCCCGCGTGGTGGTGGCGAGCGCGGCGAATACCGGTAAGGCTCCTGCCGGGGGCCGGTCAGGCGGCCGCGCGCCGTCCACTTTTCGGCCGCGCCAGGTTCCGGGCTGTTGACACGCGCGCTTCCGGGCGGTAGTTTTTCACGAACGTAAATTTATGGCTGAAAATATTCCAGGTCCGGGCGGAGCGGTCCCTCCCAAGAAGGAGACCGGCAAGGTTCAACCCAAGAAGGAAACGGTGCGCATCACCCTGCCGCCGAAGCCTTCAGCGGCCCCCACCATCAAGCTGCCGACGCTGCCGCCCGCCGGCCCGACGGGCGGGGCTCCGGCACCCACAGTGGCCGGGCCTGCCGCCGCTCCGGCACCCGCCGCCGCCCCGCGCGCGACCTCGGCACCCGCCGCGGCCCCGGTGGCCCGGCCGGCCACTTCTGCCGCTCCGACGGCCGCGCCGGCCCCCGTTGCACGGGCCGCCGCTCCCATGGCCATGCCGTCGCGGCAGGCCAGCGTGCTCGACACGGTTCTGGCCATCGCCGCCGCCATCGTTTGTCTCGCGGCCGCCGGCACGACCTATTTCGTCGGCTGGATGCTCCTCAAGCCGCTCTCCTGACCCACCCGGACCACCAGCCCGCCGGGCGGCATCCGGGGTGGCGGCAAGCCCGCCCTCCGGTGATGATCCAGCGGCGGGCTCATCCCCAAACACTATTATGGCAGCTTCAAATATCGTTACGCTCACCAAGGAGAACTTTGCCGCTGAGGCGGTGCAGTCCGCCCAGCCGATCTTGATCGATTTCTGGGCCGAGTGGTGCGGGCCCTGCAAGGCGCTGGCGCCGGTGCTCGACGAGTTGGCCACTGCCTACGCCGGGAAGGCTCGGATTGGCAAGGTGAACGTCGATGAGAATCAGGAACTCGCGGCGCAGTACGGCGTTCAGAACATCCCCATGCTCATCATCTTGAAGAACGGGCAGGTGGTGGAGTCTTTCGTGGGGCTGCGGAGCAAGAAAGACCTCATGGCGCGCTTGGACAGCGTCACCGCGGCCGCCTGAGAGCGCGACTGTCCGGTGAAAGACTGCCCCGGGCGCGTCTCATGAGCTGCCAGTGCGCGAGCGGTTTGGCCCCGGACCACCAAGGGGACGGTGGTACGGGGGGGGTGCGCACCATCTGGCTTGGCCGCCCGGGGGTGAGTTTCGCTCCCGTTTAGCCCTTCGGGAGGCGGGTCATGTCGTTCCTATTCCTTCCGAGCCAATTGTCCCGCCGGGCGGAGTTCTATCAGCAGCTCAGCCAGCTTACTGCCGCCGGAGTGGGGCTTGCCGGGGCGCTCACCCACCTGCATCGCAGCCCGCCCGCGCGGTCTTACCGGCAGCCTCTTCGCCAGGTGCTTGACGGGCTCACCAGCGGTTTTACGTTCAGCGAGGCGCTGCGCCATCTGGACAAACCGTGGCTGCCGGATTTCGATGTGGCGTTGATCCAGGCGGGTGAGTATAGCGGGCGCTTGGACGGCTGTTTCACGCTCTTGGGGGAGTATTACGCCGAGCGCGCGCGAATGGCCTGGCAGATCGTCATCGATCTGGCCTACCCATCCTTTCTCCTGCATTTTTTCATTTTCATCGTCCCGTTTCCCTCATTCTTCATCGGCGGGGACTGGCGGCTCTATGTGCTGCGGACGGTCGGGGTACTGGTGCCCATTTACTGCGTGGTGCTGGTGGCGATGCTCTCGAGCCAGAGCCGGCATGGTGAGCGGTGGCGTTCGTTCATGGAGCGCCTCCTGCACCCGGTGCCGTTGTTGGGTGCCGGGCGCCGGGCGCTGGCCTTGAGCCGGTTGGCGGCCGCGCTGGAGGCGCTGCTGAGCGCCGGGGTCACGGTTGTCGAGGCTTGGGAATCGGCCGCCGCTGCCTGCGGCTCACCCGCGCTCGCGCGGGCGGTCCGGGCCTGGCGTCCGCAGGTGGATGGCGGGGTGACTCCTGCCGAAGCCGTGACCGCTTCCGGCGTGTTTCCCAGCCTCTTCTGCGGCCAGTACGGCACCGGCGAGATCAGCGGCCAATTGGAAGACACGCTCAAGCGGTTGCAGCGGTACTATCAGGACGAGGGCACCCGCAAGATGCGGGCGTTGAGCCGGTGGTTCCCGCTTTTTCTTTACCTGGCCATCGTGATCATGATCGCCTGCTACATCGTCCGTTTCTACACCCAGCAATACCAGGGCTTCTTCAAGCTGCTGAACCTCGAGCAGTAGGGACTCGCCGCCGTCCGGCAGCAGGCCCGCGGCCGGTGGTGAATTCGGGTGGCTCGGGCTCCCAGCCTCCGCCATCCGAGCTGTCGGGCCGGCCCTCCGGCGTCGGGCTGGACGCGCGGCCGGAAAACCGCTATATCGGGCGCCATGAATTTGTCCGAAGTCCTGGCTAACGAGGAGTTGCGGTGTCACGAGTTTCCTGTGGTGCGCGACAAGATTTTTCTGGCCCACGCGGGTGACTGCCCGCTGCCACGCCGAGTGGCGGAGGCCGTGTCGCGTTATGTGCTGCAGGCCACGACGGGGGATCAGGAGCAGTACGTCTATCCCGCGATTCTCGAGCGGGGCCGCCACTTGGGTGCCCGGCTGATGTCCTGCCAGCCCGACGAAGTTGCCCTCGTCGGGCCGACTTCGCTCGCGCTGAGTTTCTTCGCCAGCGGCCTCAGGTTCCGGCGTGGGGACAACATCCTGGTCTATTTCGACGATTATCCTTCGAACGTTTATCCGTGGATGGCGTTGGCGGAGCAGGGGGTGGAGGTGCGGCTGATGAACACCCGCGGCCTGGGGCTCATCCGGCCCATCGACGTGCTCGGCCAGGTTGACGAGAACACCCGGCTGGTGGCGCTGGCTTCCTGCCATTTCATCAGCGGCTTCCGGATCGACCATCAGGCGATCGGCCAGGCACTGCGCCAGCGGGGCATCCTGTTTTGCATCGACGGCATCCAGACGCTCGGGGCGTTTCCCTTCAGCATGGAGCACGTCGATATGATGGCGGCGGACGCGCACAAGTGGCTCCTCGGGCCTTGCGGCGCCGGCTTCATGTATGTGCGGAAGTCGGTTCAAGACCGGCTTAATCCACCCATCTACGGGTGGAACAACGTCCGCTGCCCCGACTTTGTGGCCCAGGAACAAGTCGTGCACCGGCTCGGGGCGCACAAGTACGAGGCGGGGACCTACAACCTGCTGGGCTTGGTCGGCTTGCTGGAGGCGGTGGAGATGCTGTTGGAAGTGGGGGTTGAGAATGTCGGTCGCGAACTGCTGCGGAAACGCGCCCTGCTCGTGGCTGGTCTCCAAGCCAAGGGGTTCGAGGTCCTGAATGCCGATGTGCCGGAGGTCAATCAGGCGGGCATCACCTCGTTCCACCGGCCCGGGACCGAGCCCGCCCTCCTGCACCAAAAACTGCTGGCCGCCAGCGTCTTCACCTCCCTCCGGGTGGATCGCTCCGGCCGGCGTTACATCCGGCTCTCGCCGCACTTCTACAACAGCGACGCGGAACTTCAGCGCGTGCTGGAGTTGCTCGCGTAGCGGCGGCGGCGTTGACCGGGCCCGGGGTCGGGGCCTCCTTCAGACTCCGCGCCTGGTCCCAGGCTGCCCCGTCGTGGCCGGCGTTTCGGTTACCGGCGCGGCCCCCTCCCCGGCTGGGTTGTCCAGAGGATGTTCCTCGGCCTGCCAATGCTTGGTGACCTTGCCATCCCAGCAGGCCCAGTTCAGGGGATAGACATCCGGGTCGAAGATGACGTGGTAGAAATGCCAGACCACGATGGCGAGGCAGGCGAGGATCGCCTCGTAATAGTGGATGGTGTGGGCGACATCGACCGCCCACCGGGGCAGGAACCGGGTCACGTCCATCTTGAACCAGATAATCAAGCCGGTGACACCCATGATGATCGTGCCCCAAATCACCGCCCAATACTCCATCTTTTCCGCGTAGCCGAACCGGCCGATCTTGGGGCGCTCCGGGCTCACCCCGGCGAGGAAGCGCCCCATGCCCGTGAGATCCGCGAGATCCTTGGGCACCGGCAGGAAGTCCTTCAGGAGCTTGCGTCCCTCGCGTCGGCGCGCGAGGTACCAGACGTGGTAAACCCCACTGAGCAGCAGGACCACGCCTGAGATGCGGTGCAGCCAGCGCCGGAAACCCTCATTCGAACCGAGCATCAGGCCGACCCAGGAGTCGGGGAAGCGCAGGGCGAACCCGGTGACCGCCAGAATGATGAAACTGGAGGCGAGGACGAAGTGCTGGCGGCGTTGGGACTGGTCCATGCGCACCACGGCGAGGTTGGCCGCCCGGTAGCGCGCCGCGGCCTTGCGCACGAACACGAGCACGTTGTGCAGCAGCATGAAGCCGATGGTGCCCACGATCAGCAGCAGGTAGATCCGGCGCACCCACCAGTTGATCTGTTCGCCAGCCCCGCCGCCGGCCGCCGCCGCCTTGTTGTCCACATGCACTTTGCTCTGGGCGAAATTCTCCGTGGCGCCAGGATGGCATTTGCCGCAGGTGGCCACCAGGTTGGTGCGGTAAATCGTGGAACGCGGATCGGTCGAGGGGAGGATCTTGTGGACGCCGTGGCAACTGGCGCAGTTGGCCGCGAGGGTGGAGCCGTATTGGGCCGCCAGTCCGTGGTAACTGTCGAAGAAGGTCTTAACGCGGTCGGCCGGGAGGTTGTACTTGGTGTTGAGCCGTTCGGAGGCATGGCAGCGGCCGCAGATCTCCGCTGAGATCTTCGAGGCCGTGTCGTTCTTGAGGCCGGTGATGCGGTGCTCGGAGTGGCAGTCGGTGCAGGTCGGCGCCTCGCGGCGGCCCGCCGCCAGGGCCTGCCCATGGGTGCTTTCCGCCACCTCGCGGGACTCCTTCTCGTGGCAGGAGCCGCAGGTCGCGCCCAGGCGGGAAAAGTAGAGCGGAGAATCCGGTGAGTTGGGGGGGACGATGTGGTGGGTCCCGTGGCAACTGGCGCAGACGGCCGCATTCGTCCGGCCTTGGGCGCCCGCCAGGCCGTGGACACTCGCCCCGAAACTCTCGGACTGTTTCTCGTGGCAACTGGCGCACGCCACCGGTTTCGCGGCGATGCCGTCGTCCGGGTGCTTCGCGGTCAGATCCCGGTGGCAGGCAGCGCAGGTGTTGGTCTTGTGGACGCTGGCGGCCAGGCGCCCGGCGTCGACGTACAGGGAGACCTCCCTGCCCGCAGAGTTCGTCTTGGAGAGGGTCTTGTCGCTGTGGCACTCGAGGCAGGCGTTGTTCGGCGAGGCCGGTGCCGCCACGGCAGGGTGGGGGAAGGCCAGGCAGACGAAAACCGCCAGAAGGGCCGCCGCCCGGATGGAGTCAGTCCTTGCCATATATCCACAGTATCAAATGCAGCGCCACTAATGGCTTGCCATCCCTTGGCCGATGTTTGCCATTTTTTGTGGCCTGCGCGCCAGCCAGCCGGCGGCGCAGGACCCGGACCGTCCGGCCGGTCGGCCCGGGACGGTCCCGGCAATGGTCCTGGTGTCTCGTGGCACTGGCATCCCGCCGGTGTCTTGCGCGCGGTGGCCGGGGATTCATGGGGGAGATGCCCATGCCACGGGCCGGGGCCGGAAATGGGGATTCCCTGGGCCGGCCGCCGCTCAGTGGAGTCGGAAGCTCGATCGGTCGCGGAGCCAGAGGTAGTCGGTGGAGGGCAAGGGGACGAAGCCGCCGCCCGCCGCGCCCTTGACCGGTGGGCGCGCGGTGTCGGCGTCCCATCGGTGGCGTTCGAGGTGGCCGTCGGCCCAGGTCACGTTGGCGGAGGCGTTGTGGAACGACGCGGGGAGGTTTCCCCACTTGATGGTGTCCCACTGGTTCATGAAATAGCCGTCGTTGATCGTGTCCGGATGTTCCTCGATGAACACGTAGAACAGCGCGGGGGTGGTGAAGTCCGTGACCTTCATGAACTGCTGCCAGTTGGGGTTGAAACGGTTCGGGTGGGTGATGGGGTCCCCGACGAGCGAATTCATGGAGACGCTTCGGAGCCGGGGCCCGTTCTGGGCCTGGGACCTGTCGGAGGGGCACTTGTACAGCGGCAGGCTGTTGTTGACGTAGGCGGCCAGCTTCCCGTCCGTTATGTAAACGGGGTTGGTGTTCTCCACACTCGTGCCCCAGTCTTGGATGTTGTTCACCCAACTCTCGCGGTAGGCCCGGGTGTCCACCGTGCTGGTGTTGTAAACCAGGCGCCCGAGGTTGTCGTCGGTATAGAGGATCCAGCCGAGGCTCAACTGCCGGAGGTGGTTGGTGCAATCGGTGGCCTGCGCCTTCAACTTGGCCTGCGTCAACGCCGGCAGGAGCATCGCGGCCAGGATGGTGATGATGGCGATGACCACCAGCAGCTCGATCAAAGTGAAGCCGCGTTTCTTATCGGTTGGTGCCAGAACTGGAATGACATTCAATGTCCTAATTGGATGTTCCCCGCGGTGCCCGTATTCACCCCGGTGGGCGGCGCGGGGAGGCCGATCCAGGTGGCGAAACTCGCAGGCGTGGCGGGCGGTCTGGCCGGGTTCCAACCGGCGACTCCCCGGCGCGAGTTCGAGGTTGATCTGCTGCGGCGGACCGTTCCAGTACAGTCCGAGGGCGGAGAACTCGGCGGGGTCAAACCGCTCCAACCCTCCGAACCCGGCCTCCCGGTTGAAGACGGCGATGGCCCCCCATTCACGCCGTTGGCGACCAGGCTGTTGAAGTAGTCCTCGAGGAGGTTCCCTTCGGGCCGCGGTTGGCCTGCACCGAGCGCGGTTGGCGGACGACCATGCCCACCCGCGCCGACTCCCTGGAGGTGGCGGCGGTATCGTGCTCGGGGTGGGCCAGCATGCCGAAACTCCGCCCGGCGCCATCGGTCATCCGGGTGTCAAACCGGATGGCATCGCGCGCCAGCCTGCCCCTGCGGGTGGGCCGGGGCCGGTCGGCTAGTGCTTTTCCTCCGCCTCGAAATTCGGGGCGTTCTTGTTGCCGGCGGACTCGAGGTAGGCAAGCAGGTCCAGCAGTTCGTCCGCGGTGAAGGCGTTGGCGAGTCCCTCCGGCATGGGGGAGATCTTCGAGGCGCGCCGCTCGGTGATGTCGGACTTCTTGATCGCGATGCGATCGGGCAGCAGCGGGCTCGGCTGGATGACCACTTGCTGGTCGTCCTCGTCAACAATGCGGCCGGTTTCGTCCGTCCCGTCCTTCTTCAGAATGGTGAAATTCTGGTATTGCTCCGAGATGACCTTGGAAGGCTCCAGGATGGACTCCAGCACCTCGCGCCGACTGTATTTGCGGAAGACGGCGCCGAGTTCGGGCCCGACCGAACCGCCCTCGGTCAGGAACCGATGGCAGAGGAGGCATTGCGCGTCGTGGAACGCGGCTTTGCCGGCGTCGAAATCACGGCCCTTTCCGACCCGGCCCAGGGAAGGTTCGAGGTCCCCCATCTTCCAGGCCTGCACGAATTTCCGGTCCTTGGCGGGCTTGAAGGAGGAGGCCGCCGAGTAATCGGTGATCCAACTGCTCAACGCCAGCCGTTCCGGCTCGGACAGCGTGGCCACGGCGTCCGACTGGAAGTTCACGAGGTATTTCGGGTAACTCGCGCCATCGCTGTAATCCCGCCCGGCCTCCTTGAACCACTGCACCAACTGGGCGGAGTGCCGGTTGGCCAGGCGGGCTTCCTTCGCCCACGGGTATCGCGGGTTGTCGCGGAGCGTGTCCGCTTTGCCTTGGGCCGCCTGTTGGGCGAACTGGAGCCAGTCGAAATAGTGTTTCCGCTGGGCGATCGTCCAGCCCGTTTTCAGGGTGCGCAAATGGAACGCGTAATGGGCCTGCTCCTCCTGCGTCGGGGCGCTGTCGAGCAGGGCGAGCGTTCTTGCCACCACATCCGGCGCTTCGAGATAGATGAGGACCTGGCAGAGTTCGCGGTTCAATTTGAAATCCGCCGCCGGGTAACGGGGGCTCAGTTCCTGGATCAAGCCCGCTGCGAGGGCCCCTTCCGGCCTCCCTTGACGGATGCAAGTCAGGCCCACAATCCGGAGCTTGTCGGCTTGTTGATCCGCCGTGAGGGAACCGAACGGGAACTTCGCCAGGGCGTGGAGCAAATCGGCCTGCGTCTCCTTCCCGCCGCACCGGGCGAGCGCGAGCAGGGCCGTCAAGGCGGCAGCGGGGTCCTTTTCGGCCAGCGCCCGGGCCTTCCAGGAGGCCACGTCCTGCCACTCCAGGACGATGCGGGCCGCGTACCGGATGAACCGATCCTCGTCGCGCAGGCACGGCCAGGCGAACCCGACCGCCTTGGGATCGTGTTTGCCGTAGAACGCCTCGAGTTGATGCCGCAAGCGCCGCGCCTTCTCCCCCTTGCGCTCCAGGGCCGCCAACTCCTTCGGCGGGGCTGGGGCGGGGGTCTTGCCGTCGTAGGCGACCCGATACAACCCCGATTGTGTGCCGCGCCCGCCGGTGATGAAGTACATCGCTCCATCCGTGCCGAACTCGAGGTGGGTCACGGCGAGAGGCTTGCCCTGGAGGAACGTCTCGTAGTGACCGGTGTAGCTGGCCCCGTGCGGTTCGAGGTGGACCGCAAGAATCCGGCCGTAGGACCAATCCTGGACATACAGCGCATCGCGGTAAACGGCCGGGAACTTGCTCTTGGTCCCAAACTGGACGCCGGTCGGGCAGCCCACACCGATGTCCACCACCGGGGGCAGGCTGTCCGGATAATAATCGGGCCATTTGGAAGACCCGGAACGCCAGCCATACTCGCCCGCCGGCACGGCGTGGATGACCCGGATCGGACGGTACCACGGCAGCCCCCAATCCCACTCCATGTCGCTGTCGAACGTGAAAATCTCGCCCTGGGGGCTGAACGTGAAATCGTAGGCATTACGGAAGCCGGCGAGCACCAGTTCCCAATGCTTGCCCTCGGGGTCGGTCCGCAGGATGTGGCCGCCCGGGGCCATGATCCCAACCGCGTGGCCGTTGGCGTCCCACTGGCGCGGCAGGAGGAAATCCTCCTGGTAGTTCTTGTGGGGGGAGTTGGGAGCCAAGTCCCGCGGCAACCGGGTGTGGTTGCCGTTCATCACGTAAATCTGTTGATCGGGCCCGAGCACCACCGCGTGGTAGCCGTGCTCTCCTTCACCGTCGATCTTCTTGAGGAACTGCACCTCGTTGGCGTCGAAAGTGTCGTTGTGGTTGGTGTCGATCAGCCGGTACAGGCCGGTGCCCTTGGGACCGTGGCCGTTGACATAGAGGCTGTTGTGGGCGTAGAGCAGGCCCATCGCCTGGTGGACCGGGGCCGGGATCGGTTCGATGCGGGCCACTTGTCCGCCCTGATCGAGGGTCACACGGAGAAGCGGTTGGTCGTCGGCCTGGGGGGAGATGATAAGCCGACCCTTGTCGTCAACCGTCATGCAGATCCACGAGCCCTCCGACTTCTCGGCCGAATGGAGCAGTTGCACGGTGAATCCGGGTGGCACGGTGAGGGCTTCGGCGGGCGTGGCGGGCGTCCCGCCGGAGGCGGCGGGGGCGTCGATGGCCGGCCACAGCCCGGCCAGCAGACCGGCGAGGAGGGAGCAGGATAGGGTGCGTTTGAGCATGGTTATTTGCGTTATAATGACGCCCCGATTCTGGGGACATTCACCTTATCCCGCAAATAATTTCCCCGGTAGGAAGGGAACACCTTCCCGGGCTTGCCCGCGCGGTTCGCGGATCCCCGCCTGGAGGGCAGGCTGGCGGCATGACCCAAAAGGCCCCCGCGACACACCCCTTTCAGCACGCTGCGCTGGGCTGGATGACGGGGGCGCCCGGCCACCCGCTACGGCACCACCACCCGGTAAAAGACCTGTGGACCGCTGGTCGGAAGGACGGTGGCCGGCGAGGTGGTGTTCGGGAGAGTGATATACGGTCCGGCGGCATTGGTGGCGGATTGGAGGTGGCCGAAAGGCCAGTCGAGGACGAGGCTCGAACCGGAAAACTGGAAACTCAGGGATGGCAACGATGACGCCGCCGGCAGGGCGGAAAACTGGAGGTTGTCAATCGCGATACCCTGGCCCTTCCCGGCACCGTCCGACATGGTCCAGGTGAGCCACAACGCCGCGCCCGGCGGCCAGTTGGTGATGACTTGGTTGGTGACGCTGAGGGTGATCTGGTTCGCCGCCGCGGTGCCGTCCAGCGGCACCGGAGAGGTGATCAGCGGGTTGGAGGCGAAACTCACGTCCAGTTGGGGGATCGTCGCGGTGAGGCTGGGCGAGAAGGTGTTCGTCGTGATCGGGTCGATCAGATAGCCGAAGGTGATGGGCTTCTGAATCGCAGACTGGCGCCAAAGTTCGCCGGTAAACTGGAGGCTGATTTGGTTCAGCACGAACGGGCTGCCGTTGACGAGGCGCAGGCCGAAGGCCGTGGGACCCGTGGTGCTGGTGGCAAGCAGGCCGAGGGCGCGGTTCGCACTGGCGGCGAGGCCGTTCGTCGGGCCGAAGCTGATCACTCCGCCGGTGCTCTGGTCCCCCTCGCTGGCGCCGGCCTTCGCGGTCAGCGAGGACCAGCCGTACCAACCTGGCATGGTGCTGGAGAGGCCGAGACCTCCCAATTCACCCGCTCCCTGGACCGGGAACGCGAGTCCGAACGGATTTGCGAGCGAGTAGGACACCCCACTGATTACGACGGGGTTGGCGGATTCCACCGTGGTCAGGCCGGGATTGGGCAGGGAATCGAAGTTCTGGGTGTAAACCGAGCCGGCGTTGGTGTAAACCAACTGGGGGGGCGAGGTCACCCAGCCGAAACTCGCGGTAGCGGGGCCCGACCACGGTGTTGAGAGTGGGGGGTTGTTCGCGCCCGTCAGGTTGCGGTGTGCCGGGACCAACGCGCGAGCCACGATTGCCGCGCTCGACTTCAGCGCCACCGGGCCCGCATAGACCTGCGCTTTCGGGGAGATCGCCCCGCCCGGCAGCCGGGGATCCGACCCGTCCGTGCAGTAGTAAACCGTCGCTCCGGGCGGCGCAGCCAGCGTGACCGTGAGTCCCTCGGTGAGGGCGCCGCCATTCGGGCTCATCACCGGCAGGGCGACGAAATTGGTGTCCATGAAATAGAGGCGATCGCGGTACCACTGCTTCAGGAAGGCGACCTCGCCGGCATAGGTGCCGGGGAAGTCGTAGGAGTAACCCGAGCCGGACACCACCCCCGAGCGTGGAGTGGTCCATCCCGGCCAGCGCGCGATCTCGCGGGGTTCCTCCGCGGCCACCTGGCCTGCCAGGGCGTCAATGTCCGCGTAAATGTGGTTGGTGGAGAGGAGGCCGGTCCGCAACTGCTCGTACCGGTCGATCCACTTCTGCCAGAAGTCGAGGTCAGTGAAGAGCTGGCCCCACCAGGTGTAATTGAAGAAATCGGTGCCCAAATCCCCGGTGGTCGCGCGCCAGGTGAAAGGGCTGAAATCCCGCCCGTCGGTGGATCCCTGGGATCGATCGAAGTCCCAGATCGGACCGAACACGATGGGGCCGAGGCGCGGCTTGTGGAAAAACGCACTCAGCCGGAGGGTGTCCACATTAAAGGCCATGACGTTCAGGATATGGTGGTCGATCCATGAGGCGGCATCGATGTAGGGCGCGTAGCCGGTGGCCGGGTTCGTGAACGCCGGGGAGTTCAAGGCGTTGTAGAACGCGTTCATGTAGTCTTGGATGTAGGCCTGCTGCGGCACCCGCTCAGGGGTGAGGACTTCGGCCTCGGTGGGGTCTTCGTAAACGATGGTTTGCCCGGCCGCGTTGAGCCCGTTCTCGCCGGGCCCGAGCCGGTCGATGGCGAGCATGTACCCTCCGGTCACCTTGGGCTGGGTGTTGTCGTCTGGATGCAGGTTGTCGATGTCCACCCGGTAAGGGCCGCGCTTGATCTTCTCCTCGAGCACATAAATGCCGTTGTAATTCGCCGGGATCACGGCCCCGCCGCCGGTGTTGATGTACACCTCGATCATCCGGGTGCGCGGGGCGTAACGCCCCACTTCGTTGCTGAGTTGGTACATCAGCGGGTTATGGATGAGCACCGGCTCGAACACATCCGGCGCGTAGAGTACCCAGTCCTTGCCGGGCGGCAGTTCCAGCGGCGGCTGCTCGGTGGAGTTGTCGAACTCGTCCCAAAAGGAGACCGACCAGGCTTGTTTGGCAAAGCCGCGCGTGGAGGAGCCGTGCACGTGAAAGCCGGCGCGGGTGGAAAGGGTGGGGGGATTGGTCAGGACGGTGAGCCCGTTTGTCGGTTCGAAGAATGCGAAATTGGCGAACATGTCCGGGACCCCTTCGGTCGGGTCTGGGGCGCCGGCGCCAAAGTTGTAGATCACCAGCGCGGGAAGGCTCGAGGTGGTGGCGGCCAGTTGGGCGCTGAGCTGGAGATAGGTTTCGCTCTGGATGGGGCCGGGCAGCAGCCCTGGCGCGAACACCCGCGCGCGCACCTGCACGGTGTTGGTGATGCTCAGCGGCCCCGCGAGGATGGGGGAATAGTCGGTGGGTGGGGTTCCGTCCAGCGTAAACCGAACCACACCGTTGGCCACCCCCGCACCCACGTTGAGCGTGAACGGCGCGAGGAACGTTCCGCCGGGCGTGGAAAAGGCTGGTGCGGGGGTGAACCCCGGGCCTGCGGGAAGGTTGATGTCCCCGGGCGTCGGCGTCCCGTAGGGGCCCACCGCGTTCAGGAGCATGGGGTCCCGCCCATACGAGATGTCGGTTTGCTGCGGGGGGTACACGGGGGCGAAGGTGGAGACGAGATTGGTGTGCGCGTCCACCAAGGCCAGGAAGCCGCCCGGGGCGGCGAGTTTGAAATTGGTGTGCAGCTCATTTGTGACCACCGCCCGGTTCTTGGCGGACGCGAACACGACCAGGTAGTCGCCGTAGGCAAGGACGTAATCGGGGAAGGCCCATTGGGTGAGGTTGGTCGGCGTGGAGGTCAGCGACCAGCCCGCGAGGTTCACATCAGCGCCGGTGTTGTTGAAGATCTCGATCCAGTCCGAGCTGTCACCGTCCTCATCCTGGAGCGTGTTTTTGTTGGCGGCCATGAACTCGGAGATCTCCAAGGTGGGCGGGAGGGCCAGACGGTCCAGAGAGTAATACCATGCGGGCCCCAAGGCGACGTTCGTCCGGCCGCGCAGGCTTGCGATGGCCGCGTTCGTGGCCCAGCCCACCTGCACATACCCGGGCGCGGGCTCGGCGAACTCAAAGACGTACTGCCAGGGGGCGTAGGCGGTGACGCTGGCGGCGGGAACGTTGTTGATCAGCAGGCTCCCCGCGGTCACGTTGGTCACGGCCTGGTCGAAATGCACCTCGACGCTGGCAAGGGCGGGCACCGTCGCGTTCTGCGGCGGGAACACCGAGCTGACGGCGCCGTTGGACGGGCCGTTGGTGGGGGAGGCGGTGATCGGCGGGAGTCCCGCGGCTTTGATCAGGATGTAATTGACGTCATAGGTCGTCACCCCGCCCGAACTGGCGGTGAGCCCGGCGTACCCGCCCAAGGGTGGAATTTTGCTCGCGGCGGCGTAACTCCAGGCCAACTGCCACGCCGCCGGTTCCGGCGTGATCCCGTCGGCCAGCCAGATCTTGGCAAACACATCGTTGGTGGTGTTTTGGGACACGGTGCCGGGCGCCTGCCGCAGCCGCAGCCAATACCATTGGTTGGACTGCCAGGAGAAGGCCTGTCCCGGCCCCCAGGCGACGAGATCTGCCAGAAAGGCCGTGTGGTCGCCCGTCTCGCCCTCACTGGAGCCGTCGCGAAAAAGGTAGTTCACGCCGACGCTGGTGGACGGCTTCACGGCGACCGCCACCCCGCCGCGGCAGGAATCACCCGAGCCGAACGAGGTGACCCGCACGCGGGCGAGCACCTCCTGCACGGCATTGCTCGAGGCGGGCAGCTCGTACAGGAGGTGGTTGGGGTTCCCGCCGGCGCTCGCCACATGCAGCATGCCGCCCCCAACGGTGAAGACGCTGGCACCCGAGATCACCCAGTTGGTGGCCAGGGACGACCCGCTGAACGTGTCCTGGTAACCGTTGACCACCGTCCCCGCGTCGGTGGGGAGTGCGTTTTGGGCGCCGGCGTCCCGGCGGGCTCCCACAATCAACAGCGCTGCCACCAGGTGCAACCGCCAGCCCCCCCGAAGTGAAGTCAAAGCCCGCAAAGTCATGCCAAATCCTGTTGCAGTGCGCGGGGGGTGTCAATTGCTTTGCGGCCGGGCGCACCCGCGCGCCCTGGGTTGAGTCGCGGATTGGGGGCGGTTGAAGCAGGAGGCACCAGAGCGGGCCTCAGGCCCCAAAGCCTCAACGCGCACGACGCCCCGCATCGGGCCCGAAGCATGCCCCATGTGTGCCAGCGCGCGCAACCGCCGGGCCGGGTGTCCCCGCCACCGGCCGTCTCCGGCGCGCAGCCGCCTACTGGAAGTCGGCCCAGTTGACCGTGCGCATGTCGCCGGTTTTCGCGAAGACCCGGTGCAATCCGAACGCCGCGCTCAGGGTCTGGGGGGAATGGGAGTGGCCGGAGAGGGCGACGTAGTCTCGCAGGATGCCGCGATAGTCCGGATGGGCGCAGTGATCGATGATCGTCCGGGCCCGCTCGCCCGGGCTCTTGCCGCGCAGGTCGGCCACGCCCTGTTCGGTGACGATGATTTGCACCGAGTGCTCGCTGTGGTCCAAGTGGCTCACCATCGGGACGATGGTGCTGATCTTGCCGCCCTTGGCGGTGGAGGGGCAGGTGAAGATGGAGAGGAAGGCGTTGCGGGCAAAATCGCCTGAGCCGCCGATGCCGTTCATCATGCTCCTGCCCAGCACATGGGTGCTGTTCACGTTCCCCGTGATGTCCACCTCGATCGCGGTGTTGATCGACAAGATCCCGAGGCGCCGGACGATCTCGGGGCTGTTGGTGATCTCCTGCGGGCGGAGGAGCAGTTTCGAGCGGTAGAACTCGAGGTGCTCGTAAATGTCGCGCAGGACCGGGTTCGTCACGGTGAGCGAGCACCCGCTGGCAAAGCGCACCTTGCCTTGTCGCACCAGCGTCAGGACCGCGTCCTGGATCACCTCGGTGTACATGTCGAACACCGGGATGTCCGGGTGGAGGCCCATGCCCTGGAGGACCGCATTGGCGGTGTCGCCCACGCCCGACTGGACCGGCAGGAAGGACTTGGGGATCAAGCCGCGCCGCAATTCGGCGGCCAGGAAACCCGCGACGTTCTCCCCGATTCGCGCCGTGATCGGCGCGATTTCGCCAAAGGATCCGCACTCATCCGGGGCGTTGGTCTCGACGATCCCGAAGATCTTCCTGGGGTCGACCTTCACGGTCGGCGCGCCAATCCGATCCGAGGGCCGGAAGATCGGCAACGGGTTCCGGAACGGCGGGTCCTCCGGTTCGTGAATGTCGTGGAACCCGCGCAGCGCCTCCGGGTGGAACCGGTTGAGCTCGATGATGATCTTGTCCGCGACGCGGCAGAACGTCGGCGCCGCGCCCACGGACGAGGCGAGCGTGATCTCGCCGGACTCACTCACATCGCACGCTTCGACCACAGCCCAGTGGACCGGTCCCAGAAAGCCGTAGCGGACGGCCTGCGGCAGCATCGAGAGATGCATGTCGTAAAAGGCGGTGCGGCCTTCGTTGATGCTCTTGCGCAGGTCGGGGTCGGACTGGTAGGGGGTGCGGAACAACACGGCCTCCGCCTGTGCCAGCGCGCCGTCGAGCGACCGCCCCGTGGAGGCGCCGGTCATGACCCCCACCCGGAAGGGCGCCCCGGCGGCGTGGATCTCCCGGGCCCGCTCCGCGATCGCGCGGGGCACCGCTTTGGGGGCGCCGGCCGGGGTAAAGCCGCTGAAGGCGATGGTCTGGGCGTGTTGGATGTGGCTGGCCGCCTCGGCGGCGGTGAGACGTGCGTAGGGAAGGCTCATGAAGGGATAATCAGGTTTCTCTCAAATGACGCACTTGGTGCGCGGCGTAAAAGGCGCGGTCCCCGGAGGGTTCCAACAAAATCAAACGGCCTTGCCCGTCCACGCCCCGGAATTCCCCGCGGCGGATGACACCGTCGAGGTCCAGTTCCACCTGGCGGACGCCGCCCCATGACTGGTTGAGGCGGGGAAGCAAGGACTCGAACCCGGCGGTTTCCATGGCCAGCACCGTGTGCCGGAGTTGGCGCAAGAGCAGCGCCATGAGTTCACCAATCGAGGGGGGGGCCGGCAGCAGGTCGGCCAGGCGGGTCGTCTGCTGCCTCAAACTGGCATCCCGAAGCTCCGGCTGGTTGCGGACATTCACCCCGACCCCGACCACGGCCACTCCGGGCCGGAACTGATCCACCAGGAGCCCGGCCAATTTCCGGTCGCCGACCAGCACATCGTTCGGCCAGCGGAGACGGAGGGATCCCACGCCGAGGGCGCGCAAGGTGTCAGCCACCGCGAGCCCGACCGCCAGGGGCAGGGCAGGGACGGTGGGTTTGATTGGCACGACGGCAGTGAGCCACAAGCCCCCCTCGTCCGACACCCACTGGCGCTGGAACCGGCCGCGGCCTGCCGTCTGCCAATCGGCCCGCACCGCCTCCCACACGGAGAGGGCGGCCGCGGTGAGGTTGGTGGACCCAACCGTGGTGTACTCGTGCAGGGTCCAGCCCTCCACCGTCGAGATCTTCGGCCGGGGCTCCGTCTGCACGGGAGGTCCGGAGGGTGGTCGCGGCGCAGAGTTCATCTGAAGGCGGGGGGCCTTGGGGATGAGGATCCCACCGTCACTGGATGCGCACGAGCACCTGCCCCTCCTCGACGGTGTCGCCCACCGCGGCCCTTATTTCGGCGACCCGGCCCGCCGTGGGTGCGAAGACGAACGTGTTCATTTTCATGGCCTCAAGGGTGAGCAGGTGGTCGCCCTCCTTCACTTCCTGCCCGGCGCCGACGACGATCGCTGTGACCCGGCCGGCCAGGGGACTCGGCACCGCCCCGGGACCAGCCGCGCCCGCCGGCGCAGCGGCTGGGGGCGGGGCGGGGGCTTGGGCCGCGGCCGGCGCGGCGGGCGCGGCGGCTGGTGTGATCGCCGGCCCCGCCGCGGCTGCGGCAGCCGGGGACGCGGCCGCCGGTTCGTCGGGCATTTCGACCGTGACGTCGTAAGTCCGGCCGTCGATCGTGACGCGAAGGGTTTTGATCAGAGACATCGTAGCAAGGAGTTCAGCGGATTTTATGAGAGTGGAAAATCTGCGTGCGCCCCTCGAAGGCCCACACGTTCAGATAAGGCACGGGAATGGTGGCCGGTTGCACGGACACGAGTTTGTGGGGACGGTCCAGCACGGTGGCGATGGCCGCCGCGATGATCGCAAGGGTTTCGGAATCGACCGGGGTGCCCGCCCCGCTCCGCCCCGTGGCAACGCGCCGGGCCGGGTCGTTCTCGTGCGACTGGCGCGCGCCCTCGAGGCAGGCGGCGGCTTTGCGGAAAGCCGCCTGCACGTCTGCGACGGACTCCGCGTCAGCGAGGCGCGGCAGGAGTTGGTGGATGATGACCAGTACTCTGCCAAGGCTCAGTTCGGCCGGCGACAGGTCATCAGCCGGTCCACCGGCCGGCTTGGGTGGGGGGTTCTCGTTGCTCATGTGTGGGAGCGGTTCCAGGGAGGCCGGTGATTATAGCGGGATGGTGCCGTGCTTCTTGGGGGGACGGGTTTCCCGCTTGGTGAGGGTGTTGCGGAGCGCGAGGGAGACCATGGCCCGCGTTTCGGCGGGCGCGATGATGTCGGTAATCATCCCCTTCCGGGCCGCCTCGAACGGCGAGCAGAATTTCTCGCGGTAACTGGCGACCAACTCCGCCTCCTTGGCCTTCGGATCCTTGGCCGCGGAGATCTCGCGCTTGTAGAGGATTTTGACCGCGCCTTCGGCCCCCATGACCGCAATCTCGGCATCGGGCCAGGCGTAAACGAAGTCCGCCCCCATGTCGGAGCTGCACATTGCCAGGTAGGCGCCGCCATAGGCCTTGCGGAGGATCACCGTGATCTTCGGCACCGTGGCCGACGCGTAGGCAAAGAGCATCTTGGCGCCGTGCCGGATGATGCCGCCGCGTTCCTGCTGCACGCCGGGCATGAAACCGGGGACATCCACCAAGGTCACGATTGGGATGTTGAACACGTTGCAAAAGCGGATGAAGCGGGCGCCCTTGTCGGACGAGTCGATGTCGAGGGTGCCGGCTTTCACGGCGGAGTTGTTGGCGATGATCCCCACCGCGATCCCCTGGATGCGGGCGAACCCGACGAGGAGGTTGCGGGCCCAGGCCTGGTGCACCTCGAGGAACTCGCCTTGATCCACCAGGCGGCGGATGACCAGCGTGACATCCAAGGGGTCTTTGGCGGCGTCGGGCACCAGGCGGTTCATCTCCGGATCCGCGCTCAGATCGAGCTGGGCAGCCGGCTGGTGCGGCGGGTCGAGGAGATTGTTGGCCGGGACGTATGAGAGGATCTTGCGGGCGATTTGCACCGCGTGCGCGTCGTTTTCCGCCACGAAATGGACGTTGCCGCTGACACTGGCGTTGGCCATCGGGCTGCCAATCTCATCCATCGTGCATTTCTGGCCGGTGACCGCCTGGATCACCTCGGGGCCGCAGATGAACATGTTCGACGTGCCTTTCACCATGATGATGAAATCCATGAGCGCGGGCGAATAGGCCGCGCCGCCGGCGCACGGGCCGGCGACGATGGCGATCTGCGGCAGGACGCCCGAGGCAAGCACGTTCCGGAAAAACACCTGGCCATAGCCGGAGAGTGATTCATCCCCCTCCTGGATGCGCGCTCCGCCCGAATCGTTGAAGCCGACGATCGGACAGCCGACCTTCATGGCGTAGTCCATCAGGTCGGAGATCTTTTTCGCGTGGATGCGGCCGAGCGACCCGCCGCTGACGGTGAAGTCCTGGCTGAAGGCGGCCACCAAGCGGCCGTCCACCATGCCCGTGCCCGTCACGACCCCGTCACCGGGGAGCGATTTCAGCTCGAGACCGAAGTTGTGGCAGTCATGGTCGGCGTGCAGGCCCCATTCCTGGAAACTCCCGGGCTGGAAAAGTTCGTCAAGCCGGTCGCGGGCGGTCATCACACCCTTCTTGCGCCGGGCTTCCATTTTGTCCGCCCCACCACCCGCGCGGGCTTCGAGCCGGCGGGTTTCGAGGGCCTTCAGCACTGCTTCAGATATGGCCATAAAATACTTGGGGAAGGGGAGTTCCGGTTAGTGTCCGGCCGGGGCGCCGCCGGACTTGGGCATACAGAACTCGGTCAGGACGCCAAGAGTGGATTTTGGATGGAGGAAGGCCACCAGCTTGCCGCCCGCCCCGTCGAAGGCCTGCTCATGGATGAGGCGCACGCCCGCCGCCGCAGCCTGGCGCAGCTGGGCCTCGATTCCATCAGTCCCGAAGGCGATATGGTGAATGCCTCCCGCCGGGTTCTTCTCCAGGAACTTGGCGATGGGGCTCTCCGGGTCGGTCGGCTCGAGCAGTTCGAGATGGACCTCGCCGATGGCAAAAAAGGCCGTGCGAACCTTCTGCGACGGAACTTCCTCGCGGTGCCCGCACTTCAGGCCGAGGGCCTTTTCGTAATAGGGCACGGCCTCGTCCAGCGATCGGACCGCGATTCCCAAGTGATCAATTTTGGTTAGCATGAGATGGTGGGGTTGTGATGGTCTGTCAGAGCCCGGTCCCGCCGTGGTGCGCTTCGAGGAGCGCCCGCGCGGCGCACACCGCGGTGGTCTCGCCGCGCAGCAAGGCGGCACGGACCTCCGGCAGGAGCGCCAGGACCCGGGGATCGCGGTGGAAGCGCCGGCGCAATTCGTCGTGCACCAGGTCGGTGAGCCAGTCGAGGGCTTGCTGGTGGCGGCGTTCGGCGATCACCCCCTTCGGTTCGAGCTCCTGGTAAAACTGCTCGACGCGCTCCCACATCCGGGCCACCCCTTCGCCCGTGAGCCCCGAGCACAGCCCGACCTGCGGCTGCCAACCCGGGGTCGCTGGTTGGGCATAATGGAGCGCCGCCTCCTGCTCGAGGCGGGCTTGCTCGGCGCGGCCCCGGTTGTCTCCGTCCGCCTTGTTGATGAGCACGCCGTCCGCCATTTCCACGATCCCCTTCTTAATCGCCTGCAGTTCGTCGCCGGCACCCGGCAGCAGCAGCAGGAGGAAGAAATCAACCATCGAACGCAACGTGAGCTCAGATTGCCCAACGCCGACGGTTTCGACCAGGATGATGTCAAACCCGGCCGCCTCGCAGAGCAGCATCGTCTCGCGTGTCCGGCGGGCAACGCCACCCAGGTTGCCGCCGGCGGGCGAGGGGCGGATGAACGCAAGCGGATCCTGGCTGAGCCGTTCCATCCGCGTCCGGTCGCCCAGGATGCTCCCACCCGACCGGGCACTCGTGGGGTCCACGGCCAGGACGGCGACCTTGCGACCCCGTCCGGTCAGGAAGCAGCCGAGTGCTTCGATGAAGGTGCTCTTGCCGACGCCCGGGGCGCCGGTGATGCCCACCCGCCAGGCCTTGCCCGTGTGCGGCAGGAGCTGGCGCAGGACCTCCTGGGCCTGCGCCTCCTGGATCCGGGAGTCGCTCTCCACCAGGGTGATGGCGCGGGCCAGAACGGCGCGGTTCCCTGACAGCACACCGGAGACGTAGTCTTCCCCGCTGAGCGGACGCGGGCGGCGGGGCGGTTTCGCCCCGTTCGCACCTCCGGTCTCCTGGCCGCTGTTCATGTGTCTCCAGGCAGCGCGGGTGCGTGGCGCACACCAAGCTCGGTACAACCCGGCGGCCCGCGTCTGCATAACATCATTAGTCCAGCCGGCGGTTGAGCTCGGTCAGGATTTCGGTCGCGGCGTCCGGGATGAACGTGCCGGGGCCGAAAACCGCGTCGGCGCCGTTCGACCGCAGAAACTCGTAGTCCTGCGGCGGGATGACACCTCCGACCACGACCATGATGTCATCCCGTCCGATTTTCCGCAGTTCTTCCACCAACTGGACCAGGAGTGTTTTGTGGCCCCCGGCGAGGGAACTGATGCCCACGACATGGACGTCGCTTTCCGCCGCCATGCGCGCGGCTTCGTCGGGCTGTTGGAACAACGGCCCGATGTCCACGTCGAATCCCAGGTCGGCATACGCGGTTGCCACCACCTTGGCCCCCCGGTCGTGACCGTCCTGGCCCATTTTGGCGATGAGAATGCGCGGCCGTCGGCCATGCTTCGCGGCAAACTGGTCGGTCAACTGGCGCACCTGCGCGGTCCGCGGGTTCTGGCCGAATTCGGACTGGTAAACTCCCGACACGGTGCGGGTGACCGCCTTGTGGCGTTGGAAAACCCTCTCCAGCGCGAAGGAGATCTCGCCCAGCGTGGCGCGCAAGCGGGCGGCGTCGATCGCCAGCGCCAGCAAGTTCCACTGGCCGGTCCTGGCGGACTCGGTGAGAGCCTCCAGCGCCGCCTGGACTTTGCCCTGGTCCCGCCCGGCCTTGAGCTGCTGCAAACGCTTGATCTGCGACTCCCGCACCGCGGTGTTGTCCACCTCGCGGACCTCGAGGTGATCGGCCTGCTCGAGCCGGAGCGTGTTCACCCCGAGAATGACCTCTTTGCCGGAATCGATGTGCGCCTGCCGCCGGGCCGCGGCCTCCTCGATCCGCAGCTTGGGAAGGCCGGTCTCGATGGCCTTGGTCATGCCGCCCAGGGCTTCGACCTCCTGGATATGCCCCCAGGCGCGTTCCATGATGGCCTGCGTGAGTGCTTCCACGAAAAACGACCCGGCCCAGGGGTCGATCACCTTGCAAATGCCCGTCTCCTCCTGGAGGAAGAGCTGGGTGTTGCGGGCGATGCGCGCCGAAAAATCGGTCGGCAGGGCGATGGCCTCGTCGAGGGAGTTGGTGTGGAGCGACTGAGTGTGGCCCAGCGCCGCGGCCATGGCCTCGATGCACGTCCGCGCGACGTTGTTGAACGGGTCTTGTTCCGTGAGGGACCAGCCGGAGGTCTGCGAGTGCGTCCGCAGGGCCATTGATTTCGGGTTCTTCGGATGGAACTGGCTGATGAGGCGCGCCCAGAGCGCCCGCGCGGCCCGCATCTTGGCAATCTCCATGAAGAAGTTCTTGCCCTGCGCCCAGAAGAAGGACAGCCGGGGTGCGAAGGCGTCAATCTCAATGCCTGCCTTGAGCCCGGTCCGGACATACTCAAGGCCGTCCGCGAGCGTGTAGGCCATCTCGAGGTCCGCCGTCGCCCCCGCCTCCTGCATGTGATAGCCGGAGATCGAGATCGAGTTGAATTTCGGCATGTTCCTCGAGGTGAACGAAAAAATGTCGGCGATGATGCGCATCGACGGGGCTGGCGGGTAGATGTAGGTGTTGCGCACCATGTACTCCTTGAGGATGTCGTTCTGGATCGTGCCGGAGAGCTGTTCGAGCTTCACCCCCTGCTCCTCGGCGGCGACGATGTAAAACGCCAGGACGGGCAGCACGGCGCCGTTCATCGTCATGGAAACCGAGATGCGGTCGAGCGGGATGGCGTCGAAGAGCACCTTCATGTCGAGGACGGAATCGACTGCCACGCCCGCCTTGCCGACGTCGGCGAAGGCGCGGGGATGGTCCGAGTCGTAACCCCGGTGGGTCGGCAGGTCGAACGCCACCGACAGACCCTGCTGGCCGGCGCTGATGTTGCGGCGGTAAAAGGCGTTGCTCTCCTCCGCGGTCGAGAAACCGGCGTACTGGCGCACGGTCCAGGGGCGCGTGACGAACATCGAGCCGTAGGGCCCGCGCAGGTACGGCGGCAGGCCCGGCATGGTGTCGAGGTGCTCGCAGCGCGCCAGATCCGCCGCGGTGTACAGCGGTTTGAGGTCGATCTGTTCGAGCGTCTTGTGCGCCCAGGCCTCAACCGTCCTGCCGGTTTCGGCCTCGAAGCGCGCGCGCCAGTCGGCGAGGGTCGCGGGGGCCGGGGTTGAGTCGAAACGGACTTGGGTGAAGTCAGGAAAAGTTTTCATTACACGATCCCCAGCGCTTGGTGCAACCGGCCGAGCACTTCAACCGCGTCGGCCCGCAGATGAATGAATTCGTCCACTCCCGCCTTTTTCAGCATCTCCACCTGGTCCGGCGGACAGCCCGCCAGCGCAATGAGGGCGGCGGGGTTTATCGCCCGGAGACATTGGACCAGAGGGGGCACCAAAGCGGGGTAATTCTCGTCGGTCGAGCAGATGACGGCGAGCCGCGCCCCGGAGGCAGCATAGGCGGCGGCGGCCTCCTCGGGCGTCTTGAAGCCTGGGGGCGACGTGGCCTCGTACCCGCCCACGCCGAGGAAACCGCGGGAGAAATCCGCCCGCGCCTTGTGATCGCGCAACGGGCCCATGTTGCACAGGAACGCCTGCGGACGCTTCCCGGTGCGGGTAAGGAAGCGGTCGGCCGCGGCGCGCAAGGCCTCGACGGCGGCGGCGGCGCGGGTGATGCGGACCGGGGCGACGGGCGGGCAGGGGCTGTCATTGATGCGGACCGCGCGGGTGATTTCGCCGATCGTGGCCCCGGCGTCGACTGCCTCCACGCAGGCCTCGAACAAATCGTTCCCCTTGGGGCTCACGATCGCCGCCAGTCTTTCCAGCACGGCCTCGCTCGCTTCGTCGTCCAGCGAGGTGCGATGGGAGGAAACTTGCTGCACGCGGCGTTGGTGAAAGGCCTGCGAGTCCGCCGGGCGGCGGTCCAAGGGGGTCTCCCTCGGGTTCGCATACTGGTTGACGCCCACGATGGAGTCGCGCCGCCGCGCCACCGCCTTCAGGCGTTCGGCGGCCGTGGCCTCGACAGCCTGCTGGGGAAAACCGGCGCGCAAGGCCGCTTCCATGCCGCCGCGCTTCTCGACCTCCTGGAACAGCGCCCAGGCGCGCTGGGCCAGGTCCGCCGTCAACGTTTCGACGTACCACGATCCCCCGGCAGGATCGATGACGTGGGTCAGGTCGCACTCCTTTTGCAACACGAGCTGGGTGTTGCGGGCGACCCGCCGGCTGAATTCGTCGGGTTGGCGGAGCACTTCGTCGAACGCGCCCGTTTGCATGCTGTCGCAGCCGCCGAGCACTCCGGCGAACGCCTCCACGGTGGTGCGAAGCAGGTTGTTGTAGGGGTCGCAAACGGTCTTGTTCCACTGCGACGTCCGCACATGGAGAGAGAGGCGCTGCGCGGTTTCGTCCCCGCCCAGCGCCGACACCGCGCAGGCCCAGAGCATGCGCAGGGCGCGCAGCTTGGCGATCTCCAGAAAGTAGCTGGTCCCGACTGTCACCGCGAACCGGATGCGCGGGGCCACGACCCCGGCTTCGAGACCGAGCTGGTTCATGGCGCGGAGGTATTCCACCGCGGTCGCGAGGGTGAAGGCGAGTTCCTGGACGGCATGGCCGCCGGCTTCGTGCCACGCGCGACTGTGGACGCAGATGGTCTGGAGGCCCGGGGCGTGCGCGGCCGCCCAGCGGGTGAGCGCCGCCATCTCCCGATAGGCCCCCTCCAGGGATTGTGGCAGCCGCCCCTCATGGGCCAGGACGCCGAGCGGATCCATCTCGATGCAACCCCGCAGCCCCGCGGGGGCCGCTTTGCGCCGACGCGCCAGCGCCACCAGCAACGCGGCAAAGGGCAGTCCCGACGCGCCGCAGCGGACCAGCAGGGAGGTCTGCCCCAGGCCGATGCCCTCCAGGGCCCGCTCCAGGTCGCCCACCGTGGCCACGGAAAGGCCGCCCTGGCCCACTTCCCCCGGCTGCGCCCAATCCGGGTCGTGGCCGTTCCGGGTGGCCTGATCCAGCACCATGTTCAGCGCGTTCAATCCGCGGCTGGTGGAGTTTCGGGCGGCGTGGTTGAACTCGGTCGGGCTCGAGAAGGCGATCTCCTGCGAGACCTCCCAGGCCTGTTTCACGTAACCGGAGGCCTTCGCTCCGCGGGAGAACGGCGCCATGCCCGGAAACGAGTTCACCTGGGGCAGGCCCGCCGCGTCCTCCCGCCGGTAAATCGGGCGCAGCGTGATTCCCTCGTAGGTGGCCGTGAACATTTTCTTGTCGAACGGCGCGCCCTTCAACTCGGCCTCGACGAGTCGGCGCCAGTCTTCGTAACCGACGGGTGGGAAGTCCTCCAACAGTCTCGCGGGGGCGGGTGGGGAGACGGGGGCATTCATAAAGCTCGTTCTCCGGGGCTCAGTTGGCCAAGGTTTCCACCGTCACCTCGTGGCGTTTGCCATTCACCGTCACGAACAGCCGGCGACCCGTGCCGGCTAAGGGGGCCGCCGGGCTCGCGGAGGGCGCGGCGGGGGTCACCGCGGCCGCCGCCGTGGAGGCCGGCGGTGGCGTCGGGGCGGACGGTTTGGGCTTGAGCAGCGCCTCGACCTGCTGCGGGAACATGGCGAAGAGCACGGCGATTTCGTCATTGTCGGGGAGGCCCTTCGCGCGGCACTGCGCCCGGTAGCCCTCCATGCCGGGCGGGAGGAGGTCGGCGGGCCGGTCCGTCACCGGTTTCTTCCCGGTTTGCTTTTCGACCTGGGCGAGCACGGTGGCGTCGATGGGAGCTGGCGTGCGGCCATACTTGCCGAGCGCGATGTCCTGCGCAGGCTGGCAAATCATCTTCCAGCGGCCGAACTTCACGTTCATCATGGCCTGCGTGCCGACGATCTGCGAGGTGGGGGTCACGAGGGGAATCCAGCCCAGTGCCTCGCGGACAATGGGGATTTCCTTGAGCACCAGATCGAACTTGTCCGTCATCCCTTGCTCCTTGAGCTGGTTGCGGAAGTTCGAGAGCATGCCGCCGGGAACCTGATAGATGAGGATGTCGCTGTCCACCCGCTCGTTGGCCGGGTTGGTGAACGCCGCCAGTTCCCGGTAAACGCCCTCGAAATAGTCCCGCAATCCGGCCAGCTTCCCGGTGTCGAACTTCGGACAGCGCGGGTGGCCCTCCAGCAGCGCGAGCATGCGGACGGTGTCCGGCTGCGAGGTGCCGTTGGCGAACGGCACGATCGAAACCTCGATGCAATCGACGCCTGCCTCGACCGCCGCCAGGTAACTCGCCGCCCCCAGGCCCGCGGTGTCGTGGGTGTGGAGCGTGATGGGGATGCCGATCCGAGACTTGAGTTCCCGCACCATCCGGTAGGCAGTCTGGGGCTGCAAAATCCCCGACATGTCCTTGATGCCGAGCGAGTCGCACCCCATCGCCTCCAACTCGACCCCCATCTTCACAAAGTTCTCCACCGTATGCACCGGGCTGGTGGTGTAGCAGAGTTCGCCGCGGGCGTGCTTGCCGTGATGTTTGACCGCCTTGATGGCGGTCCGCAGGTTCCGCACGTCGTTGAGCGCGTCGAAAATGCGGATGATGTCCATGCCGTTCTCGCACATGCACCGGACAAACGCCTCGACGACGTCGTCGGGGAAGCTGGCGTACTGCACGATGTTCTGGCCGCGCAGGAGCATCAGTTGGGGCGTCTGGGGTGCCGCCTTCTTGAGTGCGCGCAGCCGGTCGAACGGGTTCTCGTTCAGGTACCGGAGGCAGGCGTCAATGGTGGCTCCCCCCCACGTCTCAAGGCCGTGGAAGCCCATGCCATCGAGGATCGGGGCTGCCGGCAGCATTTGCGGGGTGGTCATGCGCGTGGCCGCCATCGACTGATGGCCGTCACGCAGGACAGTGTTGTTAAAGAGGACTGGTTTCACATCACCCGTTCAATGACGGTTATCCTGGGTTGTTCGTCAAGCGGGCAGCCGGTGGGCTCGGGGGCCAGCCTGGGTGTGCCAGCCGTTTCCATCCACCCATCGGAACATCATCGCCCGCATTCGATATAACTATATCGAATTGTGGTGGCATGGGAAGATAAAAACATCAACTCACACGCGAAAAGATGCGGATGGTGGTTTTGGCTTGCGATCCGGGGGAGGAATCAGTATGGAGCGGCCCCTCCATGAGCCGGTGCCCCGGCTGGGAGGGCCGGCGACCGCAGTTCGGAAGCAAGACTTGGCCAAGCAGGTCGTCGGGTGATCCCCCCCCGGCGGGGGGATGGATCCCGCCCCGCCGCCGTGTCTCCACGCCCTCCGCGTCCTCGCGTCTCCGCGACGGGTCGCGGGTATGGGATCCGAACCCCTCGGAGGTGCGCGGTCAGACCGGCTCGCTCGTGAAGAAGGCGGCCTTACCTCCGCAACTCCAGTCGTTGTTCACCGGGGGAGTGCCCGGCAGAGCAGTCCGGACAGAGCTCGGTGGCGAAAACGGCGCCGGAGCGGGCGGCCAGATAGGCTTCGACCCGAGCCATGAAGCTCGCGTCATCCCGCCGGTGCCTGCAACGGGCGCAGAGGGGTACGATGCCCCGCAGCGTATTGAGTTCAGCCAGGGACGCCTGGAGTTCCCCGGTCTTCTGCTCACAGGAGTCCTGCAACGTGATCATCCGGCGGCCAACCTCAACGCGGGCACCCAGTTCCGCCGGCCGGAGAGGCTTTTCCAGGTAGTCGTCAGCCCCCGAGTCAAGCCCCGCCCCGATGTCGTTGGGCGCCCCCCGGGAGGTGAGCAGGATCAGGTAGGGCCGGCGCGATCCCGGATGGGCGCGGACGCGCCGGCACACCTCGGGTCCCTCGAACCCGGGCATCATCCAGTCGAGGATCGCGAGGCGCGGGGCGTCCGGCTTCTGCAGCGCCTCCCAGGCTTCCGCACCGTCGTTGGTCGCGACGACCTCGTGGCCGCGCTTGGCGAGCACGAGACTCACAATGGTTCGGGAGGTGCGATCGTCATCAGCAATCAATATGCGCATCGGATTAGGTAGTGTTGTGGCCACGGTCGCCGGCGATCATCGCAGCTTGGAGGAGTTGGAACTGGCCTTCCAACTCAGGCATGCGGGAGTCGAGTCCGGGTTGATCGCCGGCCGCGCCCGCCTGCTCCATGCGCGCCGCCACCCCGCTCATGGCATCGCCCCCCACAGCCGAGGCGGCACCTTTGATTTTGTGGGCAAATTCAGCCGCCAACGCCGCCTCGCCCCGGGACACCAAGTCCCTCAGCGCCTCGATTTGCCCGGGCATGTCCTTCAGGAAGGTCTCCGCCACGGCCTGCGCCAGTTCGGCGTCGTCCATCATGCGGGCTAGGAACCCCGCCCGGTCATGGACTGACGCGGCGGCTTCCGGGGGGGCGGCGCTTCCAGGCGACGGCGCGGGCGGTTGGGCCCCGGCGGTGGCGTTTGGGACCTCGGGCGCGGGGCTCGGAAGCCATTTCTCCAGCACGCGGGCCAGCACTTGCGGGTCCAGCGGCTTCGAAACGTAGTCATCCATGCCCGACTCCAAGCAATCGTTCCGGTCGCGCTCCCTGGCGTGGGCGGTCATGGCCACAATGGGGATCCGGCCAGGGTCGTGGGATCTTGCCCCGCCGCGGGCGGATGAGGACAATCCTCCCGCCACCCCCGTGATGGCCTCGCGTTTCCGGATCAAGCGGGTAGCTTCCAGGCCGCCCATCACCGGCATTTGCACATCCATCAGCACCAGATCGTAGGGAATCCCCGCCAGGGTATCGAGCGCCTCCTGGCCGTTGGCCACGGCGTCCGCTTTCAATTTGAGCTTCTTGAGCACACCCACCGCGACCTGCTGGTTGGTCACGTTGTCATCGGCGATGAGGATCCGCGCGTTGGGACGGATGTTGGCTGACAGCGCGGCGGCGTCCGCCGCCTTCCGGCTCCGCCGGGACGGCCCGGGCCCGCCCAGTGCCGTCGCCAGGGAGTCGAACAGGTCGCTTTGCCTGACCGGCTTGATCAGGCAGGCGGCCAGCCCGGCTTCCATCAGCCAGCGATCATCAAACCGGGTTCCCAGCGAGGTCATCATGACGGCGGCGATTTCCGTCAGCCGCGGGTCGGCTCGCATCATCCGGGCGAGGGTCAGGCCGTCCATCCCCGGCATTTGCATGTCCAGGACCACCAGACGGAAGGGCACCGAGTCATGCAGAGCTTCATAGAGCAACCGCAAAGCCGACGGGCCATCCGCCGCCTCGATCGGCAGCATCCCCCACGAGGTTAGTTGGATGCGGAGGATCTCGCGATTGGTCGCGTTGTCGTCCACCACCAGCACCTTCACCCCATGGAGATCCGCTTTCACGGGGCGGGCCTGGTCGACCTCGGGTTGGAAGGCCAGGTTGGCGGTGAACCAAAACTCCGAGCCCTGGCCCGGTTCGCTGTTCACGCCGATTTGGCCCCCCATCATTTCCGCGAGCTGCTTGCAGATGGCGAGGCCCAGGCCCGTGCCGCCGTAATTGCGGGTGACCGAGCTGTCCACCTGGGTGAACTTCTGGAAGAGCATCGCCTGCTTCTCCTTGGGGATGCCAATGCCGGTGTCTTGCACGGAAAAGCGCAGGCAGGCCCCGTCGGTTTGCCGCGATTCGAGGGAAACGCGCACCGACACCTCGCCGCGGGCGGTGAACTTGAGGGCGTTGCCCGCCAGGTTCGTCAGCAACTGGCGGAGGCGTCCGGGGTCGCCGCGCAGGAACACCGGTACCTCAGGCGCCGCGGCGCAGATGAACTCCAGGCCTTTTTCCGCGGCCTTGACCGCCATGATCGAGGCCAGATCGTCCAGCACCGCGAGGAGGCTGAAGTCCAGGGCCTCAAACTCCAGCTTGCCCGCCTCGATCTTGGAAAAGTCCAGGATCTCGTTGATGATTTCGAGGAGTGTCTGGCCGCTGTTGCGCACGGTTTCCGCGTAATGCCTTTGCTCCGGGGAAAGGTCCGTGTCCAGCAGCAGCCCGGTCATCCCGATGACGCCGTTCATCGGCGTCCTGATCTCGTGGCTCATGTTGGCCAGGAACTCGCTCTTGGCCACGCTGGCGATCTGCGCCTGCTGCGTCATTTCGTTGGCGCGGGCGATGGCGAGCTGGAGCTGCTCATTGATTCGGGAGAGCTCCAGGCGGGAGCGTCTCGCGTCCTCCTCCGCCTTGGCCCGCGCGGAAATGTCGAGGAAGCCCTCGATGACACACTCGCGCCCGTTCAGGCTGACCGGGACGGCGGACTTCAACACCGGCAGCCGCTGGCCGTCGGTGGTCAGGAGTGTTGCCTGCGTGCTGTCTTCCAAACCCGCGTTCTCCGCCGCCAGGCTCTCCGTCGGGGCTTGGCCAACCACAAACAACCGGGACGGTTTGCCGACCACGTCTTCCCGGGCTCCGCCGACCATCCTCATGGCCGCCCGGTTGATTTCCAGGACCTCATTCGTTTTGAGGTCCACGATGCAGACGCCCGTCGGCATTGATTCGATGATCGTTCTCAACCTCGTCTCGCTCTGGCGGAGCAGTTCCTCGGCGCGCTTCCGCTCCGCGACTTCCGCGGCCAGCGCGCGCGT
>Ga0182030_10000773_pt1 | contig 62729 bp, 46 predicted proteins | sample 812S3MmetaG_FD_121299 | JGI IMG/M metagenome (GOLD analysis project Ga0182030, IMG submission 121299) | Permafrost microbial communities from Stordalen Mire, Sweden - 812S3M metaG (Illumina Assembly) | ecosystem: Environmental > Terrestrial > Soil > Wetlands > Permafrost | place: Sweden... | reverse complement strand
GGGAGTGCTCGCGGTCGGTCGCGCGCTCCGGACCCGCGAGGAGGATGTGCACCATGGCGCCCACGACGTTGACCTGGGTCGCGCCGAGGCGCCGCGCATCGTCCCAGAAGCGCGAGGCCGAGAACTTCCCGAGGATCGCGAGGCCCGCGCCGACCCCGAGCGCGCCCATCGTGGAGTAGGCCTGCGCGTTGATGTGAAAGAGCGGCAGCGCCGCCAGCAGGCGATCGTCGCCCGAGAGGCCAAGCCACGCCGGAAAGGCCTCGGCGGTGAGCGTGAAGGTCCGGTGCGTCTGCATCACGGCCTTGGGCGAGCCGGTGGTGCCCGAGGTGGCGATGAGCACCGCGACGTCGTCGACCCCGACGTCCGCGCGCGGCGCGCCCTTTCCGGACGACGAGAGCGCCTTCGGCCCGACGAGCTCCGGCGCGCCGCTGCCCGTTTCGAGGCACGCCGCCTCCGCGAGGGCGCGATGCTCGTCGCCGACCACCAGGACCCGGGGACGAATGAGCCGGAGCAGCGCCGCCAGCTCGGGCGCCTTGAAGGCGTGGTTGAGCGGCGCGGCGATGGCCCCGAGCCGGTTCGCGGCGAACCACGCGAAGAGCGCCTCCGGCCGGTTGCCCAGCAGGAGCGCGACGCGATCCCCCTGGACCACGCCGCGCTCCGCCAGTCCGGCCGCGAAGCTCTCCACCTCGCCCGCCACGTCGGCGAGCGTCCACGAGTCGCCCTCGAAGAAGAGCCACGGACCGGCCGGAGCGCGCGCCGCACGCCACTCCAGTAGCCCGGGGATCGTCTCCGGGAAGTCGACCGTCATGCCGTGATGGTCACGAACTTCTTGTCGCGGAGCGACGCGGCGAAGCCGTCGATCGTCTCGTGGACCTTCTTCCACGAGGGCAGCGCCCGCATCGTGGTCATCCAGCGATCGACGTTGGGGAACCGCTTGAAGCTGACGCCGATGAGATCCCCGGCCGAGAGGATCTCCGCCCCGAAGTAGTCGGCGATCGTGATCTGGTCGCCGCACAGGAACTTGTTCTTGCCGATGACGTTGTCGTTCAGGATCTGGAGCCACCCCTCGGACCTGGCGCGTCCCCACTCGAGGGTGTGCTGCTGCGAGTCGTCCGACGGGCGCTTGTGATGCGGGAACACCTGCGGGTAGATGAGGTTGTAGCCCCAGTCGCGGTAATGCTGCGTGTTGAACCAGTCCATGCGCTCGTTGACGCGCGCGCGCTGCTTGAGGTCCTTGGGGTACGCGGCCGAGCCGGTCTTGTCGGCGAGGTACTTGAGAATGGCCGACGACTCGGTGAGAACGAGGCCGTCGTCCTCGAGGACCGGGATCATCTTGCTCGGGTTGAGCGCCGCGAAGGGCTCCTTCATGTGCGCGCCGGTCATGATGTCGACGACGACGGGCTCGTAGGAGATGTTCTCCTCCGCGCAGAAGAGCACGACGGGACGGGAAGCCGTGGACGCGGGGTGGAAGTGGAGCTTCATGCGAATCCTCCTTGCATCGGTTCGTTGAGAGCGGGAAGGCTATGCGCAGAAGCACGCGGACAACAAGCCTCGGGAGGCGCGAATGACACGGCAGTTCACGATGCAGCGCGGCACGACGCGCGTCGTCTTCGGGGCCGGCGCTTCGGAGCGCATCCTCCAGGAGATCGAGGCGCTCGGGCTGGAACGGGTCCTCGTGGCCTGCAGCGCCGGGCGAAAGGACGAGGCCGCCGCGCTCGCGGGGCGGCTCGGGGGGCGCGGCGCCGGTGTGATGCCGCTGGCGCGAGAGCACGTGCCCGTCGAGATTGTCACCCAGGCGCGACGCGACGTTCACCACACGTCGGCGGACGGTGTTCTCGCGCTGGGCGGCGGCTCCGCGATCGGACTGGCCAAGGCGCTCGCCCTGACGACGCCCGTCCGCGTGCTCTGCATTCCGACGACGTACTCGGGCTCCGAGATGACCCCGGTCTACGGCATCACCGAAGGCCGCGAGAAGAAGACGGGCCGCGACGAACGGGTTCGCCCGGCCCTCGTCGTCTACGATCCGAAGCTCACGCTCGCCCTCCCTCGCGACGCGACGCTCCCGAGCCTCTGGAACGCGATGGCGCACGCCGTCGAGGGACTCTGGGCGCGCTCGTCGGACCGCGCGACGGCGCTCGCGGCGGAAGAAGCGTTGCGTCTCCTGGCATCGAGCGCGGCGCGGCTGGCGGGCCGGCCGGGCGACGAGGGGGCGCGCGCCGACGCGCTCGAGGGCGCGTACCTGGCCGGCGGCGTGTTCGCAGACGCGGGCGGCGGCCTTCATCACAAGCTGTGTCACGTCCTCGGAGGCGCCTTCGGCCTGCCCCACGCCGCGACGCACGCCGCGCTGCTGCCCCACGTCGTTCGCTTCCATCGCGCCGCGGCGCCGGAGGCCATGACCGCGATCGCGCGCGCGCTCGGTGTGCTCGATCCCGTCGCGGGGCTCGACCTCCTCGCCCACGCCACGGGCGTCGCCGTCGGTCTGGAGAAGCTCGGCATGCCCCGCGAGGGCCTCGACCGCGTCGTCGACACGATGCTCGCGATGCCGCCGTTCCATCCCCGGCCGCTCGATCGCCCCGCCCTCGCCGCCATGCTTGCGGCCGCGTGGTCCGGCCCTCCCGCGCGCTCCGCGTCGCCGCTCCTTCGAGGCCCGGACACTCTGGGCCACTCGTCGGGGCTCGGCTCGACGCACGAGTCCGAGGCCCTCGCCGGAGCCCTGCCGCGCCGTGGGAACGCGCCGCGCCGGGCGCCGTTCGGTCTCTACCCGGAGCTCCTCAACGGGACGCCGTTCACCGTGCGCAGCGCCGAGAACTCGCGCGTCTGGATGTATCGCGTCCGTCCGTCGTTCTCGGAGGCGCCGTTTCTGCCGCTCCCCTCCGCGCGCTTCGCGGCCCCCCTCGGTGACGTCGATCCGAACCGCACGCGCTGGCGACCACTCCCCATCCCCGCATCCCCCGCCTCGGTCGACTTCCTCGACGGCCTCGTCACGCTCGGCGGTGCGGGCGATCCCACGGCGGGCCCCGGCTACGCCGTTCATCTCTACGCCGCGAACGCCGGCATGAACGACCGGTCCTTCTCCGACGCGGACGGCGATCTCCTCGTCCTCCCGCAGACGGGCACGCTGGAGTGCCGGACGGAGCTCGGCTGGCTGCGCGTCGCCCCCGGGTCCATCCTCGTCGTGCCTCGGGCGCTCAAGTTCGCAATCGGCGTGCCCGAGGGCGGCGCGCGCGGGTGGGTGCTCGAGGTGTTCGGCCGACGCTTGCGCCTCCCCGAGCGGGGCCTCATCGGCTCGAACGGGCTGGCTGACGCGCGGCACTTCCTGGCGCCCACGGCGTCGTTCGAGGATCGCGCCTGCCCCGGGGGATTCCAGAACGTCGTCAAGCTCGGCGGCCGCGTCTACGCCGCCACGCACGGGCACTCGCCGTTCGACGTCGTCGCCTGGCACGGCAACCACGCCGCGTTCACGTACGACCTCTCTCTCTTCAGCCCGATGGGCTCCGTGAAGTTCGACCACCCCGATCCGTCGATCCTGACGGTGCTGACGGCGCCGCTCGACGATCACGGCCGCGCCATCGCCGACTTCGTGGTCTTCCCGGGACGCTGGGAGGTGACCGAGCACAGCTTCCGCCCCCCGTTCATGCACCGGAACGCAGCGAGCGAGGTGAACATGGTCGTGCAGACGCCGTCGCCCGAGGGGGGCTACGACCCGGGGTGCACGTTCCTCTCGCCGCTGCTGACGCCGCACGGCGTCTCGACGAAGACGTACGACCACGTGCTCGGGCTGCCCGATGACCACGTCGATCCCCCGAGGCGACTGCCCGACGAGTCGCTGTGGTGCATGTTCGAGTCCGCGATGCCGTTCCGCGCGACCGCGTGGGCGAAGGAGACGCCGCTCGTAGACGAGGGCTTCCTGGCGCACTTCGCGGGGATGCGGAGCCGCTTCGACCCCACGAGGCCGTGAGAGGGAGAGCTCCGCGGCGGCTTCCGGGGGCTGAGGCCCCTACCCCGTCACGTCGAGCGGGTACGGCCCGAGTACGCGATCTCCGGCCTCGAGATACACGAGGGCGGCCCCCACCCCGAGCGGCGACCTCGCGCCCGCGTGCAGATCGACCGTGAACACCGCGTTGAAGCGCGTGGGTCGGACCGCGTCGCCGATGGGCTGCACGGCCGCGCGCGCCGCCACGATGACGGGCCTCTCGTCGAGCTGCAGCAGCACGAAGTGACAGACCCAGTGCCACTCGGCGTCCGGTCCGTCGACGGGCGACCGGAGGACACCCGACCCGAGGCCCACCTGCATCTCGACCCGCGCCTCGATCGGGCCGGACGGGGCCGCCGTCGCCGGGATCCGCACGACCTCGGGGACCTCCTCGCGCACGTCGGCCTCGCTCTGCACGTACGCGTGGGGCGCCGCCCACGCCGGCTCGGGGCGCGGCGTGCCACTCGTCAGGCGGAGCGCGAGGGTGCTGGACCGCAGATCGTAGTCGACGGCCGTCACGACGTGCCGCCCCGGCTCGAGGGACTCCAGCTGCTGCCGAAGATCGACGAGGTCCACGGCGGTGATCGTCGTCGCGGCGTTGAGCTCGTCGGGCGGGACGCCCTTGCCGGAGGGAGCCTGCTTCTCGCCACGGCGCTCCTTGAGGAGCGGCGTCGACACCTGCAACGCGCCCGACTCGAGGTCGCGGACCCAGAGATACACGTTGGTCAGCGGATTGACCTGCCACCGCCGCTGCCCCGATTGCACGGTGCCGATCAGCACCGGCACCGTCGTCCGCGCGTCCAGATCGACCGCATCGGGTGCCCCTATCGCGAGGAGAGGCTCGGGGACGCTCTCGCCGTCGCCGTCGGGCGCCGTGCTCGCGTCCGTGAGGCCCACGAGGGCGGACTGGAGAGCCCCCTTCCGCTCGTCGTCGAAGACGAAGTAGTCGCCGGCGGGGAGCTTCAGGAGGAGGGCCGCCTGGTCGATGGTCGTCATGACGTCCTCACTTCCGGAACTCCTGCACGAGGACGTAGGGATGACACACCTCGCAGTACCGGTTGAGCGACCCGGGCTGCGGACCGCTCTCGTACATCACGCATTTTTTTGCGGTGTAGTCGCAGTGCGAGCCGTTCTTGTCGTACTGGTGCGGGTGGGCGGGCGCGCCCGTGGGGACCACCTTCGCCACCTGGCTGAACGAGTGCCCGAGCTCGTGGTTGATCGTGTTGATGAAGTCCTGCACGTCGTTCGGTGTGTAGCTGTTGACGATGCCGTCGCGGTAGGACGTCCCCAGAAACGACGAGCTACCGCGCAGCACGAGGTCCTTGATCTTCACGTTCGTGTACTTGCCCGGCCCCGTCGCGACGACCACGGCGGCGGGCAGCTTCACGTTCACCGCGCGCGGACCGCTGCGGTTCGGATCGAGCGCGACGTCCCCGGACGCGAGGTTGCCGGTCCGGGGGTTGACGAAGCCGCCCGCTCCCCCGCCCGCCGCCGGGTCCCAGTCCCGGGCTTCCCACGTCCCGCTGACGAAGAGCGTCCCTCCCTGGAGCGGCGGGTCGAGGAGCTTCTTGTCGGTGTTGAGCGACAGCGGATACGCGGTCGACTTCTTCGACGGCGGATTGAGCGCGCCCGCGTTGCCGTCCGCGATCCAGAGCCCGTGGGCGTTGAGCATCGGGATCATCACCGGCTTGTCCGTGGCGGGCGTCGAGAGCGCGAAGAACCGGGCCTCGGTGGCGTCGCCCACGGCGAGTCCGTCGCCCGTGTCGCCGGGATAGTTGTTCTTGTACGCGCCGGCGACGCTGTCGAAGTAGTAGCTGAGCATGTGCTTCGGGTAGATGACCTTCGGCACGATCGCGTTCGCCGTCGCCCGCGGCATCTCGACCACCGTCGCCGCCACCATGTCGACCTTGACGTCCTTGTACGTGTCGGCCGCGTTGCCGAACCCCGCGACCGTGATTCCGGTGACCTTGACCTCCTGGTACCAGAACTTGCGCCACACGATGACCGTCTTGGTCGACAGCGTGGGCTTCCGCTTCTCGAGCTCGGTGTCGCCGTGGACGTACTTGGCGAGGTGCGGATCCTGCTGGATGTACGCAGCGGGCGTGAGCTTGTCGCCGCCGAACCGGGATAGCAAGAGCTCCGCCGTCGCCTTGCCGTCTGCTTCGTCGGTCTTCGCCGTGGTGTGGAGGACCTTCTTCCGGTCGCTCCGGTCCTTGTGCTTCACCGCCGCGGCGACGTCCTTCCAGACCCAACCGGCGGGCAGGTCCTTGCCCCAGTTGGCCGCCTTCATGTTGTCCTTGTCCGGCGCGAGCGCGAAGTGGATCGGGATGTCCTTGATCTTCTCGGTGAGCGTCGCCCGGATGGTGATCTTCCGCCCGTCGTCCCCCGCTTTCAGGTTGACGAAGAACTTCCCGCTGCGCTCCTCCCACGCCGCCGCCTGTCCGGACACGGGCGTGTAGTCGACCTTCACTTCCTTGATCTTCACGACCGTGAAGTGCGCCCAGTCGCCGTTGCGTTTCGGCTTGGCCGCCGCGCCGCCCGCGTCGCGGTCGATCCCGACGTCGAGGCGTACGTCGACGGCCTTCTTCGAGGCGTCCTTGCCTTCGATCCACAGGATGGTGTCCGCCGCCCGGAGGTCCTTCACCTTCAGCTCGCACGGGAGCGTCTTCTCGGTGCCGTCGATCTCGGCGTCGAACGCCGTGATCGCGGCGCTGGCCTGCGTCTCGTCAGACGACTTGCTGGCCCTGAAGACGATCTTGTAGTCGTCGGTCCCGTCGGGCCAGTCGTCGGCCACGAGCTTCTCGAGGAGGAGCTTCGCGCGACCGGCGTTCTTGCCGTCCTGGACGTGGAGCACCCGACCCTCCTTGACCTTCGCCTCGTCGGTCAGCGCCTTCTGGTCGGGCAGCGCCTTGCCCTGGAGGCGCGTGTTGTAGTCGGCGATCGTGCCGGTGTCCGGGTCGACCTCGAGCGCGAGGAGGTCACTCGTCTCGAAGCGGTGAAGCTTGAACTGGAGATCGACGACCGCCATCTTCTCGACGGCGGGCTTGTCGGCGGCCTTGAAGCGCCCGTCGGCAGGATCCTCCAGGGTGAGCTTGAGCTCGAGCTTTCCCTTGGCCACGCCCTTGATGAAGACCTTGTAAGGGTCGGTCCCGGTGAGCTTGGCGTTCGCGATCGGTTTGGCGAGGTCGAGCTTCTTCGTGAGCGCCTCGTCCTCGTAGACCTCGATCTTGTCCGCCGGCTCGCTGCTGAGCTTCGCCCCCTTGGTCGTGTACTTGAGGGTCGGCAAGTCCTGTGTCAGCGACAGGAGCGCGTACGTGGCGTGCGCCGGATGCTTGGTCTCGGTTCCCGGCTGGTGGGCGACGAGCTTCCGGTCGAGAAGGACCACATTGTATTCGAGCGCGACCACGGGCGTGATCACCACCACCGGCTCGACCTCGATGATCACCGTGAGGTCCTGCCCCGGTCCGAGCGCGTAGCCCGTCAGATCCGGGGGCGGCGCGTGCGTCTTGAGGTGCTCGGCGTCGAGGGCGACGCGGATGGTGTACGTGCCGGCCTTGAGCGCGCCGTGATCGGAGAGCCCCGTGCCGGCGGCCGTCTGGATGCCGCCGGGACTCTCGGGGCCAGTGACCGTGACCTTCGCATTCTCGAAGACCGTCGCCGGGTCGCCCTTCTTGTGAATCTTGACCTTGAGCGTGGGTTTCTTCGTGACGAGCGTGACGTCGGTCGTGAGCTGGTCCGAGCGGGCCAGCGTGAAGGTCGGCGCTGTCGTCGGGGCCGTGAACCCCTTGTCGTTGTCGTCACCGGGGGTGAAGGTGACCGTGACGGTGTACTTGCCGATGGGCACCTGGCCGAAGTCCGCGACGCCCTGCGCGTTCGTGTCGACCGTTGCCGTCTTCGGCCCCGTGATCTTCACGTGCACTCCGGGACGGTTCGCGCCCTCCCCGAGGACGTGGACGCACGCCGAGGCGAGGCGGGCCGCCTGGAACTGCGCCTTGATCTTGCTCTTCGGCGTGACCACCACCGACTGGGACGTCGACACCAGCTCGAACTCGGTCGTCTGATCGTCCGCGAGCGCCGCGGTCACGGTGTAGCTCTTCGGCGGCAGCTTGCTGAACTCCGCGGCGCCGCTCCCGCCCGACTTCTTCTGCGCGTTCGTCTCGACGAGCACGAAGCGCACGTTCTTGAGGGGCTTGCCGGCCGTGCCCTTCTTCTTGCTCTTGTCGGTGCGCGTCACGCTGGCGACGATGGCGCCGAACGTCTTCGGGCACGGCTTGACCGGGTCGGTGACCTTTCCGTTGCCCATCGGAAGCTCGTCCTACTCCGCCTGCGAAGCAGCCACGAGTCGTTCGCTCACGAGCTGCATCCTCGCCTCGTCGCTCAGCTCGTAGTCCAGCAGGGTCTCGAGGACGTCCTCCATGCCCTCCTGCTTCTCGAACTCGGGGTGGACGGTGATCATCGCGTCGATGAACGCGCCGACGGCTCCCGTCTCCTCGATGGCGTACGTTTTCGCGCGCGCGATCCCGCGGCGGACCACGGCTCTCGTCGCGTCGGCCCCCATCGCGGCGTACTGCGCGGCGTGCTCGCGGGCGATCCGCGCGACCGTGCGCTCGACGAAGGCCTCGAGCACGACGGGCTCGAAGGCTCTCATCTGCTGGTCGCGGATGGTGAACACGGGGCCAAAAGCTGACCAGAGCCGCCCGCGAGACGCAAGGCAGACTCGCTCGCCTTGACGATGCCGGCGAGTTCGCCTTTCCTCACGAGCTGCCCATGACGAGCGCCGAACCACGCGGGAGCGAGCTCGAGCCGATGACGACGCCTCTGGCGGGGTCGGACGCCCAGCTCGACTCGCTCCTCGGCACCGAGGGTCCCGCGCTGCGCCTCTGGGCTCCGGGCTTCGTCGCGCTCGATCGCGGGGACGCGCCGTCGCTCGCCGTGGGAGCGACGGGGCCGATGGTCGAGCTCCATCGGCTGAGGATGGAACGACGCGCCTTCGTCGTCGCGGTGGACGTGGAGCGGGGTGACGTGTTCGTCGTGCGGCCGGTCGCGCGCGATGGAGCTCCGCAGAGGCTCTCGCCTCCGCCCGGATTCGAGGGTGGTCTCGGTCCGGCGCAGTGGCCGCGCAGCGCGCAGGTCGTGAAGTTTGCGATGTGGGAGCGGGGGGCCGCCTGGGCACCCGGGACGTACGCGCTCGTCGCGGTGGCCGCCGACCGCGTATCGCAGCGGGTGGAGGTCGTGGTCGGCCGCGCGCCTTCGACCGTGGACCCGGCCGCGGAGTCCGTTGCGCCCGAGTCGCTCCGGGTCTGGCCGCCGCCGGATCCCGCCGGTCAGCTGCCGCACTACCACCCGCTCGCCGAGTCGCCTGCTCTGCCCGCGGAGCCGGGGATCGCGTTCGTCGTGCCGCGCGTCGTGCGCGAAGGGAGGATGCCCATCCACGGCTCGTTCCGCGTGCGACTTCACCCGCGGTGGATCGTCCCGCACGGAGCGACCGTGCCGGTCACGCTGGTGCTCACCGGCAGCGAGGACCCGCGGCCCATCGTCATCCCCCTCCGCCTCCCGAGCTTCGACCGCATCGATCGGGCCAATCCGCCGACGACGGTCACCGGGCGCTTCGCGTTCGATCTCATGCAGCTGGCGCCGCTCGCCGCCGCGCCGCAGACCTGGTTTCTCCACGCCTTCTCGTCCGACGTGTCGACGGGTCCTGTCATGGTCGCCGTCGTGGCGCCCGACGGCCAGAGAGGAGCCTGAGATGAACGATCTGTCCCGCACGCTCGTCGAGACGCTGTGGTCGGTCCCGGGCGACGAGGTCTACGCGGTGCTCGACGCTGCGCGCGACCCGCTCGTCTTCCTCATGGTCCGCGCGTGCGGCGTCCCCTACGAGTGCCTGTACGCAGGGCCGATCCCGCGCGAGCTCGCCGAGGTAGCCCCGTACGTCGTCCACCTCCGGCGCGACCACGCCTTCACCGCCGAGCTGCTCGACGAGGGCTGGGGCAAGAGCTGGGGGGTCTTCGTCACCGCTCCCTGCGACCTCGAAACGGTGCGCCGGCACCTCCGCCACTTCCTGCGCGTGAAGCGCGAAGACGGTCGGACGATGGTCTTCCGCTACTACGACCCGCGCGTGCTCCGCGTCTACCTGCCGACGTGCACGGACGCCGAGCTGACGACGTTCTTCGGCCCTCTGTCCCGCTTCGTCCTCGAGGACCGCGACCCGTCGCGCGCCGTCGTGTACGCGCAGGGCGGCGGCGCGTGGAGCACGAGCAAGGTCACTCTCGGCGATCCCACTGTGTGGGCTGGCGCGGCCGAGTAGTTCGTCGCGTCGTCGGCAGGCGGGTCACGTCGCTGTCGAAACCGCACAGCAGATGTGATTGACTCGCCGGCTCGCTGCCGGAAGGACCGAGGTGGATACGTGGCGGACGTCTTCGAAACGAGCCGGGTTGTACTGCGCTGCACCGTCGTTCGGGGCCAGTCGAGCAGCAACAAGGCGACGTTCAGCGTCATGCGGGGCGGGACCGAGTTCAAGTCCCAGGAGGTCGCCCTCACGGGAGACAAGGCGTACCTCACCATCGAGAAGCTTCCGGACGTCAAGCCGGACGAGGCGAGCTGGGACCTCACCTACAAGGTGACGTGCGACGGCCAGTCCTACGACGGCGCCGAGGTGAGCAAGGTCTGGCCGCTGAAGCTGAAGCTGAAGGCCGTCGACGACAAGGCGGCGGCCGTGAAGTCCGTCCGCTGGATCGTGCGGCAGAACGGCGAGGAGCGATTCGCCCAGACACGGCCCGACGGTACCGTCGTTCACTACTTTCGCTGGCCGGCGCCATTCACAGTCGACGTCGTCGACGCCTTCCGCCTCGTCAAGTGGAACAAGGAGACGGGACGCGATCTCGAGGGAGAGGTCGACGATCGCGTGGACCCGGACTTCGAGTCCCCCGCTCAACCGGCGGACAAGAAGCAGTACGTGAACCTCGACACGGCGTCCGGCGGCGCGGATGGCAAGGCGCACCTCGTCACCTTCAAGGTCTTCGCGAAGGGCCCCGGTGGCGTAGGAAAGGGCGGCAAGGCGAAGAACAAGATCTTCATCGAGGTCACCTTCGGAATGGAGACGCCGCCTGACGCGGCGACGTTCGGCAGCCTGCTCAACACACCCGTGCGCGCGCTCAAGGGGGCGCTCGACATCAAGCCCGCCCAGCCGCGGAAGAAGACGTACACGGGGTACGTAGAGCTCCCGGCAGACGGCGGCACCGCCACGTTCCAGGTGGAGCTCGGCACCGCGGGGGGCGACACGTGCACGGTGACGCTCGGGGGCGCCCCCGCGGACTGCGCTGCCGGCCCGAAGCGCGAGTTCCAGAACTGGCGCAAGCTCGAGTACGTCGTCTACGCGCCGGACTTCATGACCCTCGCCGACAAGCAGGTCAACGCCAAGGCGTGCAAGGATCTGCCGGCGGCCACCGTGGCGCAGATCAAGCTGCGGGCCGACAAGGCGTTCTTCGAGTACGTGCTGAAGGACTCGTACTCGTTCGCGGAGGCCGCGGCGACGGCGGGCTGCGTGAAGCCGGGGGCGTTCGTCGGAAGCGCAGCGCCCAAGGTCTACCTCCTCAGCGATCACACCGTGAAGGACGCGCCAGGGGGCGCTCCGGACAAGACCGACCCGCGGGTGATGATCCTCAAGCTCTGCGACATGAACTACTACTGCGAGGATCCCTCCGCGACCGTGGCGCGTGTCGCCACCGCCAATCCCTTCGTGGAGACGGTCGGCGCCAACGACTTCTTCGTCAAGGTCTCCGGAAAGAACGGCACGAACGCGGTCAAGAGCATCACGTGGACGGCAAAGCTGACCGCCGCGAGCTACTTCAAGTTTCCGACCCTCGAGTGGAAGGACGCGGCCGCGCCCACCACCGCCGGCGCCGTGAACGGTCATGTCATCATCCACGAGATGCTTCAGGACAAGCGCCTCGATCTCACGTTCGCGAAGCCGACGATCGGCCACATCAAGACGAGCCTGAGCGACTCCGAGACGGCGAAGATCCAGCCCTTCATCGACGGATTGCTCGCGTCGGCGGACACGCTCCGCGCGAATGGGAACAAGCTGAAGCTCGAGCTCATCGGCGAGGCGGGCAACGATCGTCGCTCCTCGAGGTTCACGCTCGTCAAAGGCGCCGTCGACTCGGCGTTCAACGGCTCGCCGAACCGCAAGAAGGCCTCCACGCACCCCGGTGTGGACGACGCCGGGAACGCGAAGACGGGTGTGCTCGACTGCGCGGCTGACGTGGAGGAGGACGACCACAAGAAGTTCAAGGTCAACCTGCCCGGCCTGCCCGGTCAGCTGGTCAACGCGACGGTCACGGCCGACAAGTGCCCTCTCGATCTGATCATCGATTACGAGGTGGCGGCCTCGGGCCTCGGGCTCTGCAGCAACCGGGAGAACCTCGTCGTCTACGTCCCGACTTCGCCCAACTGCACGACGGACACACTCCTCCACGAGCTCGGTCACTCCATGGCGATGGTCTATTTCGCCGGCACGAATACCGGTAAACCGCTCCCGTCCGGGCTCACGTCCCCGACGAAGGTCCCCGCCGGCAACGCCTACGACGAGCACGGGGGCTCGGGGACGCACTGCGCTCACGGCATGGGGAACAAGGCCCTCGCCAGCTTCTCGGGCGGAGGTGGCACGTGCATCATGTTCCACGAGGGCCCCTCGGTGGACCCGAACCAGGCGACGGAGGGCTTCTGCGACGAGTGCTCGAAGTACATCCGTGCCACGGACCTGACGGCCCTCAAGTAGGAGCGTGGAGTGACGATGCAAGGGTTCATGCGGCTTTCCCCCGGCGAGTACTTCACTGACCCGCTCAAGAACAAGTCGGCCGTGATTGCCGATCTCTTCGGGAGCTCGTTCGTCGGATTGAAGCTCGACGCGCCGCCGCTCGTGGAGCTCGACGCGCGGACCGGGCTGCCGCTCCTCGCGATGCACGTATGGCCCAACCAGGTGCTCCCGCAACCGGACTTCAAGCGTACGGCGCTCCTCACGGCGGTGGATCTGCGCACTGGCTTCGTGCACGCCGCGCCGGCCTTCGACCTCGGCGCGCGCGGTCGCCCGTCGCCGCCCGCGCGTCCCGATCCGGACCAGGGCCCCCTGCCGGAAGGGATGAACGCACGGACGTACGAGATCGACGCCCGCGGTCGCCTCGACCTCCCGTGGGAGCCGGCCGAGCTCCTCCTGACGATCGTCACGCTCGATCAGCTGTCGAATCGCGTCCGCGTGAAGCTCGAGGTGTCTGCGGCGACGTACCGTGACCCGGAGGTCGCGCGGTTCGTCGAGGAGCAGCGCGCGCGCGCTCCCTTTCCAGCAGTCCATCCGTCCGCGGACGACGTGCTCCCGTCGTACCGCAAGCGGCCGAGCTCCCCCGCGATCCCCGAGGCTTCCGGCATCGCTCTCTCCGTGGAGCGCATCCACGTGACGCGTCCCGACGCCCCCGCGCTCGTCCACGGGAGCTTCCGTGTGCCCGTGGGGCCGGCGCGGCTCGTGGACCGGGACGCGTGGCTCGCGCAGATGCTGGCGACGTCTCCGCAGGCCGTCGCGCCTTCGGCCCTCGTGCCCATCACGCTGCTGCTCACCGGCAGCGAGGTCGCGACCCCTTTCGTCTGGCACCTCTGGGTGCCGAGCTTCGATCCGCCCGAGGAGATCGCGAGCAGGAAGATGGCGACCGGGTACTTCGCCTTCGACATGCTCATGCTCGGCGACGTCGCGGCCGTCGCGCAGACGACGTTCATCTACGCGTTCTCGGGTGAGCTGCTGACCGGGCCTATCCCCGCGGCGTACGTCGCCGAGAGCAGCCTCCCGCGATAGGATCGGGGGAACGTGCTTCACCGCTTCTCCGGGAGCTCGCGCGGCTATCGCGTCGTCGTGAACGAGCCGTCCGACGACGCGGAGCTCGTCATCCGATCGCCGCGAGACGCCGCCTCGTTCCTGCGTCACGAGTCGCACTCGCCGGGAGACATGCGCGGGCTCCGGCGAGTGCTCGCCGGGACGCGCTCGGGCATCGATGTGGGTCACCTCTCGGAAGAGGACGTGCTCCTGCACCTCGGCTGGCTGGTGGCGCAGAGGCGCGTCCGACTTCACCGGGCCAGGCGGGTCGACCTCACGTTCCCGCCGGACGCATCGAAAGAGGACGAGGATTCGGCGCTGGGGCCCCTCGAGGGCTTCGGCGTCGTGGCCGACCTCGTCATCCAGGGGCCGCCGCTCTTCGACGTCGATCTCGTGTCGAAGGACCCGCCCCTCTGCGAGGTGGAGCTCTCCCTGGACCCGGTGCCTGGCGCGGAGAGCGACGCCGACGCGCTCGACGCGACCGCCCAGGCGGAGACGCTCCGCGAGGCGGCCGCGGCGGGCGTTCCGTTCTGCGAGGAGTGCGAGAAGGCGCGGCTCGAGGCCGAGGCGGAGCAGAGCGACGAACGCGTGGACGCAAGCGTGGCCGGCATCGACCCGGCCGCGCAGGCAGCCACGATGCAGAGCGCGGCCGCCGACGGCACGCCGTTCTGCGAGGAGTGCGAGAAGGCCACGCGCGACGACGCGGCAGCGGCGGCCTAGTTAGACTCAGTTCGTCACCGGCGCGGCCACGTCCGTCGTGCTCGCATCGCGCGGCTCCACCACCACCGGAGCCGGTGGCTCGTCGACGCGGTCGGTCGTGCGCTGGCGGCCTTGCCACCGCTTGATGGCGCCGCTCATGATCTCGCCGATGAGCGTGCGGTAGTCGATCTTCGCGCCGTTCGCGATGAGGCAAAGATCGCTGTAATCCGGCGTGAGCCCGGGCAGCGGGTTCACCTCGAGGACGTAGACCTTCCCGTCGGGCGCCAGGCGCACGTCGACCCGTCCCACATCGCGGCAGCCGAGGGTCATGAACGTCGACCGGCACGCCTTCTCGACGGCTCGCAGCTCGTCCTTCGTCAGGTTGGGGGGGCACTCGTAGCGCACGTGCTGCTGCCAGTGCTGCTTGCACTCGTAGTCGTAGACGGGGCGCTCCCCCTGCGTGAGAAAGACGACCTCCATCGGCGGGAGCACGCGCGGTCGCCGCTCACCGAGAAGACCTACGGTGAGCTCGCGCCCGACGACGTACTCCTCGACCAGTGCGGGCTGGCCATACCGCTCGATGAGCTCGCGCGCGACCTCGCGGAGCCTCGCCTCGTCGTCGCAGACGCTCTTTTTTGTGATGCCCTTGCTCGTTCCCTCCTGGTTGGGTTTCACGATGACGGGGTAGCGGAAAGGGCGCAGCTTCTCCCGGCCCGTCGAGAGCACCTGGAAGGCCGGAGTGTCGACGTCGACGAGCAGCCGCTTGGCGAGGGCCTTGTCGAGGCAGAGCGAGAGCGTCGCCGAGTCGCTGCCCGTGTAGGGGATGCCGCGCAGCTCGCACAGGCTCGGCACCTGCGCCTCGCGGCTGCGCCCTGACATGCCCTCGGCGATGTTGAACACGATGTCCACGTTCGACGCCATGAGCGCGCGCGGGAACTCCTGCGTCGCCTCGAGCGGCACGACCACGTGGCCGTGGCTCTCGATGGCCTGCGTGATGGCCTGGATGGTCTCAGGCGCGTCGTACTCCGCCTCGCGGTCGTCGCCTGTCTGCGAGTCGATGCGCTTCATGTTGAAGGCGAGGCCGACGCGCAGGCTCGTCCTGCGTCCGCGCGGAGGGCGGGGCTTCGTGGCGTCGAGCATCGCGGTCAAACCGTGGCGCTTGGCCGCCGAGCGCAGCACCGCCAGCACCGTCGCGTCGTAGTCGCAGCCCACTGCGCGCGTCGCCGTGAAGAGCGCGCCCGTGGGGTCGAAGCTGGGTATGGCGGTCGTGCTGAGGAACCACACCTCGCCGTCGGCGCCGACGCGGAAGTTGAGGGAAGCGACGTCGCGCAGAGGGAACGCGGCGAGCGTGCGCTCGGCCAGGTCGCGCAGGCGCTCCTGTATGCCGGAGGCGAGGCGGGCGGGGGCCTTGCGCTCGACGAAGCGCGTATCGACGTTGGCGAGCTTGTAGTCGAAGACGTCGAAGCGACGCGCGTAGCTCGGGTCGACGATGGTCTCCACGGGCGGTAGCGGTGGCAGCCCCTCGACGAGCACGACGCGCACGTCGACGCCGGGCACGTACCGCTCGATGCATGCGCCGTCGGGGTACTTGGCGAGCAGATCGTCGAGCACGCGCCCGAGCGCGATGGGATCCTCGACCACGCTGTCCTGCCCGATACCCTTGCTGGACCCCTCGAAGTTGGGCTTCACCAGCACAGGGAAAGGGAGCTCGTCGAGGCCGCCGCTGCGGAGTGACGCGCGCGTGACGAAGCGTCCGCGCGGGCTGGGGACGCCCCACCCCGCGAGCTGCTTCTTGGTGAGCGCCTTGTCGAGCGTCACCGTGAGCGTGTAGGCGTCGCTGCCCGTGGAGGGGATGCCGAGCTCCTCGAACAGCGCGGGATAGAAGGCGCGCCGCGTCTTGCCGCGGTGCCCCTCGGCGAGGTTGAAGACCATGTCGGGCGCGAACGCCTCGAGGCGCGTGATGAGGAGCGACGCGGGGCCCGTCACATCGAACGGCTCGACGCGGTGCCCGGCGCGGGCGAGCGCGCGCTCGAGACCGGAGATGGTCTCGGGCGCGTCGAACTCGGCTTCTTCCTCGGAGGCGGCGACGCGGAGGTTGTACGTCAGGGCGATGCGCATGCGAGAGTGCGACTATATGCCCAGGTGCTACTCGGCGTCGCTGGCGGCCGCGCGCAGGGCCGCAGGCAGATCGTGCTCCATGCGCTGGCGCTTCGCCTCGAGGTAGCGGGCCGAGTGCTGGTTGGGCGCCACGATGACCGGGACTCGCCCCGTCACCGTGACGCCGAGGGCGCCCAGCGCGCGCACCTTGGCGGGGTTGTTCGTCATCAGGCGTACGCTGACGACGCCGAGGTGCTCGAGCATGTCGCGCGCGACGTCGTACCGGCGCGCGTCGTCCGGCAAGCCCAAGAGTCGGTTCGCATCGACCGTGTCGTGGCCGCGCGACTGGAGCTCGTAGGCCCGGATCTTGTTGGCCAGGCCGATACCCCGCCCTTCCTGGCGCAGGTACAGGACCGCGCCGGCGCCGGCGTTCGCGACCGCCGCCATCGCCGCGTCGAGCTGCTGCTTGCAGTCGCACTTGAGCGAGCCGAATACCTCGCTCGTCATGCATTCGGAATGAACGCGCACCAACACGTCCTCCCTTGCCCGAACGTCGCCGAAGACGACCGCCACGTGCTCGTCCCGGAAGACGTACGTGTCGAAGTCGCCGTGTCGTGTGGGGAGCGTGGCCTTCGCCAGACACTCCGTGCGTGCTCTTTGAGGCCGGATCACCCGCGGGGGGACGTGCATCTCAATCTCCGAGGCGCAACCTAGGGACGAGTCAGCTCCCAGTCAAATGGAGCAAGAGCCGGCCACCCTGGGAGGGATGCCCGGTGGTTACGATGCCGCCCGCGCCGAGCGCGTTTCGGCACGGCAGAGCCGCGTGAGCATCTCTTCGAGGATCGCGTCGGCCGCGCGGCGGGAGCTCTTCAGCGCGAGGTCGGTCTCGGCCAGGACCAGCATCCAGCGCTCGACCTCCCTCGGCCGGACGGCGCGAGCCTTCGTCGCCAGCTCGCGTGCGCGGAAGGGCTGGAACACGCCCGCCCGACGGGCGGCATCGTCAGGCGACGCGCCGCTCTCGAGGGCCGCCTGGTAGCGCGCGAGCTGACGGATGGACCACGCGAGGGCTCCGAGGAGGGGCAGGCCGCGCTCGCGTGGATCGTACGCGTCGGCGAGGGTGCGGAGGGCGCGGCCCAGATCGCGGGCGCCCACGGCGTCGACGAGCGCCCACGTATCCGCCGTTCGCACGCGCGCGACGCAGGCGCCGACGGCGGCTTCGTCGACCGGCTTCCCGGGACCGACGTACAGCGAGAGGCGCTCGATGGCGTCGTCCAACGACGAGAGCTGCGGCCCCGCCAGTGCGGCAAGGAGCTCCGCGACGTCGCGTTCGACCTCGTGCCCCTTGCCGGCGAGGCGGCTCGCGATCCACTCAGGCAGCGCGCGCGCGTCGAGCGGTTCGCACTGGACGAGGAAGCCCTGCTTTCGCGCAATCTGGGCGAACTTGCGCCGGCCGTCGAGCTTCGTGGCGACGACGACGAGGCACGCCGTGTCGACGGGAGCTGCGGCGTACTCCGCGAGGCGGTCGAACGGCGACGTCTCCCCGTCCGACGCGTCCCAGCGTTCCGCGCCGCGAAGGAGCACGAAGCGTCGCGGCGCCATCATCGGCACCGTCCGCGCCGCCGACACGACGGCGTCCACATGGACCTCGCCCGCCGTGAACTTGTCCTCGTTGAAGGCGGCGACCCCGCCCGCCAGGGATGCTGCCCGGAGCTGCGCGACGACCTCGTCGCGCAGCAGTCGCTCTTCTCCCGCCACCACGTAGAGCGGCAGGAGCTTGCCCTTCTTCGCCTGCTCGACGGCTTCCCCCGGCGTCATCGACGTCGGCGGGCGACGACGAGGGCGAGGCCCAGCAAGGCCGCCGCGCCTCCCGCGAAGGTGTCGCCGTCGAGGCCGGCCGCGACGCATCCGCAGCCCTTGGGGTGCCCTTGCACGGCTTCTTCCTCCGACGTCTTGTCGAACGCGCTCGAGGGGACCATCGACCCGCCGTTGCCCACCGCTTGCACGCCACCCGAGGGACCCGACGCGCCGCCCGACGAGTCGTCGTTCGATGCGACCTTGGCGCCAGCGTCGACGCCGTTGTCCACGCTCTGGATCTTCGGTCCCTTCTTCGCGGCCTTCGGGTCCGTGAAGTCCATCGCGCCGCGGTACACCGTGGGGTTATCCCCCTTGAGGACGAGCTTCTGCGAGCCGCCGACGTCCCCGTCCGGGCCCGAGAGGCTGACCTGGTATTCGCCGGCCTCGAAGTAGCCGCCGTCACGGCGGAGATCGAACTCGAAGTAGGTCGACTTGAACACCTTGCCGGTCGGGTCGGCGAAGTCGACGTCCATCGACTGGATCTGCTTGGCCGACACCTCGAGGACGTTGCGATGGTGCACCGGGTCCGCGCCCTTGGACATGATGGCGCGCTCGTCCACCGCCTCTTTCGAGAAGGTGAACCGCATCGGGATGTGCATCATCCCTGGCGCGCGCGTCATGTCGATGCGCACTTTGACGTGCCACTCGCCTTGGCTCTCCGTCACCTCGGTCGTCTTGACGGTGAAGTTGCCCCCGGCGAGCGCCCGTCTGGGAGCGACCGTGAGCACAGCGAGGGCGGCGAGGCAGGCGAGGAGGGTGAGAAGGAGGAGGCGCACCGGTTTCATCGCGTAAGGCATACCTCGACTCGCTTGCCCATCGCACGCGGATGCGTCTAGCCTGGCTGCGAGTCCGTCGACGCGGTGTCCCAAGACGAGGGACCGGGACCCACACAAGGCCCCGAAAGGACTGACCTTCCTCGAGGGCGGGAGGCCATCGTGACACCCCCCCGCTCGCGTTGACATGGTGGAACCATCCAGGCACACTGAGATGGCGGGTGCCTGTGCCTGCAGCCAGAGATCATACTCGGGAGCGTCTGCAATGACGGATCGCGCATCAGCGGCACTGTCGAAGAGCTCGGGGGCTCCCGACCCGTTGATCGGTCGTGTCATCAACGATCGCTTCAAGATCAACGCCCTCATTGCCCGTGGTGGCATGGGCAAGGTCTATCGGGCTGAGCAATCCCCCCTCGGGCGCGTCTGCGCCATCAAGGTGCTCAACCCCAACTACGCCGGCGAGCACGACCCGGAGTTTCACAAGCGCTTCTTCCTCGAGGCGAGCATCGCGTCGAAGCTGACCCACCCCAACACGGTGACGATCTTCGATTACGGCCGGACCGAGGACGACATCTATTACATGGCGATGGAGTACCTGGAGGGGCACACGCTCCACCGGGCCATCCGCGAGGCGTCGCACTTCCCCGAGGAGCGCGCGGCCCACATCGCCCGGCAGATCTGCCGCGCCCTCCGCGAGGCGCACTCCCTCGGCGTCATCCACCGCGACCTCAAGCCTGCGAACATCTTCCTCGTCGAGCACGGTGACGAGACCGACTTCGTCAAGGTGCTCGACTTCGGCCTCGTGAAGAACGTTTCCGGGGACGGCAAGGGCGAGGACCTGACGCAGACGGGCCTCTTCATGGGCAGTCCGAAGTACATGGCGCCCGAGCAGATCCGCGGCGACAAGGTCGACGCGCGGACGGACATCTACGCGCTCGGCATCATCATGTACGAGATGATCACGGGCAAGGTCCCGTTCGATCGCCCGAACAGCGTCAACATCCTCATGGCGCACGTGAACGAAGAGGCGCCGGCGCTCCGCCAGATGAACCCCAACGTCAACGTGTCCCCGGCCATCGAGGACACCGTTGCGCGGTGCATGGCGAAGGATCCCGACCAGCGGTTCCGCTCGATGGACGAGGTGCTCGCCTCGCTCAAGCGTGTCGGCGGCGGCACGATGACGGCGACCATCAGCGGCGTCGGCACCGGCGAGTACCGCTCGCTGTCCGGCTCGGGCAGCGGCCCGCAGGTGACCAGCAACGGCGTGAGCGGGGCCAATCCGGCCTTCCTGTCGCCCACGACCACGAGTGACCCGGGCAGCATTCCGTCGCCGCTCGCCGTACCCAGCGACTCGCCGGCCGCCGGCGCGCCGCTCATGTCCCAGCCCCCCGGCAAGTCCGGCTCGAAGGGGATGCTCGTCGCGGCGGTCGTCGGCGCCCTCGCCATTGCGGGCATCATCGGCTTCGTGGCGCTCCGTCCCACCAAGCCGCTGACCACACCGTCCGCGAACCCGACGTCGACCGGCGCGACCGCGCCCACCTCACCGACGATCCCGGACAACGCGACGGCCGCCACCCCGACGACGGTGACGCCGCCTGCGCTGGTGAAGGTCCGCGTCAACACGGATCCCGACGGTGCGAGCGTGAAGGAAGACGGCGTCGAGCTTTGCAGCAGCACGCCGTGCGACCTCGTCTACAAGGGGTCCGACGCGGATCCGTCGCGCGACCACAAGCTCTCCTTCACGCGGAATGGCTACCGAGTCGAGAACAAGACCGTGAAGGTCGGCGACAGCCCCGTGGCCGTGAAGCTCACTGCCGCGCCGGCGGGCGTGTACCGTCCCGCACCGCAGCCTAAGGACAACGCGACGCCCGCTCCAACGGTCTACAAAGAGATCCCGTACTGAGAAAAGAAGACGCGGGCGTATGGGCTGATCTATCCTCGCGGTAGCGGTGCCGGGGTACTGCTCGCAGCGTCCGACGCGCGGACGATCGTGCGAGCCTCGGAGATGCCGACAGCGCGGGCGGGCTTCAGTCCTTCTTCACCACCGCGCTTTCGGCTCACTCGACGGAGCTCGAAACGTGGCTCAACGAAACCTCGCAAGGATCGCCGCCGGGCTCTTTCTCGGCGCCCTCGTCCTCTCCGCCGGAAGCGCGCGCGCGGACGAGCGAACCGAGGCCCGTACCCACTTCAAGAAGGGCATGGCCGAGATCGCGGACGGCCGTTACGAGGTGGGCATCGAGGAGCTGAAGAAGGCGTACGACATTCTTCCGCACCCGAACGTCCTCTACAACATCGCGCGCGCCTACGTCGATCAGGGCGACCTCGAGAACGCCGTCGCTTATTACAAAAAGTACCTCGAGGGGAACCCCAAGGACCGCGACGAGGTCGCGCAGATCGTGGCGTCGCTCGAGGCGCGAACCCGCAAGCAGGAGGCGGAGCGCGCCGAGGCGAACACGGTCACGAACCCCACCGGACCAGGGACGACGGGGCCGGGCGCCGGCACCCAGCCTGGCGGGGGAACGACGGGGCCGGGCGCGGGCACGCAACCAGGCGGAGGCACGACGGGACCCGGAGCGGGCACGAAGCCCGGCGGCAAGGAGGGCGCAGGCGCGCTGCCCGAAGGCGGCCTGAAGACGGAAGAGGTGTTCGAGGAGACGGTCGTCACCGCGTCGAAGGCGGCGCAGAGCCCTCTCGACGCGCCCAACTCGACGTCGATCATCACCGAGCAAGACATCCGCCTCTCGGGCATCACCAAGATCCCCGAGCTTCTCCGGCGCCTCGCAGGCGTCGACATCATGGAGACCACGGGCGCGCAGACCGAGGTCTCGCTGCGCGGCTTCAACCAGCGCCTCTCCAACAAGGTGCTCGTCCTCATCAACGGCCGCAGCGTGTACCTCGACCTCCTCGGCGCCACCATCTGGGCCACGCTTTCCATCGGCGTCGAGGACATCGAGCGCATCGAGGTCGTCCGCGGGCCGGGCTCCGCGCTCTACGGCGCCGACGCGTTCAACGGCGTCATCAACATCATCACCAAGGCCCCCGGCGAGGGCGGGAGCGGCTTCAACGTCGGCTACGGCGACCACAACACGACCCACGGAACCGTGTACGCGAGCGGTCGCGACAAGGAGCTCGCCTACCGGATCTCGGCTGGCTACGACTACCTGCCGCGCTGGAGCAAAGAGGTCCCCAGCGGTCGCTCGGACGTCGTCCTCAGCTCCAACGACCAGCAGGAGTCCCAGCGCACCTCGCGCATCGATGGGACGGTGACCCGGCAGTTCGGCAAGGACGTGACCGTCGGCGTGCAGGGCGGCTTCGTGGGGGGCGGCAGCGAGATGCTCGGTGTCGGCGTCCTCAACGATCTCGACCTCGACTACACGGTGGGCGACGTCACCATGTTCCTCAACTCGAAGCACTTCGAGGCGCGGGCGTTCCTCCAGGATCTTCGCGGGACGGACGGGATCAACGCGTCGTACGTCGGGCAGACGCTCCTCCCCGCGCACTTCAAGTCCGACGTCGTCGACGGAGAGCTCCAGTACATCGACCAGTTCAACTTCGGGCCGAACGTGGCCAACGACCTTCACGTCGGCGCCGCCTACCGGTTGAAGTACGTCGACTTCACGTACCTCGGACAGAATGAGACGGAAAACCACGCCGGCTTCTTCGTCCACGACGAGGTCAAGATCGCCCCGCGCCTCGCCTTCGTCGGCGACTATCGCGCGGACTACGTTCCCTACCTCGACCGCATCGTGCAGTCTCCGCGCCTCTCGGTGCTCTTCCACCCGAGCGCACGCTCCACCATCCGCGGCATCGTCGGCACCGCCTTCCGTACGCCGGACTACGTCGAGGCGTACCTCGGCCTGCCGCTGCAGCTCCCGCTCGCGGGGGCGTCGGCGCTCATCAACGGCCAGCCCCCGGACAAGCCGAACTTCAAGTTGAACCCCGAGCAGATCTTCACCACGGAGGTCGGGTACCTCAACTCCGACAGCGATCTGTTCACGTTCGACAGCGCGTTCTTCTACAACCACGCCAGCAACCTCATCGACCTCGCGCCCCTCAACAGCGTCACCGTCGGCGACCTGGCCAACACTGCGGTGCCCACCGCTCCGAGCTACCAGACCGGTCTCTATCCGGCGTTCCTCGGCGGGTGGGAAAACGAGTGTCAGACGTTCAACACGCTCGGCGCGGAGGTCGGCGTTCGTACGTTCCCGGCCGACGGTCTCGACGTGTACGCCAACGGCACACTGATGGACGTGAAGGAAGACACCTCCGGGTGCACTCCCGGACAGCTCGCGCTGCTCGCCAGCGACGCGCGAACCAGCGCCGTCAAGATCAACGCCGGCATCCAGCTCCGCACCAAGCCCGGAATCGACGGGTCGATCGACTTCCACTACGTGTCGCCGCAGACCTGGGCGGAGCAGGTGGAGGACATCCAGAAGCAGGCCATTGTCTACCAGTCGTTCCGCATCGACTCGTACGAGCTTCTGAACGCCAGCGTCGGCTACCGCTTTCTCCAGAACAAGGCGGAGATTCGCGGGGTCGGGTTCAACCTGCTCGACGACCAGCACCGCGAGCACCCCTTCGGCCAGCTCATCGGTCGCCGGGTGATGGCACTCTTTTCCTACAAGTTCTGAGGGAACACGGACATGAGTACCCGCACGTTCGTCCCGCTCGCGCTCTTCGTCACCGCCGTCGTCGGCTGCGGCTCGGTCCCGGACGACCCGGGGGAGCGCCTCTTCGCTGCGGCCGGCGTCATCCAGGGCACGGTGCTCTACCAGGGGCCACGGCCCTGCTCGTTCAACGGGCACATCGTCGGCAACGCGATCCTCCTCATCTTCGATCGCCGCAACCTCCCGCCGCCGAACGGGCTGGCCGTGATCTCCTCCAACTTCGCCGACGTCACGGGCGACGTGCTGTTCGCCAACGAGCCGAGGTACACGGGGACGGACGCCCCGTACTGTCCCCCGAAGCACGGCTTCACCGACACCATCACGGTGAGCGCGCCCTTCGCCGTCTCGCCGATGGCTGCGGGCTCGTACGAGATCCAGGCCTTCTACGACTACACGGGCGACTTCCTGCCGACGTTCAAGTTCCGCGAGCTCCCCGAGCAGAGCGACGTGGGCGGCGGGGACATCGACACGGCGGACGCGCTCAAGCCCATCAACAACGGCAACCGCAACTACTCGCCGCACTTCCTGCCCGTCGAGATCGGGACTCCCGAGGCCATCCCGACCAACCCGTCCCCGCCGCTGCCGCCCGGGTACATCCCGCCCTACGACATGCCGTCGTCGGGGTACGTCGCGAACAACGTGACGGTGAGCCTCGGCCAGGTGCTGACGGACACGCGGCCGTACCTCTATGCGCAGGGCCTGCCGAACGGCCAGGGCCAGCTGGCGGCGGACGGCAACTCCTACATGCCCTCGAGCTTTGTCGCGGTGCAGTCGTCGGACGTCCCCGCCACGAACACGAACGGGATCACCGGCAGCGCCGACACCGACCAGGACTACGCTCCGATCCTGACCATCCCGCAGGACATCCAGACCCTCTCCGCCCCGAACGCGATGGGCATCGCGAACGCCTTGGCCGCCAACGCCAACGTCGACGTCTTCGAGGCCTCGCTGCCGCACCTCAACCTCAAGTTCGGCGTCGCGCCGAGCGAGGTTCCCTGCGCCATGGGTGGCGCCTGCGCGGGGACGACGGCAGGCGGAGGCGGACAGACCAATCCGTTCCACTTCCAGCTCCAGTCGGGCGGCACGTCGGACGGGACGTTCAGCGTCTGGCAGGACGCCTTCTTCGATCCCGGGAGCCAGACGTGGAATCCGGTTCAGATCCCCGAAGGCAACAACGCGCCGTTTCTGTGGCCCGTCGTCATCCTGAGCAAGCTGGTCGACAGCACGCCCGTTGCCCCGGACGGCTCGCTGCACCCGGAGGACCCGGCGAGCCTCACCGCCCAGGGATCCGCCGGTCAGCCCGTGGTCATCATCCAGGGCATCACGCTTCTCAACCCGTCGCAGCCGGCCCCCAGTGGTATCGGCAGCGCGGGCCAACCGGACACCCTTTACAACACGGTCCTCGGCGAGGGGTCCAACCAGCTCCTCGCGGGCGCCGAGGGTACTCCGTATACCCCGTTCGACCCGTCGTGCAGCACGCCGGCGTGTCCGGGACCGGCACCGGCCTGCCCCACCATCTGCTCCAACGGCGCGCTCTTCAACTACCAGACCGGACAACCCACGGTCATCCAGCAGGATCACCTCACGGTCGCGGTCCGGCCCGCGGTCATCTGCCTGGCCCATCTCTTCGACAACCCCGTCAAGGCCGATACGCGCGGGACGCTGGTGACGCCCTTCTCGGGAGGCCCTCAGGCCACCTTCATGCCCACGAGCCCGCCCCCGGTCGGGCCGATCGTCCCGGTCGACATCCTGTCGAACGGCGATCTCAAGAATCGATACCAGGTCACGAACCTCGTCAACAACGTCCAGTTCGGGTGCTTGCCCAAGGGTCGGTACGCCATCAACGTCGTCTACCCCGATGGCCAGGCGTGGACGGTGCCGAACGAGACGGGCGCTTGCTCGGGGGACGAGGGGACGACCAACTACGGCGGTCTCACCTGCAATCTGAAACCGCGACCCATCCTCTACTCGCAGGGCAACCGCGCGGTGGTCGAGATCGTGGGGCCGACGAACCCGGCGAACTGCCAGGCCCCCGGACCCGCGGCGAACCCGACGTTCGACGCGAACACCATCCCGTCGGGGCAAGCGGCGCCCTCGGTGCCCGTCGAATGCCTGCCGCGCTGCTGCCAGTTCCCGTCGACGGACCCCGCCTGCGTGGGGCAAGCGCCGATCGCCTGCCCGGGCCCCGACAACTGCAGCACGGTGAACGACCCGAACACAGGGAATCCGGCGCAGGTCTGCCTCCCGCCGTGATCGCCGCGGCATGCTAAGGCTCGGCCATCGATGAGCCCGCGCGCCGCCCTGCGAATCCTCGACGATGCGACGCCGGCGGGGCCGCTCGCGGCCGAGGCGTGCGCGCTGGTCGTCGGGAATTTCGACGGCGTGCACCGGGGGCACCAGTCCGTCCTGAAGGAAGCCGTGGCGGCCGCGCGGGCGCAGGGGCTCGTGCCGAGCGTGCTCACGTTCGATCCGCATCCCGCCGCCGTCGTCGGGAGCGGCGCGCCGCCGGTGCTGACGACGCTGGAGCACCGCGCCGAGCTGATGGGGGCGCTCGGCGTCGAGCGCGTCTACGTGCGCAGGTTCGACGCGGAGTTCGCGAGCTGGGACCCGGAGCGGTTCGCGCGCGAGCTCGTCGCGGGGGCGCTGCGGGCGCGGGTCGTCGTCGTGGGACAGAACTTCCGCTTCGGGACCAAGCGCGCCGGGGACCTCGCGCTCCTTCGCTCGCTGGGGTCCGAGCTAGGGTTCGAGGTGCGCGTCCACGGCATCGCCAGCGACGCGCGCGGGCCCTTCTCCAGCACGCGGGCGCGCGAGGCCATCGCGACCGGGAACCTCGACGAGGCGGAGCGCGTGCTGGGAAGGCCCCACGCGCTGTCGGGCGTGGTGGTGCACGGGCAGGAGCGAGGCAGGACCATCAACGTCCCGACGGCGAACATCGCCCCCGTGGCCGAGATGCTGCCGCCCGACGGCGTCTACGCGGTGCGGGCCGAGCTCCTCGAGGGCGACGGCGACGTGGTGGCGCTTCCCGGGGGCGTGACGAACATCGGGATGCGCCCCACGGTGGGCGGCACGTCGCGGACGGTGGAGACGTACCTCCTCGGCTTCGCGGGGGATCTCTACGACGAGCGGCTGCGCGTGCACCTCGTGGCGCGCCTCCGCGACGAGCAGAAGTTCGCGGGCCTCGACGAGCTGAAGGCGCAGATCACCCTCGACTGCGTCCACGCGCGACGGAAGCTCGGCCTGCCGGAGTAGGGGGGGGCCCCCGCCGGCCGCCCCTCCCCCCTTGCCGCCGCTCCCTCACCGGCGCAAGACTCCCCCCATGAACCGCGCCGAGCTGGAACGCCTCGACCGCGACGCCCTCATCGCCCGCGCCGAGGACGCCGGCGTCACGCGCGCGCGCATCCTCACGCGGCCCGAGCTCGTCGACGAGCTGCTCCTCCGCACCAACGTCGACCCCGTCGCGAAGCAGAAGGCCCGCGGCTTCTTCGGCGTCGCGCGCGATCTCCTCGCCCGCGTCGTCGAGCGCGGCCTGAACCTCCCCGACGCGGCCGACCGCATCCGCACCCTCGGCGGCCCACTCCCTTCGCGACGCAGCGCTCCCTCCGCGCTCCCCACCGTGACGCTCGCCGAGATCTACGCGACCCAGGGCCACCGCGACCGCGCCATCGAGACCCTGGAAGGCGTGCTCGCCCGCGAGTCCGACCACGCCGCCGCGCGCTCGCTCCTCGGCCAGCTCCGCGACGAGCGCTACCCCGTCCCGGAGCCCCGCCTCCCGCCGGAGGACGACGAGCCGCCGCCGGTCGACCCGCCCGACGAGGACGACGACGTCGACGGCACCCGCGAGACGCTCGCCCCCGAGCCGATGCACATGCTCGACGACGCGCCGCTGCCCCCGCTCTACGACGTCGACGAGTGCGTCGCCATCCCGGTCGACCCGCGCACCCTCTACGTCTACTGGGAGGTGCGAGGCACGACGCTGGACCACGCCCGCGCGACGCACCCCACCGGCGCGCTGGCCCTCCGCCTCTTCATCGTCGTCCCCAGCTGGGACGGCCCGGAGTCGTCGACCCGCGACTACGACGTGACGCTCCCGCTCGGCGACTTCTTCGCCCGCGATCTCCCCCCCGGCGCCGTCGTTCGCGTCGCCCTCGGCTGGAAGAGCGGCGGCGCGTTCGTCCCCCTGGCGCATTCCCCCGCGCTGGAGACCCCCGCCGACGGCCCCTCGCCGCTCGTCGCCGACGTCCTCGTCCGCTGGACCCCGCAGGGCCCGGTCCCCGTCCGCCCCGGCGACCGCGACGCCGCCGCCATCGGACGAGCCCTCGGCCTGGTCCGCCGCGAAGAGACGCTGGCCCGCCTCGGCGCCCGCAACGGCAAGGGCTTCCTCGGCTCGAGCGAGCGCTGGATGCACGTCGCACCCCCCCCGCCAGCCTAGAGAGGCGGCTCTCTCCCTTTCTCTCCGTCACACGAGATCGAACGGGTAGCCGCCGTCGACGTAGGTCTTGCTCGCGACCGCCTTGCGGAGCTCGTCGTCGTTCTTGTCGACGGCGGCCACCAGGCGCTGGAGGCGCTTTTCCGCGGTGGTGACGAAGATGCTCGTCAGGTCGATCTCGCGTCGGGCTCCCTCCTCGCCGCGGCGCTCGATGGCGCGGGTCGCGCGGGCGATGCACGACGCGATGGCGTAAAGGTCGATGGCCATCTCGGCGGTGCGCTTCTGCGTGTACTGCATCTCGGCGATGTCGCGGCCGTGCTTGCGCAGCACCTGGTCGGCGACCCGGGCGAGCTGCTGCACGTACTCCTCGAAGACGACGGCCTCGCGGTTCAGGATGGGGTGGTGGCGTGTGAGACGCTCGCGGCCCAGCACCGTGCGGGCGCGGCGGATGGCGAAGTCGCTCAGGAGGCCGAATCCCTTGATGGGCTCGCGCATCGCCCGCGCCACCTCCGCCAGCTCCTGCCCGGGGCCCTGCATGCCGGAGAGGGCGATGAAGGCCCGCAGGATCTCGTTGGTCCCCTCGAAGATGAGGTTGATGCGCGCGTCCCGCAGGATCCGCTCGTACGGGTAGTCGGCCATGTAGCCGATGCCTGCGGCGATCTGCAGGGCGTCGTTGACGACCCGCCAGCACGTCTCGCTCCCGTACACCTTGCAGATGGCGCTCTCGACGCTGAAGTCGTCGACCCCGGCGTCGACCATCCCGGTCGTCAGGTACGTCATGCACTCCAGCGCCCACGTGTCGGCCATCATCGTGGCGATCTTGTCCTTGATGAGCCCGAACTCGCCGATGGGGCGGTTGAAGGCGCGCCGCTCGTTGCAGCGCTCGACCGACAGCTTGAGCACGCGCTTGCACATCCCGAGGGCGCCGCTCGCCAGCCCCAGGCGCCCGCTGTTCAGCACCTCCATGGCCACCTTGAAGCCGCGGCCGGGCTCCCCGAGCACATTCGAGGCGGGCACCTTCACGTCCTCGAAGAAGACCTCCGTCGTCGAGCTCCCCCGGATGCCGAGCTTGTGCTCGTTGGGGCCGCTCTTGACCCCCCACGCGCGCTCCACGAGAAACGCCGTGATCTTGGGCTTGGCTCCCTCGTCGGCCGCCGAGGTGCGGGCGAAGACCGTGAAGAGGTCGGCCACGCCCCCGTTGGTGATCCAGATCTTGGACCCGTTGAGGATGTAGTCGTCGCCCCGCTTGTCGGCGCGCGTCTGGATGGCTGCCGCGTCGCTCCCGGCCCCCGGCTCGGTCAGGGCGAAGGCGGCGACCATCTCGCCGGTCGCGAGGCGCGGCAGGTACCTGTCTTTCACCTCCGGGGAGCCGAAGAGGAGCAGCCCCTTCATGCCGATGGACTGGTGGGCCGCGATGGTCACCGCCACGCTCGAGTCGAGCGAGCCGAGCTCTTGCAGCACTCGCGCGTAGGCGGTCGTCGTCAGCCCGGAGCCCCCGTGGCTCTGCGGTACGAGCATCCCGAAGAGCCCGAGCTCCTTCAGCCCGCGCATCACCTCGTCCGGGATGTGCTGCTCGCGGTCGATCTTGGCCGAGTCGACCCACTGCTGGAAGTACCGGCGCACCCCCTCGATGACCGTCCGGAGGGTGTCGACTTCTTGGGCGTTCGGCTCCGGCCAGGGGAAGATGAGGCTCTCGTCGATGACGCCGAAGAAGAGGCTCTTCATGAACGACTGCTCGCGCATCGCTTTCCTCGTCTTTCCCCGACCGTATCCCACGTTTCCGTGTTGCGGGTGCGGCCGTGCGTTGCTAGCCACATAAGGAGCGAGGGGAACATGGCGCGACGACTCGACCGATTCCTGCAGGTGCTCAAGGACGCGCGAGCCCGGCGAGGGGTCGCGCTGATGGGCGTCTGCAACGTCACGCCGGACTCGTTCAGTGACGGCGGGCGTTACCTCGGGGCGGATGCGGCGCGGGCGAGGGTGGACGAGCTTCTGGCCGAAGGGGCCGACTACGTCGACGTGGGCGGCGAGTCGACGCGTCCCGGGGCGGCGCCGGTCCCGCCCCGCGAGCAGCTGGGGCGGGTGCTCGAGGTGGTCCGGTACGCGGCCAAAAAGGGCGGCTGCGTCTCCGTGGACACGACGAGCCCCGAGGTCGCGGCGGCGTGCCTCGACGCGGGGGCCTGCGCGGTGAACGACGTGTCGTGCCTCCGCGACGTGGAGCTGGCCAAGGTGGTGGCGGCGAACGGGGCGGCGCTCATCCTGATGCACTCGCGCGGAACGCAGGAGGAGATGCGCGGGTTCAGCGAGTACCCGGACGATGCCTACGGCGACGTCGTCGCTGACGTGAAGCGCGAGTGGCTGGAGGCGGCGGGGCGAGCGGCGGGAGCGGGCCTCGAGCGGGAAGCGCTCGTCATGGATCCCGGCCTCGGCTTCGCCAAGAACGCGCGGCACAGCGTCGAGCTCCTGCAGAGGATCCGCGAGCTCATCGAGGACCTCCCGGTGCCCATCCTCGTCGGCGCCAGCCGCAAGTCCTTCCTCACCATGGTCGACCCCGGCGTGCCCCCCGACCAGCGGCTCGGCGCGTCCGTGGCGGCCGCCATGCACGCGGCCTTCATGGGGGTCCGCCTTCTGCGCGTGCACGACGTCCGCGCGACGGCGCAGGCCATCGACTTCACCCGGCGCGTGTGGGGGGAGAAGGGACCCTAGACCATGCTCGAGGGCTTCCTTCATCTCTTCACGTGGCGTGGCGGCAAGGTGCTCCTCGACGCCGCCGACATCCTCCTCGTCACGTACGTCATCGACCGCGCGCTCCTCGTCCTTCGCGGGACGCGCGCGATGCAGATGGGGTTCGGCCTCGGCGTCATCTTCCTCGTCTACGTCGTGTCGAAGTGGGCAGGCTTCGTCACCCTCTTCAACCTTCTGAACGCGCTGCTCTCGTCGGTCATCCTCATCGTCGTGGTCGTCTTCCAGAACGACATCCGCCGGGGGCTCATGCGCGTGGGGTCGCGCGCGTTCATCGGAGGCCTCGCGCGGCAGCAGGAGTCGAAGGCCATCGACGAAGTGGTGGCGGCGGCGACCGAGCTGGCGCGCCACCGCATCGGCGCGCTCATCGCCTTCGAGCAGGACGCGAACCTCGACGAGTTCGTCGTGGGGCAGGGGACGGCGCTCGACGCGTCCGTCCAGCGCGAGCTCCTCGTGGCGCTCTTCCTGCCGGAGAGCCTGAACAAGCTCCACGACGGGGCGGTCGTCATCCGGAACCTCCGCATCGCCAAGGCGGGCGTCTTCTTCCCGATGCCCGACACCAAGCTCCTCGACAAGTCACTCGGCTCGCGCCACCGCGCCGCGCTGGGGATCACCGAGGAGACCGACGCGGTCGTGGTCGTCGTGAGCGAGGAGCGCGGGAGCATCAGCTTCTGCTTCAACGGCAACATCGTGACGAACCTCGACGGCGCGTCGCTGAGGCAGGCGCTGCTGGGCCTCTTCGGTCAGCGGGCGAGGAAGCGCGCGGCCAAGCCGGCGGGCAAGCGAGCGGCGGGCACCGTGGTGCAGACCGGGACGGGGAGCTTCCGCGTGACGCTCCCGCCGGGCAGCAGTCCGCCCGAGGCGCGCGAGCTCGTGCGCGAAGCCCGGGAGACCCGCGAAGGCCGCGAGCGGACGGGCTCCGACTCGATGCCGCCGCCGCGGGGGGACCCTCCGCCCAAGAGCGAGAAGGACCCGGGTCCGCTCATCACGCGCCCGATGGCGCCGGCGAAGCCGATCGAGACGCCGAGAGCGTCGCAGGTCCCGGACGTCCCGGACGAGGACTGAGCCATGGACGTCGGCTACCAGCTTCGCTCGGTCGTGACCGAGAACCTGAACCTCAAGCTTCTGTCCCTGGCGTTCGCGCTGGTCATCTACTCGCTCGTGCACGGGTCGCAGGAGGCGCAGCGTCCGATGCTCCTCAGCGTCGTGGCCCTCACGCCACCCGACTCGTCCAACCGCGTGCTGACGACGCCCATCCCGGCGCAGGTCCGGGTCACCTACCGCGGTCCGCGGGCGACGCTCGACGAGCTTCACACCGACGACGTGGGCAACGTGCAGCTCGATCTGCGCGGCGGCAACGAAACGCGCATCCAGCTCGACTCGTCGACCATCCCGGTGCCGCCGGGCCTGAAGGTGGAGCAGGCGTGCTTCAGCATGGGCGACCGGTGCGTGCCGGAGATCCCGCTCGTCTGGGAGGACCTCATCGTGCGCGACGTGCGCGTCGAGGTCGGCGTGGTCGGGACGGCGGCGCCGGGCTTCATGGTGAAGGGCGCGCCGACGGCCGATCCGGCCGTGGTCCGCGCGCACGGACCGAAGAGCGAGGTCCTCGTGCTCCAGCGGGCGCGTGCCGACGCGTTCGACGTGACGGGGCTGACCGAGGGGAAGTACACGCGTCAGCTGGCCATCGACCGCCCGGTGGGCCGGGTGACGTTCGACGCGCCCAGCGTCGCCGCGTCGGTGGAGATCGGCCGCGAGGTGTCCGAGCGCCCGTTCACGAAGGTCCAGGTGGCGGTCCTCGGCCGCCCGAGCGCGAAGTCGCAGCCGGCGGAGGTCGACGTGCGCCTGACGTGCCCGGCGGAGGTGGTCCGCGCGATGAGGCCCGAGCAGCTGGTGCCGCGGGTGCAGATCCTCAGCACCGCCGAGCACGGCTCCGACGCGCTGCCGGTGCAGCTCGCCATCGATCAGTGCGACGTCCACGTCACGCCGCCGACGGTGATCGTCCGCTGGTAGGGGGTGTCCGGGCGGCTACCGTGCGCTCGCGACCGCAGGCTCCCCGGGCACATCCACGGAGGCCCCACGCGCAGGCAGCTCGCGCCGCTCGTCGGTCTCGACGCGTCCGTCTCGCAGCGTGACGACGCGCGGCATGCTGTCGGCGAGCACGGGGTTGTGGGTCACGACGACGATGGTCGTCCCCCGCTGCTTGTTGATGCCGAAGATGAGGTCGTGGATCTGCGTGCTCGTCGCCGAGTCGAGGTTGCCGGTCGGCTCGTCGGCGAGGAGGAGCTTGGGCTCGAGCATCAGCGCCCGCGCGAGGGCCACGCGCTGCTGCTCCCCACCCGACAGCTCCCCCGGCCGGTGCAGCATGCGGTCGATGAGCCCCACCTCTTCGAGCAGCGCCCGGGCGCGGGTCTCCAGCTCGCGCTTCGAGCGCCCCTGGACGAGGCCCGGCATCATGACGTTCTCGACCGCATTGAACTCGGGCAAGAGGTGGTGAAACTGGAAGACGAAGCCGATGGTCCGGTTGCGCAGCTCGGCGAGGCGCCAGCCCGGCATCGCGGTGATCTCCTCGCCGGCCAGGCGGATGGACCCGCGCGTGGGCACGTCGAGCGTCCCGATGCAGTGAAGGAGGGTGGACTTGCCTGCGCCGGAGGGCCCGACGATGCAGAGCATCTCGCCGTCGTTGATCTCCAGATCGATGCCGCGGAGGACCTCCAGCGTCCGCCCCATGTGGCGGAACGACTTCTGGACCTTGGTGGCGACGACGAGCGGGCTGCCCACGGTTAGCGCGTGAGTAGCACACGAGACCCCCGGCGTATGCCGCAGCGTGGCGAGAAACCCGACGCAGACGGGCCTTTTCCGTCCTCCCGGCACTGCTAGGCTAGCGAGGGGCGGGCTTTTCAGGGCGCCAGCCAGAGGTTTCCATGATTCTTCGATTCTCGAGCGGCGCGCGCCGGTCCATCCTGCCCGCCGCTGTCGTCGCCACGATCGTGGCGCTCGGCGCGTGCAGCGGGGGAAGCGGGTCGGGCGGCCCGGGGAGCGCGTTCGACTCCGGCGTGGCCGCCGAGACCGGTGGGCCCGGCGCGGACGGCTCGGGGGTGCACGACTCGGGCTCCGGCTCGGGCGGCGGCAACGACGCCACGATGGGCTTCGACTCGAGCTCCGGCGCGGAGGCCGGCGGCGGTGACGGCGGTGGCGACGCGTACTTCGACTTCGACGGGTTCGCGCACGCCGACGGGTACAGCGACGCCGCGTACTGCCCGGACGACGACGGCGACGGCTGGACCGTGTGCGGCGGCGACTGCAACGACCACGACTCGCTCGTCAATCCGTGCGCGTTCGACACCAGCGACCCGACCGATCCGGTGGGCACCGACGGCATCGACAACGACTGCGACGGCCAGGTCGACAACCTCATCACGTGCGAGACCGGCCTCGTCGCGGGGCACGACCAGACTCCGGGCGACTACGCGCACGCGTCCGACCTCTGCGACAACCCGATGTGCCCGCGTCTGACGGCGTCGCTCTGGTACGGCACGAACCTCGCGAACGCCAAGCGCATCACCGGCCACATGGGGACCCCTCCGCAGTTCAGCCCGCATCAGGGGTCGTTCATGTCGTTTCTCTCCAGCGGCAACGCGGAGGACAACACGGACACCCCGGCCTACCTCACGTGCCCCGGCACCGACTTCAACTCGACCTACATGAACCCGATGCCGCTGACGGCCGCGCAGAACGTGAACCCCTGCGGCACCGGGGTCAACGAGGCGACGGTCGCCGTGCACGACTACACCGAGCTGCGGATGACCATCAAGGCGCCGATCAACGCCGGCTCGTTCGTGTTCGACTTCGCCTTCTTCAGCGAGGAGTACCCGGTCTACGTGTGCCAGGGCTACAACGACACCTTCCTCGCCATCCAGACCTCGACGCAGTTCCCGAGCGGCTCGCAGATCGCCTTCGACTCGAACGGCCACCGCATCAACGTGAACAACCTCTTCTTCGAGGACTGCAACTCCTGCACGAACTGCGTCACAGGGCCGACCGGGCAGGTCATCGACTTCACCCACACGTGCGCGAACCCCATCGCGACGCTGAATGGCACCGGGTACGAGAAGCTGCTCGCGAGCTCGACGAACCCCGCGTCGCAGTGCAACGAGAGCAAGGGAAGCGGCGGGACCGACTGGCTGAAGACGACGTCGCCCGTCCAGCCGGGGGAGACGTTCACCCTCAGCTGGATCGTCTTCGACGAGTTCGACGGCATCCTCGACTCGTCGGTGATCCTCGACCACTTCCGCTGGCACTCCACCACGCTCGGGAGCCCGGTGACGGGCCGTTGACGAGGAATGACCATGCTCCGCGCGCGTGATTTCGGTTTCATTCTCGGCCTCGGCGTGACCACGGCGGTCGCGGCGGCGGCCTGCGGCTCCAAGGGCGGCTCGTTCGCCCCGGTCGACGGCGGCTCGGCCGATACCGGCGGCGCCGACGTGACCACCGGGCACGAGGGCGGCGTCGACTCGTCCTCCGGGGGCAGCGAGGCCGGATGCATCCTCTGCGGCGACGGCGGCGGGAGCAGCAGCGGGGGGATGACGAGCCCGATCCCGGCGACGTGTGCGGACTCGGTGAGCCGCAACAGCTACATCGGGTGCGACTACTGGCCCACGGTGACCTTGAACCCCGTGTGGCCGCAGTTCGACTACGCCGTGGCGGTGTCGAACCCGCAGGCGATGGACGTCACGGTGACCGTCACCGGCGGCGCGCTCACGGCGTCGCTGACGGTGACGGTTCCGGCGGGCAAGGTGCAGGCGATCACGCTCCCGTGGGTCACGGCGCTGAAGGGGCCGACGTTCGACCAGAACACGGCCGTCAGCGATCCGGGCGCGAGCCGCATCGTGTCGGGGGGCGCCTACCACCTGACGACCAGCCTTCCCGTGAGCGTCTACCAGTTCAGCGCGCTCGAATACGAGATCGACGCCGGCACGACGGACCCCGACGGCGGCACGTGTCCCGGCGAGGGGGACGGCGGCGCGGGCGCCCACTGCTACTCGTACTCGAACGACGCGTCGCTGCTCCTGCCGACCAACGTCGCCACGGGGGACTACGGCATCCTCGCCTGGCCGTCGTTCGCGGCGACGCCGGGCTTCCTCGCCGTCGTGGCCACGGTCGACGACACCAGCGTCACGGTGAACCCGGCGGGACGCGTCCAGGGGGTGCCCGGCACCGGCCCGGCGCTGATGGTCCGCGGCGACACGTACACCTACACGCTGGCGAAGGCGGGTGACGTCCTCGAGATGTTCTCCGACACGGGCGACATCCACACGCCCGTCTACACGCAGGACCTCTCGGGGACCATCATCCAGGCCAGCCAGCCGGTGGTCACCTACGGCGGCCACGGGTGCACGTTCATCCCCGAGAACAAGAAGGCGTGCGATCACCTCGAGTCGTCGATGTTCCCCGTCGAGTCGCTGGGGACGGACTACGTCGTGACGATGCCGCACACGCCGCACGGCGAGGGCGAGTGGGTGCGCATCATGGCCTTCTACGACAATACCCAGGTGGTCTTCGACCCGCCCGTCAGCGGCACGAACGGCGCGGTGCTCGGTGTGGGCGAGGTGCTCGATCTCCCGAACGTGTCGCAGCCCTTCGCCGTGCACGCCAACGGCCGCATCTTCGTCGCCCACTACGAGCTCGGCGAGTTCAGCACGCTCCCCGACGACGCCGGCGTGCCCACGCCCGACCTCGGCGACCCCAGCGAGTGCCCCGCCATCACCATCTCCCAGTACCGGTCGACGTACACGTTCCTCGCCCCCAGCTCGTACGCCGAGAACTGGATCGACGTCGTTGCGCCGGCCGGGGCGACCGTGACCCTCGACGGCACGACGATCCCCGCGGGCGACTTCAAGCCCGTCGGCAGCCAGCCCTTCGCCGTGGCGCACGAGCAGCTCCCCACCGGCCAGCAGGGGCACTCCGCGAGCGGCACCCAGCCCTTCGGCCTCTACGTGTACGGGTACGGCTCGCGGACCAGCTACATGTACCCGGGCGGGCTCGACCTGCGCGTGCAGTTCATCCCGCCTCCGCCGGCCCAGTAACGCCTTCCCATGCCCCGGGCTTCAGCCCGGGGTCTACTCGTAGCGCAGGCCGTCGACCGGGCGGAGCGCCGCCGCCTGCTTGGCGGGGAAGATGGTGGCGATGGTGCAGATGGTCAGCGCCGCGAGCGTCACCGCGGCGTAGTCCCAGGCGCTCACGTTGATGGGCAGCCGGTCGATGTAATAGACGTCCGGATCGAGCCGCAGGCCGAACCACGCGAGGCCGGTGCACATGGCGACGCCGGTCGACACGCCGAGGACCGTGCCGATGCCGCCGATGATGATCCCCTCGGTCATGAACGTCCGGAGGATGGCCCCATCCGTCGCGCCCAGCGCCTTGAGGATGGCGATCTCCTTCGACTTCTCCGTCATCATGAGGAGCAGCGTGCAGACGATGCAGAAGCTCGCCACGATGATCTCGATGGAGAGGATGAGGAACGTCGCGATGCGCTCGAGCTTCAGCGCGCTGAAGAGGTTCTTGTTCATCTCGCGCCAGTCGCGGACGCGCAGCTCCGGCCGCCCCACCGCCGCCGTCACGAGGGGCGTCATCCGGTCCGCGTTCTCCGCGTCGTCGACCTTCACCTCGATGGCGCTGATCTGCCCGGGAGTCGCGAAGTAGCTCTGCGCCTCGTCGAGTGTCGTGTAGACGTGCGTCGCGTCGTACTCGTACATCCCGCTGTAGAAGATGGCCGCGATGCGAAACTTGCGCGTCTTGGGGAGGACGCCCATCGGGCCGAGGTCGCCCAGCGGCGAGACCAGCGTCACCTCGTCGCCCATGTAGACGTGGAGCGTCTTCGCGAGCTCCCGCCCGATGACGAGGCCCGGGCGCAGCGGAGCCTTGCCGACGACCGCGGTCACCGACGGGTCCAGATCTTCGCCGAACATCGGGAGGTCGGGCCCCTTGGTGTACTCCTCGCCACCGGGCCCGATGCCGATCACCTCGTCGGCCGGGATGCGGCGCAGAAGCTCCGGGTTCTCCAGGTACGCGAGCTTGTCGTCGACCTTCAGCGGCGCCTCGATGTTCTTGCGAAGATCGATGACGTTGCCGATGGTCGCCGGGTCGATGCCGTGCACGATGACCCCGGCGAGGTTCGACGCGCTCGACGCCATCACCTCGCCCTGCACGACCGGGGTCGCCGCGAGCACGCCCTTCTCGGCCCGGACGCGCGCCAGCGTGGGCTCGAAGTCGCCCCACGGCGACTGGCTCGTCGTGTCGACCACGATGTGCGCGTTGTTGCCGAGGATCTTCCGCTTCAGGTCCGCGCTGAACCCGCCCATCACGCTGATGGCGCACGACAGCGACAGCGACGCCAGCGCCACGGCGAAGATGGAGAGGCCGCTGATGAGCGTCAGGAACCCGCTCTTCTTCGCGCGCACGTGCCGCGCCGCGACGTAGGCGGAGAACGATCCGCGCTCGAGGCGGTCGAGGCCCCAGGGCAGGAGGGCGACCACCGTCCCCACCAGAAAGAGGACCCCCGTCACGATGGCCCCGGAGCGCACCAGCATGTCGCGCAGCGTCCAGGCCGAGCCCCGCAGCACGGGCAGGTGCTGCGTCCAGTACGTGACGCCCACGAAGGCGAACCCCATCGCCGCGCAGACGGTCTGGAGGACGCCCCTCAAGGTCCCCTTCCGGCCGAAGTCGATCGCCGCCCTCCAGATGAGGAACGCGATCGCGGCGGCCACCCAGATGAGCGCCGTCAGGACGATCGGGAGCGACAGGGGTTTCAAGTGCGCGGACCGCTCTGGCCCGCCTCGGGCCTCAGCAGGGGGAACAGGATGACATCACGGATGGATGCCGCGTTGGTCAGCGCCATCGCCAGGCGATCTATTCCCAGACCGAAGCCGGCCGCCGGGGGCATCCCGTGCTCGAGGGCGCGGATGTAGTCCTCGTCGTAGTCCATGGCGTCCTCGTCGCCGCGAGCCTTCTTGTCGACCTGGGCGCGGAAGCGGGAGGCCTGGTCGTCGGGGTCGTTCAGCTCGCTGAACGCGTTGCACAGCTCGCGGCCCTGGACGAAGAGCTCGAACCGGTCAGTCAGCTCCGGGTTGTGGTCGTTGCGCCGGGCGAGGGGCGACACCTCGAACGGGTAGTCCTTGATGAAGACCGGCACGGAGCGCTTGCCGTCGTCGCTCCGGTAGTCGTCGACCAGGAAGGGCTCGACCACGTACTCGTAACAGGCGAAGAGACGCTCGCCGTCGCTCTCGCACTTGCCGAGCCCCTTCCGGAAGTTCCCCCAGTCGAGGGCCTTGGCGCGGGGCGACGACTTCGACCACTCCTTGATGTGCTCCCCGAAGTCCGTAGAGAGGAGCTTGATGAGCCCCATGCCTCCGCCCTCCTCCACCGCCGCGACCCACTGCGGGATCGCCGTTCGCTCGGCCCCGGAGGCCACGGCCCTGTCCATCGAGATGCGCACGAACGGCTGCGCGAGCGTGAAGGGACGCGCCTCGTTCCAGAGGGCATGCGCCGCCGGCATCGCCTTCGCCAGCCGCTCGTCGACGCCGCGGAGGAGGACCTCGGTGAAGTCCATCAGGTCGTCGTACGTCGCGTACGCCTGGTAAAACTCGAGCATCGTGAACTCGGGGTTGTGCCGCGTGCTGATGCCCTCGTTGCGGTAGCAGCGCCCGATCTCGTACACGCGCTCCATCCCGCCGCAGACGAGCCGCTTCAGGTAGAGCTCCGGAGCAATCCGCATGTAGAGGCGCATGTCGAGCGCGTTGTGGTGCGTGACGAACGGCCGCGCCATCGCGCCGCCGATGACCGTGTGCATCGTCGGCGTCTCCACCTCGAGGAACCCGCGCTCGTCGAGGATGGCGCGCAGCGCCCGGACCATGACGCTCCGCGCGCGGAACACGTCGGCCACGGGCGGGTTCGCGACGAGGTCGACGTAGCGCTGACGGTACCGGAGCTCCACGTCCGTCAGGCCGTGCCACTTCTCCGGGAGCGGGCGGTACGCCTTGGTCACGAGCCGCAGCCGGCGCGGCTCGATCGAGAGCTCCCCGCGCTTGCTCGACGTCAGACGCCCCTCGGCCTCGATGACGTCACCCACGTCGACGTCCTCCAGCCTCGCGTAGTCGGCGCCCAGGGTCGCCTCGCTCACGAGCAGCTGGATCTCGCCCGTCCTGTCGCGGAGGCGCAGAAACGACAGCCCGCCCGTCGACCGCAGCACGATCACCCGGCCCCGCACGTGGAGCACCCTCTCGCCCGCGAGGCCGACGACGCGCGCTTCCTCGTACCGGCCCGCGGGGTCGCGCGCAGGCTCGGCGATGGCGCGCACGTCCGCCACGTCGTGCGTCTCGCCGCCCAGCCGCGGTCGCACGTCGTTCGCGAACGGATTCTCGCCGCGTGCGCGCAGCCGCTCCGCCTTCGTCCGGCGGGCGTCGATGAGCGCCTGCTCCGACGAGTGCGCGTCGCGGTCGGTATCCGGCACCTTGGTCGTCCTACCGTCGTCCGCCATGCTTCCCTCTCCCGCGTCGCCCGCAGACGCTAAGGCGCGTCCGCCTCTTCCGTGATGCCGCCCTTCTTCAGCGTGCCCCCCGCGGCCGCGAGCAGGTACGCCTCGATGAACGGGTCGAGCTCGCCGTCGAGCACCGCGTCGACGTTGCCGTTCTGGTGCGACGTCCGCAGGTCCTTCACCAGACGATACGGCTGGAGCACGTAGCTCCGGATCTGGTTGCCCCACGCGATCTGCGTCTTGCCCGCCTGCACCGCCGCGGCCTGCTCCTCGCGCTTGAGCGTCTCGATCTCGTAGAGCTTGGCCTTCAGCATCTTCAGCGCCATGCGCCGGTTCTGGAGCTGCGAGCGCTCGGCGCGGCACACGATCATCAGGCCGCTGGGGATGTGCTTCATCCGCACGGCGGTCTCGACCTTGTTGACGTTCTGCCCGCCCTTGCCGCCGGCGCGCATCGTCGTCGTCTCCAGGTCCTCTTCCTTCACGACGATGTCGATCTCGTCCTCGATGTCCGGCGTCACCTCGACCGCGGCGAAGGCCGTCTGCCGGCGCGCGTTCGCGTCGAACGGCGAGATACGGACGAGGCGATGAACGCCGTTCTCGCTCCGCATGTACCCGAAGGCGTGGTCCCCCTGGATGCTGAAGCTCGCGCCGTCGATGCCCGCCTCGTCGCCCTCCTGGTAGTCGATCATCTCGGTCTTGAAGCCGCGACGCTCGGCCCAGCGGAGGAACATGCGGAGCAGCATCTGCGCCCAGTCCTTGGCGTCGTTGCCGCCGGTGCCGGGGTGGATGCTGACGATGGCGTTGGCGTGGTCGACGGGCCCGGACAGCATGCGTTCGAGCTCGGCCTTGCGGACGCGGGTCTCGAGCGCGGGCGCCTGGGCGGCGGCCTCGGCGATGGTGGCCTCGTCGTTCTCCGACGCGCCGAGATCGAGCAGGACGATGGCGTCCTCGAGGTCGCGCGTGAGCTTCTCGACGCTGGCGACGTGCTGCTCGATCGACGAGCGCCTGCGGGTGACGACCTGCGCCTTCTTCTGGTCGTCCCAGAAGCCGGGGGCGAGTGTCAGCTGCTCGAGTCGGTCGATCTCTGCCTTGAGCTTCGGCAGGTCAAAGATGCCCCCTTAGCGCCATGAGGCGCCGTTGGAGGTCGTTCAGCTTGTCGCGGGTCTCGCTGAGCATCGGCGGGGAGGACACGTCTAACGGCGGGGGCCGCGCGGGTCAAGGCGGGTCTCCCGCGGCCGGAGCGGCCGGCAGCACGCGCGCCGAGAACCACCCGGCGGTCATCACGTCGAGCGTCGCCTGCGCCTCCGACGCGCGGAGCCGGGCGCTCAGCTCTTCGGGCGACCCGGCCGCCGCCTGCCGGGACTCCAGCGTGGCGCGCTCCCACGTGAAGAGGACCTCCAGGGTGCGCGTCGCCAGGCGTGTCCGGGCGTCGAGCCGTTCGAGACGCACGCGCTCGAGCGTCCCCTCGTCCCCCGCGTAGAGCAGGCGATCGAGCCGCCACGTCAGCCGGAGCTCGAGCACGAGGTTCGCCCCGACGGCGTCGTAGAAGTTCGCGGTGTCCGTGCTCGCCAGCGTGGTGGCGTTGTTCGCGCTGTCCCAGAGGCGCATCGCGCGTACCCGCGTCTCCGGGAGCATGGCGCTCGCCCGCGCCCGGGACACGAGGGCGTCGATCCGCGAGTCGTCCACCCCCAGACCGGACGTCTGGAGCGCGGCGCTCACGCAGTCGCGCGCGAACGCGGGCGGCACGAGCTCGGCGACACGGGCCGGCGGCGCGGGGGCCGGGATGGCGGGTCCCGGCGGCGCGGGAGAGGGCGGCGCGAGAGGCAGCACGGGCGCGAGGGGTGGCGTCCGCAGGTGACGCGGCGGGTCGGCGAGCCGGTGCACGGGTCCGACGGCGATGCGATCGAGGGCCAGCCCGACGACGAGGAAGGCGCCGACGTCGCGACGCCCGGAGAGAAGGTCGCGCGTGAACCCCACGACGCTGACCCAGCTCTGCCCGTGGACGTCGGTGGCGCCCGTGTGGCCGCCGAGGTGCGTGGCGACGTGGTCCTCCTCGTCGAGGTCGCCGTCGACGAAGGCGTCTTCCAGCGCGTCTTCGCCGGGGCCGAACAGTGGGTCGGCCCGTGCCCGCGACGGGACGAGGAGGAGAAGAAGGATGGCGAGGGAGGACGCGAGGCGGTGGAGGGAGGGCATGGGCGGTCCCTCATCAATCGACGTGCCGTCGGTGGACCGCGCGATTTCCCGACGTTCTTCGGGCCGCGGGGTGTCCCAGGACAGATCGCGGGGTGTCGCGGGACACTCCCGAGAGCGGGAGCCGGGAGGCGGCCGACCCATGCGGGCCGCCTCCCGTTCCCTCGTCCCGTCAGCTACCGACGGGCTTCGCAGGCGCAGCCGGCGTCGCGGGGGCGGCGCTGGGCGCGGTCGCGATCGTCGTCGTCGCCGGAGCCGGCAGCACCGGGGTGATGGTGGTGACCGCCGTGACGGGCACCTCCACCGTTCCCTTTGCCGCCGCCGTGGTGCCGCGAATCTTGCGAGTCGCAGCGCCCTTCTGTGCCGCGGCAGCCTTCACCGCGACGGTCGTGGCGCCCTTCGTCTTCGGGACAGTCATCCCGAAGTCGTTGAGCACCGTGTTGGCGTTCTTGCCGTACAGCCCGAGGAGGTAGTCGCGGAGCGACTGGTACGAGGCGTTGCCCTTGGCGTTCGCCGCGTTGGTGAGCAGGACCTGGTCCTGCCACTGCGTGTGCATCGTCTCGGCGGAGTCGATCGCGGTGCTCTGGTCGGAGAACACCTGCTTCAACGTCACCGGGGTGTACGCGACGCCGCCGATCGTCACGTTCCCGGTGATGTGCTTGTCTATGCCCGCCGAGACGCTCGCATTGCGCGCCTTGATGGACGGCCTATTCATCGACTTTTTCATCATCTGGCTCCTTTCAGCTCGAAAGACAGGGGACACCCGGCGACGTGCGCACCATGCGCCGTCCCGGATTCGCTCCCCTCACCAGGGTTAATTCCCTTCGACCCGATTTCAGTCGCGGGGGGTCGGTCGATTTCTCCCACCTCGTGGGAGAGAGCCCTTGGCCGACGCGCGTTCCCCCCGGTCCGACGCCCGTCTCCCTTTGACCAATACCCGTTCCCCTCCGTCCGACGCGCGTTCCCCCCTGTCCGACGCCCGTTCCCCTCGGGCCCGTGCTCGTTCCCCTCGGTCCAACGCACGTTCCCCTCCGTCCGACGCGCGTTCCCCTCCTGGCTACGGCCGCTGGCCGCTTTCCGGCGACCGTCGGCCATCGACGACCTCCTCGTCGTCGGTCGGGCTGCCTGGTAGACCATCGACCCGGTGGACCCGAAGAGAGTGCGCGTCACGGCGGGGGCGGACGGGGCCGGCCCGCTCGTCCTGCGCGAGAAGGGCGACGTCCTCGAGATCCTCGCCGGCAACGTCGTCCTCCTCTCCAGCGCGGCCCTCGAGACGGAGCTCGCCTTCGGACGCCTCGCGGCCGGTCGGCGCCGGGTGCTCGTCGGAGGCCTCGGCTTCGGAGCCACCGTGCGGGGCGTGCTCGAGGGTGCGCCGGCCGACGCGGACATCGCAGTGGTCGTCGCGGAGAAGGTCGACGCCGTCGTCGCCCTCGTCCGCGGCGAGCTCGCCACCCGCACCGGCCGCCCCCTCGACGATGCTCGCGTCTCCGTCCTCGGCGACGACGTCTTCGACGTCATGGCCCGCTCGCCCGCGGCCTGGGACGCCATCCTCCTCGACGTCGACAACGGCCCGCACTGGGCGAGCTTCCGCACGAACGCGCGCCTCTACTCGCCCGCCGGTCTCGCCGTCGCCCACCACGCGCTCGCGCCGGGCGGCTTCCTCGCCGTGTGGAGCGGCTATCCCGCCGACGCCTTTCTCGCGCGGCTCCGCGCCGCCGGCTTCACGCCGAGGTGCGTCCCTCTCCACGAGCGCGGGCGTGTTCGCGCGCGCGCCTACGTCGGCACTCGGCTATAACGCCGCGATCGATGAGCGCCATCCCTGCTGCCTTCGCGGCGCCGGCCTTTCGCCACCGGCGCACCGCCAACTGGATGGTCCTGGGGCTCCTCTACGCGTTCTTCTACATGAGCCGGTACAACTTCGCGGCGACGATGTCCGAGCTGTCGAGGACGTTCGGCTGGAGCAACACCCAGCTCGGCTACTTCGAGACGATGATGCCGCTGGTCTACGGCCTGTCGGTCGTCTTCAACGGGCCTCTCGCCGACCGGATCGGGGGGCGCAAGGCGTTCCTCTTCGGCGCCGTGGGGGTCACGCTGATGAACTTCGCCTTCGGCGCGTGCACGCTCGCCGTCGCGACCCCCGCCGTCGTGACCGGCACGGGGCACGAGGCGCACGTCGTCACGGCCGCGGTCCTTCACGGCGGCTTCACGTCGAGCACCTTGCTGCTCCTGATGGTCTTCATCTGGGCGATCAACGGCTACTTCCAGTCGTTCGGCGCGCTGTCGATCGTCAAGGTCAACGCGCAGTGGTTTCACGTGCTCGAGCGCGGCACCTTCGCCGGAGTGTTCGGTGTGCTCATCCGGCTCGGCCTCATCCTCGCTTTCTCCGGCGTCCCGTTCATCCTCACCGTGCTCCCGCTGCGCTGGGCCTTCTGGCTCCCCGGCGCGTTCGTCGCCGTGATGTTCGTCGCGAACTTCCTGTGGATGCGCGACACGCCGCGCGACGCGGGCTTCGACGACATGGACACCGGGGAAGGGGAGCCGGACGACGGCAAGCCCGCCAAGCTCGCGTTCGTTCTCAGGAAGGTGTTCGCCAGCCGCACCACGTGGATGATCGCCCTCTGCTCGATGATGATCGGCATGGTGCGGCGGAGCACGGTCGACTCCTGGTACCCCAAGTACTTTCGCGAGACCCAGATGGCCAGCGCGACCGGCGACCTCGCGCACTACGCCCCCTACCAGGCGACGGCGTGGGGCATCGCGTTGCTGGGTATTGCGGGTGGGTTTGCTTTCGGCGTGGCGTCCGACCGCCTCTACACGGGACGGCGCGCGCCGGTCATCACCTTCGGGTTCGTGGGGATGGCGGGGACGCTTTGCCTACTTGGCCTCTCCGGTCGCCTCGACCTCGGACCCTGGGCGCCGGCCGGGTGTCTGGCCGTGCTCTCGTTCTTCGTCAACGGCGCGCACGGGATGGTGGGGGGCGCAGCGTCGATGGACTTCGGAGGCCGGAAGGCGGCGGCCACGGCGGCAGGTCTCTTCGACGGCATGCAGTACCTCGCCAGCTCGATGGTCGGGTTGGGCATGGGCTGGGTCCTCGACCACTGGGGCTGGCGGGCGTGGCCATGGGTCCCGATCCCTTTCGCGTGCGCAGGCGCCCTCATCATCTCGAGGCTGTGGAACGTCACGCCGGGCGGCAGCAAGAAGACGGCCTGAAACGGGGTGCCTCCTCTACGTCACCAGCACGGGTCACGCCGACCGTTCTCGCGTAAGCTTCCGGTTGATGGCCCCTCTACCTTCCGGGAGCGATTCGTGGAGCGTCTTGCTCGAGGCTCTGAAGCGGCTGCGCGCGAGCTGGCCTCAGCGCGGATGGAGCTGGGACGGGCGCTTCTCCTGCGTCACGTCGACCTTCAACACGGAGCTCGAGCCGCGGGCGCGCGCCGCGATCGCGATCGCGCTGGCGACCGAGTGGACGCCGACCACCATCGGCCAGGCGTCGCCCGCGCTGCGTGACCTCGTCGAGAAGACGGGTGGGATGAGGTCGGGGCAGCTCCTCTACGCGAGCGATGTGGTCGGTCGTGCGTTCACCTACGGCCTGTGGTGGCCGTGGGGCGACGGGATGGCCACTTCCCTGCGGATCGGTGTCGGCGGCCCCGACGCACGCGAGGACGCGCAAGCCCGTCTGCGTGACGCGTTCAGCGTCGAGGCCTGACGCTCCGCAGCACGGCGCTTCCGGATGGCTGAGCCGCTTGTTGCGGTGGGGAGCGTTCAGAAGCTGTACCCTTGGAGCGATGTCGGTCGTGCATCCACCGCCGGCGGGGGAAGGCGAACGTATCGAGCTCTGGGCGGAACGATGGATCGACGAGATCCAGGCGTCCATCCCCGAAGCGCCGCGGCACGAGCGCCCGGCTGCCGTGGCGCGCCTCGCCGCGATGCTCCTGGCGTGCGGTCGCGACGACGAGGCGGACGTCGTGCTGATGGCTGCCCGGCGCGACGCGGTGCGTGGGAAAGACCACCGCGAGCTCGCGCGGATCGAGATCGCGCTGGCCACCGCCGCTGCGGCGCGCGACGACGACGACACCGCACGGACCCGGCTGGCCACGGTGCGAGCGCTCCCGTCGCTCCCCGCGAGCATCACGAGCCGCGCGTGGATCATCGAGGCTCGGCTGGGGCGCTTCTCGGAGGTCGTCGTGCCGGCGGGTCCGCCCGACCCCGAGCCGAGCCCCGACGATCCGCTCGATCCCGATGAGCACATGGAGCTCGCGGCGGAGCTGGCTCTGGAACGCGCCCAGCAGGCACGCGAGGGCGGTCGCATGGCGGCGGCGCACACCGAGCTCGCCCGGGCGCACGAGATCGTGGACCTCGGCGGCTCGCAGCGCCTGGTCGCCGCGTTCGAGGTCGAATCCGCGTGCTACGCGGCCGACTCCGGCGACGCCGAGCAAGCGCGTACTCGCTTCCGGAGCGCCATCGAGCGATTCCACGAGGCCGGGCTGCGACGCGGCGAGGGCCGCGCGATGATTCGCTTCGCCGAGTTCATCGCCACGCGCACCGAGCGCATCGGCGACGAGTCGGCCGCGGTGTGGCTCGGCCGCTCCCAGCAGGTGCTCGGCCCCGCGGCCACGTGGCGTGACCGGCTGGCCATCCGTACGGGCTTCCGCGCCTTCGGCCGGCGCGTCTTCGACCGCGTGATGACCGAGGAGACCGTCAACCGCATCGAGGCCTTCGAGCGGGCGCGCGGCTCGCTCGTCAACGCGCTGTCCAACGTCGCCCACGCGACGGATCGCGCGCTGACCGATCTCGAGGTCGGGGTCGACCACGGCGAGGACGTCGCGGCGCTGGCGACGCGCATCGAAGGCGTGCGCGAGGCGGCCCGCGAGCACGCCGGGCTGGCCACGCAAGCGGTGGGCGACCTCGACGAGTCGATGCGCGATCTCGTCGAGCTCATCGGCGCGGCCCTCTTCGAGCGCGACCGCCTGCGCATCCTCCTCAACGTCCTCGGCGACATCGACGCGGCCGCCGACGAGGCGTCGCTCCCGCCCATCGTGGCCACGCTCGCGGCGCAGCTGCTCGACGCCGATCGCGTCGTCGTCGCGCTCGATCGGGCAGGGGTGCTCGTGCCGGTCGGCGAGGCAGGCGAGCTCGATCAAGGCATGACCGACGAGTGGCGCGCGCTGAGCGAGGAGGCGGCCAGGCTCCCGAGCGTGCGGCCGTCGGCGCCTGCCCTCTCGCCGCGCAAGGGGGAGAACCTCTGCGGTCCGCGAATCGCCATCGCCATCCGCGGCCGTGAGGTGAGCGGCGTGCTCTACGCCGACAAGCTCCGCCGGAGCGGCCAGTTCCGCGAGCAAGACCAGGCCATCGCGCACCTGCTCGCCGAGTACGTCGCGCTGGCCTTCGGCCGCCTGCGGGCGCGCGCCCAGGAGCGCTTCGCGCTGCATCAGCTCGCGGTGACGCTCGACACCATCCGCGACGGCGTCCTCTCCTGCGACGCGCAGGGGGTCGTCGCTTCGCTCAACGCGGCGGCCGCGCGCATGCTTCAGGTGCCGCAGGACGAGCTACTCGGCGCGCGCCTCGAGTCCATCCCGCGCCTCGCGCCCCTCTGGGCGATGCTCTCGGTCACCCAGCGGCTCGACGGCGCGGTCGTTCGCCTGCCGCACGGCAGCGTGGTGCTCACGACGCGCCCCATCTCGGCCGACGACGACGAGGACCGCGGCTTCGTGGCCACCATCGTGGAGCTCGACCGCGCGCAGAAGATCGCGCAGCGCCTCTCGGCCACGCGCGCCCGCTACGGATTCCACGACGTCATCGGCAAGAGCCCCAGCGTGCAGAGCGCCGTGGCCATGGCGCGCCGCGCCGCCACCATCGACGCCAACGTCCTCATCACCGGAGAGAGCGGCACGGGCAAGGAGGTGCTCGCGCAGGCCATCCACACGTCGGGACCGCGCGTGAACGAGCCGTTCATCGGGGTCAACTGCGCCGCTGTGCCGCGCGAGCTGCTCGAGGCGGAGCTCTTCGGATACGAGAAGGGTGCCTTCACCGGCGCGCGGTCCGAAGGTAACCCGGGGAAGTTCGAGCTCGCCGCAGGTGGGACGATTCTCCTCGACGAGATCGGCGACATGCCGCTCGACATGCAGGCCAAGCTCCTGCGCGTGCTCCAGGAGCGGGTCGTCACGCGCCTCGGCGGGCGCGGCGAGATCCACGTGCACGCGCGCGTCATCGCCACCACGCACCGCGACCTCGGGCAGCTCGTCGACGAGGGGAAGTTCCGCATGGATCTCCTCTATCGCCTGCGCGTCCTCGCCATCGAGGTCCCGCCGCTGCGTGACCGGCAGGAGGACATCTCGCCCCTCGCGCTCCACTTTCTCCTCCGCTTCGCCGAGCAGCAACGCAAGCGCGTGCGCGACCTCGGGCCCAAGGTGCTCGACGAGCTCGGGCGCTACGACTGGCCGGGAAACATCCGCGAGCTGGCCAACGTCATGGAGGCGGAGGTCAGCCTCGCGGCGGCGGACATGGACGTGCTCGATCGCCTCGCCACGCGTCTCGTCGGCCGTTTCCGCACGTCCGGAGTCGCGACGACGGGCGAGTGGCGCGCGTTGACGTCGCCGGGCGTGGAGCAGCCGCTGGTACCGCTCGCGGAGATCGAGAAGCGCGCCATCCTGCACGCCATCGAGCGCTCGCAGGGCAGCGTCTCCAAGGCGGCCGACGCGCTGGGCGTCTCCAAGGTGACGATCTACGCCAAGCTCCGTTCCTGGGGAATGCACCCGCGCGACCGCAACGAAGAGACGGGCGAAGGCCCGACGAGCGCGCGCTGGTCCTACCGCAGCATCCCTTTGGCGGAGGACTCCGGGCCACTCACGCCGACCTCGGGGACCTCGCCGGTGGCATCGCCGCCGAGCGGCTCGCAGAAAAGAGCGCCCGGCAAGGGCTGAGCGGCGAGTTCGAAGTTCGAACAGAAGTTCAGAAGGCGAACGCCGTCGTTCAGCCTTTGAACCGTCATCGTCGCGCAACCCGTCGTAAGAACAAGAAATGTGCAGAGGCACGGCGAATGCTTCTCCATCCCCCCACACATGGGGGCGAACATGGCCAGAAACGCTCGGTGGCTGCTCGTTGTGATGATGACGGTCGCCGCGACGCTGGTCTCGGCGGCCGCCTGGGCGACCCCGCAGCTGCAATACGTCTGGGGGGGAACCGGCGGCACCGTCGTCTTCATCCACGGGAAATCCGACTGCAGCTCCACGATGACGAGCTGCAGCAGCGGCGACTCGGCGGCCGGACCCACCGGGTACTGGACCAACGACAGCTACGGCTACGACATGCTCGACGAGGCCACGCGCAACTACACCTCGGGCAGCACGTACACGCGCTTCGAGGGGTTCGCGATCGGCTACGACCTCGAGAACCAGGGCTACTGGAGCTCGGCCAACGACGTCGGTTCGTGCCTGTCCGACCTCATGTACGGCACGAACAACTCGGGCTGCAATCCGAGCAAGTACCAGCGCACCCACTTCACGGTCGTGACGCACAGCGCGGGCGCGACCGTCATGGACCGGCTCCTCTCCACGGGATGGTTCAGCGGCGGCGCGAACGGCGCGAACGCCTGGGGGAGCCACATCAACTGGGTCATCTCGCTCGCGCCGGCGCTCGCCGGGTCGCGCTCGTCGAGCGCCCTCTACGGCGCCGACGGCTACGGCAACTTCTGCACGTCGTTCGTCAGCTGGGTCGGAGGCGCGTCGTTGAAGAACAACGGCGCGTCTTCGCTCACGCGCGGCACCGTCGTCGCCCAGGCGAACGCGGGCTACGCCGGGCGCTCCCCCGTCAACGTCTACAAGGTGGTCACCACGGGCGGCAGCGCCTCGGCCAACAACGCCGGGTGCGTCCCCGTCCTCGGGTGCGGCTATTCGAGCGGCAGCATCAACGTCAAAGAGCACGACAACGACGAGGACATGGGCCTTCTCGCGGGCTGCGAGGGCTACGGCAGCTCGGACGACATGGACGGCCTCGTCTACTGGTCGGACTCCGATCCGACCAACAACATCTCCGCCAACGGCTGCAACACCACCGACACCTCGTACGGGCGCGGCGTGACCTCGTGCCACTACTACTCGCAGTTCACGGGCAGCTACATTCACTGGTTCACGTCGTGGGCGAACCACAGCCACAGCCGCGACGACGCGTACACGACGCTCGGCGACTGGCAGTCGACGGCGGGGTGCTACTTCCGCTCCCCCGGGACCTGCGTCGGGCAGTACGGCCTCTAAGCTCGTAGAATCGGCGTGATGGCCTCCCGCCGGCGTCGTGGGCTCACCGCGGTCGGGGCGGCGGTGCTCCTGCTGCTCCTCGTGTGGCTCTCGATCGGCAGCGCGCCCTCCCGGGGCGGTTCGAGCGGCAAGCCCGCGTCCGCGAGCGAGAGCGAGAGCGCCGAGCCCACCCCGACGCCCCAGGCCTCCCGGCCGCCGCATCCGGTGGCGAGGCCGCGCAGCTCCGAGGAGCTCGCGCAGAACGCGCCCCCCGGTGTGCTCGAAGTGCCGATGCCGATCCGCCTGCTCAACGAGCGCACGCCGTACCCGCCCTGGTGCCAGCCGCTGACCGAGGGGACCGATCCCGCGAAGACGGTGGCCGAGGACAACCCCGTGGACGCGAAGACGGGGATCCACGTCGTCATGGGGCCGCGCAAGTTCGTCGTGCATCCGCCCGACCCGATGGTCATCGACGTGAAGGTGTTGAACCGCCTCGGCGCGTCGCTCCCCATCACCAGCGCCGTCGCGCGCTTCCGACCCGATGGGACGACCGTCGAGTCGGGGCCCTGGTTCGAGGCGCCGCTCGTCGACGACGGCACCGGCGCCGATCTCGGTGCCGGAGACCTGGCGTACACGGCGGCGCTGCTCCCGAGCGACGACCAGAAGACGGCGCTCTTCAAGGGGGGCGAGCACGTCTTCGTCGAGGTCGCGTTCGAGGCGCCGAACGGCCTCGGTCTCATGCGGTACGCGCTGACGATGACCTATAGCCGGGAGCCGAACGCCACCCTGGACGGCAAGAACTCCGACCAGATCACGAACGGCAACCTCGTCGTCTCGGTCGGCGTCAACGCCACCCAGGCAGGGACGTACCGCGTCATCGGCTCGCTCTACTCGGGGGATGGGGAGCACGCGATCGCCTTCGCGTCGGCGTCGGCGGCCGTCTCGCTGGGAGACGGCAGCATCCCGCTGTCGTTCTTCGGCAAGGTGATCCACGACTCGGGCATCGATGGTCCCTACGAGCTCCGGTACATGATGCTCTTCGAGCGCGTCGAGGAGGGCCGGGAGATCGCCGGCGACACCGTCGACGACGCCTACACGACGGCCGCGTACAGGGCGAAGAGCTTCCCCGATACCGCGTGGGCACCCCCGCCGGACGACACCGAGGTGGTCGACATGAACAGCCCCTCGCAGCAGGGCAAGCCGCCTCCGCTCTTCAACGACGAGCAGCGTCCGACGAACCACGGGGCGGCGAACCCGCCAGTGACCATCGGCAAGGGGCCGCCGACCAAGTAAGTAGACACCTCGTCTCGAGCGGCACGAGCCGGTTCAGATTCCGAATCGCGTTCATGAACTGAACGTTCAGAGTCCGAACTCCATGGCGACTGTCCGTGTAGTTTCGCAGTGATCCGTGCGGGCGCGCATGATGCAAAACGATCCCATCCCTGGGGCCTGGGAGGGCATCATGCGAAATCCGATTGGGCGCTGTGCGGCGGGACTCGGCATCGCGGCGCTCGCGCTCTTCGCGGCCTCTGAATCGCGCGCCCAGCAGGCGATGTGCACGACCACCCCGGCCGGCTGGAACGTGCCGGCGGGCGATCCGGTCATCGTCTCCGGGCCTGGCCCCATCTACTCGGTCCTCTCGGCAGTCGGTGAATACGGCTCCCACTCGATGCTCTCACGCGGCCCCGACGGCTTCGTGACGCACGCCACGTCGATCACGCCGCCCACGAACAGCGACGAGAGCCCCTATTTGACGCCGTTCTGCAGCAGCTGCGGCTCGGAGTGCTGGAACCCCATCAGCCCGAGCTTTCTCTACGCGTCGATGCCCGGCCTCGAGACCATCAGCCAGGGCGGCGCCTACGCGTTTCTCTACAACGGGGGCAGCGCAAACCTTTCCACCGGCGTCGGCCCCGGAGAGAACGCCATCTGGTACCAGCGCGGGACGAACCCGAGCTCGACGTGGCCGGCGGCCGTGAACGGCTCGGCCCAGTCGACCCTCGCCAACGACATGCTCGGCCCGGGCATGGCCTACGCGGGCTGGTGGTCCGGCAGCAGCACCAAGGGCGATCAGTCGAGCTCGACCTCGTACACGTACGACTGGGGCACGAGCTACAACGGCAGCCAGATTCACTACGGCTGGTACCAGTACATGAACGTGCAGGGTACCCCGCAGGGCGTCCCCGGAACCAACACCGGCGTCGTGTGCTCGAGCTCCCTCGCCCTGTGGCAGCACGACGCTCTGAGCGGCGTGTCGGGGTACACGGGCGACGTCCTCCCGCGCACCTACTCGAGCCTGTCGACCGCCGCGAACGCGCTCTACAACGGCGTGCAGAGCGAGTGCTCGGCGACGACGGGGTGGTTCTCGAGCGTCGGCGGGTTCTTCACGAACCTCGCGTGGTCGGCGCTCTGCGTCGGCGCGGCGGAGGATGGGGAGGGCGTGTGCGCCTCGGCGGCGGACCAGATGGTCAACTGCTTCGCCAGCAACCAGTGCGGCAACACCAGCAGCCCGGGCGCCTACGGTGGCAACAAGAACTGGGTGACCAACACGTCCGCCGGCCACTCCGCGGTGGGCATCAGCCCGGACGACATCGGAGGCTGGAACCCCCCCGCCAACGGCACCGGCGCGCCTTACACCGGGAGAGGGTCGAGCCTCTGGGGCTGGGACTCGAAACAAACCGTGCAATGGAACAGCGGCGGCAATCAGTACGGCTGCTGGGACTGATAGAATTTGGCGCCAGGTGGCGCATGACGATGCCAGCCCGAAGACGAGGGAAGCGTCCGCCTCCCGCCGAGCCTCGCCCGTCCATCCTGGACCGGCGCACCCGCGTCGTCGCCGTCCTGCTCATCGGCGTTGCCATCGCGCTGGCGCTCTGGGGTAGGCACAAGAACGCGCCGCCCGCGCCCGCGCCGACGGCCACCGAGCCGGACTCCCACGAGACGAACCCCGCCACTCCAGGCGGCTTCGGCGCGATGGGCATGACGGCGACGCAGACCCCGCCGCCCGCACCGAACGTGGCGTCGGATCCGCCCCCCGTCATCGACAACATCCTCCTCGAGAAGTCCGAGGTGTGCGCCGGCGAGGAGAACCTCGTCACGGTCCTGGCTCACACGACCAACGGGACGGACCCCTCCCTCCACTACGTGATCGACGGCCACATGGGCCAGTCGTTCCCCGTCACGCTGTGGAAAGGTGAAAACGGAATCATCGGCCAGCACACCGTCACCGTATTCGGCCGCAACAACGTCGCGACCACCGTGCCGCTGCCGCAGTACGAGGTGAAGAGCTGTCGCCCCACGTTCCTCGCCGCCATCTCGACCGCCGTGCGCTCCAACACCTGGGCCGACTTCGACTTCACGGCGAGGGTCGTCGGGCTTCCGCCCGAACCGACCGAGGCCGACAAGCAGCGCGGCGCAGGGCCCCCTCCCGTAGCCAAGCCGTTCAAGGGGGTCGCGTACAACTGGTCGTTCGGTGACGGGGAGACCGTCACCACGCTCACGCCGGTCGTCGAGCACAACTACGAGGGCCGGGAGCAGAAGACCGAGTACTCGTACTACGTCATCGGCGTCAGCATCCGCAGCGCCAAGGGCGAGTCGGTGACGGGCCGGTCCACCCTCGCGCTGCAGAACCCCTCCTTCTCGGCGCTTGCTCAGAAGGGCATCGTCGCGCTCCTCATCTCGCTCGACCCGCGGTTTCCCGAGCGCGACTCGGACGGCAAGGTGACCCAGCACGTGCGCATCTGGCACAACCAGCCGCAGGCGGTGACCATCGAGCACGCGTCGCTGACCAAGTATTTCAAGGCGGCCGCCGGCGAGACGAAGCCCGAGGACGTCGACGTCAGCTCGGTCCTGGGGACGACGTCGATCCCGGCCGGCAAGGAGGGGATCACGGTCACTGTCACGCTCGATCCGCGTTCGGAGGACGAGGTCTTCACCAAGACCTGGGCGCTCAACGGCAAGTCGGCCGAGGGGTATCCGGTGCTCGGGAGCTTCTCCGTCATGCTGCCCCCCGACCGCCCGTCCCCCGACGCGGGCTCGCGCGTCTTCGATCCGATGCTCCAGCAGAAGATCATGGCGACCAAGGAGATGCTCGGGAAGGACATCGTGACCGACGAGGACATCTGGCGGCTCGAGCGGGAAGGCGCGTTCGCCAAGCTGAAGGTGTCGCCCGAGCAGGCCGCGGCGGCGGCGTCGGCGGCGATCGCAGCCGCCATCCAGAAGGGCCCTCCCTCGCCGCAGGCGCCTCCCTCGAAGGGCCCACCCGGCCCCAAGTCGACGGCGGAGCAGGCAGCACTGCCGTCGCAGTCCGGGTCTGCGGGCAAGAGCACGAAGTAACGGCGCCATGCTATCGCGACTGCTGTCCGCCCTCGCAGCATCGTGTCTCCTGATTTTGCTCGTCGCAGGTTGCCGGAGGTCCGCAGGCTGCAAGACGGGTGAGCCCTTCTGTTACTGCCCGGCCGGCGCATCGTGCACGCAGGAGTGCGGCGGTGCCGCCGGGTGCGCCCTGCATTGCGCCAACCAGAACAAGGTGTGCACGCTCGCGGGGGGCGATCGGTGCACGGCGGCCTGCCAGAACGCAGAGACGTGCAACGCCACGTGCGGGCGCGAGAGCTTGATCGCGTGCCAGTACGTGTCCGGGCGCTGCGTCGCGACCGTCGGCGACGGCAGCAGCGCCCACTGCGAGAACGCCGCCCTCTGCGACATCTCGTGCACCGGCGGCTGCGACGTCGACTGCCCCGCAGGCCACTGCCGTGTGCGATGCGCCGATCCCGCCCGCTGCCGCCTGACCTGCGACTCCCCCGTGACCACCTGCCCCGACGGGACGACCCGGGTCTGCGGGCTTCCGTGCCCCTAAGGTTTGCAGCCATGCCCTCTCTCGTTTGACCCAGGGTGCGCCGTCGCGCGACCATCGTGGCTCGATGCGACCCGCCGAGCTCTTCGCCCAGATCCCGCTCTTCCAAGGCCTCACGGACGAGGATCGCGAGGCGCTCGCCGAACGCCTCGCCGAGAAGAGCTTCAAGGCCGGGGACATCGTCTTCTCGCAGGGGGAGAAGGGGTCGTCGATGTACGTGGTGCAGTCCGGCGCCGTGCAGATCTACCTGCCGAGCAAGGAGAAGGACCTGCCGCCGGTCGTGCTGAAGGATCTGCACACCGGGGAGTACTTCGGCGAGCTGGCCATCTTCGACGACAAGCCTCGCAGCGCCAGCGTGCGCGCCGTGGTGGACACGGTGCTGCTCGAGCTCACGCGCGAGGAGCTGGGCGAGCACCTCGGGCGCTCGCAGAAGGCGGCGATGACGATCCTCGCCGAGATGGCGGAGCGTCTGCGCGAGACCAACGCGATGCTGAGCCAGCGCGCCGCGAAGGACGTGGTCAAGGAGTTCGAGGAGAACCTGACGTGGGGCCAGCGCCTCGCGGACAAGGTCGCCGCGTGGAACGGGAGCTGGGGCTTCATCACGTTCCTGATGCTCCTCAGCTTCGGCTGGGCCGGCCTCAACAAGTGGCTGCCCAGCGCGTTCGACGAGTACCCCTACCAGTTTTACAACCTCTTTCTCGCGGTGCTCGTCGCGCTCCAGGGGCCGCTCATCGTCATGAGCCAGAACCGCGAGTCGGCCAAGGACCGCGCGACCGCGCAGACCGACTTCCGCGTGAACCTGAAGAACGAGGTGGGCATCGAGAAGATGCTCGCGGAGCTCGGCGCCATGCGCGCGGAGACGAACAAGCGCCTCGACGCCCTGGAGCGCGGCGTCCGGACGGTGGACCGCGTGCGCGCCGAGGTCCCGGCCAAGACCCCTGGAGGCCCTCTCGGCGCCGCGTGAACGATGCTATTCCACTGACCGATGCTCGACATCCAGTTCATCCGCCAGAACGCCGATCAGGTCCGCGCCGCCATCACGAACAAGCGGCTCGAGCTCGACCTCGACGAGCTCCTCGCCGCCGACAAGGAGCGGCGCGAGGCGACGACGACGCTGGAGCTGAAGCGCGCCCGGAAGAACGAGCTGTCCGCGCTGATCCCCAAGGCCAGCAAGGACGAGCGCCCCGGGATGGTCGACGAGGCGAAGCAGATCCGCACGGACATCGAGCAGCTCGAGCCGGCCCTCGCCGACGTGCAGCGCCGTTTCCAGGACCTGATGCTGCGCGTTCCCAGCCTCCCCCGTCCGGAGGTGCCCATCGGCAAGGGCGAGGAGGACAACGTCGAAGTGCGCAAGGTCGGCGCGCCGCGCAAGTTCGACTTCCAGGCCAAGGATCACGTCGAGCTGATGACGGCCCTCGGCTTCGTCGAGTGGGACGGACCGCGGAAGTTCGCGGGCGGGCGGTCGTACGCGCTGGTGGGTGACGGCGCGCTGCTCGAGCTGGCGGTGCTGCGTCTGGCGGTCGACACCGTGATCGAGCGCGGGATGAAGCTGGTCCTGCCGCCGGTGATGGTGAAGGAGCGCGCGATGACTGGGACGGGGTTCTTCCCCGGCGGCAGGAACGAGGCGTACGCCATCACCGCGGACGAGCTCTATCTCATCGGCACGAGCGAAGTGCCGCTCGTCAGCATGCACTGCGACGACACGCTCGACGCCGAGAAGCTGCCCATCAAGTACGCCGGCATCTCGCCGTGCTTCCGCCGCGAGGCGGGCGCCGCGGGCAAGGACACGAAGGGCCTCTACCGCGTCCATCAGTTCACCAAGGTCGAGCAGGTGATCTTCTGCGCGCCGGACGAGGCGGTGGCCGAGAAGCATCACTACGAGCTCCTGGGGAACGCGGAGGCCATCCTGGCCAAGCTCGAGATCCCGTACCGCGTGGCCCTCGCCTGCACGGGAGAGATCGGGCTCGGGCAGACGCGCAAGCACGAGGTGGAGTCGTGGATGCCCGGGCGCAACGCCTACAGCGAGACGCACTCGTGCTCGACGATGGGCGACTTCCAGGCGCGGCGGTCGAACATCCGGGTCCGGCTCGCGGACGGGTCGCTGGGATTCCCTTACACGCTGAACAACACGGCCATCGCGAGCCCGCGGATCCTCATCCCGCTGCTCGAGAATCACCAGAACGTCGACGGCTCGGTGACGCTGCCGAAGGCGCTCGTGCCGTACATGCTGGGCAAGGAGCGGCTGGCGCCGCGGCCCCTGTGAGAGCCGTGCGCCCCGCTCCATGATGCAACGGAGACGCGCCCCGCTTACCCTCCGAGATCCCTACGCTTTCCCCTCAATCCCGCATGACGGCACGCGTCACATCCGCACCGTCCTTCTTGACGCGGCGCGGTATGACCGTAGGCTTTCCCTCACCATGACCGGTCGCGATCCCACGCCTGCACCAGTAACGCGCGTCGCGATGATGGGGTACGGGCCGGAGGGCCGGCGGCACGCGCTGCGACTCCGCGAGGCCGGATGGCACGTGAGCGTCGTCGTGCGCCCGGGCGGCATGAGCTGGATCCGCGCCATGGCGGATGGCTTCCGTCCGACGCTCGCGAGGGACGCGCTGGCGGGCGCTGACGTCGTCGCGATCGAGCTGCCGGAGGCCGAGCAACCGGCAGTGTGGGCGTACACCATCGCGCCGCTCCTCGCGCCCGGGGCGCTCGTCGTCTTTTCGCACGGCGCCGCGCTCTATTCGGGAGCCCTCGAGCCCGACGCGCGCTTCGACGTCGTCCTCGTCACGACCGGCGACGGCCCCGGTGCGTGTCGTGTCGCGGTTCACCAGGACGCGACGGGGCGCGCCCTCGAGCGAGCGGCACGGTTCGCGCGCGCGGTCTTCGACGGGGCGAAGGTGGGGACGACCACGCTGGCCACGGAGGTGAAGACCGAGCTCTCGGAGCTGGTCGAACGTCTCGGAGGAATGCCGGCGCTGCTCGCCGAGTGGGACCACGTGCTCGCCAATCCCAGCCACGAGCCCGACGAAGCCACCATCCACTACTACGAGCACCTGCGCGCCGCGGTTCTCGCCGAGTCGGGCTCGATGCTGGCGTGGCCCCCGAGCAGCGCGCGGATGGAGACCTCGCGCACGCGAGGGGCTGCCTGACCGGCGACGACCCTGCTATGCTCCGCCGCCCCGCGAGGGATTCCCCCAAGGGAAAGCCTCTCGGAACACGTCTGGTGCGGTAGCCAAGTGGTCAGGCAGCGGATTGCAAATCCGTTACACGTCGGTTCGAATCCGATCCGCACCTCCCCCGAGGAAACAAGCCCTCCCAGCGCGTCGAGGGCTCCGGTGGCGGAGCCGAACACGCGGCGCGTCGCGCCTTTCACCCGAGGTGGCCGCGCTGGTTCGGTCCATGGCCGCGGCGAACAGTCTTGCGGCGCCGCGGTTCCTGATCCGCGACCGCGACGACAAGTTCGGGACCGCCTTCGATGCGCTCGCCCGCGCCACCGGTATCCGGATGATCCGCACGGCGGTGCGCGCCCCAAACAGCGGCGGTTTCTCGCGGATCAGCGAAGTAGCCAGCACGGCGCGGACTGCAGTACGCGTGCGCGCAGGACGGTCTCCCCGCCGTTTTCGTCGCGGCACGTCGGTTGCTGGAGCCATGGTCATGGGGGGGTTGCAGTCTCAGTTCGTGGTGCCGGCCGGATGCAACTCGAAGTTCGCCGTCACGGTCCCCGACGGGCCCACCGCCACCGTCTGCGTCGCGGTCGGCAGGCGCGGCGCCCAGGCGGTGGCCTTGAACGTGCCAGGAGGTGCGTTCGCGATGACGTACTTGCCGTCGGCGCCCATCTTCCCGAAGTAGGTAGACGGGATGACGACGACATAGCCGAGCATCTCCGGGTGGATGTTGCACAGGAGCGCGAAGGAGCCCGGTGAATCGAACGTTCGATGCGCGGTGTCGTTCTTCTGGAGGTACCCCGTGTCCCAACCCGGGACGTCCGGCGAGAAGACATGGTGCGTGAGGGCATCCTTGTTCCCGAAAGTCACGCTGCCACCGGTCGTGACGACTGCGATGAACGGCGAGAACTCCTTGCGGTTCACGTCGACGGTCGCCGTCGTGGCCACACCGGGTTGCCTGGGGGCGTCCTCAAGGTACACGACGCCGCCGGCCGGCGCTTTCCCGGTGCTCGACAGGAGGATGGTACCGACGATCCTCGGGCCGGCCAGGGAGGGCCTGGAGGACAGGGACACCGCCGACGGCGTACTCGCGGTGGGCGAAGCCGGCGCAGGGTTCCCGTTGCAACCGAAGCCGGTCATGGCGAACGCCAGCGGGAGGGTTGTTCGAAGCACCTGCCGGCGGACGATCGCGATCATGATGGCCTCTAGGCGCGGGCACTGCGAAACCCGAGCCAGGTCGTTCGACGGGGGAGTTCTCCGGCGCGGATGACCCCCGCGCGCCGGCCCGCAGGGGCAGGCAGTGCGGCGCGGCGCAGGATTCGCGCCTCGGCCTGGGGTGGGCACCGCTACTTCCCGAAGGTCGCGAGCGGCACGCGCCGTGCTGGTCCCGCCGCATGCCTCCGGCGTCTCACGCGCCCGTCGTTCCCGCAGCCATGACATTCGACCGTCGGACCGAAGACCCCATCGCCATCTACCGGAGCTCGCCGCTCTTCACCTCGCTGCGCGACGCGACGGGCTTCGGAGGCCGGTCCGGCGCGTGCGCGTTCCACGCAATCTGCGGCGGCTCGCGTGCGCGCGCCTGGACGGCCACCGGAGATCCCCTCGCGGAGGACCCGCTTTGCGACTTCTCGCCCTGACCCTAGTCCTGCCACTCCTCGTGAGTTGCGGGTCGCGTCTGGGAACGGCCCGTGCGCCGGATGCGCAGCCCGGGGAGCCGCCCCCCGCGTGGGACGTGGCGGCACGAAACGACGAGAGACCCGACGCCGCGACTCCTGGAAACGCACTCGGAGCGGAGGTTGCCACCACCACTCCGGCCGCCGCCGCGCCCACGTGGTCGACGATCTACGGGCAATACTTCGCAGTGAAGACCGAGGGTGCGTGCGGCCGATCGCGCGCGTGTCACGTGGCCGAGATGTCGGACGCTGGGTCAGCGTACACGTGGCTCGAGCAGCGAGGCTACATCACGGGAACACAATCGCCGATCGCCAGCACGACGAACTCGTGCCTCGGGTGGTTCGGCGGGAACATGCCGCCGGGCGGAAAGCCGAATCCGCGGGCCGCTGACGAGCTGAGCGCGTGGGTGGCCGCAGGCGCGCTCAACAACTGAAGCAACCCCGACGATGCTTCTGCGCTTCGATGCAAATCCTGCGTTGGCAAAGGAAGAGCTGATCCCGCAAGAACCCGCAAAAATGATCTTATCCGCGATGGCACAGGGATCGCTAGGGTAGCTCAGCGGAGGATTCGAATGCGAGCCCCTCGATGGCTGCCGGCGCTGGTCGCCGCTGCAGTCGCAACACTCGTGTACTTCGCGGTCGCCGGGGAAGCCCGCGCCGTTCCGAGCTTCGCGCGCAAGTACCAGACGAGCTGTCAGACCTGCCACACGGTCTTTCCGGTGCTCAATCCGTTCGGCGAAGCCTTTCGCCGGAACGGGTATCGCTTCCCGAGCCAGAACGGCAGCACGGACAGCGACGCCGAGAAGGCGCCATCCATCGCCCTCGGTCAGGAGGAATACAAGAAGACGTTCCCCGACTCGGTGTGGCCCGGCAAGATCGCCGAGACCATCCCCCTGTCGGTGATGCTCAACGGCAGCGTGCCGATCAATCTCCCCGACTCGGACGCCAAGACGGCAGCGGGCAACACGTTCACGTGGAGCGGCATCGAGGCCGAGATGCATCTGTTCGTCGCCGGCTCGTTCAGCGACACGGTGACCTACATGACGCAGCTCACGCTGGAGTCCGACTTCGGTTCGCCTCCCGGCAGCTTCGACATCGAGACGGCGTACCTGCTCTGGAACGACATCGTCGGGCCGCGCCACCTCCTCAACCTGTGGGTGGGCAGGCTCTGGGCGCCCCAGCTCACGAGCTTCGGTCTTCATAGCTCGTACCTGAGCGACACCGTGATGCCGGCGGTCTCCGTCGCGGGCCTCTACAACCCGAGCGGCGGCTTCACGCTGGGGCAGGGGCACACCGACGGCGTCGAGCTCAACGGCATCGCCGGCCATCGCTTCGACTACTCGCTGGGCTGGGTGGCCTCGAGCAGCGCCGCGGGCCTGACCCTTCCGAACGCCGAGGACGTCTACGCGCACATCGGGGTGAAGTCCGGCGGCGTCGCCCTCGACGGCGAAGGGAAATATGGACCGAACACGCCCGACCCGCGGAAGCCCTGGGCGGAGAGGTCGATCACCTTCGACCTCTTCGCGTACCACGGCATCACCCGGCTCGACAACGGCACAGGGACCGTGGCCGGAGCGACGCCGAGCCCGGTCCTCCAGAACGACCGATTCAACGCCGCGGGCGCGGTCATTCACGCGAATTTCGACTCGCTCGTCCTCATGGCTGGCGCGCAGATCGAGCGGCACGACAGCCCCTATCCGGGCACGGCCGCCACGGCCAACCCGAACGGCAACGCCATCCCCGGCGCACCCGACTTCACAAACGCCACGGCCATCCTCCAGTACGACGAGATCGACTATGTCGTATGGCCCTGGTTCGTGCCGGGCGTGCGCCTCGAATACACCCAGACGACGTTCGAGGGGGCAAACACCGCCAACCTCCTGCGCGTCATCCCGGGCGTCGCCATGCTCGCGCGTCCGAACGTCCGCGTCATCGTCAGCGGGGACCTCGAGAGCGCCTACGGCCTGCCTCCGGTCGGCTCGTGGGCCCCTGCCGGCGGCGCCGTCGCTCCG
>Ga0182030_10000772_pt1 | contig 62731 bp, 66 predicted proteins | sample 812S3MmetaG_FD_121299 | JGI IMG/M metagenome (GOLD analysis project Ga0182030, IMG submission 121299) | Permafrost microbial communities from Stordalen Mire, Sweden - 812S3M metaG (Illumina Assembly) | ecosystem: Environmental > Terrestrial > Soil > Wetlands > Permafrost | place: Sweden... | reverse complement strand
GCGCGTCTGAGCGCAAAAGCAACTGGGTCACCGGAGAGAAACGTTGGGGTGCTTTGCCTAACGGTATAGTCGCCATCGCACAGCAGACGGGTTCCCAAAGCACCTTATGCTCGAAACGAATTCGCGCGATCATGTAGACCGACCCTGCGCGCCGAGCGCCAATTCTTACCGGCGCCTTCGTGGCGCCGATGCTGCAATATGGGCAGTTCTGCCAAACCTACGTTCGGGGAACCCATGGGCTTACGGTGACCAAACGTTCCGGTCCGACAACGTTCACCGCGTCGAGTTCGGGCGGGAACGGCGGCCACGTTGTGACGGCAACATCGCCGGGGCAGATTCACATGAGGTCTAAGCGCGCATGGTTAGTTGTTAAGCGAGCAACCCCAACCACGATCTTTGTCGATTTATTCGGCCTGATGGTAGCGACGGCACTGCCGGCGGCCAATGAAATGCAGTTGGGCCGCGTCAAGGGCGTCGTGGGCCATTGCCACCGCCGTCGACGGGCCCCTGCACCAAATCGTGGGCCGCGAGCTGATCCCGGATGACCGACTACGCCCTCACGCAAGTTAGGTTGGCGGCGCTCATCACGATGCCCGATTCGTCGATCGTGGCGATCGGCGAGAAGACCCGCGTCCGCGTCGGCGCGTTCAACCAGACGGCGGACGGCCCCGGCTCGACGATCACGGTCGAACAAGGGACGCTGCGCTTTGACATCCGGTGCCCCGCCGGCGGGACGGCCAACTATCATTTTGCGACGAACACCTCGCAGATCACGGTTCGCGGGACGGTGGGACTGCTCTCGGCTCTCGGCGGGAACACGACGGTCGCGGGCCGTTTGTTCGCGCCGCTTGACGCCGAGCCACCTTGCGTTATATCATTGTTAGAACATGAAAACGACGCTTCACCGAATCGGCAACTCGCAGGGTGTCATTATTCCGAAGCCCTTGCTCGCTCAAGTCGGCCTGTCGGGCGAAGTCGAAATGTCCGTGGAACGCGATGCCATCGTGTTGCGCCGGCCGGCTCGCGCCCCCCGCGAGGGGTGGGCTGACGATGCGAAAGCTCTCGTCGAGGCCGGTGATGGCGGCTTGGTGTGGCCGGAGTTCGCAAACCTCGGCGATAGCGACCTTACATGGTAGTACAAGGCGACGTGTGGTTGACGACGCTCGATCCGACGCTGGGCCGCGAGATTCAAAAGACTCGGCCGTGCGTCGTCGTGTCGCCGCCGGAACTGCACGACGTTCTTCCGACGGTGATCGTCGCGCCAATGACGACGGGCAGCAGATCAGCCCGCTTTCGCATCCCATTGGCCTTTGATGGAAAGCAGGGCTTCATCTTACTAGATCAGATCCGAACGCTCGACAAGGTTCGTCTCCTCAAGCGTCTCGGCAAGGTTACGCCGAAGACGCTGCGCGCGACATTGGACGGTCTTCAAGAACTATTCGCGCCGTAAACTATGCCAAGAGCGCGTGGTCCAGCTTCTTCGCGCCGACTTCTTTGTAGAAGGCGGTGTGCGTTTCGCTGACCTTTGGTGCCCACGGATCGAGTTGCCCCGGATTCGTCGCGAAGTGGACGGTCGGGCCGACGGCATCACGGTAGTCGGCTCCGCCGAAGGCCGCGAAGTCCTTGCTTTCCTTGTGCGCGAGCACGATGTCGCCGACAGCTTTGGACGCGTTCGCGGCGGCCGCGCGCACGTCGTTCGAGAGGCGCGGGTCGCCGGCAAACGTGTCGTAGAGCGCAATGGCGGGCCGGTCCGCATGCCACGGCAGTTTACCGTCGTCGAAGCGCACCATACCGTCGACCGAGCGGGCGTCGTCGAGGATTGCGGCTTGCGCACCTTCGCTGCCCTTGGCAGCCGTCGTCAGGGCGTGATCGAGCGTCTTCACGGCGGAACGCATCGCGCCGATTTTCGCGGTGTCGAGATCGAGCACGTCCATCGCGGCGGCCGGGGTATAGGTGCCCATGCCGGGCATCCCGTAGCGCGTGTGCATCGTGTCCTGCACGATGGCGTTGCCCATCGCGGCGGGATCGTCGATGTGACTTGCGATGTCTTCGGCGACGCTTCGTCGGCGTGCCCGGCGCGAGCATCGTTTCCGGCGATGCCGCAAGATACTTCACGCCGTCGTGACTCAAAGCATCGGCAAAGCCGAGCGTGCTCATCAAACAGCAGATGGCTACCCTGTCATTAGACGGATTCGAGCTGCGCGGTCTCCGTTTGGGCCGGTTCGGCTTGCGCGTCGAAGGCGGCGCGTTTCGACTTGGCGGCGGCGTCGGCGAGCGGTTGCGATACGGGCAACGGGGCCGATGAGATAGCGGCGGCCGTGCGCGCGATCGTGAGCTGATCGATGCCCTTCTTCACGCTGCCGAGGGCCGTTGTGAGCCGGTTATCGAGATCGACAAGCACTTGGGCTGCGTACTGATCGGCGCCTTCGCGGATGCGTTGCGCGCGCGCTTCGGCTTCGCGCAGCACGGTTTCGGCGGTGATGCGGGCGCGGGTGACGATCTCGTGATCGTCGACCAGCGATGCGTGCGCATCGGACGCTTCGCTGACGATTGCTTGTGCGCGCTCTTGCGCCTCGCGCATCACGCGGTCTTTGTCCTTGGCAATCATCTTCGCCTGACCCACTTCGGCGGGCAGCGTCGAGCGGATCTTCTCGATGAATTCAAATAGCCGCTCTTCGCTGAGCACGCGACGTTTGAGCGGCAGCACCGTGCCCTGGCGCACGTAGGCTTCGAGCTTGTCCAACACGCGATAGATGCTCACGATGGATGTTTCTCCTCGGTAGGTTCGGTGGGACGTAGGGTCGCGCGTTTGGCGCGCATGACGTGAAGCACGGCTTCGGGAACGTACGGATCGATCTCGCCGCCCAGGAAGAAGACTTCCTTGACCAAGCTCGACGAGACAAACGAATATTTCGGGTCGCTTGGCACGAACATCGTATCGATGCCGCTGAGCGAGCGGTTCATGAGCGCGGTCGACATTTCGTTCTCGAAATCGGAGACGACGCGCAGACCTTTGACGATCACGCCGGCTCCCGCACGTTTCGCGAAGTCCGCAAGCAAGCCGCGAAAATCCGCGACGTCGACGTTACCGATATGCTTCGTCGCGGCAAGGATCATTTGCTTCCGCTCATCGATCGTAAACAGGGGTTCGCGTTTTTGCGGGTTGACGACCACCGCCACCAGCACGCGCGGAAATACCGCTGCGGCGCGCTCGATCACGTCGAGATGGCCGAGCGTGAGCGGGTCGAAGGAACCCGGATAGATAGCGCTCGGCGAAACGTGCACTTTGCCGTTCATGCCGGCTCCGGCTGGAGAAACGCCAGCGCCACTTCACCGTACACGGCGGCGCGCTGCAGGCTAAAGCCCGGGTCCGACGGTGCGGGCAAGCGCGAGCTGTGTTCGTACACGACGAGCGAGCGTTCGTCGATCGCGCCGCGTTCACGGAGCGTGGCGAACGCGGCCGCCGGATAATCTTGCGCGTACGGCGGATCGGCGAATACCAGATCGTAGCGGCCCGCGATCATGCGCGCCGCGCGCTCGGTGGATAACGCGAGGACCGTCGTGCGGTCGGTGAGGCCGAGGGCTTGCGCCGTGCCACGGAGCGCGTCGGCCGTGGACCGGTGCTGCTCGACGAACGTCGCGTGTGCGGCGCCGCGCGAGAGTGCCTCAAAACCAAGTGCGCCGGTGCCGGCGAAGAGGTCGAGAACGTTCGCGTTATCGAGCCGATCGGCGAGGATCGAGAACAACGCCTCTTTGACGCGGGCGGGAGTGGGGCGTACCGCACGTCCGGATGGTGTTCTCACGCTTCGGCTACGAAGCGTCCCTCCGGTGAGTCTCAACGTACCCATTTGGATGGACCGTTATCTTCGCCGAAAGCCCTCACGTACCTCGAACGATCGCCCACAACTCGACAAGGTCTTCGATCACCGCCGTCGCCGGTTCCAGGCCGGCCGGGTAGTCCTGACGGCCGCGATTGATCCACACGGCGCGCAAACCGTACGCGCGCGCGCCGGCGATGTCCGCAGCGGGATTGTCACCGACGTACCAGAGGCCCGATGGGTCGACGCCGAGCGCGTTTTCGAGTTTGCGAAACGCTTCGGCCGACGGCTTATATGCGCCGATCTCATCGCTCACCAGGATCGGTCCCGGAAAATCACCGAGCGCGCGCGCGATCTTCCGTTCTTGGAGTTCCGACCAGCCGTTGGTCAGAATGCCGATCGGGATACCGTGCGTCACGAGCGCCGCGATGCACTCGGCTGCGCCCGACATCGGCTGCACCAACTCGTTGACGAGATCGTAGCAGATTTGACGATAGCGACCGGCCAAGTTGTCGGCATCCACGTCCAGCAGTTGGACGTTCGGCGGCAAGAGCGTGCCGAAGCGCGCCAGCATTGTGGACATCGATTCTTCCGCGGCGCGAAACGGCACCAGCATCGCGTCGATCGCGTCGAAGGTTTTTGGTTCGTTGACGTTAATCTGCGCGCCGAACTGTTCGGCTAGCCGTCCGAACGCTATGCGTTCGAGATGGTTGTCGTCACCTAGCGTATGGTCGAAGTCGAACCCGACGGCGATGTTGTTCACGCGGTCACCAGCAGGGCACGCGCGGCTGCAACATCGTCGATCAGCGCGCGCAGCGAGAGGTGTTCGGGCGCAGCGAGTTCCGGATCGGCAGAGACGATCGCCTCCGCCGAACCCTTCGCTTCCATATACAGCTTGAAGTCGTCGACGATGTTGCCGATCGTGTCGTTCGCGCCGGCCTGGGTCGTGCCGGCCAGCACGCCGGCCTTGCGCAACTGCAGATCTTGTTCGGCAACCTCGAAGCCATCGTTGGTTTTTTCGAGGATGTCGAGCCGTTCGAGAGCCTCAGCATCGTTGGACGCCACGAGGATGCACGTCGATTCGGCAGCACCGCGACCGACTCGCCCGCGCAGCTGGTGCAGCGTCGCGAGGCCGAACCGTTCCGCATCGAGCACCACCATCACGCTCGCGTTCGGAACGTCGACGCCGACTTCGATCACCGTCGTCGAAACGAGCACGTCGATCTCACCGGCCTTAAACCTAGCCATGACCGCTTCTTTCTCCTTTGCCGGCATACGTCCGTGCAACAGACCGACGCGTAAATCCGGGAAGACATCGCGCCCGATGTGTTCGGCTTCCGCAATCGCGCTGCTGAGCGCCGTTTCCCCAACCTCGATCGCCGGTACGACAACGTAGGCTTGTTGTCCCCGCTCGACGTTCTGGCGCACGAAATCATACACCCGAGACTTGCGGCTCTCCCGGATGACAAAGGTGGCCACCGGCGTGCGCCCCGGCGGCAGTTCATCGATGATCGATACGTCGAGATCGGCATACTTCGTTTGGGCCAGCGTGCGCGGGATCGGGGTCGCCGTCATGTAGAGCGTGTGCGGCGCGATGCTTTTCGCGCGCAGCTGGGCGCGTTGCTCGACGCCGAACCGATGTTGTTCGTCGATGACGACGAGCCCCAGACGCGCGAACTCCACGTTTTCCGTCAGCAAAGCGTGCGTGCCGACAGCCAGCGATGCCGCGCCGGACGCTAGCCTCTCCCGTGCCATACGCCGGTCACGAACGCCCTGGGAACCAAAGACCGCCTCGACGGCGATGCCGAACGGCAGCAACAGCGGCGCGAGTTTCTGCGCGTGCTGCGCGGCGAGGATCTCGGTCGGCGCCATCAGCGCGCTCTGCCTGCCACCGAGGTGCGCGAGGTAAATCGCGGCCGCGGCGACGAGCGTTTTGCCGCTGCCGACGTCACCCTGGAGGAGCCGGTTCATCGGCGCGGTGCGGCGCATGTCGCGCGCGATCTGCTCGATCACCCGCGTTTGCGCGCCGGTCGGTCCGAAAGGCAGTTCGGCGACGAACCGTTCGTACCAATCGGCCGGGGGCTCGATCGGTGCCGCACCGCCGGCGGCTTCACGGCGCGCGCGCTTGAGCGCGGCGGCGAGCGCGATGCCGAAGAACTCTTCGAACACGATCCGGCCGCGGCCGCGCTCGACATCGGTTAAGTCGCGCGGCGCATGCACGCCGAACCAGGCTTCGCGCAGCGGTGGAAAGTCGTGCTTCCGGACCAGGGCCGGCGGCAGCGCATCGACGCGCGCGCCGACCAGCCGGTCGAGATTCTTCGCGATCGTCGTGCGGATCGTGCGCGTGGGCAGATCCTTCGTCGCGCCGTACACCGGCACGATCTCGCCGACATACGGTTCGTCGCCGCGAAGTTCGCGGTGTGCGGTCACGTTGATTTCGGGCAACAGCCCGGCGCGCGTGACGCGACCGCTCACGAAGAGCCGGTCTCCCGCAGCAAAGCGGCCGAAGAGATGCCGCCGGCCGAAGAATTTCGCCGCGATCGTTCCGGTCTCGTCGGATAGATTGACGGTGACCAGCGGAAAGCGTCCCGCGCGTTCTTTGACGCTCAGCACGCGTCCGACAAGGATCGTTTCGCCCTCGGTGAGCGTCCCGATCGCTTGCGGCACGCGCCAATCGCGGTAGGCACGCGGCAGGTGCGCGAGCAGCTGCTCGGGCGTTTCGATCCCGAGTTCGGCGAACTTCGCCGCCGTCGATGGACCGACGCCGGTCAGACCCGCGAGCGAGTGCTTGTCGACGGGTCAGCCCGCAGCGCGGCGCGCGAGTTCGTCGCCGATTTCGTCGAGCGAAACGCCGCGTTCAGCCAACAGCACCATGGTGTGGTAGAGCAAGTCGCTCGTTTCCCAGATCAATTCCGCGCGGTCCTCGTTTTTTGCGGCAATCACGACTTCGGTCGCCTCTTCGCCGATTTTCTTGGCGATGCGATCGATGCCACCCGCGAACAGCTGGGCCGTATAGCTGCCCTCAGGGGGATTCGCATGACGGTCGGCGATCGTGCTCGAGAGCGCGAGCATCGCTTCAGCGAAGTGCGCGCCGCTGGGTGCCGACTCCGCGCCTTCGAGCGGTACGACATCGCTAAAGCACGTCGGCGCACCGGTGTGGCATGCCGGACCATCCGGGATCACGCGATAGAGCAGCGCATCGCTATCGCAATCGATCGCAATCGCAATCACCCGCTGCGTGTTCCCCGAGGTCGCGCCCTTGTTCCATAACTCGGCGCGCGAGCGGCTGTAGAGCCAGGTTGACTTCGTGGCGACGGTTTTCTCGAGCGCCTCACGATTCGCGTAAGCCAGCGTGAGAACGGCGTTGGTGCGCGCGTCGACGAGCACGACCGGTGCGAGGCCATCCGCATTCCATTTCACGGCGACGAGCAATGCGGTAGCTTCCATTACACGATCACCGTTTCGAGACGCACCGGAATGTTGTGCGCGGCGAGTTCGCGCTTTACATCGACAATCGCGAGTTCGCCATAGTGAAAGAGCGTCGCTGCAAGTGCGGCGTCGCTGCCCGCTTGTTCGAAGACATCCACGAAATCGGCCAACTCACCGGCGCCGCCCGACGCGATGATAGGCAGATTGACGGCATCGCGCATCGCGCGCAAGAGCGGCAGATCGAAACCGTTGCGCGTGCCGTCACGATCGATGCTCGTCACGAGCAGTTCGCCCGCGCCGCGCGCTTCGGCCTCGCGGGCCCACTCGATCGCGTCGCGTCCGGTCGGCGTGCGGCCGCCGTCGACGACGACTTCGAAGCGGCCGTCGACCGTCCGCACGTCGATCGCGACCACGACGCATTGCGCGCCAAACCGCCGCGCCGCCGCATCGATCAAGTCCGGGTTACGGAGGGCGGCCGAGTTGATGCTGACCTTATCGCAGCCGGCGCGCAGCAAATCGTTCATGTCCTCGACCGTCTGCACCCCGCCGCCTACGGCAAACGGGATCGTCAGCTCGGCGGCCACGGCGCGCACCACGGCCAGCGTGGCGCGGCGGCCTTCGACGGTCGCCGTGATGTCGAGGAAGACCAGCTCGTCGGCCCCTTCGTTCTCATACCGGCGGGCGAGTTCGACCGGATCGCCGGCATCGATGAGATTGACGAAGCGCACGCCTTTGACGACGCGGCCTTCCTTGATATCCAAACAGGGGACGATCCGGCGGACGAGCATGGCCCTTTCTTTAGCGGCGCGGTGCCGCTTCCATGGTAGAGAACCCGGTGTCGGTGCCATCCTCATGCGCGAGGACCGTCATCGCCAGGATCGCCAGGTCGTCGGCGATCGTCCCATTATAGCGCCGCTCGGCCTCGCCGAGGAGCAAATCGCAGATGCCCTGAGCGTCGAGCGGGGCCTCGGCCAGTAGCTTGGCCACACCGTCGTCGCCGAAGAAGGCGCCGCTCTCGTCCCGTGCTTCGGTGAGCCCGTCAGTCGCGAGGACCACGGTCGCACCGACCGGCAGGTCGACGGTCCCGACGCCGAACGTGCTGTCGGGCTCGAGGCCGACGATCGGCCCGGTCGGCGGAAGTTGTTCCACCACTGTGCCGCGCCGCACGAACGCGGTCGAGTGGCCCGCGCCGACGTAGCGCAGCTCGTGCGTACGGCCGTCGAAGCGGCCAAGAAAGAGCACGACGAAGATCCCCGGATCGTTGAACGTATCGATGAAGAGCCGGTTGAAGCGCGCGACGACGACGCCGGGATCGTCGCGCTCGGCAGCCAGCGCGCGAATGGCATACTGCACGAACGCCGCGTGGCGCGCGGCTTGGATGCCCTTGCCGCTCGCATCGGCGATCAGGAACCAGCCGGTTTCATCGCCGTCGCGCCACGAGTCGAGTAAATCGCCGCCGACCAGCGCTTCGGCGGTGGCGGACGCATAGGCAAAGCCGACTTCGGTGCGCGGCAACTTCGTGCCGCCGACGCGCAGCGTTTGCTGTAACGCGTCGACGAGCGAACGTTGGCGCTCCAAATGTTGTTCCGCGGTGGCACGCGCAAGACCGAGGATGACGGCGGCGAGGGCGAATATCGTAACGATACCGGCGCTGATCGCGACGGTGAGGTTGATCGTGCGGCGCAGGTTCCGTTCGACGCGCGCGCTCGCAGCGGAGAGCGCATTGCGCAGTTCCTCGGCGGTGGCGCGCATTTGGTCGGTCAGCAGCTTCCCGTAGGTTTGGATCGGGAGTGAATCCCCTCGCCCCGGATTGTCCAGCAACGGCAGCGCGACGCGCTTCTCCCAGTTATCGTGGATCGTCCGCGTCTGCTGCAAGAGCGGGACCGCGTCGCTGACCCCGGCCGCTTCAAAGACCGCCGCGAGCTGCACGACGCGCTGGTCGAACTCCGGATTCGGCGGGCCGTCGGGGTCGAGAAAGTAGCGGTCCCGCGTCGACACGTAGCCGCGCAGGCCGGTCTCTTCGGAAAGCTGCTCGCGGAAGATGGAGTCGACCCCTTCGCGCGCCTCGGCCAATCGAACCTGGGCGTTGGACTCGGCATCCAACTGCCGGATCCCCCAGATCGGCCCGACGATCGCGACGGCTAGGAAGACCGCGACGAGGAGCAGGATTGGAGGCGACACCCAGATTCGAACTGGGGATGGAGCTTTTGCAGAGCTCTGCCTTACCACTTGGCTATGTCGCCAATCCGTGAGCGTCCTGGAGCGGGTGGCGAGAATCGAACTCGCGCGTCAACCTTGGGAAGGTCGCAGGCTGCCATTACATCACACCCGCGCTCTGGACCAAAGACGAGCGGTTCGCGCGTTTCACGAACGGTCCTTTGCTCGAACGAACGCGGCCCGTCAGCGTCGCGCCGCAGCCAGGAGCTGTTCCAGCGTCGCGCGGAACTCGGCCAGCTTCTTCGGTTTGAGCACGCTGAGAAACGCTGTTTCGGCCAGGTCCACGGCCTTGTCGCAGGAGGTCAGCAGGCGCCGCCCCTCACGCGTCAGGGCCACCTGCAGAATACGCCGGTTGTCCGGGTTTTCGGTGCGGCGGATGTAGCCCTTAAGTTCGAGCGCGGCGATCACTTCGTTCATCGATTGCGGGGTGATGTACGCGCGGCGCGCGAGTTCCGCAGACGAGCGCCCGCCCTCTCGTGAGACAAGGCTGAGAATGAGATATTGGCCGCCGGTGACATCGTGGTCCGCAAGCGCCCGATCGAGCGCCATTCCGGCCTCGGTTTCCAGGCGTTTTACCAGATAGAACGTGCGTCGATACGTCCCGTCCGAGAGAAGTCGTAGTTTCGGTGAACTCGCGCCGGCCATGCGTTTTAGGTTGGCCGATGCGTAGGCCCCGGCCTCCGGCCGCTTGCAGTGGAAACCCTCAGGTTCTCGAACAAAAGCGCCCGTGATACGCACGGCGGTTACGCTTGCGGCGGCGCTCCTTGTCGCTTTCATCGTCGTCCCGCTGGCCGGTTTGTTCTTCCATCTTCAGCCGGGCGACATCATTGCGGCGCTGCGCACGCAAGCCGCGCAAGATGCGTTGCGCTTGAGCATCATCACGACGTTCTGCTCGCTTGCGATCACGCTGCTGCTCGGAACGCCGCTGGCCTACGTCCTCGCGCGCGCCACGTTCCCCGGACGCTACCTTGTCGACGCGGTCGTCGATCTGCCGATCGTCGTCCCACCCGCCGTCGCCGGCCTCGCGCTACTGCTTGCGTTCGGACGTAACGGCACGTTCGGTCCCTTGTTCGGTGCGCTCGGCATTTCGCTCTCGTTCAGCACGATCGCCGTGATCATGGCGCAGACGTTTGTGGCATCGCCGTTCTACGTGCGCGCCGCGCGCGCGGGCTTTGCGGGCGTCGACCGCACGCTTGAGGCGGCATCGGCGACGCTCGGCATGGGGCCGTTACGCACGTTTGCGTACATCACGGTGCCGCTCGCCGCACCCGCACTCATCGGCGGCGCCGTGCTTTCGTGGGCGCGCGCACTGGGCGAGTTCGGCGCGACGATTATGTTCGCGGGCAATCTTCAGGGTGTCTCGCAAACGTTGCCGCTCGCCGTGTACCTCAATCTAGAGAGCGGCAACTTGCCGGTGGCCGTCGTGCTGTCGGTGATCTTGATTCTGTTCAGCCTCATCGTTGTCGTGACGGTTCACGCGACGGCCCAGCGCGGGTCGCGATAGTGCTCCGCTTCGATCTGCGTTATCAGTTGCGCGAGTTTCCGTTCGTCGGCGCGGGTGAGGCCGGCGCCGGCGTAACCATCGTTGAGGGACCGAGCGGTGCGGGGAAGACCACACTACTCCGCTTGATCGCGGGCTTGATCCGGCCCGAAGAAGGCAGCATCACGCTCAACGGACGCACGCTCACCGATGCCGCGACCGGGACGTTCGTTCCGCCGGACCGGCGCAACATCGCAATCCTGTTTCAAGAGTACGCGCTCTTTCCGCACTTCGACGTCGCCGGCAATGTCGGCTACGGCTTGCGCGCGCGCAACATGCCGCGCGCCGAACGCGACGCCCGCGTTGCGCGCGAGCTCGAGCGTTTCGACATCGCGACGCTCGCCCACGCCCGCGTCACCGAACTCTCCGGCGGACAGCGGCAACGCGTTGCGCTCGCTCGAGCGCTGATCGTCGAACCCGCTGCCCTGCTGCTCGACGAACCGCTCGCGGCCCTCGACCGGGGGACGCGCGAGCGCGTGCGCGCCGAACTCGCCGCGGCGCTCCGGCAAGTCTCCGTGCCGACGCTCTTCGTCAGCCACGATCCAGCCATTCGTGAGCTCTTCCCCGGCCCCGCATTCCACATCGACAGCGGTCAGCTCACGCAACTTCCCTAAACCCAGCGGGGCACGAAACGTCTGCCCCGAATTCTCGCCACAGCGTGAAACTCTTATTCGAAATCTTGCTCTCGATTTTTCTCCACCCGATCGCGGCCGTCTTAATGTGGATCAACCTCTTCGGGCGCACCGACCTAAACGATGCGCAGAAACTGATCTGGGCGATCACCGGCATCCTTTGGGGCGTCGGCCCGATACTCTATTTTCTCGTCGGCGGCGGCGAACTCTGGTAACTGCGGTTAAGCGGGCTTCGTTGGGACGATGAGGTTCGCGATCATCTCTTGAACCGCAGTTCCGTCTTCGCGTAGCGCTTGCACGCGAGCGCGTACGATGCCGATCTCGGGGCGCGACTTCGATGCGCGCGACTCGATGATCTCGACGCGCACGTGAATCGTATCGCCGGGAACGAGCGGCGTCGGCCACTTCAGGTCTTCCATCCCCGCGCCTATGATGCCGCCGGCGAGATCCATCTCGGCTTCGGTCAGCATCTTCATCGTTAAGGCCGCGGTGTGCCAGCCGCTAGCAATCAGTTTGCCGAAGAACGATGACTGCGCCGCTTCCGGATCGAGGTGGAACGGCTGCGGATCGTACTGACGCGCGAACGCGATGATCTCTTCTTGTGTGATCGTATGCCGGCGCGATTCGAACGCGCGGGCGGGCTTGAGATCCTCGAGATAACGCGGCATGGCGCCTGTTACGGCGCGGAGGTGCTCCGTGCCCGCGGCATCGTGGAACGCATACGATCGCGCGACATCGACACCATCATGAGAAATCGGCCGGCCGAGGGCGGGCCGAATCTTCCGCCGTCCGGCGGCGGTCCGGCTCCGGGCGGCGGCCCGGCGGCGCCTGGTGGTGGACCGCCGGCGCCCGGCGGAGGGCCGCCGGGGCCCATCGCCGCGCGCATTGCGGCCCGCGATTTGTCCGCGGCAGCTAGGACGGCTCTTTGTTCGTCCGGCGTGAGCATTGCGTCGATCTGCCGTCCGGCCGCGCGCCGGTCCAACGTTCCGGCGGCCACTTGCGCCACGATTGCCGTAACGGCGGACGCATGCGCCGGCGTCAACGTGCTATACGCAGCCGCCTTGGCGTCGGTACGCATCTTCTCCATCATCGCCCGCTGCTCGGGCGACGGGCCGCCCTGCATCGGCGGAGCCGGTTGCGCGAACGCGGCCAGCGGCACGGCGACGCTTGCACACAGAGCAAGAAGCACCAAAAGACGTTTCATACCGTGCAGCCTACGACAATGAACGTAGATCACCCTGAGAACGCTACCCGGGTAACCGCTCCAGGGCATGTGTTGCTTGCTCCCAGGCCTCGAACGCGCGCTCGCTTTCTACCCGGACACGATCCAGTTCCAGCTGCAACGTGATCACTGCCGTGGGATCGGCGTACAAGTCGGACTTTGCGAAGCGCGCCTCGAGTTTAGCTTTCTCGACGTCGAGATCCGCGACGCGCTTCTCCGCATCGGTCACCGCGCGCTTGCGCCGGCCTGCGTCGAGCTTCGCTTCATGCGCCGCGCGCTTGTCGCTCTTCTCGCTCTTCCCGTTCGCGCGCGACTCGTTGGGCCCCGACGGCAGTGTGTGTTGGCGCTGCTCGTAGGTGTCGTAGTCGCCGTCGACGATCGTTGCGTGTCCGTCGCGAATCGCGACGACGCGCTGCGCTAAGCGTTTGAGCAAATAGCGATCGTGCGAGACGACGAAAAGCGCACCATCGTACGACGCGAGCACGTCTTCGAGCGCTTCGCGGCTGGGAATGTCCAGATCGTTCGTTGGTTCGTCGAGGAAGAGACAGTCGGCACGCTGCGCCATCAGGCGCGCGAGCATGATGCGCCGGCGTTCGCCTCCGCTGAACGCCTCGACCGGTTTGTCGACCGCGTCGCCGCCGAGGTTCAGGCGGCCGAGCAGCGAGCGCGCTTCTTCGCCGGTGACGCCCATCTGCTGCACGGCGTCGGCGGCCGATACACCGGCCGGCAGATCGTCGACCGAGCTCTGCGAGTAGCTTGCCGTCGTGAGCCCGACGCCGTAACGCACGTTACCGCGGTCGGGCGTCATCTCGCCCGCGATGATGCGCAAGAGCGTCGTTTTGCCCGCGCCGTTCGGCCCAACGATCGCGACCGTTTCGCCACGCGCAAACTTCGCGTTGACGCCCGAGAATAACGGCTCGTTGTACGCCTTGGCGACGTTGACGAGTTCGATCGCGATACCGGTGGTAGCCTTACGCGAGGCCTTCAGTGCCACGGAGATCGAGCGCCGATCCTTGCGCGGCGCGTCGATGATCTCTACCCGGTCGAGCGCTTTCTCCCGGCTGCGCACGTGCGAATAGTTGTGCGATCCGTGGGTGCGCAGCTCGGCGATCACTGCCCGTTGGCGTTCGCGCTCGGTCATCGCCGTATCGTAGTCGCGCTGCTGCTGCGCCCGCCGCTCCGTGCGTTGCTCGACGAACTCGCTATAGGCCTTGCCCGGTGTTACTTCGTACTCCGCCAGTTCGCCCGCGTCTAGCTCCCAGATCGACGACGCGACGGTCTCGAGAAAGTAGCGGTCGTGCGAGACGATCACGTACGTGCGCGTATCGCGCGCGACGAACGTCTCAAGCCAACGCACGGTATCGAGGTCGAGGTGGTTCGTCGGTTCGTCGAGGATCAGCCAGTCCGGTTCCTCGAGCAGCGTGCGGGCGAGCAACGCGCGCGTGCGTTGGCCGCCGGAAAACTCGCTCATTGGCCGATCGAGGTCGCTCTCGGCAAATGCGAAGCGGTTGAGCGTGGCCCGCATTTCCCATTCGTGCGCGGAGCCGCGCGCCAGCGCTTCTTCGAACGCGGCGCGCAGCGTGGCCGGGCCGCCTTCAGCCGCGTCTTGCGCGAGGTAACCGAAACGGGTCTCACGCGCCCGCGCAATTGTCCCGTCGTCCGGCCGATCGACGCCCGTAAGCAAGCGGACTAAAGTCGACTTGCCGGCCCCGTTGGGACCAACCAGACCGATCTTCTCGTTGTCGCGGATCACGCCGTTGAGGTTGCGAAAGACCTCCTTCGCGCCGAAATGCCGCTCGAGGCCGGTAAAGCGAAGTAGTTCCATCGTTAGTACGTCAAAAGTACGCGCGCAAGCGACCCTCCTCCCCCGAAGGCAAGCAGCAGTATTCCGCGATTGCGCGGGCGCATAGCCGGAATATGACCGTTGACGACGCGCTACGCGATCTCGTGATCGCGAACCGGATACTCGCCGCGCACGGCGTGGTCGATGCGTTTGGCCACGTCTCGATCCGTCATCCCAAGAATCCGGACCGCTATTTTCTGGCCCGCTCGAAGGGCCCGGCGGGCGTCACACTCGATGATTTGATCGAGTTCGCGCTCGACAACGAGCCGATCAACCAGAATGGCCGCGCGATGTATGCCGAGCGCGCGATCCATGGGAGTATCTATCAGGCGCGGCCGGATGCGATGGCCGTTTGTCACAACCACTCGGCCGCCACGATTCCGTTCGGCGTCACCAACGTCCCGATGCGGCCGATCTTTCACATGGGGAGCGTCATCGGTGCGCGCGTTCCAACCTGGGACATCGCCGATGACTTCGGCGATACGAACTTGCTCGTCACGACGCATGCGCAGGGCGCAAGCCTTGCGAAGACGCTCGCCGGCGGTCGCGTCGTGCTCATGCGCGGACACGGCACCGCCGTCGCCGGCCGCACGCTAAAAGAAGTCGTCTTCATCTGTGTCTACCTACAGAAGAATGCGGAGTTGGTGACGACCGCGCGAACGTTTGGTGACGTGCACTATCTAAGCGACGGCGAGATCGAGCGCGCATCGGCGCTCCTCTCCGAGCCGCTCTCGCAAAACCGTGCCTGGGAAGAATGGTCGCGCGCGGTCGATACCAACAGCCTCTAGTGTTCGGACGGCCAATCGCGACCCGCGAGGTGGTGTTCCTCGCGATGATGCTCGCCATCTTCATGGTTTCCGTCGAAGCGACGATCGTCGCGACGGCGATGCCGACGATCGTGGCCGACCTCGGCGGTTTGCGCTACTTCAGTTGGGTTTTCGGCGCGTATCTGCTCACGCAAGCAGTGACGATTCCGATCTACGGGCGGCTCGCCGACTACTTCGGCCGCAAGGCGTTGATGGTGGTCGCCATCGTTGTCTTTCTTGCCGGATCGATCCTCAGCGGCTTCGCGCACAACATGCTCGCCTTGATCTTGTTCCGCGCGCTGCAAGGCATCGGCGCAGGCGGCGTGCAGCCGGTAGCGCTCACCATCGTAGGCGACATGTATCTCGGCCGCGAGCGCGCCCGCGTGCAAGGATACCTCTCTACGATGTGGGCGTTCTCGGCGGTGATCGGCCCGCTGCTTGGCGCGTTCCTCATCCAGCGCCTCGGCTGGCCGATCATCTTCTGGATCAACGTGCCGTTCGGGCTGGGGTGCATCGCGGTGCTCATGCGCGTGTATCACGAGAACATCGCGCGCGTCGCTCACCGTATCGATTACCTCGGCTCCGGACTGCTGGCAATCGGCGTCGGAACGCTGATGTTCGTCCTCGTCATGATCGGCAACTTGGCAGTCGCAACGATAGTTTTGCTGGCCGGATTCGCCGTCGTCTTTCTCGGGTGGCTCCTTTGGCACGAGTTGCGGACGCCCGAACCGATGATGCCGCTTTTCCTCTATCGCATTCGCGTGATTGCGGTCGCGAATCCGGGCAACTTCATCTTGGGCGCGATGATGATGGGCATTACCGTGTTCATACCGACGTTCGTGCAAGCCGCAATGGGCCGCACGTCCGTCCTCGCGGGGCTGGTACTCGGTTCGGTCTTCGTCGGTTGGACGGCCGGTTCGATCAGCGGCGCGCGTCTCCAACTTCGCTTTAGCTATCGTACCGTTGCCATTGCCGCGTCCGTACCCGTGCTGATCGGCAGCGCATTCCTCACGACCTTACACGCTAACTCGAACATCGCGGTTGCCTTTGCCGGCACCGTGCTGCTGGGCTTGGGCTTCGGAACGATGAACAGCGTCTTCGTTATTTCGACGCAGGGCGCAGTCGACTGGGATCTGCGCGGCGCGGCGACATCGTCGAACATCTTCTTACGCCAAGTCGGTCAAGCGATCGGCTCAGCGACCTTTGGCGCCGTCTTCAATATCGGCGTCTACGCGCGCATTCCCGACGCGGGCCGGGCCATGGCTCAGCTCGTCGACCCACTGCGGCGCGCGATGATCGCACCGTTCGACCTCGCGCGCGACGCGAACGCGATCGCACTCTCGCTGCACGGCGTCTACCTGATCCTCATGTGCCTTGCCGTCGTAATCGGCGGCCTCGTCCTGGCGCTGCCTCCAAATCTACGGCCCGCGCACGCGCAAGGCGTGCCCGTCGATCCTACGGAAGGCGCCCCGTATGAAGCGTAACGTAGCGATCCGGCTGCTTGGAGCGGCCGGTGTCATGCCGCTACTCCCCATCCGCACGGCGTCGGCAGCAGACGTCATTCGCGTCATCGGACTGCCCATCGACACCGGCCTCGAAGTGCAGTACGCGCAAGCCGCGGGCATCGTCGATCAGAGTGGCCTGAGCTTACACGTCGAGAACATGTATGCGGGCGCGGCCGTGCAAGCGGCAATTGCGGGCGGCGCCGCCGACATCGGACTGACCAACGTCAGTTCGCTCGCGACCGCGCGCGAAAAGGGCCTGCCGCTCGTGATGGTTGCGCCGGCCGGCCTCTACCTCAGCCGGGAACCGTCATCGGTGCTGATGGTCGCACAGGATTCGACGCTGCGCACTGCGCGCGACCTCAACGGCAAGATCATCGCAGTGAACGGGCTCAAGAGCATCTCGCAACTCGGGCCGGAAATCTGGATCGACAAGAACGGCGGCGACTCGACCTCCGTGCACTTCATCGACATGCCGTTCGCGGAGATGCCACAGGCACTCGCAACGCACCGCATCGACGCGGCACTCGTCGCCGAGCCGCAAGCGACGACCGCGAAGAAAGAAGCACGCGTATTTGCCAACGTGTACGATGCGATCGGTCCCCGCTTCCTAATCACGGCTTGGTTCTCGACCGCGTCGTGGGTGAGTGCGAATCCCGACCTCGCGCGCAGGTTCGCCGCCATGATCTACCGCGCGGCAGCCTGGTCGAACTCACATCACGCGCAAACCGCCGACGTACTGATCGGCATCACGAAGCTCGATCCCGCGATCGTTCGCGCCATGCCGCGCGTGACGTTCGATGAAGCGCCCGACCCGGCGTCGTTGAAGCCGCATCTCGACGCCGCGCTGAAGTACGGGCTGATCGCGAAGCCGGTCGCCCCGGAAGACCTCTTCGCCCCGGAGCTACGGAAATGACGGCGCTGACGTTTGCTTGCGGCCAGTACGATCGGATGCTGCCACTACTTACCGGCGAGGTAAAGATCGAAGGCGTCGACCTGACGTACTTGCCGATCGACTCCCCACGCGAGATCTTCGACCGGATGGCCGGCGGCGAGGCGTTCGATCTCTCCGAGATGTCGCTCTCGGAATACATCAGCCGGTACGTTGCCGGCGAGTGCCCGTTTGTGGCGTTACCGGTTTTTCCGTCGCGCATCTTCCGGCACAGCATGATCGCCGTCAACCGCAACACCGTGAAGACCCCGGCCGACCTCGCCGGCAAGCGTATCGGTGTGCCGCTGTATACGATGACCGCGGCCGTCTACGTGCGCGGCTTGCTGGAACACGATTACGGCGTCGATCTCTCCGGCGTACACTGGGTGCAAGGTTCGATCAACCACGCCACCGGTCACGGGAGCCCGACGGTGATGCCTCTACTGCGGCCGGCCAATATCGAGCAGAACACCAGCGGCCGTTCGCTCAGCGATCTCTTCGATGCCGGCGAACTCGATGCGGTCTCAGGCACCGACATGCCGGATGCAATGCGCACGAACCCCGATCTCGTGCGGCTGTTCCCGAATTTCCGGACCGTCGAGCAAGACTACTTTCGCCGCACCCACATCTTCCCGATCATGCATACGGTCGTCATGCGTCGCTCGGTCTACGAGAAAGACCCGTCGCTCGCGCCGCGGCTCTTCGCCGCGTTTGAAGCGGCGAAGGCCGTCGTCTTGGAGCGGATGCGCTACGTCGGCACGCTGGCCTACATGCTGCCCTGGATGATCGACGACGTCGACGAGATCGACCGCGTCTTCGGCGGCGACTGCTGGCCCTACGGCGTCGAACCGAATCGGCCAACCTTGGAAGCGCTGACGACCTACCTCTTCGAACAGGGCCTCATCGCGCGCACCGTCCCCGTCGAGGATCTCTTCGCGCGCGTCGTCTAACTATTCCGCGATAGTTCGTCCATCGATAGATCCGATCGCGACGGCCACGACCAACTGCGGATCGTGCGGCGTCCGTGTTCCGCGCCAGGCAACGTGCAGATCGGGGCGGATAAGAAACGCGTCGAATCCGCCGTACACTTCGTGTGCGGGTTCGTTCGCATCAAGCCGGAGCACCTCGTAGGGGACGCCGGCAGCCGCAAGCGCGCGTTCGATACCGGACGTATCGACGCGATCGCCAAAGCGCAAAACCGTAAACCAGGGACCGAGACGGTCGAGCAACGCTTCGCCATCGGTGCACCACATGTGCGGAAGCCGCGCGCCCGGCCAGCTCGTCGGGACATAGTCAAGGTTGTCGGGATCCGGTGCATCGCCGCTCTCAGGCCACAACAACGCCGAATCGGTATAGCGATAGCCGCGCTCGATCCCCGCGATGATCGTCGTTTTCCCAGCCTCAAGCCGCGCGATGTTGCCGACCAACTCGCGCGCTTCGCGCCCGCGTTCGCTATCCTCGCGAATCCACGGCCGGAAGTGATCTTGCCGGCGTTCGCGCCGTGCTTCGGTCGCGTTGCCCGACGCCCGCACGTTGCGCACGCCGATCTGCCGGCGCTCGTCTTCGTACGACTGCAGCAACTCGCAACCACCCCACCCCGCAAGCACGGCGGCTAACTTCCACGATAGATCGATCGCATCGCCGACGCCGGTATTGAGCCCGAGGCCTGCCGTCGGAATGACCAAGTGCGCGGCGTCGCCCGCGAGCAAGACGCGACCGTCGCGATAGCGCTGCGCGCAAAGCAAATTGTGCTGCCACTGGGCGACCGAGAGCGTCTCGAACGGAATCGGCGTGCCGACGGTACGAGCGAAGATGCCCGGCATGTCATCCGCCGTACAGTTCTCTGCGTTAATCGAGAAATGCCGGCACGAATCCTGACACACGACGCCCGAGCGGTGCTCGTCGGATACTTTGTAGTGCCGTCCATGACCGATCGGGACGACGTCATAAAGCGCATCGCAGCGGTAGAGCGCCTGCATCATGCGCCGGATATTGCCGCGTCCTTCTAGTTCGATCCCCAATTGCTTACGGACCGTGCTCGACCCGCCGTCGCAACCCGCCAAAAAGGCCGCACGGATCGTGATGTCCTTACCCGCCGTCGTGCGAACGTGCGCGGTCACACCATCGGTATCTTGATCGAACGAAATGAGTTCGTGGCCGAAGCGGACGTCGATCAGCGGGTTCTCCTCCGCTATCGCTTTGAGCAGCGGCTCGAGCGTATATTGCGAGATGAGCTGGTAGGGCTCGAGCGGCATTTCGCCGTCGTTGCGACGCTCTGCCTCCGCCCGCAGTTCATCAACCGACGCGTATGGAACGCGCGCCAGCGGCGGATCCATCATCGTGACGATGTGGTAGACGTCCATCGGGTACGCGGTTGGGTATCCGGCAGCCCGAACGCGGTCGGCGATTCCCATCCGGCGAAAAATCTCGAGCGTGCGGGCGTTGCAGCGTTCCATCTTGGGAAGAAAGGCCGGTTCGTCTTTGCGTTCGATCAGCGTGCACCTGACGCCGCGCAAACCGAGGTCGATTGCAAGCGTCAAGCCGACCGGGCCGCCGCCGGCGATCAATACGTGCGTTTCCACAAACTACTCGGGCAAGATACCTGAGTGTCGAAGCAGTTCAATGCTCATCGCCCAGGCTTCGCGCGACGCGCGTTCGTGATACATGTCCGGGCGCGAGTGGCAAAAGAACGCGTGGCCGGCTTCCGAAAAGACGACCTGATCGTGGTCGGCTCCCGCCTCGGTTAGCCCATCGGCAACCGCGCGATATTGCTCTTTCGGGATGACGTCGTCGCGACCGCCCCAGAAGAACAGGAGCGGCGCGTTTTGTTCGCCCGCGAAACGCAGCAGATCGGGTGCGATCCGTCCGCCGTAGAACGAAATGGCGGCGCGCAACGGACGGTGCGCATTTGCCACGTACGCCAGCCGGCCGCCCATGCAGAACCCCATGGCGCCGATACGGCCGGCATCGACCTTGCCTTCGGCAACCAGCCAGTCGTAGGCGGCTTCCGCGTCCGCGATCTGACCGTCGATCGTCACGGCTTTGTGATGCGGTTTGCTCGCTTCATAGCCGCCGTCGTACGGTATGTCGAACACGCCGGACCGATGATAGAGCGCCGGCGCGATCGCGATGAAGCCGAGCTTCGCGAAGCGTACCGCGGTGTCACGCAAGAAGTTAGTTACGCCGAATTGGTCTTGCAAGACGAGAATGCCCGGAGCACTCGTGCCTGCGCCTGGACGCGCGACGTACGCCGGCATCGTGGTCCCGTCTTTTACCGGTACGTCTACCCGAAACGTATCGACCTCGGAATCGGTAATCATCTGCTTCTCCTTGCGTTTATTTCGGCGAAACCCCGCTCCACAGCAGATCGCGTGCCGGGAACGATTGCGGTATCAACTTATACTTGGCCGAACCATCGATCAACGGCTGAATGTCCGAGAGATGCAGCGCAGTGCTCGAGACCGAGCGCGGCATCTTGTTGATCACGGCGATCGGTATCTTGGTCAGGTCGGCGACCAATGGCGCCGTCTCCGCGCGATGGTTATTCGTATAAAGCGCCGATTTATCGGTGACCTCGATGAACGTCCGGATCGTGTCGGCGTGTTTGCTTGCCCAGTCGCTAGAAACAAACCAGACCGTGATCAAGAACGAGTTCGCGATCGCGCCATAGACGGCGCCCAGCGGTTTGCCTTGATGCGACTCGAGGACGTCGGCCAGAAACGGGTAGGTCATCACCGCGGCATCGACGCGATGTTCGGTCAACGCCGCACCCATCGTGCTATTGGAAAGCTCGACAAACTTCACCGTCCGCGAGTCCCCACCGTTTTTATCGAGCCACAGATCCGCGGCCAGCACATTGAGGTCATTGAGCGACGGAACGCCGATAATCTTGCCGTTGAGATCTCTCGCAGTGCTCAACGGCGAGTCGGGGGCGACGACCATTTGCGCGTAGGGGTTCTTTGGATCGTAGACGCCCGAACCGCCGATGGCGACCAGCGGCACCCCGCGCAGGTGCGCGTTCAGTAGCGAAATCAGACTCGATTTTCCGATTTCGATGCTGCCCGCAATGACGGCGCTCGTAACCGCTGCCCCGCTGACGGCCGGGACGATCTGCACGTCGAGCCCGGCCTTGTTGTAGAGTCCGGACTTTTGCGCAAAGAGAACGGGAGTGAGTTCGTCGGAGAGCGTGCCGGAAACGCGTACCGTCGTCAGCACGGATTGCGCCGGTGCCACGGCCGGCGCTTGCACGAGCAGCGTGAGGATCGTCAGGACCGATCCCAAAGCGAGGACACGACGCCGCGTCAACATTGTAGAGGGCCTTCTGGTGGCAGAATGAAAATTCGTTCATATATGACGCCCGCCGCACCTTCCATCCGCCGTTCCGCCGCGCTCGCACTCGTTGCCGCGGGCGTCCTCGCTGCAACGCGGGCCGCCCGCGCGCAAGCGGTGCCCACGACCGTGCGCATCGGCACGATGTCGCTCGATCCGTTCGGTGAGACGTACTTCGGCGTCGACCAGGGGATCTATCACAGCAACGGCATCGACGCCCAGCTCTCGACGCTGCCCAACGGCTCGACGATCGTGCAATCCGTGTTGGGCGGCGATCTGGACGTGGGTCTTGCCAACATCGTGACCGTCGCCGCCGCGGTTGCGAAGGGCATACCGCTGCTGATGATCGCGCCGGCCGCGCTCTATTCCGCGAAGCATTCGTACTCGCAACTCTGCGTGGCGAAGACGTCGCCGCTCAAGACGGCCAAGGATCTCGACGGCGGAACGATCGCCGTGTCGTCGCTCAACGATTTCAACCAGCTCGGCGTCTCCGCGTGGCTCGAACACAACGGTATCCCGCCGTCCCGCGTGCATTTCATCGAGCTGAAGTTTCCGGAGATGGGCCCGGCCTTGCAGCGCGGCACCGTGCAGGCGGCAACCATCGCCGAGCCCGCGCTGAGCAGCGCGCTTCATTCCGGTGAGGTGCGCGCGTTCGCCGACGTCTATCAAGTCATCGCACCGGAGTTTGCGAACATCGTCTGGTTCACGAGCAAAAGCTGGCTGCAGAAAAACCCGGAAACCGCGAAGCGACTCCTCAACGGCATCTACGCGACCGCGAAGTGGTCGAACGATCATCAAGCGCAGTCCGGCGACATCTTGGCGAAAGTGGCAAAAATGGATCCCGCCGTCGTCGCGACGATGATGCGTGCCTATTTCGCGACATCGAGCAGCCCGAAGTACGTCCAGGCGCCGCTCGACTTCGCGCTCCGTTATGGCCTCATCTCGCGCCCGGTAACGACCGCGGAGTTTATCGCGCCTTAGGTGTGGTCGTGGTCCCCTGCGGTTGGTGCTCGGCGGCTTCGGCCGCGATCCGCGCTAACGCCTTCGTGCGATAGAGCAGCCACGGACGGCTAAATTCTTGGCGTTTTTGGACGGCGGCGACTTCGGAATCGTCGAGCGTGATCAAGCGCCCACCAGGTCCCGCCATTTGCATCGCCTGCGATAGCTGGCGCGCCGCAAGCTCCAGGTAGATGCAGCGCGCAACGACGGTTGCAATGTCGGCGGCGACCACGACGGCGCCGTGACCGCGCATCAACGCGGCCGGCTTGTCACCGACGACGCCGGCTAAGTTGCGGCCCAACTCGTTCGTGATGATGCGCATGTCGCTGCCCATTTGGAAATCGCGGATCTCAAACGTGGGCACGCCGAGGCCGATGAACGATGAAACGGCCGACACCGGTTTGATCTTCACGTCGGGCGTAATGCTGAACGGAACGATCGTGGGCGAGTGATTGTGCACGACGGCATGCACGTCGGGCCGGCTACGATAGAGCTCGCCGTGGATGTAGCGCTCCGAGTAAAGTTCGCGGCCTTTCCCGTCGATCGGTTCGCTGTCGAGGTCGAACTCCATGATGTCGTCGATCGTCACGAGTTCGGGCGCGAGCGAACGCGAGAGCATGAAACGGTCGGGCCGCGCCGGGGAGCGCATGCTCACGTGGCCGTAGGCGTCGAGAATGCCGTGTTCGGCAAGCGTCCGGTATGCGACCACTAAATCGAGGCCCTCGTCGATATGCGTCTCCATACGCGCGAGGGTTACCCTGGGGTATAGGCGCACCCTCTCGGCTATGAGCGACGGCGCGCGCAACGTGCTTTTCATCATGGCCGACCAGTTGCGCTGGGATTATCTGTCATGCGCCATGCCCGGCCGCGTCGCGACGCCGAATATCGATGCGCTGGCGGCGCGCGGCGTGCGCTTCGACCGCGCCTACGTGCAGTCGCCGATCTGCGGACCTTCGCGCATGTCGTTCTACACCGGCACCTACATGCGCACGCACGGCGCGACCTGGAACGACGTGCCCCTGCGGGTCGATGAGTGGACGCTCGGCGATTACTTGCGCCCACTCGGCCTACGCACGCAGCTTGTCGGGAAAACGCACATGCGCGCCGACCTCGACGGCATCGCGCGACTCGGGATCGATCCGCAATCGGCGGCCGGAAAACTCCTGATCGAATGCGGCTTCGAGGCGTTCGAGCGCGACGACGGACTCTATCCCGAAGCGCCGGGCATTCCGGCATCGCGCTTCGCGGCAGTGCGGTATAACCAGTACCTCAACGCGCTCGGCTACGACGGCGTCAACCCGTGGCACACCTGGGCCAACTCGTGGGAAGACGGCGACGGCACCGTGCGCTCCGGATGGTTTCTCGATGCAGCGCTGAAGCCGGCGCGCGTTGCGGCCGAACATTCCGAGACGCCATACATGACGCGCCGCGCGATCGAATGCATCGAGCAGTCGGCGGGCGCGCCGTGGTGCATCCACCTCTCCTTCATCAAGCCGCACTGGCCGTATATCGCGCCGGCGCCGTATCACGCACTCTACGGCGCAGACGACGTTCCGGCCGCCGTGCGCGGCGATGACGAACGCCGCAATCCGCATCCGGTTTACGCTGCCTTTGCGCAACTGCGCTACGCACGCGCCTTTTCGCGCGACGACGTGCGGCGTGCCGTGATTCCGGCGTACATGGGTTTGATCCGGCAGATCGACGACGAACTCGGCAAGCTGTTCGCGTATCTCCAAACGCACGGCTTGCGCGACTCGACGATGATCGTGTTCACCAGCGACCACGGCGACTATCTCGGCGATCATTGGCTCGGCGAAAAGGAGTTCTTCCACGAACCGTCCGCACGCGTGCCGTTGATCGTGGTCGATCCACGCGCGGACGCCGACGCGACGCGCGGCACGGTGAGCAACGCGCTCGTCGAGGCGATCGATCTCGTGCCGACGTTCGTCGAGTTTGCCGGCGGCGCGCCGGCCTACCACCGGCTGCAAGGGCGCTCCCTGCAGCCGCTGCTGCACGGCCCCGCACCGGCCGATTGGCGCGACGCAGCCTTCAGCGAGTTCGACTACGCGACGAGCCGGGTCCGCACGATCCTTGGATCGCCGCTCGATCGTTCGAAAATGCAAATGGTCGTCACCGACGGCTGGAAGCTAATGCGCTTTGACGGCCACCCGCCGATGGCGTTCGATCTGGCCGACGACCCCGGGGAACTCCACGACCGCGGCACCGATCCGGCCGCCGCCGCGGTGGTCGCCGATCTGGCAGACCGGCTGGACGACTGGGCCGAGCGGGTTCGGCGGCCGACCGAGTCCGCGGCCAGCCTCGAGGGGCGGACCGATACCCAAACCGGCCGCGGCATTCTGCTCGGCTTCTGGGACGAGGAAGATTTAGCGGCCCGGCCCTTGCCATAATGATCTCCATTAATTAGAATCATTATAATGGCAGCTGCCGTCGAACCGGCCGACCTCACGAAGGAGCGGCTCATGACCGCCGCCGAGGGACTCTTTGCCGACTACGGCATCGAGGCGGTTTCCGCGCGCCAGATCGCCCTGGCCGCCGGCCAGCGAAATCAGTCGGCGATCCGGTACCACTTCGGTACGAAGGACGATCTGATCGTCGCGCTGCTCGCCCAGCGCATCGCCGAGATCAACGAACGCCGGGCCCGTCTGCTCGAGGCTCCGGGAATCGCCGGCGACATGCGGGCGCTGATCGGCGCGATCGCCACCCCGCTTGCCGAGCGCGTCGAACGCGATGCCAGCGGCAGCGCCTACGTGCGCTTCCTCGCCTATCTCTTCTCCGACCGTCAGCGCCGCGATCTCTTGATCGAGCACGGCGAGTCGGCGGCACTGCTGCGGAGCATCTACGCCGATCTCCGGCGTTTGGCAAGCACGATTCCCGAGCCGCTCTTTTCCGAACGGCTGCGCCTCATGGTCGGCGGCATCATTCACGCACTCGCCGATCGCGAACGCCTGCGCGCGAAGGGTAGCGCCGGTCCGTTCGTGCTGGCGCAAGCCGCGTTCCTCAACAACCTCATCGACGCCAGCATCGGCATTCTCACCGCGCCGCCGTCACCGGCGACGCTCGCGCATCTCTCCGTTCCCAAGGAGCACGCACGTGGCACAAACGGCTGACCCCATCGTTCGCGCGGAAGTGGTTCCCTACGGGCCGACGTTCGTGGCGGAGGTCCGCGGCATCGATTTCACGCAGCCCGTCAGCGACGCCGACGCGCGTACGATTCACCGCGCGCTGATGGACTACAAAGTGCTCTTCTTCCGCAACGCCGAGATGACGCCCGAGCAGCACGTCGCGTTCGGCAAACAATTCGGCGAACTGACCGTGCACCCGTTCGTGCCGCACCTCGACCATCTGCCCGAAGTGATGGTGCTCGACAACCACCAGGACAACCCGGTGTTCTCAACCGACGTGTGGCACTCGGACGAAACGTTCCGCATCGATCCCCCGATGGGTTCGATCCTGCGTTGCATCCGGATTCCCGAACGCGGCGGCGACACGCTGTGGGCCGACATGGCTGCGGCCTACGCCGGGTTGAGCGAGGCGATGCAGCACCTACTCTCCGGCCTCGAAGCCGTGCACGACTTCCAGAATTTTCGCCACAAGTTCGATCACTTGCCGATTCGCGAACGCCACGAACGGCTCGCGAAGATGGAAGAGGAGCTGCCCAACCCGACGCACCCGGTCGTCACCACGCATCCGGCGACGGGACAGAAAATACTCTTCGTCAACCCGCAGTTTACCGTTGCGATCAAAGGCATGCACGAAGACGAAAGCCGCGCGCTGCTGGCACTGCTCTTCGCCCAGGCAGCGACGCCCGAATACCAATTCCGCTTCCACTGGGAGCCGAACTCGATGGTCTTCTGGGACAACCGCGGCACGCAGCACTATGCCGCCAACGACTACTACCCCAGCCACCGCACGATGCAGCGCGTAACCATCAAACACGAACGCCTCTTTAGCTGAACGGCTACACTATCAGCACGATCGCCGCGCCCCCCTTTGTCATCCCGAGCTCGTCGAGGGACCGCCTCAATCGTCGTACCTGAGTAGCTGTCCCTCGACAAGCTCGGGATGACAGACGTCGAGGTAATTAGGTCTTGCCTAGCGGGCCCGGCCGGGCGTAGAGCAGTTCGGTTGCCGGAAAGGGTGCGAAGAGGCCGAGGTACTTTGCGGTCACGTCGATCACGGGCTGAAAGAGCGCCGGGTCCAAATCCGTTCCGTATTCCGAACGCGTCGCGCGCCCGATGAGTTCGAGCGCGACGTGCGTTTCCTTGGAGAGAATAGCGGCGCTGGCAGCGTGATTGCTCCGCGCCCAAATCGCAGTCGCACGCATCACGTCCTGAAATTTAGCGACGGCGCTCGCGTGCGACTTCGCCCAGTCCGATGTCGCAAAGAAACCGGTTAGCGCATAACGCGTGGCCACGCCGTCGAAACAATTCGAGAGCAGGCGTCCGCCGGCCATCGCGTCCGGAATGAAGGGCTCGATGACGACCGCTGCGTCGATGCGCCCTTCCGTCAGCGCCGTCCCCATATCGGAAAACGGCAATTCGACGAATTTTACGGTCGACGAATCGCCGCCGTTCTTATCGATCCAGGCCCGTGGGGCGAATTCCGCAATATTGCGGAGACCGTTCGTCCCGACGACCTTGCCGTTCAGATCCCGAGCCGAGCGCAGGGGCGAATTCTTCGCGACCATACAAATCGATGTCGGCGCCGCGGTATTGTACACGCCGCCGACACCCACGATCGTCAGCGGGATGTGCTGTTTGTACGCGATGGCGATCGACGACACGTTGGAGCCGCCGATGTCGGCCGCACCCGAGACAACCGCCGAAATGATCGCCGCCCCGTTCGTGATCGGCGCAATCTCAACGTTGAGGCCGGCTTTCTTGAAGAAACCCATCTCACGCGCATAGTACACCTCAGCCATCCCGTCGACCGGAATCACGACGATCCGCAGCGTATCGTCTTCGGCCGTTGCATGTCGCGGCGTTACCGAGAACGCGAGCAACAGCAAGGCGCAGAACGGCCAGCATTTACGCAGCATCGTTGTCAAAACCCATCAGCCGTGCGGGATTATCCGCGAGGACTTTCTTGCGCAATTCCGGCTCGGGAACGAAGCGGTACAGCAATTCCACCAAGTCGCCGTCGTTGACCATCGGCTTACGATAGCGCACGTGTGGCCAATCCGTACACCAGATCGCGCGATCCGGTGCCGCCTCGAGAAAGCGCCGCCCGAAGGGAAGCGCATCCGACCATTCGCGCTCTTGCGCCGAACTGCGATCTCCGCTCGAGAGCATCACCCACCAGTTCTCACCCTCGAGCAGATCGAGCGCCAGCAGCATCGCCGGTTGCTTTATGCCGCGGCTGAACTCGAGATGCGCCATGTGATCGATGACGATCGGACAAGTCACTTCACGCAAAAGGCCCTCGATCCCAAGCAACTCATCACCGCTCGAATGCACTCGCGCGTGCCAACCGAGTTCGGTGATGCGCCGGATCGACCGGCGAAATTCATCCGCGGAGGGTACCAACCCGAGGAACGACGCGAAGTTAAAGCGCGCGCCACGCACGCCGGCCGCATGCAGCCGTAGCAGTTCGTCGTCGGAAACAGAATCGTCAACGATCGCGATGCCGCGGTAGTTCTTGCGGCCGGCGATACTATCGGCCATGAGCCGGTTGTCGGTTCCGTAGATCGTCGCTTGAACGACGACCCCTCGCTCCATCCCGAGCGCCGCATGCATGCGCATCGCATCTTCCATCGAGCCCAGTGGCGGATCGTAGATGCGCTTCGCCGCCGGCGGATAGCGTAGCGAATCCGGCGAGAACACGTGCACCTGAGCGTCGCAACTGCCGGGAACGGCCGCCGGCACGGGCCCGCGCGTCGCCGCCTCAAACGGGGGAAAGTCGCTCAAACGATCATTCCTCGTCGGCGAAGACTTGAGCGTAGGTCTTGCCGTACGGATAGAACTTGTCGCTTTCGCCCGCTTCCCACGCCGCGCGGACGCCGGGTCGTGAGAGATCCCAGTCCCAACGGGCGGCTTGCAGAACGGCACGCAGGTCGAGGCGGAGTTCTTCGATCGTGGGACGGCCGAAGTACCAATAGCCGTTGTAGATCTTGTGGATGACCAGGTTCGGAGCGCAGACGATCGTGTGCGGCACCATGGGATTATGATCCGGATCGGTGTACTCCGCAATATCGAGATCTTTTTGGATCGTGCGGCGCTGATCGGAGAGAAACGGCCAGCCCGCGCCGACGGCATTGCGGAACTCGTTCGTGCCGAGCAGGTTGTCGGTGCTGATCGTGACCATGCGGCAGTAACCGACACCAGGCATCATCTCACGCCATAACGTTGCGAGTCCCTCGTGCTGGCGGCGATCTTTCGGGCAATAGCCGCCGCGCGCCAGCACGATGATCATCGGATCCTGGCCTTGCAGCTCGGAGAGCTTGCGGCGCTTCCCCGCCTGGTCGCTGAGTTGATAGTCGGGGAAGTGACTACCGGGCGTCATATCTGCACGCATTAGCGGCTACTCTTTCTTGGCGGTAGCGCGATCGCGAATCGTCATAAGCGAAGCGTCGGGCGTGATTGCGTCGGGATCGAGACGCAGGACGAGCACCGCCGGCACCTTCGCCTCGAGCGCGCCGCGCAGCGCGGCGCCGAAGGTAGCGGCCGTTTCCACGAGTTCGGTGTGGCAGCCGAATGCGCGTGCATACGCCGTGAAATCAGGATTCACGATGTCCGTCGCTATCACGCGACCCGGGAAATTCCGTTCCTGATGAACGCGAATGCTGCCGTGGATGCCGTTCTCGATGAGGATCACGATGATCGGCAAATCGTACTGCCGCGCGGTCCCGAGTTCGTGGCCGGACATCTGGAAATCGCCGTCACCCGCGAACGCCACGACGACGCGATCCGGATGGACCAACTTCGCCGCGATCGCCGCCGGCACGCCGTAACCCATCGAGCCGCTGATCGGCGCGAGTTGCGTGCCGGGTTGCGTGTAGCGCAGGAAGCGGTGCGACCAGGCCGCGTAATTGCCGGCGCCGGTCGTGATGATCGCATCGCCCGGTAACAGTTCGCGCATCGTCGCCATCACTGCGACCATATCGAGCCGGCCCGGGCTCGGCGCGGCTTGCTCGCGTTTCACGTAGTCCGCGTGCGCGCCGGCTGCCCACGTTTTCCACGCCCGGGCATTGACCGGTTTCATCTCGGCAATCGCTGCCATGAATTCGTTCGGTCCAGCTGCGATGGCGAGTTCGGGATAATAGACGTGACCGAGTTCATCCGCACCCGGGAACACGTGCACGAGGCGTTGGCGGGGATTGGGGGCCTCGATAATCGTGTACGCGCTGGTCGTCACTTCGTCAAGGCGCGTGGCGATCGCCAGAATGACGTCGGCTTCGCGGACACGTTTAGCCAGCGCCGGATCGATGCCGATGCCGGCCGTGCCGGCATAGAGCGGGTGCTCGTTGTTGAAGAGCGCTTGACGCCGGAACGTCGTCGCGACCGGCAAGCTGTTGCGTTCTGCGAACGCGTGTAAGTCCGCATACGCCGCAGCATCCCAGCCGCTGCCGCCGGCGAGCACCAGCGGCCGCTCCGCTTCCGCCAAAATCGCCCGCAGCCGTTCGATATCCGCCGGTGCCGGATACGAGCGCACGCGTTCGTACGACGGCAGATCGTCGGCGCTAGCCACTTCATCGAGAACGTCCTCGGGGATCGCCAAGACGACCGGACCCGGGCGCCCTGAAACGGCGGTCACATACGCGCGGCGCACGAACTCCGGAATGCGCGCCGCATCGTCGATCTGCAGCGCGAACTTGGCCATGCCGCCGAACATCTGCGCGACGTCGATCTCTTGCCAACCCTCGCGTCCCATATTGTGTCGGACGATCTGCCCCACGAGCAAAATCATGGGCGTATCGTCTTGGCGCGCCGTGTGGACGCCGACCGCCGCATGCGACGCACCCGGGCCACGCGTTACATAACAGAGGCCGGGGCGTCCCGTCGCCTTGCCGTACGCTTCTGCCGCGTGCGCCGCTGCCGACTCGTGCCGGCACAGGATGAAGCGCGGCGAGTCCGTGTCGTAGAGCGCGTCGAGCGCGGAGACGAAGCTCTCGCCGGGAACGCCGAAGATATATTCCGCACCGTTCGCGCGCAGCGCGTCGATGAGGAGGTGCGCGCCGGAACGCGGCTTAGCGGGCTGGTGCGTAGATCAACTCCTGCGCCGGGAACGACGCGAAATGCAAGTAGTGCGCGGCGACATCGATGACGGGCTGCATCGAGGCTGCGGTCAACGCTTCGCCGTAGCGAGCGCGGGTCATCGTCGCGATCACGGCGGCCGGGATCTTCGTGTACTGCGAGAGGATCGCGCCGCTCCGCACTTGGTTGGCGGGCGCGTTCGCCCACCCGGCCGTCGTGCGGATCGCACTCACGAAACGCGCGATGAGATCCGGGTGCGTCTTCACCCAGTCCGTTCCACCGAACCACACGCCGAACATGAACTCGTTCGCCACGGCGTTCATCGGATACGCGAGCAGATGGTTCTTCGCCGTTGCGATTGCCAGCGCGGGTTCGCCGATCTCCGCCGCATCGACGCGCCCGGCGACGAGCGAATCGACCATTGCCGAAAACGGCAGTTCGAGGAAACGCACTTGCGTCGAATCGCCACCGTTGCGGTCGATCCACGCCCGCGGTCCGTATTCCGTCATCGTTCCCAAGCCGTTCGCGCCGATCACCTTGCCATGCAGATCGCTCGCGTTGCGAATCGGTGAGCCCTGGGCGACAAACAACGCGGTGAACGGTGCGGCAGACGTGTACAGAACCGCCGGCGCAATCGTTAGAAACGGGATGCCTTTCTGCCGCGCGATCGCGATCGATACGGGCGTCGTCCAACCCACGTCGACGGCGTTTGAGGCGACGGCCGACGCGACGGCCGCGCCGTTCTGCATGATCTGGATGTCGACGTCAACGCCCGCGTTTGCAAAAAATCCCATTTCCTGGGCGTAGAACACCTCGGCCGCCGCTTCGCTGGGCAACGTCGCGACCCGGATCATCGGGTGCGCCTGCGCCGATCCCCGGGCCCCCAGTGCGGCAAACGCCGTCGCGGTGAACGCAAGCGATTGCAGCGCGTGCGCGCGGGTAGGCAAACAGGGCTGATTCATCGTTGCGTCGATTCGCCATAGGGTGATGAACCGCTGCAACCCCCGAGCGTTTTTGCTTCCCACGGGCAGCTAGGGCCCGGCTACGCCGCCTCTCTCCGCCGGCGACATCGCGGGCGCCGCGCAACTGCTCGACCGGGCGCGGCGCGACTGCGTTCCGATCGTCACCCTCACCGAGCGTTGGCCGGACCTGGACGAACGCGACGCGTACGCGATCCAGACTGCCGGAGTTACGTTGGAGTCGCACTCCCCAGCGGGTTTCAAGCTCGGATATACGAGCGCGGCGATGCGGCGCCAGATGAACGTCGATCGGCCCAACTACGGGCGGCTGTACGAACGCACGCGCATCGCAAACGCCGGCGAACTCGACATCGATCGCCTCATCCACCCGCTGATCGAACCGGAGATCGCGTTGCTCATCGGAGCCGATATGGAAGTCGAGGCCGTGATGCCGGCGCTCGAACTCGTGGACACGCGTTACACGGACTATGCGTTTACAGCCGTCGATAACATCGCCGATAACAGTTCGGCCGCGCGTTTTGTGCTGGGTCCTCCGTGCTCGCTACGTGCCGCCGGCGATCTCCGAATCGTGCCCGCGGCGCTCTATGCTGACGGGTCGCCGGTTGCCGAGGGTTTCGGCCGTGACGCACTCGGCGACCCGCTCCTGGCGTTCGCGTGGCTGATCAACCGGCTCGCGCGCGACGATGTGCCGATTCCGGCCGGCACCATCGTGCTAACGGGCGGCCTCACGCGCGCCCACTCCGTGCAACACACGGCGCACTTCCGGGCGACCTTTGGCGCCCTGGGCGAAGTATCGCTCGCTATCCCCGGGCGATCAGCTCTTTAGCGGCGATCGGCTGGGGGATCGCATGGTACTTCGCAGCGACGTCGAGGACGGGCTGCATTTGCGCCGGATCGAGCACCTCGCCGTAGTGCGACGGCACGGCGTTCTTCAGCATCTCGGGCGTAAGTCCGGAATGTTTTTCGAACAGCACCGTCGCCTCGCGTGGATGCTGGTTTGCCCAGCGTTGCGCGTCGCGGATCGCGACCGCGAATTGCCGGACCGCGCGCGGGTTCTTCGCGATCCACTCATCGGCGGCAAACCACGCCGTCTGCACGAACACCCGCGCGATCGCGTCATAGGGTGAAGCGAAGATGCGGTTGTCGCCGAGCGAAAGCGAGAGCGTCGGCTCGGTGATCAGCGCCGCATCGATCGTTCCGCGCGCGACTGCCTGCGGCACGCTCGCCGACGGCATCTCAACGTACTTCACGCTCGAGCGATTGAGCCCCAGGCTATCGAGCCACTGATCGATCGAGATCCGGCTCAGTCCCGCAATCGACGGCACCGCGATCGTCTTCCCTTCAAGATCGCGCGGTACGCGCATCGCGGAGGCCTTGCTAACGATGATCGCACCGGTCGGTTGCGCCCCGAACCACAGCACGCCCGGCGCGATGCAGCTGACTTCCACGCCGTGCTCGCGCGCTGCGGCAATCGAGATCAGGTCGGCGTTGCCGATGTCGAGCGATCCGCCCGTTACGGCCGCAACCACGGCCGCGCCGCTACCACTGGTAATCGCGGTAATTGCCGCCACCAGACCGGCGTTCTTGAAATATCCGAGGTCGTCAGCGAAGTACACGCCGGCGTTTCCTTGCTGTCCTGGCGTTCCGATGCGAACCGGCAACGCGTCCGCCGCTTGCGCAAACGCGCCGGCCCCTGGGAGCGCAACGATCGCGGCTGCGCTGCCCGCGGCAAAGAACGTGCGCCGATTCATGGTCATGTGGTCATCCCTCAATTCGCCGAACCGGGATCGGCGCGTGGCGGTTGGCAATCAACGAGCGGTCGCCGATCCACAGCGCGGGCGGGATGCGCCACCAGCGCGCCATCCCATTGAGCGGCAGCGCGTAGGTTCCACGCAACGCAGCAAATTCGCTCCAGGCCGTCTCGAGTTCGCGCATACGCAACCCCTTGGCGCGCAACCGTTCGTAGACTTGGTCGAACTCGCCGCGATCGATTCCGGCGGCGGTGATATCATGGCCGGCGACGTCGAAGTCGAAATAGTGCGCGTAATCGCTCACGAGATGCCGCCCCAGGCGGCTGAGCATCTTGGCCGCACCGACGTGCCCGGCATCGACCGTCGTGATGACGATCGTCGATGCATCGAGGAACGCGCCGATCGTTCCAACCCACGACTGCTGATCGTGGGTCGAGCGAAAATACGAGAGTACCGGATAGGCCAGGTGCGTCTCCATGATGTCGGCGATCCATTCCTCGGCGCGCCGGAACGTCGCACTCAGATCATCGAGCATATCGAGATCGACGTGACGTTCGAGGAAATCCACACCCGACGGCGGTGCGCCGGTGCGCTCGCGCATCGTCACGATAAACGCCTCGCGGCGCTGAAATGCGGCGAACAGCGAAAACAAGAACGCGGTCACGATCGAAAACGTACCGAGACCGAGGCCGGCCGCCGCGAGCGATGCCGCCCGCGCGATGCCGCGTTGCGCGATGATGTCACCGTACCCGAGCGTCAACAGCGAGGTGCCCGCATAGTAGACGGAGGTCCAATAGGTCTCGGGCGACGGTTTCAGGTCGCCGCGTAACGCGAAAAAGATCAAGCCGAAACCAAGCGTCAAGCCGCAGACCCAGAAAATCATCAGCGTGACCAGCAACAACGGCGCGTACACGCCGTAGAGTGCCTCACGCCGTTCGTCGTCGTTCATCCGCAAACCGATGGCGCCGCAGACGCGCCAGCCGCTGCGCGAAATCAGCGCGCTCGGACGCCAGGCGTACGTCGGCCGCGGAACGATCACGCTCTGAAACACATCCGAGGCGATGAGCAGCACGACGGCGACCCCGGCAACGCCGGTGATAACATCGAGGAACACGTTCATTGCTGCGCCGGATGAGGGGACGGTCCTGCAGAAGGGAGGCTCATGTCATCAAAGCCGACTCCCCCGCCGCCCGGCGAACTGCGCGCGTTCGCTCCGAAGCTTGCCGACCTGACCGACGAGGTGCTCTTCGGTGACGTTTGGGAACGGCCCGAACTCTCCAAGCGCGACCGCAGCCTCATCACGTGCGCCGTCTTGACCGCGCTCTACCGGCCGCAGCAGTTGCCCAATCACCTCGTCCGTGCGATCAACAACGGCGTGACCAAAGCCGAACTCGCCGAAATGATCACGCACGTCGCGTTCTATGCGGGCTGGCCGGCGAGCGTGTCGGCGGCGACGATTGCGCACGACGTTTTGAAGGACGTCTAGACTAACCGCCCGGGAAGATCTCGCTCGCGGGGAACGTCTTGCGCAGCGCCTTGTACCGCGCGGACGCGTCGATCAGCGGTTGCGCTTCGCTCGGTATCATGCGCTCGGGGTAGAGCACGCGCGCCATCGTCGGCGAGACCGGCAGCTTGGTATACTTCTCGAGAATCTTGCCGGACAGTTCGGGATTCGCGTTCGCCCAGCGCGCCGTCTCGAGAATGGCCGCCGCGAACTTGCGGACGAGATCGGGATGCTGCTGCGCCCAGGCCGTGGTCGTAAACCACCCGGCGAGCAGAAAACGCTTTGCGATCGCGTCGTAGGGCGCGGCGATCGCCTTCATGCCGCCGCCCTTTACGGCAGCGTCGAGCGCCGGTTCCGAAATTTGCGCGGCGTCGATGCGCCCGGCCGCGACGGCGCCCGGCATATCGGAGAACGGCAGTTCGAGGAACTTCACGCTGGCGAGGTTGCCTCCGCCCTGCTCGATCCATGCTTCGGGCCCAACCTGCGTGACGTTGAGCAAGCCGTTCACCGCGATGACCTTACCGTCGAGATCTTTGGCAGTTGCAATCGGTGAATTCTTCGCTACGACGAGTGCTGATGTCGGCCGGTCCGACGTCCACAACGCCGCCGGCGCGATGATGACGAAATTCACGCCGCGCTCGTGCGCCGCGGCGACCGACGACACCGCCGCTTGCGCGACGTCAAATGTTCCCGCCGCTACGCCGGCCGAGATGAGGCCGCCATTGTTGAGCGTCGTAATCTCGACATCGAGACCGGCCTTCTTAAAGAAGCCCATGTCCAGCGCGTAGTAGACCTCGGCCCCGGAATCGTTCGGGGTGGTCGCGACCTGCAGCTTTACCAGCGTCTGGGCCGACACGGGCGCCGCGAGCAGCAGTACCACGAGCAGCGTTCTCAAGAGCATCATCGCCCAACGGTTCGCTGGAAGGGCCGAAATTCTCCCTTCATCAAAGAGACCGCCATGCGCGATATGCGTGACGGCGCGGAACTTGCGCGTTCGTTCGACCTGAGCGCGTTGCCGCCGGCGTTCTACGACGATCCCTTCCCCTACTACCATGCGCTGCGCGCCTTCGATCCGGTGCTACGACTGGCTGACGGTTCGTACTTTCTCACGCGCTACGCCGATCTTGCGGCCGTGTACCGCGACACGAAGACGTTCAGCTCGGATAAGCGGATCGAATACGGGCCGAAGTACGGCCAGGATTCGCTGCTCTACGAGCACCATACGACGAGCCTCGTCTTCAACGACCCGCCCCTGCACACGCGCGTGCGGCGCATCATTATCGGTGCGCTCTCACCCAAGGCGGTCGCCGCGCTGGAACCGGGTCTCATCGGGATGGTCGACCGTTTGCTCGATGCACTCGCGGCCAAGGACGAGGTCGACTTGATCGGTGACTTCGCCTCGACGATCCCGATCGAAGTGATCGGTAACCTTTTGGACGTGCCGCACGCCGAACGCGCGCCGTTGCGCGGCTGGTCGATCGCGATCCTCAGCGCACTCGAGCCCGCCGTAGCGCCCGCAGCGCAAGCCGCCGGCAACCGGGCCGTCGAAGAGTTCCTCGCCTACCTGCGCGTCCTCGTCGCCGCCCGTCGCGTGCGCCCGGGCGATCCCGAGCGCGACGTGCTCACCCGGCTAATTCGCGGTGAAGAAGACGGCGAACGGCTGAGCGAGACGGAACTATTGCACAACTGCATCTTCTTACTCAACGCAGGTCACGAGACGACGACGAACTTGATCGGCAACGGGCTTGCCGCGCTGCTCGACTGGCCCGGAGAAAAACAACTGCTCGTCGAGCAGCCGGACCTCATCGAGAGCGCGATTGAAGAATTCTTGCGCTTCGAGAGCTCGAACCAACTCGGCAATCGGATGACGGCAACGGCGGCGGTCATTGGCGGCGTACCGGTGCCGGAACGCACGCCCATCACGTTGTGCATCGGTGCGGCCAATCGCGACCCGCAGCAGTTTCCCGATCCCGACACGCTCGACGTGCGCCGTTCACCCAACCGGCATCTTGCTTTTGCCGCCGGACCGCACCAATGCGCCGGACTTCACATCGCCCGCCTGGAAGGGCGCATCGGGATTTCGCGCTTCCTAAAACGCTTTCCCAACTACCGGCTGCGGGCCCAGCCGGTGCGCGGCGGACGCGCGCGGTTTCGCGGCTTCCAGAGCATCCCCGTCCACCTCACGTAAAGAAAACCCGAGGCTACCACATGTTCTCGCGCATCGCCCTCACGCTCGCGTCGTTCATCATGGCGCTCGCTTTCGTTCCCGTCGCATCCGGCGCGGACGATTTACCGCCGATCCGCATCGGCATCGTCTACTCGTATACCGGCGCGTCGCTGAGTGCAGGCCCGGCACTCGATTCGTCGATCGCGGCGTGGCTCGCAATGCACCACCAGCTCGTCGGCGGACGCAAGGTCGAGATCATCAAGCGCGACGATACGGGTGCGGCGCCCGATGTTGCGACGCGCGAGGCTCAGGAACTCGTCGTCGCCGATCATGTGGACTTCTTGATGGGCGGCTTGTTCACGCCGTCGGCGATCGCGGTCGAACGCGTTTCCACCGCGGCCAAGATACCGTTCTTCATCGTCAACGCAGCCACGAACGGCATCCTCGCCAACGCGCCGTACACGTTCCGCTTTAGCGCGACGATCCAGCAAAATACCGCGCCGCTTGCGCAGTGGGCCGCGAAACAAGGCTACAAGAGCGTCTTCAACCTCGTCTCCGACTACGCGCCCGGCATCGAGTCGGACAAGGTCTTCGCCAACTCCTACGCCGCCGGCGGCGGCAAGGTACTCGGCGATCTCCACGTTCCGGTTACGGCCAACGACTTCACCGCCTACGTCCAGCGCATCAAGGATGCCAAACCCGAGGTGAACTTCACGTTCGTCGTTTCCGGAACGCCCGCCATCGCCTACTTCAAGGCGACGAAGCTCGCACAGTTCGACGTGGCCGGCATTAAAGTGCTCACCAACGCCGCCACCGTCGACGATCTCGACCTGCCGGCAATGGGCGACTCTACGCTCGGCGTAATCAGTTGCGCGCAGTATTCGTGGACGCACAAGTCGCGTCTCAACGACGCCTATCTGGCGGCGTTTCACCGCACGGCAACCGGCGGTGTCGTCAACCCCGATTTCATGGCCGAGAGCGGCTTCGATATCATGGCGGCGATCGATCGCGTCGTGGCCGCGCAACACGGCGCGCTCGACCTCGACAAAACACTGACCACACTCAAAGGACTGCAGCTCGATAGTCCCCGTGGACCGATCCAGGTCGATCCGAACACGCGCGAGTTAATCCAAAACGTCTACATCCGGCGCGTCGAGAAAGTCAACGGCATGCTCGCCAACGTCGAGTTCGAAACGATCCCGCACATTCCGGGCGACTACCCCTGACGCCTCGCCGGGTAAGGAACGACTCGAAGCCCGTCAAATACAGCGCCTATGGCCCTGACCCAGACCCAGCAGCAAACGCTCATCGAAACCAGCCCCGGCACGCCGATGGGCGAGCTCTTCCGTCGCTATTGGATTCCGGCGATGCTCTCGCGCGAACTCCCGGGCCCCGATTGCGATCCGGTGCAGATCCGCTTGCTGGGCGAGGACCTGCTCGGTTTCCGCGATACCAACGGCGACTTCGGCCTCGTTCAAGAATTCTGCCCGCACCGCGGCGTTTCGCTCTTTTACGGGCGCAACGAAGAGTGCGGCATCCGGTGCTCCTACCACGGTTGGAAGTTCGACGTCAACGGACGCTGCGTCGACATGCCGTCGGAACCCGACGAGAGCAGCTTCAAAGATAAGGTCGCCCTCACGGCCTACCGCTTGATCGAACGCGGCGGCGTGCTCTGGGCCTACATGGGAGAACCCGAAGACGAGCCGCCGGCACCCGAACTCGAATGGGCGCTCATCCCCGAAACGCATCGTTACGTTTCCAAGCGCATTCAGGAGTGCAACTATCTGCAAGCGCTCGAGGGCGCGATCGACTCGAGTCACGTTTCAACGTTGCATCGATTCAATCTCGACGACGATCCGATGCACGAAGGCGCGCACGGCAACGTCTACCTCAAAGCCGACACCCGGCCGAAGTTCGAAATACAAGATTCCATCAGCGGCTTGCTGATCGGTGCGCGGCGCAACGCCGACGATGCGAACGACTACTGGCGCATTACGCCATTCATCATGCCGTGGTATACGATCATTCCGCCGTTCGGCGACAACGCGATCGGCGCGCACGCATTCGTGCCGATGGACGATGAGAACTGCTGGACGTGGAGCATCAACTACGATCCGGTTCGTCCGCTGACCGAGGCGGAGGTTACCGCGATGGATGCCGGCATGGGAATTCACGTCGAGTACGTTCCGGGAACGTTCCGCGCGAAGGCCAATCGCGAAAACCACTTCCTCATCGACCGCGCAGCGCAGCGCGCGAAGAAGTCGTTCAGCGGCGTCAAGGGTATCTCGATGCAAGATGCCTCCCTGCAAGAGAGCATGGGCCGCATCGTCGACCGCACGACCGAACGCCTCGGCACCAGCGACGCTGCGATCATCGCCGCGCGCCGCACGCTTTTGCGCGCGGCCGAATCGCTAGCCGACGGCGGCCGTCCGCCGATCGCACTCGAAGCCGAAGCGCAATATGTCCGCTCGGCCTCGATCCTGATCCCGAAGGGCGTGCCGTTCGCCGAAGGCGCTGCCGAAGCACTTCGCGCAGCACCCGGCAAGCCGTTCGCCAGCGTCTAGATCTGAAGTAACCCTTTACGCGCGCTCCAGTCCACGAGCGAGGCGATACACGTCGCCAACTGTTCGGGCTGGTTGAGATAGTAGTGCGTTGCGCCCGGGATGGTCACGAACTCTTTATCGGTCGTCGCCAGCGCATCGCGAATGATCGGGTTGTGCGTCGCCGGCACCGCGTCGTCGGCCTGGTTTTCGATCTGCAGCACCGGCACGTGACGAACGTTGGCCGCGTTCATCGGGCCTTTGGCGTTCGAGTCATCGTAGGACCACTGCGAGAGCCACGAACGCAACGTTGAGAAACGCGCGAGTCCAACCGGCCCCACGTTCACCGTTTTCGGATCGCCCATATAGCACCAGTTGGGCTTGCGGCCGTTGGGATCGATGTGCGGATCGATCCAGCGCACGTCGCACATCGTGCGGTGCGTGACGAAGGCGCGCTCGACTTCGGCATCGTTCCGGCGCGCCAAGAAGTCGAGCGTGTCGCGCACCCAGCCGGTGATGCTGCGGTTGCGTTCGAGCTGGCGCGCGCGAAAGCGCTGCACGAACGCGTCGGTGAACGGCGGCTTGTTCGGACATCCACTCGCGTAAATGTCGAATTCCTCATCGCGACGGTCGGGATCGAATTCGTCGACGACCGACGGATCGAGCCATTCCGTTAACGTCTCCGCGCGGCTGAGGTGCGCCGCGATAAAGATGACGCCGTCCGCTTGCGGTAGTCCGGCCGCCGTAAGATCGTAGGGATCGCCGGCCGGCGTGTGCGTGATCGTCGGTTTCTCAGACTGCGCCTGGTAGAACAGGGCGAGCGATCCGCCGCCGGACCATCCCACCAGCACGACTTTGCGGTACTTCAGCTCGTCACGCGCGTAACGGATGTACGCCCCGAGATCGTAGACGACTTTTTCCATGATCAGCGCGCTGTCGTTTTTCGCATAACGGCTGCCACAGCACAACACGTGGTAGCCGGCGGCCGCGAGCGCAGTCGGCATCGGCAATAGCTGCAACGTCGAGGCCGGGTGCATGAAGATGAACACCGTATCCGAGGGATGGTCGCGCGGCAGGAGGCGCTGGCCTTCCAGCACCGTCTGCCCTTGGCTCCCGGCAAAGCCGTACGTCTCGGTCATCTTCAGCGCTTCGGAAAACGCGAGCACGACCGGGACCCGATCCCACACATGGGTCATGCGAGATTCCCCTTAATTTGCTGCAAGACGCGGCGCAGCGTCACGACCTCGTCATCGGAGATACCGCCGAGTGCCCGCTCGAGGACGTCGGATGCATAACCGTGCAGTGTGTCGCGCATCGTCCGTCCGTCCGTGGTGAGTAGCACGTGCGTCTTGCGACGATCCGTCGTACTGCGGACGCGCTGAATCACGCCCAGCCGTTCGAGCGCATCGAGAGTCGTGACCATCGTTGGTTCGAGCACTCCCACCCGATTCGCCACCTCGCGTTGGGTGAGTCCTTCTTCTTGCCACAGTTCACGCAGCACAAAGTACTGTGGGAGTGTGATACCGTGAGGCCCCAGACGCGCGGTCAAGGAGTCGAGAATTCGCCGCGAGCAATCGCGAAGCAGATACCCGATGCTGTTATCGGTATCCGCATCGAAGCCGCTCATTTCAGCGGTGCGCCACCCGGTTTGCTCATGCCGGCGAACGTGGCGTTCGATGCGTTCCAGCGGATGACGATCGCCGTATTCTCCGCTAAACCGCGCTGGCTGCCATCGCGGAAATCATAGAGCCCATTGATCCCGGCCCAACTGTGCAGGCCCTCGATGTACGAGCGAATGGCGTCGGGCGATGCATCGAGGCCGGCGTGCCGCAGCGCGTCGACGACGATGAGCGCCGGATCCCATGAGAACGAGTGCGCGACGTCGGGCTTCACGCCGACCGCACCGAACGAACTGAAGAACAAGTCCTGCGCCGTGCGGATCGGGCCCGGACGCACTTGCTCGCGCGCGAAGAAACGCGGGCTCGGGAAATACATTTGCTTCGGGGTGAAGTTTTTATACTGCGCGAGTTGCGGATACGTCAGGTTGCCGTTGCCGCCCAGCACGGGCAAATCGATCCCCGCGTCGTTGATGCCGTGCAGCAACGTGCCGAACGGCGTGCCGGTCGACCAAGCGACGATGGCGTCGGGATGCGCCGCCTGGATGCGCGAGATCTGCGCGCTCACGGTGACGTCGGTCGGATTGAAGTGCTCTTGAATGACGAGCGAAAGCCCGGCGTTCTCCGCGCGATGCGACGCCTCGACGAACGCGCGTTCCGCGTCCTGACCACTGGCATCGGTCGACGTGATGATCGCTACGCGGTTCCAGTGCTTGCCGTGAAAGTACCGCAACGATGCCGTCGCGAGATCGTCCGTGCTTACGCTCGACGAAAACGTATAGCTATTAGCAGCCGGATGAATCCCGGGTGAGAAGCAAAACTGCACCGGTCCCGAGGCTTTGACGATCGCCGCCATCGCGTTACACATTGCAACGACGGCGCTCCCAAGAATGACCGGGGGGTGCTTCGCTAACGCACCGTTCGTAAGCTGGACGGCGACTTGCGGATTGGACTGGTCGTCCTGCACGGCGAAGTGGATCGGCCGCCCTTTGATGCCGCCCTTCTTGTTGATCATTTTCTCGATGATCTGGAGCGACTGGTTCTCCGAGGTGCCGAGGAACGCGCCGCCGCCGGTAAGCGGCAGAATGACTGGAATTTCAAACGGATCCGCGGCCGACGCGGGTATCGTGCCCGGTCCGCCCAGGACGAGCAGCGCGGCGGCTAAAACGGCGCCGGCGTGGCGCTTGGACGGAGTCGGCATGCGGATAGTCTCCAGATAGGCGACGAAAATAATACTTTGCTAATCGAATGATTTGATGTACTATGGGATAAATGCCTGCGCAAACCCTACGCCTGGGCGCCATCGGTTTGGGCCGGGCCGCCGCGACGATGCTGCCGAGCCTGATTGCCCATCCCCACGTCCGGCTGACAGCCGCCGCCGATCCGAATCCGGCGGCCCGGGCGCGCTTCGAGGCCGACTTCGGCGGCCACACGTATGCGACGTCGGCGGAGTTGTGCGCTTCCCCTGACGTCGACGCGGTCTACATCGCCTCGCCGCATCAGTATCACGCGGCCGACGTTCTGACCGCCGCGAGCAACGGCAAGCACGCGATCGTCGAGAAACCGATGGCGCTGACGGTCGAGGAATGCCGCATGATGACCGACGCGGCGGAAAGCAACGGCACCGTGCTCGTCGTGGGCCACAGTCATGGCTTCAACCCGACGATCAAGATGATCCGTGAACTGATCGCGAGCGGCGAGGTCGGGCCCTTGCGCATGATCACGAACCTCGTCTACACGAGCTTTTTGTACCGGCCACGGCGCGCCGAGGAACTCGATACCGCCCAAGGCGGCGGCATCATGTTCAACCAGATCCCGCATCAACTCGACCTCATTCGCGTGATCGACGGCGGCCCGCTGCAGAGCGCATACGCGATTACCGGCGTGTGGGATCGCGCGCGCCCAACGGAAGGCGCGATGACCGCGCTGCTGCAGTTCACCGACGGCGTGGCAGCGTCGCTCACCTACAGCGGCTACGACCACTTCGACACCGACGAGTTCCACGATTGGGTGGGCGAGAGCGGCACGCAGCGCAAGCCCGCCCATGGCAAACAGCGGCGCGAGTTGCGCGCCTTCGCCTCGCCGGCCGAGGAAGCGCGCGGACGAACGGAGAGCGGCTTTTCCGGCCGCGGCATCACGCGGCCGAGCGGAGCCATGCACCATCCGCACTTCGGCCTGCTGATCGTGAGCTGCGAGAACGCCGACCTCCGTCCCTCACCCGACGGCGTGCTGCTGTACGAGGAAGCCGGCGTGCGCGAATTGATCGCGCCGGCCGCCCGCGCTTATCCGAACAAGGACGGCGTGATCGATGAATTCTACGATGCTATCGTGAGCGGGGACCCACCACTGCACGACGGCCGCTGGGGCACCGACACCATGGCCGCGTCCATCGCTCTACTCCAAAGCGCGCGCGAACGGCGCGTCATCACTCTCGCTAACGAGGACCGCACGCATGCTCTCCGCTGAAGAAAACACGCTGCTCACCCACGTCACCGGCGACGCGCCGATGGGTCAGATGATGCGCCGCTATTGGGTACCGGCATGCTTGAGCGAGGAAGTCGCAACGCCCGACGGCACGCCGGTGCGCACGACGATCTTCGGCGAACGCCTAGTCGTGTTCCGCGATACGGGCGGCACCGTCGCCGTCGTTGACGAGCGCTGTCCGCACCGGCTCGCCTCGCTCGCGCTCGGGCGTAACGAAGAAGGCGGCCTGCGCTGTATCTATCACGGCTGGAAGTTCAACACGGCCGGCGCGTGCATAGACATGCCGACCGAACCCGGCGCGTTCGGTTTCCGCGATCGTATGAAATTGCAGAGCTATCCGGCGCGCGAGGCCGGCGGCATGGTCTGGACCTACATGGGACCAGCCGCCGAAATTCCCGCGTTTCCCGAGTACGATTGGATGAAGCTGCCACGCGATCAATACGCGGTGATGAAGGTCGGCGAGCGCGTAAACTACGCTCAGGCGATCGAAGGCGCGATCGACTCGTCGCATTCGTGGTTCTTGCATCAAGGCATCATCTGGGACTGGCAGAAACGCGCCGCGACCTCCGTCGACACGTCGCCGCGCTTGGAAGCCGAAGACACCGACTACGGCTTCCGCTACGCGGCGATCCGCGTTCCGGTGCAGAACCCCGACACCGAGCGCTACATTCGCGTGACGTTGTTCCTCGTGCCGTTCACCGCGTTCATCCCACGCCCGCTCGATAAAACGACTTACGCGCACATCCAAATCTTCGTACCCGTCGACAACGAACGCACGATCTTCTACGGCATCTTCTTTACCCAAAACGATAACCCGGTCGACGAAGAGGCGATGCGCCGCGAACACCATTGCGTGCCCGGTGTCGATCTCGACCGCAATTGGTACAAGCTGGCGAACGAAGACAACTGGTTCAACCAAGACCGCGCAGCGATGAAGAACGGCAGCTGGACCGGCATCAACGGCTTCTCCAACCAAGACATGGCGTGTCAGGAATCGATGGGCCCGATCGTCGACCGCGCGGCAGAGCAGCTCGGCACGTCGGACATCGCGATCATCCGCATGCGCAAGCGCATGCTCGAGGCCGTGCGCCGTTTCCAAGACGGCGAGCCGCTCATCGGGCTCGATCCCGACCTGCCGCACGACCGCATCCGTAGCGAACAACTCGTCGTGCCGATCGACCAACCCTGGCAGAGCGTCGGCGCCTACGCCGGCGAGTACAAACCGAAAGCCGGCGTGCCCGTCTAGTTTCGGCGGATCGGGAGAACGACGCGGACCTCGCAGCCCCAGGGTCCGCTCTCGACGTCGATGCGCCGGGCTAACGACGACACGATGTAGAGGCCGCGGCCGGACTCGCTGTCGGCCTTGGCGCGCTTTCGCCCGCTATAGGAAAAACCGCGGCCATAGTCTCGAACGCACAGCGTCGCATAGCGCTGCGGCCAGTAACAGAACAGCGCAATCGGGCCGCCTACATGGCGGACGACGTTACCGACCAGCTCTCCATAAATCGTCGCCGCGGATTCGAGATCGGCATCGGACCCGGCGCGGTCCCCGAGGTAGCGGATGAAATCATCGCGCCCGACTTGAGCCGGGACGGCGTCGTCCGCTTCAAAACACCAAGAATCAGCCATGCTCTATCTCCCGCACGCCGATACGTTATGCTCCGGAAATTACGTTCCTAATCAGCTCACCGTAACGGGCAAATGCTCCAGGCCTCGCACCACGTTGTTCAGCCGCCGGACCGGCATGCCGGCCTCGAAGCGGGTGACGCGCTTGGCCAGTGCACGGAAGATAGCGTGGGCCTCCAGCCTTGCGAGGGCTTGGCCGGCACAGCCATGGAGCCCGTAGCCGAAGGTCAGGTGATCGAGCGGGTTACGCGTCACGTCGAAGCGAGCGGGTTCCGGGAATTTGCGGTCGTCGTGGTTTCCGGAGGCGTAGATCAGGACGACGTTCGAATCGGCCGGGATCGTCGTTCCGCCGACCTCGACGTCGCGCACGCAATAGCGGCGCACGAGTTGCAACGGCGCGTCGATGCGCAACACTTCCTCGAAGGCGCTCGGGATCAGCGCGGGCTTCTCGCGCAGCAGCTCCCACTGATCGGGGAACTCCGCGAAGTAGGCGACCGCGTTGCCGATGGCGTTGATCGTGGTGTCGACGCCGGCCACGAGATAGCTCACGAAGAGCTGCGGGCATTGGTCGAGTGCGATCGCGCCGCGGTCGGCCGCCTCGTAGATGGCCGCGCCCATGCTGCCCGGCGTGAGCTTGTCGCGGGTGGCTTGCGTGACGATATAGTCGATCAATTCGGCCCACACCGGCAGCGATCGAATGTTGCGCTCGTTGCTCGGACCCCAGAGGTTGAATCCCGCATCGGCCCACTCTAAGAGCCGCAGCCGGTCGGCGGCCGGCAGACCGATGAGGTCGGCAACGACCGTGAGCGGGAAGGCTTGCGCGAGATCGGTTACCGCGTCAAACGATGTTTGCGCAACGACCGAGGCCACAAGCGCGTCGGCCTTCTCGTTGATCTCCGCGCGAATCACGTTCATCGCCTTCGGCGAAAGGCGTTCGGAAAGCACCGAGCGCAGTTGATCGTGTAGCGGGTTGTCGCTGGCGATGATGACGCCTTTACGCGTGGCGTTGCCCTCAGCGCTGAGGCCGATGCCGCGCCCCGAGATAAACGTCTCGTGATCGCCGAGGCCCGCGCGCACGTCGTCGTAGCGCGAGAGCGCGTACGCATCGATCGCCGAAAGATAGACGACCGGACCGGCGGCGCGGAAGCGCTCGTAGATCGGATACGGATCGGTGAGGTTTTCATCGCTAAAGAGGTCGAGGTCGAAACGCGGTGCGCTCGAGCCGATCGTTGCGGTCACGGCGTCTGCTCGATTGCCAATGCCGCGACGGGGCAGACGCGCACGGCATCGCGCGCCGATTCCTCGAGGTTCGCGGGAATCTCGCGCCCGTCGAAATGCGCGATCAGCTCACCGGCTTCATCGAGCGTGAACAACTCCGGCGCAGCACTCTCGCACATCCCGTGCCCCTCGCAGCGCTTGCGGTCGAGTAGGACCTTCATCCTTGCAACCGCGGCATGATGTCGGCCGCAAACATCTCCATGTTGCGGCGCGTGAGCTCGTCGCTGAGCGTGCCGAACTGGAACATGCCCACCACGATATTTACGCCGGTCTTCTCGCGCATCTTCTCCAATTTCTCGATCACGGTCGCGCGGCTGCCGATGATCGCAGTACCGCCGGCAATTAAATCGTCGGCGGTTTGATTGCGGGCGCGCGACCCGATCGACTTCCGCATGCGTAACAGCTTCTTCATCGACGCGATCGAGGTATACCCCGGCGGCACGAGCATCTCCCACGGGTTGGGCAGGTAAACGTTGAAGAGCGACTCGATCGCGGCACCCGCCTCAGCCTTGGCCCGCTCGTCGGTGTCGGCAACGTAGATGGGAACCGCCCAACCCAACTGATCGCCGGAAGCTTCGTAACCAAAACGGTGCGCGGTCTCCGAATACTCGGCATGGTACCGTGCGACGAGATCCGACGCCGCAAAGGTGATCAGCATCGGATACTTGCGCGCGGGGTCGGCCGCCCACTCGATCGTCTCGGTCGATCCCTGCGACGGAATCCAGATCGGCGGATGCGGTTGCTGGTACGGTCGCGGCCACGTGTTCACATAGCGGAACGTATAGTGATCGCCCTCGAAGTGGAACGGTCCGGGTTCGGTCCAAGCGCGCACGATCAGATCGTGAGCTTCGTGAAAGCGCTCGTGCGAAAAGACAGGGTTCACGCCGGTCGCGTGATACTCGGTGCCGATGCCGCGCACGAAACCGGTGATCAAGCGCCCGCGCGAGAGGTTATCGAGCATCGCGAATTCTTCCGCGATCGTCAGCGGATTCTCGGTGATCGGCAGCGCCCGGCCGAGCACGCAGATTTTCACACGCTTCGTGCGCGCGATCAGGGTTGCCGCGATGATGGTCGGCGCGGGCATCAGACCGTATGCCGTCTGGTGATGTTCGTTTACCGAAATGCCGTCGAACCCGAGCTCTTCCGCATAGACCATGTTTTCGATGTGCCCGGCGTAGTCGTCGGCGCCGCGCCCCGGATCGTAGAGGCTGTTCGGCAGCACGACCCAGGCCGAGCGGTACTTATCACGCTCGGCAAAGTCGAGCCCGCGATACGGCATGAGGTCAAAGCAGATGAACTTCACGCGTCGTGCTCGCGTAAGAACGCCAGGGTTGCCGCCGCGACCGTCGCGCACTGCTCGACGTGCGGCGAATGCCCCGCTTCTTCGACGATCAGGCGGCGCGCGTCCGGCAAGAGTTCGCACCAGCGCGCTGCGTAGGCGGCCGGAAAGAGATTGTCGTGCGCGCCCCAGATCACGTGCGCCGGCACGCGGATGCGATGCAGCCACTTCGGCAGATCCGGATTATACCAGCGCGGCTGCCAGCCGAGCTTCGCCGCCGAAAAACGATTGCCGACCACAATGTCCGCTTCTTCATCAGTCGGCACCCAGGCAATTGCGCGTTCCGCGTACGCCTGGTCGTAAAAAAGATTGCGGGCCGATTCCTCCGGCGTCCAAATAAAGTTGTCCGCGCACGGTAACCCTTTGACGCGCACGCCCGCCGACGCGATCAACGTCACGCTGGCCAGCCGCGAGCAGTTACGCATCGCCAACTCGGCCGCGATCCAGCCGCCCAGCGAGTGGCCGATCAGATGCACGCCGTGCAGATCCTGCGCTTCGAGCAGATCGAGGTAGAACAGTGCGATGTCGTCGACGGTGCGGATCCAGTCCGGATTCTCGGAGTGGCCGAACCCCGGATGATCGGGAATCGTCAGCGCGTAGCTACCCGCGAGCGCATCGAAGTACGGTTGCCACGCCAGCATGCCGCCGGAGCCGTGCAAAAAGATCACCGGCTTGCCGGCGCCGGCGCTTTGCACGCTAAGGCGTACGCCGCTCACCTCGAGATCCATCCGCTTCACTGAGTCGACCACGCGCACCGCACTGCTTTCCGGAAGGAAGATTTCCCGAGGTGTTCCATATGAGAAATGAATTTCCGGCATCGCCAGACACAAGGATGCACCACATGCGCCTGTTCGCTTTTATCGCCGCGATCGTTGTCGCGCAACTCTTCACCACGGCACCGCTGCAGGCGTCGGCCGACCCGATCGTCATGAAGATCGGCACCGCGACGCTCAACGATACGCAGCACGAGTGGATGAAGCGTTACAAAGCTGCCGTCGAGCGCGATAGCAAGGGCCGCATCGAGGTGCAGTTGTACCCTGCTAGCCAGCTCGGTTCGATCCCCCGCGAGATCGAAGCCACTCAGTTCGGCGCTATTCAAGGCTGGGTCGGACCCCCGGAATTTTTGAACGGCGTCGACGAGCGCTATCAGGTGCTGAGCGCGCCGGGCGTCTTCTCGACGCTTGCGCAGGCGCAGCGAACGGCGCAGGATCCCGCCTTCAACCAACTCTTCCTGGCGCTCGGCGCTAACAAGGGCCTCATCGGCGGCGCGGTCTGGATTTCCGGCACCAACGCACTGATGATGCGCAAACCCGTGCGCCATCTCGCCGACATAAAGAATCTCAAGATTCGGATCCTGGCCGGCCCGCTCCAAGAAGGTGTGATGCACGTGATGGGTGCGACCGGCATCCCGATGCCGCTCGACCAAGTCGCGCCGGCGTTGCAGCAAGGCGCGATCGACGGCATCATCACGAACGTCAGCACGGGCGCGCCGTTGAAATACTACACGATGGCGCCTTACGCGACGGAGATCGACCAGCCGTACATCTTCTCGATCTGTGTTCTGAGCAAGATCTGGTACGATAAGCTCTCGCCCGACTTGCAGAAAATCGTCTCCGACGATGCCGGCGTCACCGCCCGCGATCTGTTGCCGTTCGTAAACACGTTTCTCAAGGAACAGCGCGCCGTCTGGACGGCCGGCGGCGGCGAGTTAATTTCGCTTCCGCCCGCAGAGGAAGCCCAGCTCCTCTCGAGCTTTGCTCCGATCGCGAACGACGTGATGAAAGATAAGCCCGCGATGTTCTCCATGTACAACGCCATGCTCGCCGCTCGCGCACGGGTGAAGTGAAGCCGAAACAACGGCTAATCCTTGGTCTTCTGTAGGCAGCGACGGCCTAAACGCGCACCGAGAGGATGAACCAGGCCGCGCCAAGGACGCGGCGCTGACCTTTGCTGAGCATCCCGAAGATCTCGGCGCGTACGTCGTCGGCGATGCTGCGCCCCAGGCGCAGACCGATCAAAAGCTTGCGAATTCCGGCGAACTGGTCGCTGGTAAGATTGAGGATCGCCGTCCCCTCGATCGAGGGAAAGCTGTCCGACGCCGACATTGCCGGCGGCTGAAAACGGGCCGCTCGCGGGGCGGTACCACTGGTCGCCGCACCCCCAGGTGGGGTGCCGCCGGTGATCGGGAGCCCGACCTGATTCACATTGCTCACCCTACTACGTTCGACAATCGGCGGGAAAAAACCACGTAGATATAAATTCCCAGCCATGCGGTTTATCAAAAACGTGACATTCGGCGCGGCTTTGACCGTCGTCGGCCTGGCGCTCGCCGGCTCGGCGTTTGCCGCTACGAGGCCCATCGTCACTCAGGACTGGTTTTACGTGGGCGGCCACTACATCGATACGCCAAAGGGGCAAGTGCTCACCGGCACGATGTACACCCAGGTCTTCACGCCGGCGAGGGTGACCCACCCCTACCCGATTATCCTGATCCATGGCGGCGGCGGCACCGGCGCCACGTACGAGAAAACTGCCGACGGACGGCCGGGCTGGGCGTACGACTACGCCGGCCGCGGCTTCAAAGTGTACGTCGTCGATCAACCCGGCCGCGGCCGCTCGATCCTCGACCCCGCGGTCGACGGGCCGGCCGGACGCGACTCCGTGAAGTCGCTCGAGCAGCGGCTGACGATTCCCGAAACGTTCAACCTGTGGCCGCAAGCGAAACTGCACACACAATGGCCCGGCACGGGCAAGCCCGGCGATAAGTATTTCGATGCCTTCATCGCGACGCGCGCCATGACGCTCGATGACAACGGTACGATGGAAGAACTGACGACGCACGCCGTTGTCGCACTGCTCGACCGGATCGGTCCGGCGATCGTGCAAACCCACTCACAAGCCGGCGCATACGGCTGGCGCATTGCAGACGCGCGGCCGAAGCTCGTCAAAGCGTTGATTCAAGTCGAACCGAACGGACCGCCGTACAAAGAGACCACCTACATCGGACCGCCGGACTATTTCGGACCGGAAACCGTCGGCCGCCCGTGGGGACTGACGAATGGACCGCTGACGTACTCGCCCGCGGTCACCGATCCGGCGGAACTCAGCTTCGTGCAACAGGCGGCGGCCGATGCACCGAACCTCGTGCGCTGCTGGTCGCAGGCGGCGCCGGCACATCAGCTGCCGGCATTGGGAACCGTGAAGATCCTCATGGTGAGCAGTGAGGCGTCATATCACGCGCCCTACGATCACTGCACGTCGCGTTATCTGACGCAAGCCGGCGTGAAGCACGATTGGATCCGCCTCGCCAACGTCGGCGTGCACGGCAACGCGCACGACATGATGCTGGAAAAGAACAGCGCCGCAATCTCGGCCGTCATGGCCAACTGGCTCGTAAGCAAACACCTCTAACCGGGCGCACCGTTCGTCGCGCGACCTAGTGCAGGTCTTCGATGCTGCCGGGTCCGGACCCGGCGGTTGTCCGCATCGGCCAATCATGCGATCCGAATGGGACGAGCGGCGGCAAATACGGCGTCATCCCGCGCTTCTTGGCGGCCGCGATGATCGCGTTGCGCGCGTCGCCGCCCATCAACTCGTAGTCCATAAGGTAATAGTTGCCGAAAAACGCTTGGCCGACGGAGCGGTCGGCAACGACCCGCGTCAACAGTTCCAGCATCGCGTCCGCTGTCGTCGAGAAGTTGGTGGTTTCGAACAGCATGAGCCTCGTGTTCATGGCGTCGCGGCCGAAGTATTGCGCCAACACGCTGAGCAGAATGTTGTTCTGTTTCGTAACGTAGATCGAGTTGCTGACGCCGTAGGCGTCCTTCCAGCTCGAACCCAACGCCGCTTTCCAACCGGCCACGACCTCCATCCAGTGATCGACCTGCACTTTGGCGGCCCAGCTGATGTTCTTCGCCAAGTACGGCTTCTGTTGGGCGGCAAATTTTTGCAGCGCATCCCACTGCACCACGTTCGCGGCCAACGCCGCGTCCATGAAGGCCAGGTTATTGGTGAGAATCGTGCGGCAGTTGTCGCGCCACTCAGGAGTCATGTCCGCATCGTCGAGGGTGTCGAGCGCGTTCTTCGTCTCCGCGCGATCGGCGGTCATCGGCAGCCGCCAGGCTTGGTCGTTCGGATTATCGAGATGCGGTGCCGCGATCTCGAAGATCGCCATCGTCGCGTGCGCTACCGATTTCAGGTACTGGTACACGACGGGCACGGGCTTGGCGGCTACCGGCGCCATGCCGGGGCGGTAAAGGGTGAACGCGCCGCCGCCGTTGGTGAAGAGTGCGAGGATGACCGGATGCTGCGCGAGCAGATTTTTCTGAAACGTGCGCAGCGAGTCGTCGTAGAAGCCGAACATCGAAATGTCGAGGTTCAAGAGGTTCTGTTCGGCGGTCGCGGCTTTGGTCGTTGCGGGGTGGCCGACCAGCATCTTCATGTAAGGCGGCGTATCGGCGGATGCGACGCTCCCCAGTCCCAATAAGCATGCAAGCAAGAAACCGATCGCCGAGCGACGGTGCATCCGCGAGTTCATAAGGGGCTCCTCTACCGGTGGGGGCGTTACAGATGGCCGAATACGAAGCAGGTTTGCTGTATCGAGGGCTGCCTTGTTCGCGGCGAGTCCGCATTCCCACGACTCACCGGCCAACGACGGCTTCCGTTGCGCGTTTCTTCGCTTCGACGAAGGCCGCCATGAGGGGGCCAGCCAGGTCTGGCATTTCCCTGTGAAGCGACTCGCGCACGAGCACGAAGTGCATGATCGGGAAGACGGCCGTCGCTCTGAAGTAGGCTCATAGAACTCTACCGTGATCTGAATTGCCCCGCATGAACACCGCTTCACCGATCCTCGATTACGCGAGCAAACCCAAGTCTCGTGGATTTGAATCCGTCACATATATTCACACCAGAGACCTGAAGTAAATAAGCAATTCTGGTACTTTATCGGCATGACTGCAAGAGCGGGGAAGGTCCTAGTCAAGCTGACGGACCGCGGCACGATTACTGACGATTTTTTGGTTGAGTTGGAAACGCGCCGAGCACGTGCGCGTCCGAGGTACGCCGCGCCGCTGCCATGAACGTGCCTTGAGTGACTGAAGCGCCGATTATTCGCACCGAGCAGTTATCGAAAACGTTCGACGTTCGCGGGCGGGGCAAGGTCGAGGCGGTCCGCGGGATCGACCTCACCGTCAATGAAGGCGAAATTTTCGGCTTGCTCGGCCCGAATGGCGCCGGCAAGACGACGACGATGCGGATGCTCTGCACGCTCCTCGTCCCCACAGCTGGTCGCGCCACGGTCGTAGGGTTCAATCTCGGAACCCAGCACAACGAGATTCGCAACCACATCGGGTACGTCGGTCAAAAGGGCGGCATGGAAGAAGTTGCCACCGGTCGCGAAAATCTGATGCTCCAAGCGCTGCTCTATCGCATGACGCGCGCAACGGCGAAGCGGAAGGTCGACGCGTTGATCGAGCGGTTGAACCTAACCGCGTTCGCGGATCGCACGGCCGACACGTATTCGGGCGGACAACGCCGCATCTTCGACCTTGCCGCCGGCGTCGTCAACGCGCCCCGATTGCTCTTTCTCGACGAACCGAGCACCGGTCTCGATCCGCAAAGCCGGGCGCGCGTGTGGGAGGAAGTCGCCGCACTCAACAAAGCCGGGACGAGCATCTTCCTCACGACGCACTATCTCGAAGAAGCCGATGCATTGTGCAGCCGAGTCGCGATCGTCGACGATGGTCAGGTCGTCGCGCTCGGAAGCCCGGCTGAACTCAAGCGCCAGGTTGCCGGCGACCGCCTCACGTTCGGTTACACGAACGCTACCGACGTCGCCGCAGCCGCAGCACTCCTCTCCGGCGAAGCGCTAGTGCTCGAGATGCGTGTCGATGGTAACCTCTTGCAGATCTACGTTAGCGAGGGCGACGGAGCGCTGCCGGAACTCATGCGCCGGCTGGGCGCGGGGCACGCACCGCCCAAGACGGTTCACCTCGCGCGTCCGACGCTCGACGATGTCTTCATCAAGCTTACGGGCCGTACACTTCAAGCCGAAAGCGAGAGCCGTTAGCATGCGCGACGCGTACTTGATCGCCAAGAACGAGTTGCTCGTGACGGTCCGCAACCCGTATTGGCTCTTCCACGGCATCGTGCAACCGACCATCTACCTCGTGCTCTTCGCGCCGTTACTCAACGGCGTGGCCGGCGTGCCCGGTTTTCCGGCCCACAACGCGATCCAGTTTTTCGCGCCCGGACTGCTGATCATGAACGTGCTCTTCAGCGCGGGCTTCGAAGGTTTCACCTTACAGGACAAAGTCGATTCGGGTTTTCTTGAGCGGCTGCGCGTCACCCCGATCAGCCGGCTCTCGCTGGCGCTCGGATTTATTCTGCAGTCATCGGCGACGTTGGTGTTTCAGAGTCTGGTATTGATCGTTCTGTCGCTCGCGTTCGGGTTGAAGCTCGACATCGCCGGTGCGGTGATCCTGCTCGCGCTGATCGTCCTCATCGGCGTGATGATGGCGTCGATCTCGTTCACGCTCGCGCTCATAACGCGCGAGGGCGGCATCCTTGCCGGCATCACCAACACGTTCATCCTGCCGTTGCTCATCCTCTCGGGCGTGATGCTGCCGATCGGCTTCGGTCCGCCGATCATCCAAACGATCTCGCACCTCGACCCATTTTTCTACGCGGTCAACGCAGCCCGTGCGCTCGTCAACGGAACGCTAACGAGCCTAACGATCCCCGAAGCCTTCGCCGTATTCGCCGTCCTCTCCGGACTAACGCTCGCGACGTTCATCCATTCCATGCGCGAAGCGGTCGCCTAGGGCGTGGCGGAGAACGCTAGAACGGGTTTACCGGTAGTTCACATTTGCGATACGAGCGGGCGGCGCGTAAACGCTGTAGGCGCCGCTGCCGCCGAATTCCGCTTCGGCCGAACGCGAGCAACGCTCGCGCCGGGCCATCGTAGAACCGAAATATATCGCCGAATTCGGCGTCAGGGCTTTTGTGATGCCCGTTGTGGTCTTCCGGAAGTACCAGGCCGGCCGAGTGCGAGACGTACACGAGCCAAGCCGGACTTCTCCAGCCAAGCTCACAGGTATGCCGCCACATGACGTGCAGCTGACCCAGGACGAGGCCCGCAATTGCGGCCAACGTCGCCGCCTGGCCAAATCGCGTCAGTATTGCGGCGACCGCGAGATACGGGACCGCGCCCAAAAAGCCGTCAAGCAATATCGCCGGATTCCGCGAGATGATCGAGTGCTCCCAATACGACCGCGTGTTGTCATGATGGGTTCGCAGGTGAAGCTTCCCCCAAATGTGCTGCGGGACGTGATAGAGCATTGTCGATAGAAGGTCGCCGGCTACAAATAGGATCGTTAACGAAACGGTAAACGTGACGATATCATGCCACGGTATCACCACTTTGCGACGACCTCAGCGGCAAAGTCGGCCCGCCAATCCGCACCATGTGGGAGAAAATCGTCGTACGCACGGACGTCGCGATAGGTGGCCGGATCCGTGCCCTTCGGCGCGCGCCCGGCTTCCACGTCGTGCGTGCCTTCGAGCAAGAGCTGTCGCATCGCGATGATCGCCCGGTCACTTGTTCCGAGATGTTCCTTCGTCCGGTCGACGATCGGACCCATGCCTTCTTGTAAAGCGAAGTCTTGGGTGTTAATGCCGGTGATACCGGAATAGGTCTTCGTTCGCTGTAGCTCGCGGTCGATCAGATAATCGTTCGAGGGATTTCGTTTCAGCTTGTAGCCCGCGAGCACGTCATCTTTGCCGCGGCCGAGCATCTTTTCGAATCGCTCGGCAAATTCCGGCGTGATTTCCGAGCCCTGATCGTACGCACACATGAAGTTGTAGACGAAGGTCGTTTCATCATCGATCGGTACCCACATGTGGCCGTCGATTTTCGGCACTTCGGCGCGGCCACCGAAGAACGACTGGATCGCTCCGCGCAACTGCATAAATGGCATGACATAGCGATAGATGCGAACGTAATCGGTCTTCTCGTCGATCGTCCGAGTTGAGACATATGTATAACCATAGTCCGTCCTCTCGACGTCGATGCGTGGTGCGCCATCCCGGCTGCGGAACCACTCTTTGCTGCCGATCGTCTCGTTGTGCACGAACGAGGAGTGCGCGGTATCTAGTCCGCCCTCCATCGCCTGCATGTAATTGCAGGCTTCGAACGTTTTGGACACATAGCGGTGGGTCACGGGCGCCCGCAGCCACTCGTAGTCCGGCGGCTGCGGCTGGTCTTCGCGCGGGCCCATGTAGGTCCACACGACGCCGCCGGCCTCGTGCGTCGGGTACGCCTTGATCGTCACCTTCGTTTTAAAGAGCGAGTCCGCTGGTTCCGAAGGCATGTCCGTACACTGACCGTGGCGATCGAATTTCCACCCGTGATAAACACAACGCAAGCCACACGCTTCATTTCGGCCGAAGAACATCGGCGCAAGCCGATGTGGACAGGCATCCTCGACCAATCCGATCTGCCCGTCCGTATCGCGAAATGCAACGAGTTTCTCGCCGAGGAGACGCACGCGAATCGGCGCACCGTCGGGCGAGGGTAACTCCTCGGCCAAACATGCCGGTATCCAATACCGTCTCATCAAGCTCCCCATCGGGGTCCCGCTGCCGACGCGGGTTACTCGTTCGTTGTCTGAGGCGCTAAGCATCGCTTCGTCTTGATCCTTAAGGGTCGAGCGGTTTTGCCACATGCTAGGGGGCTTGTATGAAGGCCGATTGAGGAAATTGTGAAGTCGTCTTCACGTAGGCGTACCTAACGCGTGCAAACCATATTGACGCACCAGCTCGTGTGGTGTTTTGGAAGTTAGTTGAATAATATAATCGCGGTTGGCACAGCCGAGCAATGCATCAAAGTATGGAAGGGCGCGTTAAAAGGGACACGGCTCTCGTCGCGCTAGCTTACAATCTCGGGAACTTCCTGCGCACGCTCACGACTCCCGACGCGATTGCGGAGTGGTCATGCAGAGCATTGCCGCTTTGCGATCGCCGCCAATGGCTACGGCAACATGAGCACCCCGGCGACTGTGCGAAAAAACAAACGACGGGAAGGTGCGCCCTTATGAGCCTGCACCAAGTCTAGTCTTCGCCCAGTGGCCAATTCAGCCGCCGATTACCCGCCACTGCTACAGTTCAGGCCGCCGACGACCTCCTGAAACGACGGGGACCGTCGACTTCGGATCGAATACGCGTGCCAAATGGGGAATCCCGGCTGATGACCGTCGTTTACCTGTGGCCGACGTGGCTCATCATCGGCGTCGAGATCGTCGTCGTCATCGGGCTCGCCGTCGGCGGGCACATCATCGTACGCCGCCTCGTTCCGCATCGTGATCTCGCGCGGCATAACGACGTGGCCGGCTTCCTGCTGGCGATCGTTGGGGTGATCTACGCCGTTCTCTTGGCGTTCGTGGTGGTCATTACGTGGGAGGCGCTCAACACAGCCGAGGACAACGCACAAAATGAGGTCTCCGCGGCCTCCGATATCTATCGTCTTGCGAAGATTTATAAGGATCCGCAACGGGCCGAGCTTCGTCACGAGCTCCTCAACTACGCACAGCTGATGAAGACGGACGAATGGCCCGCGATGCAGACGGGCGGTGAGTCGGAGGCTGCGCACCTGAGCGCCGAACGCATCACCGACCTCGCCGTGCAAATGATCGACAGCGATTCGGTGCCGAGGGCGGCGGTCGACAATGCGGTCGTCACCCTTCTGCACACGTTCTTGGACGCGCGGCGCGCCCGCTTGCGCGAAAATGACGAAGGGATTCCGGTTTCGCTTTGGGCCGGTCTGATTCTCGGCGCGATCTTGACCATGGGGTTTACATATCTCTTCGGCGTCGAAAACTTTCGGTTGCAACTCGTCATGACGACCCTGCTTGCCGCGTTGATCGCGGTCATGTTCTCGATGATCGTCGCGCTCGATTACCCGTTCCGCGGTTCGACGAGCATTTCAAGCGCGATCTGGACGCTCGACGGCCGCTAGCCCCGGCCGCGAGCAAACTCGCTGGCGCGCAGCTGGGGAAGTAACCACCTCACGCCGGAGCCTATGCCGAGCACAGTCGAGGTGCGCTCGGCTTCTCGCGGCAACGTTTTTCTTTACATCATCCCGAGCGTCGTCGAGGGACAGCCACGATCGTGATTATCGAGGATAAGACGAAGGATTCGGACTACGTTTCTGCCGCGCCCGATCTCGCCGGCCGAGCTGATCTGGAACGGGCGCGGGTCACGATGAAGGAAAGGCGCACAGGGTTCGGCGCACTCCGAGGCTGGGTTTGCGCGCATTTTGCTTGCCCGTACACCGAAGGAGCCCGATGAGCCTCAAGAATCTGAATCTTTCGATTGCGACGACCGACTACGACCATTTCCGCGATTTCCGCACGGGGGTGGTAACGGCCGAAGGGATCGATCACTCCTGGACGCTTACCGGGCATCACGAAGTCTTCGCGCGCATGACCCTCAACCGCGAGTGGGACGTGGCCGAGCTTTCCTTCGCAAAGTTTGCAACGCAGATCAGCCGTGACGACCGGGATATCCTCGGGCTGCCCGTGATTTGTTCGCGGCTCTTCCGCTTCAGCTCGTTCTACGTCAACAAGAAAAGCGGGATCAAGACCGTCGAGGACCTCAAGGGCAAGAAGATCGGCTCGCCCGAGTGGGCGCACTCGGCCGCCGTCTACATGCGCGGCTGGATGCACAACGACATGGGCGTGAAGCTGACCGACGTCCACTGGTATCAAGCCGGCGCCAACGCTCCCGGCCGCGAGGAGAAAGTCGAGCTGAGTCTCCCCGCCGGCGTGCGGCTCACCCGCATCGCCGACAAGTCGCTGAGCGAAATGCTGGCCTCAGGCGAGATCGACTGCGCGATCATCGCGCGGCCGCCGACCTGCTACCTCGAAGGGCATCCCGACGTCGTGCGCCTGTTCCCCGACTATCTGGAGATGGAAGAGGAGTACTACCAGCGCACCAAGGTGTGGCCGATCATGCACATCATCGCAATCCAGAAGCACGTCTTGGACGAGAACCCGTGGGTCGCGCGCAATCTCTACAACGCCTTTCTCGAGTCCAAGCGCCGCAGCATCGAGCGGCTGCTCGATCCGGCCGTGTCGCGCTATCCTCTCGCCTGGCTGCCGACCTACGCCCGCAAGATGCGCGACATGTTCGGCGGCGATCCGTTTCCCTACGGTATCGATGAGAACCGGAAGACGTTCGAACAACTCGCGCTGTACACGCACCAACAGGGGATCGCGCACCGGCTCATGGACGTCGACGACATGTTCCCGAAAGGCGTCATGACCAAGGTCATCATTTGAGCGAATCGTCTGCTCCGGTCCCCGTCTCGGGTGGCCCCGTTCCGGCCGATGTGCTCGCAGATCTCGCGGCGGCGAGCCGAATTCTCGTCACGCAGGGTGTGGTGGACGGGTTCGGCCACGTCTCGATGCGCCACCCGACGGCGCCCGAGCGCTATTTCATGGCTCGCTCGATCGCGCCGGCGCTCGTGACGGCCGACGACCTGATCGAGTACGACCTCCACAGCAACCCCGTGAACGCGGCGGGCCGCGGGAGCTTTCTCGAGCGCTTCATCCACGGGCAGATCTACCTCGCGCGCCCCGACGTCAACGCGGTCGTTCATAGCCACTCCCCCTCGGTGATCCCGTTCGGGCTGGTCGACGTCCCGATGCGGGCAACATTTCACAACGCCGCGTTTCTGGCCGCCGGGGTTCCGGTGTTCGACATCGCCGAAAAGTTCGGTGAGACCGACATGCTGGTCGGAAACAACGAGAAGGGCATTGCTCTGTGTGAGGTCATGGGGGGCCATGACGTCGTGCTGATGCGCGCTCACGGGAGCGTCGCGTGCGGGCCGACCCTGCAAGCGGCGATCTTCCGCGCCGTCTATACGGAAGTCAACGCGCGGGTGCAGCATTACACCGTCGCCCTCGGGAAAGGGGCGCCCATGGCCGCCCTGAGCCCGGAGGAAGGCCGCCTCGCCGACGCGGTCAACCAGACCGCCGGGATGCGGGCCTGGAACCTCTGGCGGACCCAGGTGCGCGCCGAGTTCGGCTGGTAAGTCGCTGGTCCGGGGTCCAACGGGCCCGTTGTCTGACGGAGATCCCACCTTGTCCGTGATTGAAGCGCCCTCGATCGTCGACCTCAAGCAGCAGCTCGCGGATTGCTTGCGCATGCTCGAGAAGTGCGACGTCATCGACTACAATGGCCACTGCAGCACGCGGATCGCCGACGACCGCATCCTGATCAACATCGGCTCGTGCCAGCGCTCGCTCGCGACCTCCGACGACATCTGCACGATCGACATGCAGGGGAACCTGATCGAGGGCCGCGCCAAACCGCCGCTCGAGTTCCACCTCCACACCGGGATCTACCGGGCGCGGCCGGACGTCCGGGCGGTCGTGCACGCACACCCGCGGTGGTCGACCTTCCTTACGATGGTCGGCGAGCCATATCGTCCGGTGTACGCGCAGGGCTCAATCATCTACCCGGTACCGCTGCTCGACAATGTGAACTCGATTAACAACGTCGAGATCGCCAACCGACTCGCCGCGACGCTGGGCACCGCGTCGGCGGCGGTGATGAAAGCGCACGGGGCGGTAACGGTCGGCCCCGACATCGTGGAGGCCTTCGTGCTGGCCGTCTACATGGAAGAGAATGCCATGCGCCAGCACATGGCGATGCAGATCGGAAAGCCGTACGAGTTCTCGCCCGGCGAATGCAAGGCCGCCAAGGAAAAGCTCTGGACCGAGAGCCTGTTCCAGCGGACGTGGGATCACTACCGCGCCAAGCTCGGCGACGCCGGGATGCAAGCGCCGCAGCCGATCGCCGCGACGATCAGCTCGTAGTCGCGAGGCTCGCCTCGAGCAATGCGCGCAGCTCGGGCGTGACCTCGGGCTCGATCCCGAACCACGCCCGCCACGCCGGCCGGCCTTGGTGCAACAGCATCCCGAGACCGTTGACGGTCCGATTGCCGCGCGTCCGCGCGGCTGCGAGGAACGGCGTCTCCAGCGGCGTGTAGATGATATCCGCGACCAGGGCATCGGGCTCGAGACGATCGAGCCGGAGGTCGAGCGGCGGGTTGCCGACCATGCCCGCACTGGTCGCGTTGACCACCGTTGACGCGCCGGTCAAGGCGTCGTGGCGCTCCGCCCAAGGCAGCGCTTCGATTCGCGCGTCGAAATCGGCAGCCAGCGCCTGCGCACGCGCATGCGAGCGGTTGAGCAGGCGGATCGACCGCGCGCCCGACTGCAAAAGGCCGTAGCACACCGCGCGCGCGCCGCCGCCCGCGCCCAGCACAACTGCCGGTCCCGCGTCCGCGCGCCAGTTGGGAACGCTCGCCTTGAGGTTCTCGACGAAGCCGTACCAGTCGTTGTTGCTGCCGAAGAGTGAACCGTCGGGACGCACGACGACGCAGCTGATCGCGCCGATCGTGCGGCCGACCGGATCGACCTCGTCGACGAACGCCATCGCCGCCTGCTTGTGCGGGATCGTGAGATTGCAGCCCGCAAACTGCAGCGGGCGCAGCGCGCGCAGCGCGGCGGCGAGCCCCGCCGGCTCGATGGCGAGAGGGACGTACGCGCCCGCAAGTCCGAGTTGCTTCATCCAATATCCATGGAGCAGCGGCGACCGAGAATGCATGACGGGCCAGCCCATTACGCCGGCGAGAAGAAAGCGCTCGGATTCAGCCATCGTCTCGCGTCGTTCCACGCCGCATAGAAGCGTCCCGGTAGCGTCAAAAAAACTGGTACGAGCAAACAGGCAGTCTGCAAATGGCGCGAGCGCTTTCGTCACGTCTTTGTTCGCGGCGCTCGACATTGCAGCGGGTAGCTGTACGCCGGTGGTTCGCTGCGCATCCGCGCTTCGAGCTCCACTTCACGCCCTGGCGCAAGTTGGCTTAACTAAGTAACTTCTGTCGCGCGTGATCGCGGCGGT
>Ga0182030_10000771_pt1 | contig 62754 bp, 65 predicted proteins | sample 812S3MmetaG_FD_121299 | JGI IMG/M metagenome (GOLD analysis project Ga0182030, IMG submission 121299) | Permafrost microbial communities from Stordalen Mire, Sweden - 812S3M metaG (Illumina Assembly) | ecosystem: Environmental > Terrestrial > Soil > Wetlands > Permafrost | place: Sweden... | reverse complement strand
CCGCCGTTGGTTTGGCCGCCATTTGGCTGGCCCCCGTGTCCCTGGCCGCCGTTTTGCTGGCCGTTGCCGGATTGACCGCCACTGGATTGACCGCCACTGGACTGACCGCCACTGGACTGACCGCCACCGGACTGGCCGGGGTGCTGAACCTGGTCGTGGGCGGCGGACGGTGCCGCTTCGGGCTGAACCTGGCGCCCGGCGGGCGAGCCGTTCCCGTTCGCATTGCCGTTGGCGCCGGGACGGCCGCGAGTGGGACCACCGGTGCGGGCGCCGGGTCCCGAACCGAGATTGCGGGGCGGTCCAGAACTGCCGAGAGGGTTGCGGCGCGGGGACTCGTCCACCGACGCCGACTCCGGTCGACCGCGCGCCGGCGTCGATGCTGACCCATCCGGGGGTTGCGGACGCACGGCCTGTTCGGGGCGAGAGCTCGGCTCCTCCGGCGGTGAGAGCTCAGGAGTTTCGGCGCCGACCGGAGCCTCGCTCGAAGCAACCGCAGCCGCCCGGGTCGTTGCGCCCCGACGGCGCGGACTCCCGTTGGTGCGTTCCGCTGGGGAACTTTGCTCATCCACCGGGGAGAGACGAAGCTGACCACCTGTAGTGGTCGCTACCTCGCTGGGGGCATCAGCGGATGGCGCCTCTTCGACGGCTGCCGCTGACTTACGGGCCCGGGTCCGCTTCGGCTTGTCTTCCGGTTCGGGGGCGTCTGCCTCCTCTACGCCGGTGGCCCGCAGGATCTGCGTGATCAGATCGGCCTTTTTGGCCCGGGTGGTGGCCTTGGTCCCAAGCGCGGCGGCGATGGCAAAGAGCTCTTCGCGCTCCTTGGCTTCCAGAACCGAGCGTTCGAGCTGGGTTGCGCTCATGTGTACCTCGTTGTAGCTCGTGGGCCCGTCCGACGGCGGGCGGCAGGAGGATCGGATTCGGACTGCCTCGCGCACGGCACGCGGGGAGGGGCACCGGTCATCCAGGCGGAAGAGAACTAGGCATGCGAAGACTCACGTCGCGACCGGTGCAAGGGAGGGAAGGAACCGGCGGTGCCATGGTCCGTTATCGGGCCAGCAGCACACATTCGGAGCACCCCGAGCTCCGCCTCGGGATCGGACGTACCAGCGACCGACCAGCGGACGACGGCACGTTTACTGTAGCGGGCCGCTGGGTCCATTGCCAGCATCCCCCGGTTCGGCCTGGCCCAGCAGCCCCGGTTCTACAGTCCGAGCTCCGCGCGCACCGCCCGGATGTCCGCGTCGACGACGGTGGGCACTGCGATCTGCCCGATGGCGATGTCCGGATCCTTGAGACCGTGCCCGGTGAGCACACACACCACGGTCGAAGCTTCTGGTGCGCCGAGTTTGAGCAGGCCGGCAACCGAGGCAGCCGATGCTGGTTCGCAGAACACCGATTCGGCCTCCGCCAGATAACGGTAGGCCTCCAATATTTCGGCGTCGGTGACCGCCGCGATGGTCCCGCCCGACTCGGAGGCCGCGGCCGTCGCCCCGTACCACGAGGCGGGCCGACCGATCCGGATGGCCGTGGCCACCGTTTCGGGGTCATCGATGGGGTGGCCCTCCACGATGGGCGCGGCACCCGCAGCCTGAAAGCCCATCATCTTGGGAAGGTGCGTCACCTTGCCCGCGTCCTGGTACTCGCGGTAGCCCTTCCAGTAGGCGGTGATGTTGCCTGCGTTGCCCACCGGGATGAAGTGCAGGTCCGGGGCGTCCCCGAGGACGTCGACGATCTCGAAGGCAGCGGTCTTTTGCCCTTCGATGCGGTACGGGTTGATGGAGTTGACCACGGTGACCGGAGCGTGCTCGCCGAGGTCGCGGACGATGTCGAGGGCTGCGTCGAAGTTGCCCCTGATCTGCAGCACACGGGCGCCGTGGATGAGGGCCTGCGCCAGCTTCCCCAACGCGATGTAGCCGTCAGGGATGAGCACCGCGCAGGTCAGCCCGGCCCGCCCGGCGTACGCCGCGGCGGACGCCGAGGTGTTGCCCGTACTGCCGCACACCACGGCCTTGGCTCCTTCTTCCACCGCCTTGGAGATGGCCATGGTCATCCCCCGGTCTTTGAAGGACCCGGTGGGGTTCAAGCCCTCGACTTTGAGCAGCACCCTGGCCCCCACCCGCTCGGACAGCCGGGGCGCTTCGAGGAGCGGGGTGCCCCCTTCGAGCAGGGTGACCACCGGGGTGGCCGCGTTGACGGGCAGGAAGCTGCGGTACTCCTCGATGACGCCCTTCCACCCCACGGTCACTGGCCGACCACCCGGATGAGGCCCCCGATGGACTCGACGACGTCGAGTTGCCGCAGCTCGTGCAGGCAGGCCTGCACGTCGCGCTCGAGCGCTGGATGGGTCACGAACACCAACCGGGCGTCGCCCCCGTCCGGCTCGTCGTCGGCGTCCTGCTCCATCGAACGAATCGACACCCGGTGGCGCCCGAGGACGCCGGCCACCGAGTGCAGCACACCCGGGCGGTCCGCCACCGACAAGGTGAGGTAGTACGCGCTGCGGACGTCGTCGATGGGCAGCACGATGGCTTGGCGGAGGGTGAGCGTCCGCCCGGGCCGACCGCTGCGGAGGTTGTAGGCCGCATCGAGGAGGTCACCGAGGACTGCGCTGGCCGTGGGCAGGCCGCCGGCCCCCCGGCCCAGCAGCATCAACTCCCCCACCGCATCCCCTTCGACGAACACCGCGTTGAACGAATCGCGCACCGAGGCCAGCGGATGGGTCCGCGCCACCATGGCCGGGTGAACGCGGGCGGCGACGGTGGGCACCGGTCCCGAGTCGTCCTGCTCCACCAGGGCGAGCAGCTTGATCACGTAGCCCAGGCGGCCCGCCGCGATGATGTCGGCCGGGGTGATGGCGTCGATGCCTTCGCGGTAGACGTCGCCGGCCACCATGCGCACCCCGAAGGCCACGTTGGCCAGGATGGCGGCCTTGGCTGCAGCGTCGAAACCCTCCACGTCGGCGGTGGGGTCGCGCTCGGCGTACCCGAGGCTCTGCGCCTCTGCCAGCGCTTCGTGGTAGGAGGCGCCGGCCTCGGTCATGCGGCTCAGGATGTAGTTGGTGGTCCCGTTGACGATCCCGGTGACCCGGGTGATGCGCTCGCCGGCCAGGGACTCCCGCAGCGGTCGGATGAGGGGGATTCCACCGCCCACCGACGCCTCAAAAAGCAGGTCGACGCCGGCCACCGCGGCCGCTTCGAACAGTTCCGAGCCGCAGTTGGCCAGCAGCTCCTTGTTGGCGGTGACCACCGCTTTGCCGCACTTGAACGCGTCGAGGATGAGGGTGCGCGCCGGTTCGATGCCGCCCATCACCTCCACGATCACGTCGATCGAGGGGTCCCCTACCACCGCACGGGTGTCGGTGGTCAACAGGCCGGGGGCCAGGTCGACCTCGCGTTCGCGCGTCAGGCTGCGCACGGCCACGGCGGCCAACTCGACAGCCAGTCCGGTGCGTTCGGTGATCCGTCGGCCGTCGACGTCGAGCAAGCGGGCCAGCTGTGCTCCGACATGGCCGCATCCGAGCAGGCCGACGCGAACGGGGGCGGTTTCCATGGGTGCGAAGGGTAGTGCCCGCCCCGCTGCGCAACGGTGAGGGGGCAGGCAGCCGAAGGGGCGCCCGGCTCAGCAGTCGAGTGAGAGGAGGTCCTCGAAGGTCTCGCGGCGCACCACGACACGCCAGTCGCCGTCCTTGGCGAAGACCACCGGGGGCCGCGGCACCTTGTTGTACACCGACGCCATGGAGTGACCGTACGCCCCGGTTACCGGGGTGACCACCACATCGCCGACGGCCAGGCCGGCCGGGAGGTGGGCGTCGCGCACGATGACGTCGCCGGACTCGCAATGTTTCCCCACCAGGTGGGCCACCAACGGTCGCGGGGCGCCGATGTCGCGAGCCAGCGCGGCCTCGTACCCGCTGCCGTAGAGCACGGGGCGAGGGTTGTCGCTCATCCCGCCGTCCACGCTCACATAGGTCCGCAGTCCCGGAATCCGTTTGATGGTGCCCACCGTGTAACAAGTAAGGGCGGCGGCCGCGGCAATGGCCCGCCCCGGCTCCGCGCTGAGGCGCACCCGGGGCGATATACCGGCCCGGGCGGCCGCCTGGCGGATGGTGTCGGCCCATTCGGTGATGCTGGGGCTGGTTTCGCCGGCCACGTAGGGCACGCCGAGACCGCCTCCGACGCACAACTCGTCGAGTCCCAAACCTTCGAAGAAGGGGGCGACGACTTCGATGGCCCGGGCGAAGGACTCCACCGCGAAAATCTGGGAACCGATGTGAAAGTGCACTCCGACCAGGCGCAACGGAGTCTGCGGCCTGCGCAACCGCTCGACGGCGGCGGCCGCGTCGCCCGACGACATCCCGAAGCCGAACTTGGAGTCGTCCTGGCCGGTGCGGACGAACTCGTGGGTGTGCGCCTCGATGCCCGGTGTGGCCCGGATCAGCACCGACGGATGTTCGCCCATGCTCGACGCAAGGCGTTCCAGGCGGTCGATCTCGTCGAAGGAGTCGACCACGATGCGCCCTACGCCGGCCCGCAGCGCGGCAACCAACTCCACCTCTGACTTGTTGTTGCCGTGCAGCACGACGCGCCCCGGGTCGATGCCACCGGCCAAGGCCACGTGCAACTCGCCGCCGGTGGCCACATCGATACTCAAATCCTCTTCGGCCACCAGTTGCGCCATGGCCCGGCACAGGAACGCCTTGGACGCATAGGCCACGCCCCGGCCCCACGCCGTACGCGCCTCGCGACAGCGCCGGCGAAGGTGGTCCTCGTCGTAGACAAAGACGGGAGTGCCGACCTCCGCGCACAGCTCTTCGATCTCGACTCCCGCGATCGACAGCCCGCCGGCGGGGGTGCGCGCTGCGGAGTCGGAGAACAGCCGGAGATCGACGGGGGCGTCGAGAGCCACCACGACTTGCTCCGCCACCGCATCGGCGGGGTCCGCTTCGGGATCGAGAAACAGCGAGTTCACGCCCCCGGAGCCCGACGCTCGGGCCCTCGATGGCCTCCTTGATGCCGGGCTAACAGCGCTCCTACCCGGACCAGCAGATCGCCTGCATCGAACGGTTTTGTCATGTAGTCGTCGGCCAGTTCGCGCCCGGCGTCGATATCGGACACCTGGGCCTTGGCCGATAGCAGCAGGATGGGCAGCGCCGCCGTGGCCGGGTCGGACCGCAGCTGGCGGGCCACTTCCAAGCCGTCGATACCGGGCATCATGACGTCGAGAACCACCACGTCCGGGGTGCGATCCCGGGCCCGGAGCAGCGCTTGCGCCCCCCCGCCAGCCGCGACCACCTCATAGCCTTCCAGCTCGAAGTTGACCTGGAGCAACTTCAAGATCACGGCGTCGTCATCGACGACCAACACGATGCCTTCAGCCACCGCTGCATCGTAGTGCCACCATCAGCGACCCCGGCGATGCCCTAAGCTCTGCGAGCCGCCCTCGTAGCTCAGGGGATAGAGCACCGCCCTCCGGAGGCGGGTGCGCAGGTTCGAATCCTGCCGGGGGCACGTGGGATGTTCCCGAAATGGAACATCCCACCTACCTGAGGGCGGTCTGACCGCGGGAGCGGTGCCGATCGGTTGCGTCGCCGACATTGTCAGTCGTCGGGGAGCGCGGCAAAATCTCGCTTGGCCTGTTTGTACCACCCCATCCCGGAGATGGGGTGCTTCCATCGGCCTTTCATCTCCTTCAAGGCCGGCTGGTGATCGCTGTCGCCACCATTGACCATGTCTTTGAGGTGCTGGTCCTGGGCCTTTATGACCTCGTCCGCGCTCGCGCCGTGGTGGGCGCGGTCACACGGGCCCCCCAGCTGCTTGCAAGTAATCGTCTTCATGCCTGCTTCCTCTCGCTGTGCTGGCCGTACCGTCACCACGCGGCGCCGGCCGGCTGTTTCGTGGTGGCGTTGAGCCGGTTGAACAAATTGGTCGTGGCGACCCACAAGACCAGGCCAGCCATCTGTCGCTCATCGAAGTGTCTCACCGCCTCGTCCCACACCCCGTCGGGGACCGGATCAGGCCGGTCGGACAGGCGGGTCATGGACTCGGCGAGGGCCAGTGCCGCCCTCTCGGCGTCGGTGTACAGCTCTGTCTCGCGCCAGGCCGCGACCGCGAAAAGTCGTTCGTCGCTCTCGCCCGCCTTTTTGGCGCTGATGGCGCCGCTGTAGACGCAGGGGCTGCACCCGTTGACCTGGCTGGCTCGCAAGTGGGCGAGGTCCATGGTGGAACGGGGCACTCCCGCCTGGTGGGCGACCTCGATGATGGACTGGATCGCCTTCATCAACTCCGGGAGGACGGTTGCGGGATTGTTCATTCTTGCGGTCATGCCTTCCATGACGCGCCTGGCCCGCAAGATGTGACATCCCCGGAAAGCAAAAGTGATCGCGACCTCCTGTCACAACCAAGTCGCTCGGCGCGTCAATCTGGCAACTATGGACGAGAATCTCGTTGCCCAGTTCGAAGCCAATCGCCAACGGCTGCAGTCGGTGGCGTACCGCATGCTCGGATCGCTGACCGAGGCCGAGGACGCGGTGCAGGAAACCTGGGTGCGCCTCAACCGATCTGATCCCGCCTGCATCGATAACTTGGACGGCTGGTTGACCACCGTGGTGTCCCGGGTCTGCATCGGAGTGCTGCGCTCCCACCGAAGCCGCCACGAGGAGCCGATGGCGGGCGACGAGTCCGACCCCGAACTCGCCGGCCCCGAGGAAGAGACGATCCTGGCCGAGACGATGGGTCCGGCGTTACTGCTCGTGCTCGACACGCTCGGTCCCTCCGAACGCCTCGCCTTCGTGCTCCACGACCTCTTCGGGGTGCCGTTCGACGACATCGCAGCGATCGTCGACCGCACCCCCGCCGCCGCCCGCCAGTTGGCCAGCCGGGCTCGGCGACGGGTCCAGGGCAGTGATGTCCTCCATAGCGGGGACCGCCGCCGCCAACAACAGATCGTCGAGGCCTTCCTGGCCGCCTCCCGCCTCGGAGACTTCGAGACCCTCGTCTCCCTGCTCGACCCCGAAGCGATCCTTCGGGCCGACCGCGCGGCGGTGAAAGCCGCCACCGCCAACCGCGACCGCGGCGCACCCCTCCTGGCGCCCGAAGTACGCGGCGCGGCGGCCGTGGCCACCGTGTTGTCCGGGCGCGCGGCGGCGGCCGAGATGGCGCTCATCGAAGGTGCTCCCGGAGCGGTCTGGGCGCCCGGCGGGCGGCCCCGAGCGGTGTTCGCCTTCCGCGTCATCGGTGACGCCGTCACCGAGATCGAGATCGTGACCGACCCCGCGGTGGTCAGGTCGTTGCGGATAGAGATGCTGAGCTAGCCGAGCTGACCTCAACCGTCCACACAGCCCGGAATAGATATTCCCAGCTCAACTGAACGGACAAATTGTTCCGAATAATCGAAACTTCGAGGGACAGTAGTGAGCGCAAACGAGAAAGTTCTGAGCACTCCCAAATATCGCTAAAGGTCAGTGCTGGGGATGACGATTACTCCCAGGACGGATCACTTTGGAGTCGTTCTCTAGCGGTAACTGCGGCCTGCATCCGAGCACCTCCCCACGGGACTGCCGGGTTGATCGCAAGAAGCAATATTCGCTGGGGATCGTTTCGGGGCGTTCGAGTTACATTCTCCCATTATTTCGTTTTTGGTAGGGAACGAAGATACGATGAAGGTGGTGGCTCAATCGGCGTCCGTGAGCCAACCGACCGATTGGAGCGCGAGCATTCCCACCGACCACGACGAGACCGCAGTCTCCACCAAAGATCCAAAGGTCGACATCGCGTTGTCGGACAACGCCCCAGAGACGTGGGGATGGTCGATGGACGATCTCCATAGAACAATCATGTCGAGTCTGTCGAGTTCGTCACTGGCCTTGTACGTGGTGGACCGAGCTGGTCTCGTACAGTTTTGGAATCCCGCTTGCGAACAGCTCACGGGGTGGGCGGCCTCCGACGCCCTTGGTCGCTACTTACCAACGATCGATCGCGAATCTCGCCGGGAGTTCGATGACCTCCGCGAAGATGTGTTCAACGGCAAGACGTTCGTCGGGCTCGAGCGTACCCGCCACCATCACGACGGCCACCTCATCGAGCTTTCGATCACTACGGCCCCCGTGCGCGACCGCGACGGCACCCCACGAGCGGTGCTGGGCTTTGTTCACGACATCACCGCTCGCCGCCAAGCGGAAGCCGCAGTGCTGCACCACGCAAATTTTGACAGCCTCACCGGCTTGCATACCCGCCTCTCGTTCCTCGGACTGCTGGACAAGGTGATGAGCCGTTCCCGTTGCCGCGAGACGCTGCTTTATTTGGATTTGGACAACTTCAAGGAGGCAAACGACCGCTACGGCAATGCCATCGGCGATGAGTTGTTGTGCGTTTTCGCCGCACGTCTCCGTAGCGCCGCCCGAGACAGCGACATCATCGCCCGAATGGGTGGCGACGAGTTCGCGGTTTTGCTGCGCGACGTCGGCACCAAATCCGTCGCGACGGCACTCGATCGCTTGTTTACCGGCCTGCGTGCTCCGGTCCTGGTTGCAGGACGCGAGTTCGCCTTGAAGGTCACTGGAGGCGCATCAGTGTGCCGCTCGGATACGACCCCTCAAGAAGCCCTACGTGCTGCGGGTGTCGCTCTTTATGAGGCGAAGCGGACGCAACGCGGAACGTTCTTGGTGTTTAACCGGCGTATGCAGGAAACCGTCATCGATCGCCAGCAACTGGAAGCTCAACTGGCCCGAGCCGTGGATCGTCATGAGCTGGTTGTCCACTACCAGCCCATCTTTCGTCTCCGCGACGGGATGCTCACCGGGGTCGAAGCTCTTGTCAGATGGCAGCATCCCCAGTTAGGGCTGCTCGGACCGGTCCGCTTCATACCCCTCGCGGAGGCTACCGGGGCCATCGTCAATATCGGCCGGTGGGTGTTACGCCAAGCCTGCGAGCAACTCCGGTCCTGGCAGACCACTCACCCCAGTGCCGACGGGCTCACCATTTCGGTCAACCTGTCGCCAGGCCAGCTCAGCGACCCGCAACTCCCCGCCGACGTTTCCGAGGCCCTCACGGCATCAGGGATCAGCCCTGAACGCCTCGAGCTGGAGGTCACCGAATCGGTGCTGACCGCCGACGGAGCAGGCCCTGCGCTCGACAAACTCCACCTGCTCGGCGTGCGCTTCGCCATCGACGATTTCGGTACCGGATACTCGTCGCTCACCTCACTGCGCCAATACCCTTTTGACACCCTCAAAGTCGACCAGTCGTTCGTCGCCGGGATCGAGACCAGCAGCGATGACCGGGCCATCGTGCTCGCTACACTCGGCATGAGCCGAGCCCTCGGACTGCGCACCGTAGCTGAAGGCGTCGAAACGGCCGGCCAACTGCAGCAGCTGACCGATTTCGAGTGCGATGAGGCGCAAGGCTATCTGCTCGGAAAGCCCGGACCACCCAAGGTGATCGACGCGCTCTTGAAGGCCGCCCTTCCCGCTACTCCGATTCCCCGAAAGGAACCGGTGCTGCTTGTCACCTCCATTGCCCAGTCCGCCGCGCTGCTCGCCAGTTGGACCGCAGATGAGCCGGCCGGATTCGAGAAACTTGTACGTCCGATGCTGGCGCAGCTTCAAGAGGGAAGCGGTCTCGAGTCCGTCTACCTCACACGCATCCACTGGGACAGCGCGGAGCAGCGAATCGTGCTCGCCCACAACAGCGGCGCACTTGCCATACCCGAGGGCCTGATCCTGTCGTGGACGGACGCTTTGTGCCGGGTTGCGTTAGAGACCGGCCAAATCTGGATGGACGACGCATCCCTGGTCTTTCCGGCCGGGAACGTCATTGATTCCCGCCTCATTACCTACACCAGCGCACCTGTGGTCCTCCACGATGGGACCATCTTCGGGACGCTTTGTGGAGCCGACGGGCGCAGCATCCCCCGGCGCCAGGACACCATCGTGCTCATCAACCTCGCGGCCCGGCTCATCGCAGGTGCGATCGAACCCGATCAGGACCACCTCGAGAGCCCACAATCACCGAAAACGTTGACGGTGGTCAGTAACTAGTTCCGCAAGTCCAGCGAACCGCTCATCGAGCAGCGACGCATCCAGTTTGGGTGTGCGTTGTCTGCGTCAGTCTTCTTCGGTGCCGAGCGTCTCCATGACGTCCGCGATACGACCGACCACCTTGGTCGCCACCCGCACTTCCTCAGCAGTGATGTCGGCAAAGGTTCGCGCTATGCGGGCTTGCCAGTAGCGCTCCGTGGCTTCGACTTGCTGGCGTCCGGCCTCGGTCAACGAGATCCAGCACTGTCGTCGGTCCTGGGTGTCACGCCGACGTTGCACCAGTTCGCGCGCTTCGAGCTGGTCGATCATGGCGGTCACCGAGGCGGGGTTGAGCTCGGCCGCCTTGGCCAGCGCGCCGACGGTCGCTTCGTGTTCCCGGGTGAGGATAAACAGCGCCCGCAGCTGATTATGGGTGAGGCCGTCTGTGCGGCCATGCTGCTCCCGGCTGCGAAGCCGTCGGTCGGCGGCCAGGAGGCGAGCCAAGGATTGGCGAAGGGCGTCGTGAGACCCGGTGTCGTAGCCAGCACCACCGGTTCCGGTATTGACCACCGTCATGCCGCATCGACCATGGGCTCCAACGGTACTGCGCCGGCGTCCCACGATCGCGCTACCCGACGTTCGAGGCGGATGAGCAGAAGTGTCGGCGCCGTCGCCGCCGCCGTCACCGCAAACACCCACCAGAAGGTGCTGCCGAACGCTCCCGCCTGGGCGGTGGCCGAGGCACCGGCATGATCGAGGTGGTTTTGCAGCACGACCGTCAGGATGGCTGTGCCGATGGAACCACCGACTCGCTGCAAGACGTTGAGTTGCGGGGTGGCGTCGTTGATCTGCTCGGGGCGCAGCACACGGTACGCGGCGGTCATGGCCGGCATGGCGGACATACCGATACCGAATCCGCGCACCACCATGGCGGCGCTCAAGACGACAAAGGATGTGTGTCCCCCGATGAGCACGAACGGAATGGTCGAAACCACGCTGATGCAACCGCCGACCAGAGCAGTGACGCCACCGCCGAAGCGTTCCACCGCACGCCCCGCCCTCCACATGGCAATAGCGGACCCGATTCCTTGGGGGGCGAGGAGGAGTCCGGTGGATACGGCGTCTTCCCCTCGGACGGTTTGAAAATACAGCGGCATGAGGATCATCCCGCCGAAAAGCGCCGCACCGAGGCAGAACGTGGACAACGACGCCGCGGAGAACGCCTTGTTTTTGTACAGGCGAACATCGAGCAACGGGTGCTCGATACGTCGAGCCCGAGCCACGAAGATGCCGATCAACGCGATCCCCCCCAGGAGGGGCGCCACCACGGTGGCCGAAGCGAAGGGGTGGGGACCGATCTCCGCCAGTCCGTAGGTGACGCCGACCAGACCGGTGGCCACCAAAACGAACCCGGCTAGGTCAAAAGGTCCGGCCTCTTCGGCGTTGTCGCGTGGCAACAGCTTGATCGCGGCGATCAGCGCAGCGATCCCGACTGGCAGGTTTACGTAGAAGATGGCCCGCCACCCGACGCTGTCGAGCAGGAGTCCACCGATGGTGGGGCCGATGACCGGGGCCATGATGATGGGCACGCCGATGGCGCTCATCACCCTGGGCAGGTTGGCCGGACCAGCTTTTTTGACCAGGATCATTTGTCCGATCGGCATGATCATCCCGCCGCCCGCGCCCTGGATGACCCGGAACGCGATGAGCTCGGAGGCCGAGGTGGCGAGGCCGCACAGCGCCGAGCCCAGCGTGAAGAGCACTACTGACACCATGAACAGCCGGCGCGCCCCGTACCGCCTGGCCGCCCAGCCCGTCACCGGGATCACCGCGGCCAGCGAGAGCAGATAGCCCGTCACGACCCACTGGATACTGTCCAGGCTGGTCTTGAGGTCTCGTGACAACGACACCAGTGCGACGTTGACAATCGTGGTGTCGAGCGCCGACATGATCATCCCCAGGATCACCACGATGGCCACGCGCCACACATCCGCCGGTATCCGGCGCTCCACTACTCCCTCCGATGACGGCATCCCAAAAGGTTACGATAACTAACTTCTTGGCGGCAAGTCATTTGGTGCCGAAATATTGTGGCAGTTGTCACAGCCTGATCCATTCCTTATCTATATAGTTTTGGAATGAGCAAGTTGTCCGAGGCGGCGTACCGCACTGAAGCGCTCGAACTGGTCGCCACCACCCTCGTGGGTCGGACTTCCCGACTTGCCCGGCTGCTGATGAGGCCGGGCTCGCGGGAGCTTTCGCGCACCGAAGCGGGTCTGCTCTCGACCCTGGCCGAAGGTTCGCGGCGCATCACCGAGTTGGCGGAGACCGAGGCGTTGGCCCAGCCGTCGGTGAGCAAGATGGTCGACAAGCTCGAAGCCCGCCACTTGGTGGTGCGGCAGCGAACCGCTGATGATGGGAGGGCCGTCGTGGTCTCCATTTCCGCCGAAGGACGCCTTCGGCTGGAGTCGGCTCGAAGCCAGATCCGCTCCCTCCTGCGCCGGACCCTTCTCGAGCTCGAGGACGAGGAACTCGCTGCGCTGGTGGCGGCGGGGGACGTGCTGGAACGCCTGATCCAGTTGCTGCAACGAGGAGCGACCGTCACATGAACCAGGCCAGGCGGGCGCGGGCGCTGGCGCCGGTCCTCGTGGCGACCGCGCTGGTGACCAGCGTCATCAGCTCTCTCGGCGCGCCGCTGATTCCTACCATTGCCAGGGATTTCCATGACTCGCTGAGCACCGCGCAGTGGTCGCTCACCATTGCGCTGCTCTCCGGCGCCATCGCCGCACCGGTCATGGGACGGCTCGGTGACGGCCCTCGGCGCCGGGCGGTCATGGTCGGTGGTCTCGCCGTTGTCACCTTGGGTGGCGTCATCGCTGCGTTAGCCACCGGATTGGACCTGTTGATCGTCGGGCGAGCCATGCAGGGCGTCGGCCTGGGCCTGGTACCGCTCGCCATGGCCACCGCCCGCGACGAGCTCCCCAAGGTGCGGGTGGCGCCCATGATCGCGTTGTTGTCCGTGTCGGCCGCGGCCGGCGTGGGCGCCGGCTACCCGATCAGCGGCCTGATCGCCGACGCTCTGGGCTTATCGGGCGCCTTCTGGTTCGGGGCCATCGTCAGCGCCGGGGCGCTGATCTGCGTGGTCGCCGTTGTCCCCTCCAGCAGGGCGGACCGCCTGGCGCGGCTCGATGTAGCGGGCGCCCTCCTGCTGGCCGGCGCGCTCGTTGCCATCCTCATGGCCGTCGCCCAGGGGGCAACGTGGGGCTGGGGGTCGCCGGCCGTCCTCGGACTCCTCGTCGCCGGAGTGGTCATCGGCGCCGTATGGGCCCGACACCAGCTCCACACCGCGGCACCCCTGATCGATCTTCGACTCCTCCGCCATCCGGCGGTCCTCGCGGGCAACGGGTGCGCCACAGTGCTGGGCGTCGCCATGTACATGAACCTCTCGGCCGTGACGGAGTTCGTTCAGGTACCGCGTACGGCTGGATTCGGCTTCTCAGCATCGGTGGTCGTGTCGGGCTTGATCCTCATTCCACTCTCGGTGTTCTTGCTTTTGGGCTCCCGGCTGCTGCCCACCCTGGTCAGGCGCCTCGGGATCGGGACACTGTTGAGCGTCGGCTGCCTCGTCGTGGCGGCCTCGGGAACCTTCTTCGCCTTGTTTCACGACGCCCTGTGGGAGTCCTTCGTCATGATGAGCATCCTCGGCATCGGGCTCGGAACCACCTACGCGGCCATCCCCGGCCTCATCGTGGAGTCCGTCCCCCGCAGCGAGACGGGCAGCGCCATGGGCTTCTATCAAGTCGTCCGCTACGTGGGTTTCTCATTGGGAAGCGCGTTGACCGCTGCCGTTTTGGCAAGCCACACGTCCTCGGCGACCGCGCAGCCGGCGCTGACCGGATACACGACGGTGTTCTGGGTAGCCGGCGCAGTCTGCCTCGCTGCGGCGATCGTCGCCTGGAGCCTGTCATCCCGAGGACACCAGCCAGCCTCCGATCAGCGCCTCGACGACACAACGGTCCGGGTCCTGGAGCAAACCGACACCGAGAACCTTTTTACCGGAGGCAGCCAGAGCTGACAGCACCCTGCACAAGCTCGGACATCGACACCAGCGGGGATCTTGGTGACTCCTGGCCCACCTCGTGTGGACTAAAGGCCCTGCCTGAGCGTCGCCGCGTCGCGTCATAGTCAAATATCGCTCTACACGGATACGGGGATCCCAATGGCGGACGACGAAGTCCACGCAAGCCTCCAAGCGGCGCTCGGACAACTGCTCAATGAACAAGTAGAGGTCGAGGACCGACTCCGACACGGTGACTTCTTTGAACACAAGAAGGTGACCGGGGTGCTGAGTGAACTGCCGGCCGAGGACGTCGTTGCCCGCTTCAGGACACTGAGCCGCTTCTTCAGGTGGCTGGCGCCTCAGGAACAGAACTTCATTCGCTCGCATTGTCCCGCGTGGTCTGATCCCGGCTCTGCCCTCTCGAGCGGCTACCCCCGGCTGCAATAACGCGTCCTCCAGGGGGCTCAGCAACCGGTGTCAAAAGCCGAAGGGTGACCGGTCGTTCGGCCGATCAAGAACTAGCTTGTCGATTACACGATCTGCTTCGTCGTCACCCCAAGGTGTCTCCAGGCGGACATGACCTGGAGACCGGATGCCCGCTCAACCCGCCGACGTAACGGCCGCGACTCCCAGCGCTGTGCGCCGCGTGCTGCACGTGGCTCGAGGTGCCCTCCCGGCAGTGATGACCGCCACATTGATCCCTCTCGGGATCTTCTACGCGGTGTCGGCTGTGGCCGGTATGAACTTCGGGATTATCGCTTCGCTGGCATGGGCCTATCTTGTCTTAGCGCGACAGCTCTACACCACCCGGCGCGCGTCGGGTTTGCTGGTCATCACCGCCATCACCTTGAGCGTCCGCTGCCTGACCTGGTCGCTGCACCAGACGCCCTTTACCTACTTTTCCGTCCCGGTGGGCGAGACAATCGGCATCGGAACCCTGTTTCTCATCACCTTGGCCATCCGTCGCCCCTTGCTGATCAGCCTGGCCCGGGACTTCGCCCCCGCGCTCGGCAGCCACATGGCACACGTCAAACACCGACGACTGGTCCGGCATCTGTCCTGGGTGTGGGCCTCGGTTTATCTGGGCTCGGCGGCAACCTCAACGATGCTGCTGCTTACCCAGAACATCCATTGGTTCCTGCTGTTGCACCAGGCATCGAGTTGGACGTGGGTGGCCGCCGGGCTGACGGTGACGGTCGTCTACGCACGGCGCCACGGCAACGAACTCCTGCAACTGGCCACCACCGGCCGCGACCGCCGTATCTCCGCCCAAACGGCGTAGGGCTCCTGCTCCATAGCGGATCTATTCAGCTCCCCTTCGCAACGATTTGGGGAAAGGAATATGGCGCTGGCCGGCACTGAACCGAGCGAGTTGCATGGTGGCCAGAGCCACGGCCACCGCCGCCACGGCCTCCTGGAGCACGGCCCCCGATGTGTGCACAATATGTTCGTCGAAGACCAGCACCCCCACCACGATGGCCACACAAGGGTTGGCCAGGGTCATCGGAGGTAGTGACGCGCCCAGCGGACCTGCCTGGTAGGCGGCCTGGTTCAGCACCAGCGCAGCCACTCCGATCCCCAGCAGGCTGTAGAGCGGCCACGCTGCGATCAGCTGGGCCGGACCAGAAGTAGCCAGCGCGGTGACCTCTTTGATCAGCGAGGCGGTGAGACCGTCCAAAATGCCGGCGGCGAAACCGAGCAAGCCGGCTCCGTGCGGTCCGACATTCCGCTGCCCCAACAGGACAAGGCCTCCCGCCAAAATGGTGCCGGCGATGACCAGCGCTCCCAGTCGGTCCGTGTCGGTAGGAACCAGGCCTACTGTGGGGTTGGCCGAAACGAGGAAGAGCCCAAGGCCACCGACCAGCACGAGCGCCCACGACCACTCCGCCAGGCTGGGGCGGCGATGTTCAAGCAGTACCGCGGCGGGAAGGGCAAAGAGCAAGCCCGAAACCAAGAGGGGCTGCACGAGCGCCAGTTCGCCAAGCGAGAGGGCGACGACGTGCAGTCCGAACGCCGCGCCAGCCGCAACGAGGCCGACTATCCAAAGGGGCTGGGCCGCCAGATGGGCAAGCAGCCCGAGACGCAGGCCTTTCCCCGGGGGCGCAGTGCGTGCCGTGCGGTGCTGGAGCACACTGGCCAGCCCGTAGGCCATGGCCGACCCGACCGACGCAACGACCGCCCCCAGGACGTTCATGTGACTACGGCGCTCAACTGCTCCGGAACCGACACGGCGCCCCGGGGGGCGCTGCCCGTCATGCCGGCACTCCGATCTCCAAGAAATCTCGGGATTCCTGGGTCGGTCCGAGGTATCGGTCGGCTGGACGCTGCATCTGGGGGTAAAGCTTCGTGGCTACGACCGTCGCGGGGTTCGCGGGGTCAGGGTGGCTGAAGAAGTTGAAGGTCACCCACTCGGGATTGATGTCAAGGGCCATGGCGCGTACCGCACCGGCGCGTTGGAGCGACTCGGCCAGGGTGCGGGCGGTGAGCGCAGGTCCCGCAACGTAGATCAACGCACCGTCGGCGGTCACGCCGATCCCCGAGCGGGCGACCACTACCTGGGCGCCGAGGGTCGCCCCCCACAGGCTCGTATCGTTATAGGTGGCCGACGCCGAAACTTGGCCGCGGTCGACCATGGGAACCAGGTTCTGCAGCACGGCGACCACGTCGGGACCAAGGGTCACCTCGCTACCCCAAGCGCCGATATCGATGCGGCCGTTGCGGTAGATCACCAGCGAGGCTGCGCCTGGGCGAAGCGGCACGGCGACCCGGCCGTCAAGGTAGAACCCGCCCCTCGCATCCTGGAAGCGGAACCCTCCGTTGAAAGCGGCAGCCGCCGATGGCAGTTCGGCGGGAGTGACATAGGGCGGGTGCGACCAGGATCCACCCGGCTCGATCAAGCCGGGGATCAGGGACACCTTGGCCAGCAGCGGATCGATCCACACCGCGCTGGTGATCTCCGCGGTGTACACGTTGTCTGCACGAAACTGTGACTCGTACATGCTGGGGATTCCGTCGACGGTAGGCCCGACCGCCTGCCATTGGCCCTCGGCGGGCAAAGCGGGCGAGACGACGAGCGGGACCGACTTCGGTGCCACCAAATAGGCATGCTTCGCCGCCGTCGCCGGGCTCCGGCCGGCGGTCGTCGAAGGCGATAGCGCCGGCAAGGGATTCAGATTCTTGGGCCGGCCTCCTTTGGCCGGCGCGTTGTGGCTGTAGTACAGGGCCTCAGCCCGATTGACCAGGGCCGCCGCATGGTGGCTGCGCAACCAGTCCGCCCACTTCGCACTGAAGCTCTCGTTGCCCGGCGTGGAGAGGGCCCCGAGCACGGACCAAGCGAAGAACGCGACGACGACAGCCGGAACGACCAGTGCCCACCGCTTGCGGCCCCGTCGCCTGCGGCGACGTCGAGGGCCACCAGAGATCTCGAGGCGGCGAAGCCCTTCGAGGAGGTCGTCATGAGTGGCTGCAGAGCTCCGAACGGGACGGCGGTGGTCGTCGAGAGCAGTCATTGGGAAGGGGGCTTTCGGATCGGCCTACTTTGCTTCACGACCGCTGAGAGCGTCCTGAAAGCACACCTCTTGCCGAGGGGGAACCTCGAGAGCTTTCAGCGACCTTTCAGCGACGTTTTGCCACCATCGGTCAGCGTGAATCCATCCTTCGCCTGGGACGCTCGACGCCAATGAGGCCATAGCGGTGCGCAGCTCATCCGTGACCGACGTCACTGCCTCCCGGTAATGGGCATCCGTGCTGCGTGACCGCCTCGTCGAGCACCGATGCCGAGCACTCCACAGACCCGCCCCCGAGGCCATCCCGATCGTCGAAACGCACGCACCAGTTATCGTGGCCGCTGCTGGCGATTTTGGGGACCGCCGCCAGTTCCCTCATCGTGGTCGCAGGCGGACAGGTCGGCACGCTGCCGGGGACGGTACCGCTCACCACGTGGTTCGGTGTCGTGTCCTCCAAGCCCCTGGATCCGGTCACGCGACCCCTGCCCGGCCTAATGCTTCTGGGGGCGGTGGTGGCGTTCACCGGGATGTGGCTCCTCGCGCTCTGTTCATTGCGCCACAAGAGCATGACCATTCGCCGGGTGTGGCTGCTGGCCGCATGCTGGGCGCTTCCCCTGGTCTTGGGGCCGCCCCTCTTGAGCGGCGATGTCTTCACCTACGCGGCGCAGGGTCTTTTGGCCGTGCATCATCTGGACCCCTACCGCTTCGGGCCCACGGCCCTGGGCCGTAACGCTGCGGCGGCAGCCGTCGACCCCCGTTGGCGATCGGCCCCTAGTCCATACGGACCGTTGGCCACTGCGCTTGAATGGAGCGCTGCGGAGGTCGGGAGGGGACCGCTCGGAGCGGTGATAATCCTCCGCGCCGTCGCGACGGCCAGTGTCATCGCCATCGGTGTCCTGGCCACCAAACTGGCAGTGCGGCCAGCGCGGTCCTTCGCCCTCGCCCTCACCGTGCTCAATCCGGTTGTATTGCTGCAGTTGGTGTCCGCCGCTCATTTCGAGGCCCCGATGCTCGCCCTACTTCTCGGTGGTTTCCTTTTGATTCGCCGACATCAACCTTTCTTGGGGATCGCTTTGGCCTGCGTGGCCGGTGCTATCAAAGCACCGGCCCTGCTGGCGGTCGGGGCGATGGCCGCGTATCTCGTCAGTGCCACCCCCCGGGGCGGGAGGCTGTGGGTGGCACTGCGCGTGGCCCTCGCTACAAGCGGGGTACTCGCACTGGCCGGAGCGCTCATACCGGACGGATGGGGATGGGTAAACACCGCGCTGCGCACGCCTGCGCTGGGCAACACCCCGGATGCTCCAACGTGGCTGCTCACTGCGATGGCATCACCCCTGGCGAGCTTGACCCACAGTGTTGCCCATCCGACGGTGGTGCACGTTTGCCAGATGGCCGGATTGCTCACCGCGGCGCTCATTGCCGGCCGACTAGTGGCCACCATTCGACAGCGACCGGTCATCGACACCGCGGGAGGTGGCATGCTCGCCTTGTCCCTGCTTGGGCCGGTGATTTACCCGTGGTACCCGCTGTGGGGAAGTTTGTGCCTTGCTCCGGGAGCTACCGCCCGTCGTCGGGACTGGTTGGTCGCCCTGTCCGCCGTTACCGCCACCATGGAAATCCCGGGTTTGAGCACCCACACCATTTGGATCGTCGCTGGTGCAGTGAGCCTCATCGCTTTGCTCTGGCTCGCCCAGTGGCTTCCCCGCGCTGAGCGCTGGGGCACCACGAGCTAATCTCGGCCACTTGCTGCGCAGAGGTGACCGACTCGACACGAGTGCTCGACGGGACCTGGTCTCATCGTGACCACAGGTCTCTCGGCCGCGGGCTTGACCTTGCCGTCAGGCAGACTCGGGGCCCGCGCTCCCCAGCACATCGATCGGTGGTCGGTTCTCACTACCGCGTTGGCCGCGGCCCTCGTCGGTTTAGGACTCGGCCTGGGTTGGCGTGGTGTCGACCTACCCGCCCAGTTGTACCGGGTGGCCGTGGCCCGAGCACACGGCATCACGCTGTGGGACAGCCAATGGTACGGCGGCCATTGGACGCTGAACTACAGCGTCCTGTTCCCCGTCACCGCAGCCTTTGTCGGTGTGGGGGTCCTTTCGGTCCTATGCGCCGCCGCGTCAGCGCTGGCCTTCGATCGCCTCGTCGTCGGACAACTCGGTCGGTACGCTCGCCTGGGTTCCGCGGTGTTCGCGGTGAGCGTGATTGTGGAGACCTCCATCGGGCAGCTCACCTTCTTCTTCGGCGAAGCGCTCGCCCTGTGGTGCCTGGTGGCGGCTACCAGGCGCCACTGGTGGCTGGCCTCCGCAGCGGCGGCAGCCAGCTCCCTGGTCAGCCCGCTGGCCGGAGCCTTCGCGGGCCTGGCCCTCTTTGTGTGGTGGTTGAGCCTCTCCGACTGGTCGGCGCCCCGGATGTCACTACGCGGAGCGCCGCTGCGAGTGCTTGGAGTGGCAGTAGCCGGATTCCTACCCATCGCGGCGACGTCGGTTCTCTTTCCCGGCCAGGGCACCATGCCCTACCCCCTCACCGATTGGGTATGGGAGATGGGGGTCGCGCTGATCCTGTGGACGATCACTCCGTATGCACAGCGGGTGTTGCGCGTGGGGATCGTCGTGTATGCCATCGCCGCCACGCTTTGTGTACTGATCCCTTCGCCCGTCGGCGGAAACATCGGCCGCCTCGAGGACTGTTTGGCCCTCCCCTTGGCCGCCGTGGCCTGTTGGGACCGTGACCCCGCCGGGCGGCCCTTCAACCGGTTCGGGCGCCTGGCCCAGCGCCTGTTACAGCCCCGAGCGGCCCTGGCCGTCGTGGCCATCCCCCTCGCCCTTTCGCAGTGGGCGCCGGCCTGGCCGGCCATCACCACTGATCCGGGCCGTCCGTCGACCCACAAGGCCTATTACACCCCGCTGCTGAGGTGGCTCGACCACGCTCCGGGCCCCCTGGCCCGAGTGGAGGTAGTGCCTACCGCCGACCATTGGGAGGCGGCGTATGTGGCGCCGACCATCCCGCTGGCCCGTGGTTGGGAGCGCCAACTCGACATTGCCGACAACCCGATCTTTTACACGCCCGGAGCGCTCAACGCCCAGACGTACCTCAGCTGGCTGAGGGACAACGGCGTGCGCTACGTGGCGCTGTCCGACGCGCCGCTCGACTATGCGGGGGTGACAGAAGCACACCTCGTCGAAGCGGGGGTACCCGGTCTCGATGCCATCTGGCACAACAACGACTGGAAGGTTTATCAAGTCGTGGGGAGCAGCGGGATTGTGAGCGGTCCGGCCCGCCTGACCGACATGGAAGGCGGGACCATGACCCTCGACGTCGCACGTCCCGGACCGATACTGGTGCGCGTCCGATGGAACGCCAACTGGCAGGTGAGCAACGGCGACGGCACCATCATCGAGGCTCCCGGCGGCTGGATGACGGTGGTGGCCACCCACCCCGGCGTTGTCCACCTCGACATCTCGTTCTGATCTGGTGACGGGCGGCGCTCAGCGGGTCGTCGGCCCTGACCGGTGCCCCAGGGCAACCGGGGTAGGCTTCTCGGTAGCCGCCCAGGCGGCTGGGATGCGAACGATCCGACGGTAAATGACCTTGCTCGACAGCCCCAAGCCCCCGGCTCACTCTTCGCGCGCCAGGGAGCGGGGGGTCGTGGCCGCAGCAGACGGCCTGTGGCAAGCAGCCCGACGTTGGGAGTCGAGGATCTCCGACGGGTTCATCCTGGCGTTACTGGTGGTCGTCGCCCTTGTCGAACGAGTCCCCCGCCTCGGTATCCGGTACTGGGGGGACGAGGCGATCTCGGTGGGCATCGCAGGGCGCCCCCTTCACGAGATCCCCCACTACCTGGGCTTCGACGGCTCGCCGCCGTTGTGGTACGTCCTGCTGCACTGGTGGATGGCCGCGTTCGGCCACAGCGAAGTGGCGACCCACAGCTTCTCGCTGCTGGTGTCGCTGGTGGCCATCCCCGTGGCCTGGTGGTGCGCGGATGTCCTCTTCTCCCGCCGCGCCGCCCGGGCTGCAGCACTCCTCGCCGCGGTATCGCCTTACCTGACCTATTACGGCACCGAAACCCGGATGTACGCCCTGCTCGGCGTGCTGTCCATGGTGGCGGTGACCGCCACCATCCGCTACTACCGGGAGCCGGCAAGTGCCACCAAGTGGCGTGGCGGAGGTTGGCGCGGCGACCCGTCGCTGCGGTGGCTGGCGCTGGCCGTGGTCGCATCCGACGCCGTCCTCTACACGCACAACTGGGGGCTGTTCCTGATCGGAGTGCTGTTTCTCAGTGGCCTGCTCGGCGTCCGGCGCCGGGGAGATCGGACCCGTTTGCGCCGCGTCGTCGGCTACGGGGCGGCCGTCGGCCTCGGCTACCTCCCGTGGGTACCCAGCTTCGTCTCCCAGCTGCGCAACACCGGGGCTCCCTGGGCGGCCCGGCCCCATCTGATCGACCTGATCGTCGATCCGTTCAATGTTTCGTTCTCTGCGGCCTGGTGGGTGGTCGTGGCCGCCCTCATCACCGCCTTCGTCGTCAAGCAGGCAACCTACAAGGGGCCCCGTTGGACGTGGAGTACCGCGGCCATCTCGCCGTTGAGTTTCGGTGCCTTCATCGTGGTGGGAACCGTGTTCTGCGGGTGGATCGCCTCCCAGTTCGTCCATGCCTGGGCGCCACGCTACGTCGGGGTGGCCGCCGTTCCCGCGCTGGTTGTCCTGGGCGCCTTTTTCACTGAGCACCGGATCGGCCGCCGCTTCCTGCTGGTGGTCGCGGTGTCGCTCGCCGCGACCACCTTGCCGGTGCTCACCGATCCCGGTGCTTTCGCCGACTCCAAGAGCAACGTGGCCGCAGTCGACCAAGCGGTCCGCCCCCACATGGCGCCGGGTGATCTGGTGGTCACTGCGTTGGCTGAACTTCCCATCATCGCCTACTACCTCCCCGCAGGTCTTCGCTACGCCACTCCGCTGGGGGTAGTGAGCGATCCTCGTGTCATCGACTGGAAGCACCTCCCGACGCGTCTGCAGGCCGCCGTCCCCACCAGGACCCTGGCCGCGGTTCTCGCTTCGGTGCCCGTGGGCGGCCATGTGCTGGTCATCAACCCTGTCACCTTCGCCGGCACACAGGCGGCCACCCAATACGCGCAGACGGTGTCCGCCGAGGAAGTGGCCCTCAATCAGGACATCATCGTCGACCCCGACTTCCAGTCCGTGCTGTTCGTCAGGCCCCATGACGTGGGGGCCATCGCCAACCCGGTCGAAGGTATCCTCTATGTACGCACCGGACTCCCCCCGGCGGCGCGTGCCATCTCGAGCAGCGTCGCCCCTTAGCCTCCCCGAGACCAACGGGGTTGGGGGCCATTGCGGCCATTCGCTGAGATTGCTGAGGACCTTGGCCTCTGGTCGCCCGTCCGGGCGGATCCTAGCCTCACAAGTGGCTTCCGCCCGCGAAGACTGCCCCACCCAGAGGGAAGGGACAACTCATGGTGGACTTGAAGGAAAGTGCCGCAAAGAAATCAATCGAGGCGCCGCCCGAAATCATCGGCACGTACGAACGCCTGGACAGCCACAATGTGTCGGTGAACGCAGAGGCGGTCCGTGCCCATTGTTGCGGAACCATGGATCTGCGGACGGGACGCATTTGCCTGCTCGGCGAACGCCACCACGGGAGCTGTGACTTCAAGTAACAACCAGGCACTGCTACGCCGAGGAGATCCTGTTCCGTCTCTCACCAGAAACGATGACTTTCGGCCCTGGTTCATCCGCGTGCAGCCGTCCCAAACTATTGCCATGACTGAGATTGCAGGCTTAGGGCAAAGCGAGTCCCGCTCGTACGCGCCGCTGCCTCACGGCACCTGGAGCAATCAGCTCGGATCGCGACTGACGCTGGCTCCCGACGGCACAGGGGGCCTGCGCGGCACCTACTGCGGCGGGACGGGGGCGCTCGCCGGGGCCATGTACCCGGTGTTCGGGTCCTACGATGCGACGCCATCACAAGCAGCCACCGTGCTGGGCTTCGTTGTCGAATGGACCGAAGCCCATACCGTCACCTCGTGGGCAGGGCGCTACCACCACGCCGACGGCTCGATTACCGCCACCTGGCTGATGACAACCGAAACCGAAACCGCCGACGACTGGAAGTCGACCTTCGTGGGTCACGATTTCTTTTTGCGGGCCGGTGACTGAGACCGCCACCCGATTTTTGGCCAGAAAGGGACTGAGGACCCTACCGCAGGCGTCCCTCAGTGCATTCAGCTGTAGCGGTAGTAGGAGGGGAGGAGTTATGCGTCAACAAGTACCAGCACGGTGGGGTTCGTCCAGACGGGTCGGTCGGCGCCCCCGGGTCCTTATCGAGGACGACGACCGTGTCCTTGCGGTATCGGATTTGCACCAGTTTGGTGACGCCGGGTTCGACGTCGCGGTGTGCAGTGGTCCCGGGGTGAGCCGAAGTGAGTGTCCGCTGTTGAGCGGAACCGCCTGCCCTCTGGTGGACGGAGCCGACGTGGTCCTGCACCGCCTCGATCCCGCTTTGGGCATCGAGGAAGTGGTCCGGCGCAGTCGCCCTGATATCGCAGTGGTCGCAACTGTCCACCGGTGCGGCCGAACGGTGGCACCGGATGGCGCCGGCACAACCCAACTGCGCCCGCTCGACTCCACCTCATCGCTCAGCGCTCAACTCCGGACGCTGCGCTCGGCACTGACGGCGCGACCCCGACGCCCCAATCCGAGCTGACACGACAGGACGATGACTTCTGTTTTCAGGGAAAGCTCCCTCTCTCCGCTATGACCATGACGGAACGATCAGGCTTGACCCGTTCGACGTGGAGAGACCCCTACGCGCTCAATATCGGGATTCTCGCCCCCCCGTGGCTCCCCGTACCACCCTCCGCCCACGGCAGCACCGAGACCGTCATCGACACGCTGGCCCGGGGGTTAGAGGCCGCCGGGCACCACGTGGTGCTTTTCACCACCGGTGACGCCACGTGTCCTGTCCGCCGCGAGTGGTGCTTCGCAAAGTCCCTAGGTGGCCGGTCCAGCGCCACGGGCGCCGAGGCTCGCCAAGTGATCGAAGGGTATGACGCGTTGCGCGCCGTCGACATCATCCACGACCACACCCTCTTCGGCCCGCTCTACGGTCGGGTGTCGGACGGCCCGCCGAGCGTGACCACCAATCATGGACCGTTTGACGAAGACCTGACTCCGGTGTATCGCGCCGTCGCCGAGCGGGTGCCGATCATCGCGGTGTCCCACCATCAGGCCAGATCGGCCAACGGCATCCCCATCGCCCGTGTCATTCACCACGGACTCGAGACCGACACCATCCCGCTGGGGGATGGGCAGGGGGGTTACGCCCTGTTTCTGGGGAGCATGCACCCGGACAAGGGCGTCGACACCGCCCTCAGCGTTGCCCGCGCCGCGGGAATCCCGTTGCGGATTGCCGCCCACATAGACGACCCCTTGGGCCGCGAGTACTTCGAGACGCAGATCAAGCCACGACTGGGACGCCACGCGGAGTACCTGGGGGAAGTCAGCGCCGCCGAGAAATTCGATCTCCTCGGGTCGGCCCAGTGCCTGCTCAACCCCGTCCGGTGGCCCGATCCCTTCGATGTGGTAATGCTCGAGGCGTTAGCGTGCGGAACGCCGGTGGTCACCACGCCCTACGGCTCGGCCGCCGAGATCGTCGAGGACGGCGTCACCGGGTTTATTGCTCGGGACAGCGAGAACCTCGTGCGCGCCGTCAGCCGAGTTCCCACGATTGAGCGCACGCGGTGCCGGGCCGCCGCCCAGACCCGCTTCCCCGCAGCCCGCATGGTCGCCAACCACGTCGCCCTGTACCGCCATGTCCTCTCCAGCGCAGCGTCACAACAACGCACAGTTTCTCACCATGGATAGGAAGTACTGACCGCTACGCGAGCGTTTCTGCGGCCATTTTGCTCGACCAGCGCGGTGACCCTCCATCGGGAGGTAGCGTGCCAGCCTGATCCCGCACTCTTGTTCGCCATGCCGTTTGTGCTGTCTTGTCCTGGCGGTCCCGGCGTCGAGGTGTGGACCCCACCGAGTGAGGTTGACCGCACCGTGCCGCAAGTGATTCTGCCTGTCCTCGATGAGCGTGCCGCGTTGGCCGGAGTGCTGTCCTCGTTACCTGACGGCTACACCCCCATTGTCGTCGACAACGGCTCTACCGATGGTTCGGGCGAGTTGGCCGCCTCTCTGGGCGCGCTGGTGGTCTATGAACCCCGCAGGGGATTCGGTGCCGCCTGCTTCGCCGGCCTGAGCGCAGCGACCGACGACGTCGTGTGCTTCATGGACGCCGACGGTTCTCTCGACGGAGCGGAGTTACCTCTGGTGGCTGCGCCCGTGCTGGCCGGAACGGCCGGTTTGGTGTTGGGGCGTCGGCGAGCGGATCCCAAGGCGTGGCCCCTGCATGCCCGCGTGGCCAACCGGGAACTGGCACGGCGGGTACGACGCCGTTGCGGAGTGCGGCTGCACGACCTGGGACCCATGCGGGCCGCCGGCCGTTCGGAGTTGGTGGCCTTGGGCATCGCCGACCGTCGCTTCGGTTGGCCTCTGGAGATGGTCGTGCGGGCAGCCGACGCGGGCTGGATCATCGAGGAGGTACCGGTGGCCTATCACCCCCGGATCGGCAAGTCGAAAGTGACCGGGACCGTCCGGGGCACGCTGCGCACCATCCAGGACATGTCCGCCGTGCTGCGCTGAGGCGGCGAGCCGCCTAGGCGGAGAGCTGATCGTCGGGCTCGACGAGGCGGCCCAGCGCCATTTTTCGCCGGCGGACCTCGCGTCCTACGCGCAGGGCGTAGGCCACGCCGGCTGCTGCGAACAGGATGCCGCTGATCAGCAGCCACCGCCCGAGGTAGGGGGCGGGGGTGAGCCCCGTCGCCGCGTTGTAGGTGCCGGGCGAGAGCCGCAACACCAGCGGGAACGAGACGGCGAGCAGCACTGCGGAGATCACGACAGGGACCCGCACATAGTTGATCCACGGCACCGCAGGCAGGCGATCAGGGTTGCGCCGGGCAACCCGCAGCGCCCCCCGATCGGCCAGCGCGTACAACGGCCACAGGATCAGGTCATGGCCGATCGCCCCGCCGACGAACCACACCCCGATGCGCTCCGCCTCCGGTACTTGCACCACTTTGGACACGGCGTAGCCCACCAGCGCAAACGAAGCCAGAAGGCCCAACAGGTGCAGTGGCCCCGCCCCGTAATGGCGGCGGAAGCGGGCCATCACGACGTACCCTCATCGAAGGTGATGCGCCGCACCCATTTGGTGTTGTGCACCCCCGGAGCTGCGGGGATGACCAGGCGGGCCGGGAACCCGTGATCGGGGGACAGGTCGGCGCCGTTGACTTTCAATGCGAGGAGCGACGCCGAGGCGGCGACCTGGTCACCCGACAAGGTCGCCGTGGCGAACGCCCCTCCCCGCTCCAGCGACTCCACCCGCGCTTGTTTCGGGTGATCGGATCCAGCCAGACCGGCCAGGGTCCGAAGGGGCACGCCGCTCCAGTGCTGCACGGTCGACCACCCCTCGACGCAAGCGATGGGGAGATGGTCGCCGACCTGTTGCATCGCCAAGAGCTGTTCCCGGCTGAAGCTGACGGTGCGCGAGCCGACCAGCTCCAGGCGCCAGCTGTCGCCGGTTTCGCCGGGGGAAATGCCCGCCACCTGGGCGGTGCGGTTCACCTGAAAGTCGTTGGGACCGTTGCCGTACGAGCGTCCACGAGGGGACAGGAGGGCCGTTTTGCGGAAGACGCCACCCACGGTGGCTCCTGCGGTGAGCACGACAACAGCCAGCGAACTGGCCCCCACCAACGCTAACGCCCCTCGTCGCGACACGGTGGGCGGCGCCGGATTGACGGCCACCAGGCCGCTGGCGTCGAGAGGTTCGGGCACGGTGTCGGCCAGCGATGTCGCCAGCTCGCTGCGCAGCCGGCGGGAACGCAACGCCCGCACCATGGTTGGCGTCTTCAGGGCGGCATGGACACTGAACCCGGCGATGAAGATCCAAGCTCCGAAGAAGTGGCCGTCGTAAAACGAGAACTTGAACGAGTAGTCGTAGTTGATGTTCAAGATGCCGGTGGCCAACTCAAAAACGATGCCCCCCACCAGGGCCAGCAGGCTGACACGTTCGAGGAGCTGCGCAACACTGCGCAGCGGCGGCCACGCAAACAACTTGGGCAGCACCGACCACAACTTGGCCGCCACGATTGGCACCAAAGCCAAGCCCAGCATCACATGGATACCTTGACTGAAGCGGTAGATCCAGCTGGGGCTGGTCACCCAGTTGAACAGGTAGAAACCGAGGATCCCATGGTTGGGGGTCTGGTCGTTGCCGTTCAGGCGCGGGTTGTAGGCGGCGTAGGACACCAGCCCGGTCACGAACTCGACGGGGATGGCGACGAGCAGGATCGAACCGAACACCGATGTGAGCCAAGGGCCGCGCAACGGACTGCGCCAGCGCCGGGGCGAGAACGGCCCCCGTTCGCCGCCGGGAGGCTCCGCCGGAAACAGGGAACGGCGTTTCTTGTGGGCTGCGCTCACGGTGATCCGGTTTCGTTACGGCGCAACTGCACGAACCAGCGCCCTCCGAGATGCCAGGTCTCGTCGGCCACCATGCCCACCCCCTGCGCCAAACGGACGATCTCTGCTGGCGTGACCCACGCCCAGGGGAACCACTCCCCCACGGCGCCTTCCCGGTGGATGCGCACCAAGGCCCGACCGGATCGCTCCAGCGGGCTGGCCGTCTCGACCAGCAGCAGGCCCTCAGGCCGCAGGAGCTGGCACAGCCGGGTCAAGAGAGCGGGAACGTCGCCTCCGATACCCACGTTGCCGTCGAGGAGCAATGCGGTGCCCCACGACCCCGGTCGGGGCACGTCGGCAAAAACCGACACCCGGGCGGCGGTGGCGCCCCGGGCCCGTGTGGCCTCCACCGCGCTGGCCGCGGTGTCGATACCCAACGCCTCGCGCCCCCGGGCGCTGAGCGCGGCGACGTGGCGACCGGGACCGCAACCGACATCGAGCACCGGTCCCTGCGAGCGCCCCAGGATGGCCAGATCGGTTCGGCTGGCCGCTCGATGCCATCGTGCGCAGCGGATGACGAGGGTCTCGCCGTGTTCGGTTTCCATCTGCACGCGCGACGGAGCCAGGCGGGGCGCAAAGAGCTCCTCGGGCCACCCGGCGGGGATCATGACGCCCTCCGGTCGAGGGTGCGCAGACGTTGCGCGAAGCGGCCGTGGGGATGGTTCTGCGCGAGGGTTCGGGCGTCGTCGATGGTGTCGACGTCACTGAGCACCGCCAAACGCCCCACTCGATGGCCGTGGGAGCGCAGGGCGTCAAGCTGGCGGGCCCCGGTTACCGCGGTGCTCATGGGCACCTCCGAAAACACATCGACGTCCCAGCGCTCGGAGAGGCCGAGCGCCCACCAGCCACCGTCGAGGGCCATCCCCAAGGTGGCGGTCACCGAGCGATCGGCGGTCGCGGCCAGGGAGTCGTCGAGCAGCGCCGAGGTGACTTGGGGGGTATCCATCCCGATTTGGATCCCCGGTCCCCCTGCTGCGGTCCACGCGTTGGTGAGGCGGGCCGCGAAGGTGTCACCGTGTTGGGGGATCACGCTGAAACCGGGCGGCAACCAGGGTCCGGGGGCGCCGTCGAGGGCCAGTATCCGACGATCAGCGCCGCATGCCGCAACGGCGTCGAGGGTGTCAGCGAGCGCCGCCTCGGCCACCGCGGCGGCCTCGTAGGGCGACAACGCCGGGCTGAGGCGCGTCTTGACGCGCCCGGGGACCGGGGACTTGGCCAGCACCAGGACGTGCCAAGCGAACCGAGCGTCGCTCGGTGCAACCACGCGGCGGGGGGTCACTGGGCCGGCGTGGACGCCGGATCGGCGGTAGGTAGCGGAGGGGAGGTGGTGTGGGCCGGCCGATCCCCGGGGATCTCGGCGGTGACCGCCGCGACGGGCAGTTCGACTTCGAAACAGCATCCGTTGGCGGTGTTTTGCACGGCGATCGTGCCCTTGTGGGCTTCGACGAGACCACGCGCGATAGCCAAACCCAACCCGCTCCCCGCGGACCCCGGGGTACGGGCGGCGTCGCCCCGATAGCCGGCGTCGAAGAGGCGCGGCAGGTCGTCGTCCGCGATACCACCGCAACCGTCGGCGACACTGACGAGCGCTCTGCCCCTTTCGCCGACATGGCCGGAGACGACGTTCACGTGGCCGCCACAGGGTGTGTGGCGGATCGCGTTGTCGACCAGGTTGCGCACCACCCGGGCGATGGCCGCCTCGTCGATCTCCACCCATTCGGCGTCACCGGCTCCCGACGCGGTGTGCTGCAACTGCACGCCTTTGGCCTCGGCCGCCGGGGTGGCTGCGCCGACCACGTCGTGGACCAACTGGTGGAGGACACAGCTGGCCGGGTCGAGGCCCACCGAGCCTGATTGGATGCGCGACAACTCGAAGAGGTCGTCGACGAGGGCCGCCAAACGGTCCGCTTCCCGCCGCATCGTGGCGTAATAGCGGCTCACCGTTTCGGGGTCGTCGACCAAACCGTCTTCGAGGGCCTCGACCATCAAACGGATCCCGCCGAGCGGCGTGCGCAGGTCATGGGACACCCAGGCCACCAACTCCCGTCGCGCGCGCTCGGTGGCAGCCGCCAGTTCTCGGGCCTCAACCAGCCGGGTCGACGTGGCCCGCAGCTCGTCGGCCAAGCCCGCGAGCTCCCCGGGCACCCGACCGAGGTCGCTCGACGCCGGTTGCGAAGGGTGCTCACCCAAACTGCGGGCAAGGAGACCGACCACGCGACTAGCGGCCGCCACTCTCCGCCCGAGCAGGAGCGCGGCCACCATCCCCACCGTGCCGGCTCCGATCAACACCACCCAAAGCACGGCCAGGTCGTGGCCCATCAGGAACATCGACGACGTGGCCCACACGATCCCCACCGCGACGGCCAACACGGGCGCCAACGCGGCCACCGCGATCTGCACGCCGAGGCGGGCCCGGCGCACTAGGCGCAACGCGGTCAACGAAAGGGCCACCACGGCGCCTGACCCCAGCACCGATTCCACCAGCAAACGTAAGGCGTCGTGGGTGGGGACGGCTCCCGCTGCGGCGGCGATGGCTGCCGCCGAAGCGCCGGCCCCGCAGATGCACAGGGGGGTGATCCAGCCGCGCCGGCTCATGGCTCGAACCGGTAGCCGACGCCCCAGATGGTGCGCACATGGCGCGGTTTGGAAGGGTCACGCTCGATTTTTTCGCGCAGGCGGCGAACATGCACCGTGACGGTCGAGGTATCGCCGTAACTGAAACCCCACACCGTTTCCAACAGCTCGTCGCGCCCGAAGGCCTGGCGCGGATGGCGGGCGAAATGGACGAGCAGATCGAACTCTTTGACCGTCAACGCCACCGCCCGGCCGGCCCGGCGCACCTCGTGGGTGCCCGTGTCGATCTCTATGTCGCCGGCGTAGAGAACTTCGGGGGCTGCGCTTGTCGACAGCGGCCCCGACGCTCTTCGCAGGACCGCCTTGACCCGAGCGGTGAGTTCCCGGGCCGAAAAGGGTTTGGCCACATAGTCGTCGGCACCTAGGTCCAAACCGGTGATCCGATCGGACTCCTCGCCCAGCGCGGTGAGCATGATCACCGGTACGGGCATGACCGCCCGCAGTCGCCGGCACACCTCGAGGCCGCCCAGGCCGGGCAACATAAGGTCGAGGATGACCAGATCCGGCGGATCCGACAACGCGCGCTGCAAGCCCACTAGGCCGTCGCTGGCCACCTCGACGCGGTAACCCTCACGCCGCAGAAATCGGGACAACACCTCGGCCACCGTCGGATCGTCCTCGACGATCAAGACCTGTGCGGTCAGGGTTCCCATTGCCACCATGCTCCTATCTTCGGGCCTGGCACGGCTCCTGGATGCATTTTCGACCGTTTGTTCAGCGCATCGTAAGGATCCGTGCGACGCTGGACGACGTGACCGAGCAACCTTCCGCCCCGGCCCGCACCCGCCGCGAACCGCCGCCGTTCCGCCGGGTAACGGTCGTTGCGTCGCAATGGCTCAGCCCCCGCATGCTCCGCGTTAGCCTGTCCGGCGCCGAACTCGAAGGTTTCGCGGTGGAGGAACCTGCGGCCAGCGTCCGGGTACTGTTGCCCTCCCCGGGGACCGAGGAGCTGATCATCCCGGCCTGGCACGGCAACGAGTTTCTGCTCCCCGACGGCCAGCGACCCACGTTGCGCACCTTCACTCCGCGGCGGGTGGTGGGGAGCCCGCCGGTGCTCGACATCGACATCGTGGTGCACCCCCACGGCGCTGCGGCGCGATGGGCCTCGGAGGCCGGCGCCGGCGCCTCGGCCGCCATCTCGGGACCCGGGCGGGGCTACACCATCGGGCGCCCCGGCCCAACTGCTGGCTGCGAACCGGCGACCGACCCTGCCTCCCCGGTTGCCTCGTTTTTTCTGGCGGGTGACGAGACGGCCATCCCGGCGATCGGCCAACTCCTCGAGGCGCTGCCCGCCGGCGCCGCCGTCGAAGTGCACCTCGAAGTAGCCCATCCCGATGCCCGGTCGTCGCTCCCCGAGCAGCGGGGTGCCACTGTCGTGTGGCATGACCTGGCGAAGGGCGCCCCTCCCGGCGACGCACTGGTAGGCGCGGTCACCGCAGCGGTCATCGACCCCCTGGCCCAGGTTTGGGTAGCCGGGGAGGCGGCCTCCGTGCAGCGCATACGCCGCCACCTCTTCGACATGTTGAAGATGCCCAGGAGCCAGGCCACCGTCCGCGGCTACTGGAAACACGGGCGCAGCGGCGACGCCGGCTCGAACTAAAACCTGGCTCGGACTAAAACCGGCTCGGAGTAAACCCGGCCTCAGATAAGCGGCCACGGATAGGGCCGGTCGGAGCGGGGCTCGGGCAGGCGTCGGGTGCGCAGCAGGTTGCGCACCCGCTTGGCCAGAGCGTCGGCCTCGCCATCATGGAGGAGGTGCACCAAAGCCTCGGGGAGGCCGCACGCGCCGAGGCGGGCCACGTCGTCCATCCACTCGTCGTCGACCGGTTCATCGGCGAAATCCCAGATGACGGTCCGCAGTTTGTTTTGCTCGTGAAAGCACAGGCCGTGGTCGATGCCCCAGATGTGGCCGTCGGTGTCGATGAGGCAATGCCCGCCTTTGCGGTCCGCATTGTTGGCCAGCACATCGAACACGGCCATCTGGCGCAGCGCGTGGTGGTGGGCCTCCTCCTCGAGCAGGGTGAAGTAGTGCTGTTCGAAGTCGGCGTCCACGAAGCGTTGCAGCGAACCGGGTCCGAGCGGGCCGTTCTCCCGGGCGACCGTCTCGGGGACTACCGCCCAGCCGAGCGCTACGGAAAGCTCGTACGCCGCGACCTCTCTGCGGTACAGGCCACCGGGAAAGTCCCACAAGGGCCGTTCACCCCGCTCCGGTTTGTAGATGGCCGCCAACTCTCGCCCCTCCGCGGCCACGGTGACCAGGAAGGTGCCGTTGCTGCTCCAGGGCATGCGGCCCTGAATCTCCATCTCCCCCCCAAGGAGAATGGATACGGTCGGGTCACCCTCGGGGGACGGAACCATGACCGCTACCGGTGGGGCGGCCCGTGGCCGTTGGTCTTCGGGCAGGCGTGCCCCTCGGGGTCGAGCGGCGAGCCGCACAGTGGGCAGTGCGGCCGGCCCGAGGTCACCAGTTCCTCGCCTCGCTCGGCCATGGCGGCGGCCTGCACCCTGGTCACTACCAGGCGGGCCAATCCCCCCGACTGCACCGGATCGCCCTGCTCATCGACCACTTCGATCTCTTCGGCCAGCAGCACCAGGCGATCATTGCCCGAGTCGTAGGCCAGTTGCATGGCGCCCACCGCCCATTCGGCCAACACTGGTTCCTCCAACGGAGGCGCTTCGTCGCCGGGCACCCGCTCGAGGGTCGGAAGGTCCTCGAGCAACTCCAGCAGCATCTGGGCCAACGCCCCTACCTGCTGCTTTTCCAGCTTGAGGGTCAGAAGTTGGGTACCGCGCCGGGCCTGCAGATAGAAGGTCCGCTGGCCGGGCTCGCCGATGGTCCCAATGGTCACCGAGTCCACCTCGGAGAACTCGAATGATGCACTCATGACGGGCGTAGCTCCTTGAGGGTTCCCGTGGAGTTCACGGCAAGCACAGTGGGCCCGGTCGGGCCGACACTTACAGCGGTGACCGAACAGGGGGAAATGACGATCCGTTGGAAAAGGTCCAGGGCGGTGCCCATGGCGTCAGCCACCGCGGCCTTGATGGGGTCGGCGTGCGAGACGCACACCACCGCCTCACCCCGGTGCCGGGCACAGATGGCGCCCAGTGTGTCGATCATGCGCGACTGCATCCCGGCGAAGGATTCACCACCCGGGAAACGGAAGCCGCTCGGAAAGCGCTGCACAGTGGTCCACTCCGGAAGCTTGCCCAACTCTTTGAGCTCTTTGCCCGTCCATTCGCCGAAATCGCACTCGAGCAATCCCCGCTCGGCGGTCACCTTCAAACCGAGCACCGCCGCGATGGGTGCCGCCGTCTCGCGCGTCCGCTCCAACGGCGACGCGTACACCGCGGTGACCTTGGGACCAGGAGGTGTCGCCCATTGCGCGATACGAGCCGCCACGGCGTCGGCCTGGGCGCGTCCGGCGTCCGCCAGGTGCAGGCCGCGTGCCCGGCCGGGCAGCACCTTGCCCGTGGTGGGCGTCGTGCCGTGGCGCACCAGCAGGACGAGGGTGGAAGCCACCGGCGGGGAGCGCTTCCGGGAGCGGGGCGAGGGAGCAGCCATGTCGGCTGGCCAAGCTACTCGCTGGACCCAGGTTCTCTAGCGTGGGGGAATGACCCCCCTGGAGGCGCTGCGCGACGAGATCACCACCTGCCGTGCCTGCCCTCGGCTGGTGGCGTGGCGAGAGGAGGTGGCCGCCACCCGCCGCGCCGCGTACCGAGACGAGGAGTACTGGGGTCGCCCGGTGCCGGGATTCGGCGACCCCGCGGCCCGGGTGCTGGTGGTGGGCCTGGCCCCCGCGGCGCACGGTGGCAACCGCACCGGTCGGGTGTTCACCGGCGACCGGTCCGGGGACTGGTTGTTCGCCTCGATGTACCGCACCGGATTCGCCAACCAGCCCACCAGCACCCACGCCGGCGACGGCCTCGCCCTGCGCGACGCCTACGTGGCCGCCGCCGTGCGCTGCGCGCCGCCGGCCAACGCGCCCACCGTCGAAGAACGGGACCGTTGCCTCCCCTACCTGCAGCGCGAACTGCAAATCCTCGACCAGGTGCAGGTGGTGGTGGTGCTCGGCCAGTTCGCCTACGACGTCATGGCCCGAACGCTGGGTCTGCGCCCCAAGCCCCGCTTCGGGCACCTGGTCCGGGCTCCCTTGGCCTCGGGAACGATCCACACCCTCATCTGTTCGTTCCACCCGAGCCAACAGAACACCTTCACCGGCCGCCTGACCGAGTCGATGCTCGATCGGGTCTTCTACGACGCCCGTAGCTGCGCCGGGCTCGACCCCGCCCGGTAGCGCCGATACCGTCGGGGCGCACATGCCCGAGCTGCCCGAGATCGAGGCGTACCGGATGTTGGCCGAGCAGCTGGCCCTCGACCGCCCGATCGCAGAAGTCCAAGCCCCCGACGCCTGGTACCTCAAGGGGGGAACCGACGCCGCGTCCCTGCGTAGCGCACTTGTGGGGGCCTCGCTGCGGCGCGCCAGGCGAAGAGGAAAGGTGCTCTACCTCGACGCGGACCCGGCCGCCGTGGTCTCGTTGCGTTTCGGGATGACCGGTCGCCTGGTGGTCGATGACGTCGCCGGGGTAGGCGACCTGCTCTACTCCACCCGCCGTCAAGACGCCGTCTACGACCGTTTCGGCCTGGTCTTCGCCGACGGGGGCAGGCTGGTGGTGCGCGATCCGCGCCGCCTCGGTGGCGTCGAACTCGATCCGGCGGAAGATCGCCTGGGTCCCGACGCCCGGACGCTGACGGTGGCCGAGCTGCGCCACGCCCTGGCCGGCGGTTCGGGCCCGCTCAAGGCCCGCCTGATGGACCAGGCCCGGCTGGCCGGGATCGGCAACCTTCTGGCCGACGAAATCCTGTGGCGGGCCGGTCTTTCCCCACTGCGGCCCGCCGGAGAACTCACCCCGGCGCAGTTGCGTCGCCTACGGACCCACATCGTGGGCACCGTGGAACGGGCCATCGACCGCGGCGGGTCGCATACCGGTGACCTGATGATCGCCCGGCGCCGTGGCGGGTGCTGCCCACGCGACGGCACACCGTTGGCTCGCGACCAAGTCGGGGGCCGCACCACGTGGTGGTGCCCGACCCACCAACGCTGAGCCTGGGACCCGGTGCGAACCCCGCCGGCGCCCTCCGCCCTGCGGGCCGACCGCTTCAGCGCACCGGGCCGAGGACCCGGTCGCTTTCGGGGCTGGCCAGCCGGCCCTGCGGGTCGAGCCGGCGGCGCAACTCGTGCCACTGCGCCCACTTGGGGTAGCGCGGAGCCAGGTCGGGCGCGGCGCCGGTGATCACGCTGCCCAGGCGGGGACGTCCTCCCAGGGGGCCCATGATGGCGGCCAGCGCCGAGAAAAAACTGCTGGTCTCGTCGCCCGCCACCCCGCGGGCCGCCACGTACGCCGTGTCGCGCCCGTACGCCGCAGAACACCAGATGTCGTCGGCCGCCCCGGTGCTCACCTCCACCGGGAAGGCCACCACCGGGCCCTGGTGACGAGCCCACGACTGCTCGTGCCACGACACCAGCTCCTCGAGTGCATTCGCCAACTGGGCGCGGGGCAACGCCCACTCGCTTTCCACGAACCCCACCCAGCGCGGCGCCACCAGCACCCGGTAGCTGCGGTCGCTGTAGTGGCGGGGCGAGGTGTGGACCATGACCCGGGCCGCCGGCGGGACGGCTCGGCGCAGGCCACGGACCCGTTCTGCGGTCGCGGCGCCCACGGCCACGCCGGCCAGGTTGCGGGCCGCGTGCCGAGCGAACCACGCCGTGTAGCCGAGTCCGCCGGGCGGGGCGGTGGTCGGTTCGCGCCGGCGCAGGGTGACGCGCCGTGTGTGGGGATGCCATGCGCACGAGAAGAACTCGGACCCGGCGACCTCCGCGGCCAGATCGACCTCGCCGAGCGGGACGACGAGCTCAGCCGAAACCACGTTGAACGCAGGGACGGCCCGCAAGGTGACCCGGGCGACTACTCCCAGCGCCCCCAGACAGCAGCGCGCCGCGGCGAATACTTCCGGTTCCACCTCCGCCGAACAGTGCAAAAGGTGACCATCGGCGCCCACCAGGTCCAGGTCGAGGACCTGTGCGGCCAAACTGGGCGCGGCGCGACCGCTGCCGTGGGCGCCGGTCGCCAACGCGGTGGCCACCGTCATCCGGTCGAAGTCGCCTGGGGCCTGAAGGGCCATTCCCCACGCAGCCAGACGGGCGTTGAGGTACTGCAGGGTGATCCCGGCTTCGACCTGCACCCAGCCGGCCTGGCGGTCGAAGTCGAGAAAACGGGCGCAGCGCCGCTGCGACACCGTTGTGGCCACCACTTGACCGCCGCTGGCCGCCGCCCGGACGGCGGCCGCCAGCTCAGGAATGGTTGTCGGGGTGGGAGCCGCCGCTCAGCTCCGCTTCTGCAGGGCCTCGATGAGCTTGGGCAGGACCTTGTGCACGTCGCCCACAACCCCGAGATCCGCGATGGAGAAGATCGGCGCCTCTTGGTCCTTGTTGATGGCAATGATGTTCTTGGAGCCCTTCATGCCCACCATGTGCTGCGTGGCACCGGAGATACCCGCGGCGATGTACACGGTGGGCTTGACCGTCTTGCCGGTCTGGCCCACCTGATGCGAGTAGGGCACCCAGCCTGCGTCGACGATGGCCCGCGAAGCGCCGGCCGCTCCGTGCAGGAGCTTCGCCACCTGCTCGATGAGCTCGTACTTGTCGGCTTGGCCCAGGCCCCGGCCGCCGGACACCACGACTGGGGCCTCGTCGAGCTTGGGTCCCTGACGCTCCTCGACGTGGCGGTCGAGGACCTTGGCTCCGTCGGTCGCACCGAGGTCGCCCACGGCCAGAGCAGCCACGGCTGCCGTGGCGCCATCGGAGGGTTCCGCAGCGAAGGATTTGGTCCGCACCACGTAGATCCCGGGGCCGTCGCCGCTGAAGCGGGCCTTGACGATTTCCGCTCCGCCGAACACTCCGTGCTCGGTCAGAAGGCCGCCTTCGTCGCTCAAGCCCACAATGTTGGTGAGCACCGGCCGGTCGAGGCGCGCCGAAAGACGAGCCGCAATGTCGCGGCCGTCGTTGTCCTGGCCCAGGAACACCGCGTCGGGACCCGAGCCCCCGTTCACCGCGGCGGCGATCGCCGCAGCGACAGCCGGTCCGGGCAGCGAAGCGCCCAGATCACCGACCGTATGGAGGGTGGTGGCCCCGTAGGCCCCTACCTCGGCGGCCAGGGCTTCGGCGTCACCCCAGGTGACGGCCTCCACGACCGACGCCAGCTGGCGTGCCTTGGTCAGCAACTCCAGCGAGAGCGAAGAGACTTTGCCCTCCCCGGCCGGCTCGGCGACCACCCAGATCTTTTCAATAGCCATGTGCGCAGCCAGCCTTTCTCAGATGACCTTGAGTTGCTCGAGGAACGCCACGATCCGCTCGTGGGCGTCGCCCTCGTCGGTGATGACCTCGCCGGCCTTGCGGGCCTCCGCGGGGGTGACCGACACGATCTCCTCGCGAGCCCCCGCGGCGCCCACGCTCGAGGGGTCGAGCCCCAAGTCGGCCACCGTGAGCTGCTCGACGGGCTTGCCCTTGGCCGCCATGATCCCCTTGAAGGACGGGTACCGGGGCTCGACCACCCCTGCGGTCACCGTCACCACGGCGGGCAGCGGGCTCTCCACGTCGTCGGAGCCCGCCTCGGTCTGGCGGTTGACCTTCACTTTGCCGTCGGCCACTTCGACCGCCTTGGCAAAGCTGACCGAAGGCAAGCCCAACAGCTCGGCCACCTGCACCGGAAGTGTTCCCGTGTAGCCGTCGGTGGACTCGGTGGCGGCGATGATCAAGTCGGGCGACAGTCGCTTGATGGCCGCGGCGAGCACCTTGGCCGTCGACAGGGCGTCGGAGCCGGCGAGGGCGGGATCGCTGACCAGCACCGCCTTGGCCGCACCCATGGCCAACGCGGTGCGCAGGCCGCTGGTCTCGCCACCGGGGGCCATCGACACCAGGGTGACCTCGCCACCTCCGGCCTTGTCCACCAGCTGCAGTGCCATCTCGACCCCGTAGGAGTCGGAGTCGTCGAGGATGAGCTTGCCTTCCCGCACCAGGGTGTAGCCGTCCGAAGAGAGCTTCCCGGGTTGTGCAGGATCAGGGATCTGCTTGACGCAGACGGCGACGTTCATGAACAGATTCTCTCCTATCGGGCGAGAGGTGCACCACTCCGGCCGTCCGGGCGCTGTGGTGGGCTAAATTCCTGCCTCTCTTATGCCCACTGCCGACGAGGTACGCACGGACGACCCGAGTGCCGACGAAGTTCGGATGATCGTGCCTGCCCTACCGGAGTTCCTGCGCCTGGCCCGGGTGACCGCCGCCGGCCTCGGAGCCCGCCTCGGGTTCACCTTCGACCAGGTCGAGGATCTGCGCCTGGCCATCGACGAGTTGTGCTTCGGCCTGACCGGGCCCCATGGCCGTCCCGGCGACCGCGTCGAAATCCGTTTCCGGGTGGGTACTTCCTCGCTGGAGGTGGAGGGGACAGGACTCTTCGACGGAGACCACCGCCCGGCGGAGCTGAGCGAGCTGTCCAAGCTCATCCTGGCCGCGCTGGTCGACGAGCACGGCTTGACCGAGTCCGATGAGGGTCCCCGGTTCTGGGTACGCAAATCCCTCGACACCCCGCCGGGCAAGTCGTTCGCATCCCCACCTGGCCACTCTTGATCCCGGCACCGCCGTGCGGCTGGTTCTGATCGTCAACGCATCCGCCTCGTCGGTCACCGCCCGCGCCCGGGTGGTCATCGGCAAGGCCCTGGCCGCCGACCACCGCGTCACCATCGCCGAGACCAGCCGGCGGGGTCACGCTTCCCGCCTGGCCCAGGGGGCAGCGGCGGACGGCGTCGACGTGGTCGTGGTGTTGGGCGGCGACGGCACGTTGAACGAGGCCGCCAACGGCTTGGCCGGCACATCGACCGCGTTGGGGGTACTGCCCGGCGGCTCCACCAACGTGTTCGCCCGGACCATCGGGATGACCAACGACCCGGTAGAGGCGACCGGTGAGCTGCTGCGGGCCCTTGCCCGCGATTCGATCCGGCCGGTCAGCTTGGGCCGGGTCAACGGCCGCTACTTCCTCTTTCACGTGGGCATCGGCTACGACGCGGCGGTGGTGGAGGCGGTGGAGCGTCAGGGGACCCTGAAACGCTACGCCGGCCATCCCCTCTTTCTGTCCAAGGCGGTGACCACCTGGGCCCGCTCCTACGACCGCCACCATCCCCATTTCCGGGTGGAGATGCCCGGGCATCCGAGCATCGAAGACGGTTACTTCGCGATCTGCGCCAAGACGAACCCGTACACCTTCCTCAGGGACCGACCGTTGGACGTGGCGCCGGGGACGGGGCTCGACACCGGGTTGTCGATGGTTACCTTCCGCACCTTGGATCTGCACACGTTGCTGCCGCTGGTTGCTTCCGCCCTACACGGCGGCAGGCGCCTGGCCCACCACCGCTCGGTGGATGTGACCCGCGACCCCGACCAAGTAGTGGTCACCGGGTTCGGCCCGGTCCCATATCAGGTCGACGGGGACTATTTGGGCACTGCAGAGCGCTTGGAACTCGTGGCGATTCCGGACGCTTTACGGCTGGTCATCCCCCTATAGGCGTGACGATGGTCACAAACTGAGACTTTTGGCCAGAGTTCCTTGCATGAACGTTGCTCTGCCTTTACCCTTACGACACGTAAGGGTGTTGCGTTCGCGCTTCGCTGCCGTGTGAACAAATTCACATTCTCGCCGAGGAGGCGACCTAGTGGCCCTGACGTGGAGCCGCAGCATCGATTGGGACGTTGGCGACTGGCGGGACAACGCTGCCTGTCGTGATACTGACCCCGAGCTGTTCTTTCCCATTGGCACAACCGGGCCGGCGGTGGAGCAGATCGAGTCGGCCAAGCTGGTCTGCTACCAGTGCGACGCCCAGTCGGCCTGCTTGGAGTTTGCGCTGGCCACCAACCAGGAGTCGGGGATTTGGGGTGGCACCTCGGAGGAGGAGCGCCGCAAGTTGCGAAAGGCGTGGCTGGCCCGCCAGCGCCGGGCGTCGTAGCGACCCACACGACGAGCAACCCACACAACTAGCAACCCACGACTAGCGGGCCGCGGGGTCTAGCCGACTCCGGGGTCGTCATCGTTGGCGTCCACCGGCACGGTGACATCGACGACGGTTCCCCCTTGTGACGACATGGCGATGGTGCCCCCCATTTGGGTGGTTACCAGCGTGCGGACCAGGGTCAACCCCAGACTCCCCGACGACTCCAGCGAGAAGTTCGGGGGCAGCCCCACTCCGTTGTCGCGCACCTGGACCGTCAACACCCCTCCGCTGCGGGCCATACGCACCGTCACCTCCAGGGGGTGGCGGGCCTCACGGTCGGGTCCTTCGGCGTTGAACGCATGCTCCACCGCGTTTTGCAACAGCTCGGTGACCACCACGGCCAGCGGCGTGGCCAGCGCCGCGTCAAGCGAACCGGCTTCGCCTTCGTAGCCCACCTTCACCGGGCGGGTGTCGTTGCCCAGGTCCTCGGCCATGCGCAGCAGCGACGGCAGAATCTCGTTGAAGTCAACCTGGTCCTTGGTGTCGCGCGACAAGATCTCGTGCACCAGGGCGATGGAGCGGACCCGCCGCTCCGACTCCTCGAGTGCCTTGCGAGCTTCGGGGTTCTCCACCCGCCGGGCTTGCAGGCGCAACAACGACGAAATGGTCTGCAGGTTGTTTTTCACCCGGTGATGCACCTCCCGGATGGCCGCGTCTTTCGACAGCAGCAACCGGTCCTTGCGGCGCAGGTCGGTGATGTCTTTGAGCAGCAGCAGGGCGCCGGTCAGCGCCGTGTGCTCGGCCAGAGGGATGCAGCGCAGGATGAGCGCGACCTCTGAGCCGCGTTCTACTTCTTCGGTGACCGGGAGGCGGGTCTGGAAACTGAGGTTGATGGCCGCGGCCTCGATTCCCACCTCATCGAGGCGCATGCCTTCGATGCTGTCGGACATCCCCATACGGTGCAGGGCGTTGATGGCGTTGGGTGAGGCGTACTCCACCTGGGCCCGCGAGTCGAGCAGCACCACGCCGTCGCCCACCCGGGGCATCTCCGACGACAGCTCATCGTCAATAGGGAACGGGAAATCCCCGCCGGCAATCATGCGGGCCAAGCGGTCGAACACCTCCATGTAGACGCGTTCCAGCTGCCCCGGCTTGCGCCCCACCGACAGGGCCGACTCCCGGGCCAGCACGGCGACCACGTCGCCCTGCCAGCGCACGGGGATGGCCACCAGACGCCCCCGTTCTCCGCGTCGGGAGGTGGGCACCTCGCCCTCCACGATGTGGCCCAGGTCCCAGCAGCGGCCCACCAGGGGCCGTTCCTCTTCCACCATGAGCCGGCCCACGAGGTCCTCGCGGTGCAACGTCTGGCCCGTGGTGGGACGGACCTGGCCGAGGACCACGAAGCGACCACCGCCTCCGGCCCCCGCTTTCTCCGGGGCGAACAGCAACAGGTCGGCGAAACTGAGGTCGGCCAGCATTCCGCACGAACCCACCAGTCGCTGCAGGTGGGCCACCACCGGGCCCTGGAGGTCGGTGTGGTCGCGGAGTAGTTCGGGAAGGGTGGCCATGCCTGGCGCTCAGCTCCAGATCCGCTCGCCCAGGCGCATCAGCCCGGCGATGTCATAGATGTCGCTCGAGAACTCTTCGACGGTAACCACGACCTCGGGGATGGCGGCCAGGTCATCACGCTCGGCCGCTTCGCGCTGGGCGACCACCAACAGGTTGCGGAAATTTTCCCCGACCTCTTGCAGGACCCGCTCGAGCACCCCGGGGGCCGCGTCCACTTCGGCGGCCAGGTCCCCCTCGGCCAGATCGCCTGCCGATTCCACCAGGGCTGCGGCGCGCCGTCCGGCCACCTCGTCGAGCAGGTAGGTGGGCAGCGTCTTGTTGAGGATCAACCCGCCCAGGTGGAAACCCTTGTCGTGCAGCACCCGGATGAAGAACTCGGCTTCGCGTACGGGCGCCGTCTCGAGGGTGCTCACCACCACGAACGTCGTGCGCTTGTCCTGCAAGAGGCGTTCGACCGCGGTGGCCCGTTCCACGAAGCCCTCGTACATGGTCTGGAACAGGATGAAGAACTCGGCGATGTCCTGCAGGAACTGCGAACCCAAGATCCGGTCGGCGATCTGGTAGAAGGGCCGGGAGGCCATGTTGACCAGGCGGGACCGGTAGGGGACGATCAGCATTTTGAGCAGCCGGGAGCGGAAGAACTCGGCCATCCGTTGCGGCGCCTCGATGAAGTCCAGGGCGTTGCGCGTCGGCGGGGTGTCCACCACGATCAGGTCGTAGGTGCCCTCCGAGTGCAACTCGTAGAGCCGTTCCATGGCGATGTAATCGTGGCTCTGCACGAAGCGCCCGGCGATGTTCTGATACAGCGGGTTCTCGAGAATGCGCCGCTCGGTGTCGCGGTCCGGGGCGTGGCGCCGCACCAGATCGTCCCAACTCTGGCGGGTGTCGAGCATGGCCGCCCACAGTTCGCCGCGCGGGGCCACCCCGGCTGCCGCGAAGGCGGCGTCGGGGACCCGGGTGGCCTGGTTGCCGAACCCGCCGATGCCCAGGGCGCTGGCCAGACGTTTAGCCGGATCCACGGTGAGCACCAGCACTTTGCCCCCGTGGTGGACTGCTGCCATGGCCGCCGCGGCAGCTGCCGTGGTGGTCTTGCCCACGCCCCCCGAGCCGCAGGTGATGACGATCTCACGCGCCGCGAGCAGCGCTTCCATGGACATCGGTGCCGGGTTTCGGCGCGCCGGGGTCACGGTCAGTAGCCCAGCTCGGCGGACAGCGCCTCAGCCACCTGCCGGGTGGAACGCAAGCCGTGGGTCCGGGTGAAGATGAACGGCACATACAGCAGCGGCACCGCCCCGCCCAACGCGTCGCGCAGGCGCTCGAGGTGGCTGGTCCGGGTGCGGCGCATGGTTACCATGAGCCTCGCCGCGTCGAGCAGCGGCTGGGCCGGCCCCCCTAACTCCCGCTCCAGCAGTTCCACCGGGCGGGGAGCGTCGAGGGCGTCGAACACCGCTTCCTCGGCCCGGCCGAACAGCTCCGGCAGCACCCGGTTGACCACGATGGCGGCCAGCGACACCGTGGTCTCCGCGGCCAGGCGCTCGCGCAGCTCGATGGTCTCGGTGATGGGCATCTCCTCGGGCGTGGTCACCACCACCACCGACGTGGTCGCCGGATTGCTCAAGATGTCGAGCATCCAGCCGGTCTGCTGGCGCACCAGGCCCACCTGGACCAACGAGTTGATGGCTTGGGGGGAGGCCAGCTGGCTGACGATGTGGCCGCTGGCGGCGGCGTCGACCACCACGCAGTCGTAGTGGCGTTCCCGCACCTCCCAGCACAACTTGCCCACCGTGACGATCTCCTTTACCCCCGGCGCGGCGGAGCCCACGAAGTCGAACATGCGGGCCAATGGCCCCACCCGGGCCACCAGCGGCAGCTTCAGTTGCAGGGCCAGATACTGGCGTAGGGACGCCTCGGTATCCATGGACATGGCCCACAGCCCGGGCTGCACCTCGCGCTCCGCGAACTTCGTGGGGCCGGTCTCGAACAGGTCGGCCACGTCGCCTTTGGCGTCCACCTCGCACAGCAGCGTGCGCCGGCCGCGCTTGGCCGCCAGCAAAGCCAGCGAGGCAGCCACCGTGGTCTTGCCCACGCCGCCCTTACCGGTGACAAAGATCAGGCGGTGATCGAGCAGCTCCCGGGGCTCTGAGGGCGCGGCCGGGCGCGCCGGCCCAGCGCGGGGGCGCGGTGACGGCTGTCGACTGGCCGTTGGGAACCGCTCAGTGGTTGGTGGCGGTCGCGGGCACCGCGGCCCCGAAACCGACGCGGCGCTCGGTTGACCCGGCGTCGAGTTCGACGTAGGCCAATTTGGCTGCAGGCACTCCGATGCGGCGGCCTTTGCGATCGGTCAGCCACAACACGGTTGACTCGCTGATGGCGTGCTCGATCTGGAGGGCCAGGGCCTCCCCATCGGTACCCTCGGCCAGCTCCACCTCGATCTCTCTCGGCGTGTTGGTGACCCCGATGCGAACGTCCACGGGCCATGCCCTCCTCAAACTCGACTGGACGACCACACTAGGCGCAGCAGGCGGGGTAACGAGCGAGCACAGTCGGGAACCGGCTCCTACACTCCCGTGCCATGGGTCGACTCGATGGCAAAGTGGCACTGATAACCGGGGCAGCACGGGGGCAGGGACGGTCGCATGCGGTGCGTCTGGCCCGGGAAGGGGCGGACATCATCGCCTGTGACATCTGCGCTCCGGTGGAGACCATGCTCTACAAACCGTCCACCGAGGAGCAGCTGGCCGAGACGGCGGCCGCGGTCGAAGCCGAGGACCGCCGCATCCTGACCCGCAAGGTGGACGTTCGCGACCTGCCCGCCCTCGAGGCGCTGGTGGCCGACGGTGTGGCGGAGTTCGGGCGTCTCGACATCGTGGTGGCCAACGCGGGGGCCATGAACGCGGGGCGCCTGTGGGAGATCACCGCCGAGCAGTGGCAGGCCATCATCGACGTCAACCTGACCGGGACGTGGAACACCATCAAGGCCGCTGTTCCGGCGGTCATCGCCGGCGGCCAGGGCGGCTCGATCATCCTCATCAGCTCCGTCTCCGGCCTCAAGGGATCGGTGTTCGTGGGTGCCTACGTGGCCTCCAAATACGGCATCACCGGCCTGGGTCAGACCTTGGCCAACGAACTGGGCGAGTACAACATCCGGGTCAACACGGTCCACCCGGCCGGGGTGGAGACCGAGATCATCCAGGACACCGATCTGTTCAAGCTGATGGCCGAGCATCAGCACACGCTGGCCCCCACCTTCATGACCTCGCTGGCCACCCCGTGGATGACGCCCGATGACATCTCCAACACGGTGGTCTTCCTGGCCAGCGACGAGTCGCGCTACATGACCGGCTCCAAAGTGGTGGTCGACCTGGGCACCCTGTGCCGCTGAAGCAGGCGAGTTGCCGCTGCATCGTCACATGAGGTAGGTACGGTTGGGGAAATGACCTCCCCGAGCGTTCGGAGCACCGTGTGGGCGGGCACCATGCGCGGCGCGCCGGGCGACGCCGGCGTGGTGGTCGCCCACCGCGACAATCCGCCCCCGTCGGTGGGCGCCCATCTGGTGACCAGGCGGGCCCGGGAGGACGCCGAGGACCGCACGCTGGCTCGGGGGGCCACCCGGGCCCGCGGCGGGGGGAACCGGGCCCGGCCCGAGGAACCCGACGAGCTGCGCACCTGCTTCGAACGCGACAGGGACCGCATCCTGCACTCCACCGCCTTCCGGCGCCTCGCCGGCAAAACCCAGGTGTTCCTCTTCCCCCAGGACCATCAGCGCACCCGGCTGACCCACGCCCTCGAGGTGGCGCAGGTAGCCACCGCGGTGTCGCGTGCCGTGGGCCTCAACACCGCGCTGACCGAGGCCATCGCGCTGGGCCACGACTGCGGCCACGGCCCCGGCGGCCACGCCAGCGAGGACGCCTTCGACCCCATGGTGCCCGGCGGCTACAACCATGCCCTGTGGGGCGCCGACGTGGCGCTGGCCGGCCTGAACCTGTGCCAGGAGACGCTCGACGGCATCCGTCACCACAGCTGGTCGCTCCCCACCCCCCTCACCCCCGAAGGCGTGGTGGTCAGCTGGGCCGACCGGTGCGCCTACAGCGCCCACGACTTCGAGGACGCGGTGGCCGCCGGAGTGGTCCGCGCCGGCGATCTGCCCCCATCGGTAGCCTCGGTGGTGGGAACCTCCCGATCGTCGCAGCTGCGCACCTTCATCACCGCGCTGACCAGCTGTATCACCGAGACGGGGACCGTGGGCATGTACCCCGAGGCCGCCGAGGCCCTCGCCGCGCTGCGCGCCTTCAACTACGCCCGCATCTACACCCGACCCGAGTCCGTGGCGCAGGGCGACACGGTTATCGCCCTGCTCCGGGCGCTGGTCGATTTCTACGTCAGCCGCCCCGATCTCCTGCCCCCTCCCCCATCCGCACCCACCGCTCCGGTGCTGCGGGCGGTGGCCTATGTGAGCGGCATGACCGACCGGTACGCGTTCGAGACCGCCATCGCCCAACTGGGCTGGCGCACCGATCGCCTACCCCGCGGCGTCGATGTGCCCCGATCGCCGGGCGCCGCCACACCGGCCGGGATGTCGTAGCTGTCGGGATCAGTAGCATCCCCGCCATGGAGACGGTGCAGGACGTCGTCGGAGGCCTGAATCTCACCGGGCGACAAGCGCTGGTGACCGGGGCCAACAGCGGGATCGGCCTGGAGACCGCGGTGTTCCTGGCTCGGGCGGGAGCGACCGTGCACCTCGGGTGCCGGAACCCCGCGAGAGCGAAAGACGCAGCCGAGCGCATCTCGCAGCGCGCCCCCGGCGCCACCGTCGACCTCGTCCACCTCGACCTCGGCGACCTGGCCAGTGTCCGCACCGCTGCGCAGCGCTACCTCGACGGCGGCGAACCTCTCGACCTGCTGATCAACAGCGCCGGGGTGATGGCCGTCCCCAAAGGCCGCACCGTCGACGGCTTCGAAACCCACTCCGGGGTGGACCACCTCGGACACTTCGCACTGACCGGGTTGCTGCTACCGGCGCTCAGCGAGCGACCACGCGCCCGGGTGGTCACTGTCTCCAGCCTGTTCGCCGTCATGGGGTCGTGGCGCGTGGAGGACCTGCGCGGCGAGCGCCGCTACGAACGCTGGTCGGCCTACGCCGGCGCCAAGCTGGCCAACCTGTACTTCGCCACCGAACTGGACCGCCGGCTGCGGGCCGCCGGTTCCACCGTGGCCAGCGTGGCCGCCCACCCCGGGTTCTCGCATACCGAACTGGTCAACAACGGGGTGATGAGCGGTCGCCTGCACGGCCTGCGCGGCACGGTCGACGCCATGATGGGCTTCATGGGCCAACCCGCGGACTGGGGCGCCCTGCCGTCGGTGTATGCCGCAACGTCGCCTGACGTAGTCGGGGGCGACTACATCGGGCCGAGCCGCTTCGCCCACCTGCGGGGGACGCCGGAAAAGGTGGCGTTGCCGAGGGCGGCCAGGGACCAGCGCCGGGCGGCCCGGCTGTGGACTGCCTCGGTGGCGGCCACCGGGGTCGACTACGCCAGCCTCAATCCGTAAGCCGTCCTGCTCGCCGGTCCGGCGGTCCGGCGCCGGCGGGCCCGTTTTTGTTTCTGGGGTGCCAAAACACCGGATATCCGTAAATTCGACGCCCAGAAACGGTGGCCAAGGCCAGCGGCGGCCTCAGTCGGGCCTATTCGCTTTGGCGGCTGTCTTGGTGGCCAGCTGCGCGGCGTCGGTTTCCACCACCCAGGCCGGCGCGTGGCGCAAGGCCCAACGACGCGAGATGGTGCCTTTGAACATCGAACGCAGCGCCGCTGGGTCGCGCAGGGCGTAGCCGATATGGCCCACGACCACGATGACGACGGCTAACGCCAGCCACTGGTGCGCGAAGGTGGCCCCGGTCCGCCACGCCAGCGGCCACGGGCTGTACCAGTGCATGACCGCTCCGGTGGCCAGCATCACCACGATGACCCCGCCGACGAACGCCGCGTTGAGCTTCTGGCCGGCGTTGAACTTCCCGATGATCAGGGCGTCACGGCCGGCTTCGCGCTCGGGGCGCGCCTTTACGGACAGGCGCAGCCATCGGCGGTCGTCCGCGCTCCAGCGGTTGAAGCGGGACAGGTCCGCTCGCAGTCCCTTCCCCCAGCTTCCCGACAGCGACAACAACAGCGGAAGGGGAAGCGCCAATCCGCAATAGACGTGGATGTCGTCGATGAGCACCCGGCGACCCACCAGGATCGACAGTTGCCCCACGTAAAGAATGATGCCCGTCCCGATGAGCACGAAGAACAGCACGGCGTTGGCCCAGTGCGCGGCGCGCTCCGCCCCATCGAAGCGCAACAGCATTTTCTCGGAGCGGCGCCGGGCCGGCGATCGGGGAGTGGTCATCACAAACCGTTGCTGTTACCGATCCAGGCGTCCACCGAGTACCCCTGCTGTTCCCAGTATCCGGGGACGACTTCGTTGGTGACGGTGATGCGCGACAACCATTTCAGCGACTTGTAGCCGTACATGGGCGCTACATAGAGGCGGACGGGCCCGCCGTGCTCGCGCGTCACCGGCGCCCCCAGCATCTGATAGGCGACGATGATGTCGGGCCGGCGGGCCTGGGCGAGCGTCAGGGACTCCGTGTCGAAGTTGTCGGAGCTGAAAAAGCGCAGGGCGCTGGCCCCTGCTTTCACCCCGGCGCGGTCGAGAATCTCCGACAGCAGCACCCCCTGCCAATGGACGTCGGGCACCGTCCATCCGGTGACGCACTGGAACGTCTTGACCAAGGTGGTGGGCGGCATGGCCTGCAGATCGGTGTAGCTCAACGTCAGGGGGGTGTCCACCATCCCGTCGATGTTCAGCTGGAACTCTTCTTGCGAAACGTCAGGGAACGCCCCATTGGACGCGTTGTAGATCTCCCACTGGTTCCCGCCCGGGATCAGGTTGCTCAACCCCGTCGGGTCGTGCGCCTGGAGGGGCGCCACCACGGTGTGCAGGCCGCTTTCGATCCGGGAGCCCGCGACGATACCGACCGCTCCGAGGCCGACGATGCCTAAGAACACCCGCCGGCCCACAGGCGAGGTCCCCCCGGAGGGGTCCGGGTCCGTCGTCTCGGTACTGGGAGGGCCGGGATCCTCCGGCGGCGATTCCATGGCGCCCTACGTTCTAGATCCGGCAGGTACTAATGGATGGTCAGTTCGGAGCGGAAAATCCGGGCTTTGCCCAATCCGGCCACCGCCTGCGCGATCGAGGCGAAGACGGACGCCGCTTCTCCGTGGGGGTCGACGACCGTGATGGGCTGGCCGACATCGCCGCCGTGGCGGAGTGCGGGAACCAAAGGAACCTTTCCCAGCAACGGAATTCCGAGTTCGTCGGCCAGTTGCTGACCGCCCCCGGAACCGAACAGCTCGTAGCGCCGACCGTCGTCGCCCACGAACCAGCTCATGTTCTCGATCACCCCGCGCAGCGGAAGATTAACTTTTTTGGCCATGTAGGCGCTGCGCTGGGCGACCCGGCGGGCCGCGGGCTGCGGGGTGGTCACCACGTACACCTCGGAGGTGGGCAGGTACTGGGCCATGGACAGCGCCACGTCGCCGGTTCCCGGCGGCATGTCGATGAGGAGGAACTCGGGTGCCCCCCAGTCCACGTCGACCAGGAACTGCTCGAGCGCCTTGTGCAGCATCGGTCCCCGCCAGATCACCGGTTGGTCCTCGTCGACGAAAAACCCCATCGAGATGCATCGCACCCCGTATGCACTGGGCGGCACCATGCGCTCGTTGCGCACCTGGGGGCCGTCGTCGATGCCCAGCATCCGGGGTACCGAGAAGCCGTAGACGTCAGCGTCGAGGATCGCCGTGTCGTGGCCGGCCTTCGCCAGGGCGATGGCCAGGTTGACGGTGACCGACGATTTGCCCACGCCGCCTTTGCCTGAGGTGATGCCGATCACGCGGGTCCCGCTGTCGGGGCCGAACGCGTTGGACCGCCCCTCTTCGTGCCCGAGGGGGGCCCGTCCGGTGCTGCCGACGCCGGCGGCCTGGCTGCGCCCCGCGCCCGGGGTGGACGCCACCTTGGTGCGCAACGCGTCGAGTTCGGCGGGGGTCATCACCGTCAGCGCCACGTTGACCGATTCGACTCCTTCGAGCGGGGCGAGCGCCGCGGTGACCCGCTTGGTGATCTCGTCCCGCATGGGACAGCCGGCGACGGTCAGCGCCACGGTGACCGAGACGGCGGGACCATCGAGCGCCACGGCCCGGATCATGTCGAGGTCCACCACGCTCAAGTGCAGCTCTGGGTCGGTGACGGGCCGCAGCGCCTCGATCACATCCTGCTCGCTCAGTGCCATCAAGCCTCCGGGTGGTCCCTCTGGGAGCGCAGCGGCATTTGCACTACGACCGTAGGTAGAATACCGGTGTGCGCTGGCAACCCGAGCCCGGGGAGGGGGCCAACCGTCTACCCGACGACACGCCGCCCGTCGTAGGCGGGCGCGGCGACCAGCCGGCGGAACGCAACGATCCTGCGGTGGCCGCCGAACCGCTCACCGACGCCGAGTTTTCGGCTGCGGTCCAGGCGGTGACCGGCGCCTTCGGCGACCCCACCCGCCGCCAGGTGTACCTCTTCGTACGCGAACACGACGACGGGGCGACCGCCTCGGCCGTCGCCGCACAGTTCAACCTGCACCCCAACGTGGCCCGCCACCATCTGGACAAACTGGCCGCCGGCGGGTACCTCGAGGTGTTCGTACCGCCGCCGGCCGGCGGGGCAGGGCGGCCCTCCAAGCGCTACCGGGTGTCGGGCCGCACCACCGGCCTGGAGATGCCGCACCGCAGCGACGACCTCATGGTCATCCTGTTGGGCCGGGCGCTGGCCATGCTGCCTTCCGCCGAGGCAGAGGCCATGGCCGAACAGGTCGGCGAGGACTACGGCCGGAGCCTGGCCGCCCGGATGTCCGACAGCGACCACCAACGCTCATTCCGGGCTGCTCTGCACTCGGTGGCCGAAGCGCTCACCGCGCACGGCTTCGCCGCGCACGCCGAGGCCCGTGAGGGCACGATCGCGCTGATCCGGGAGTCGTGCCCGTTCTTCGACACGGCACGCCAGCACCCGGTGATCTGCGCCGTGGATAGAGGTATGGTGCGCGGCATGCTTTCTGGTCTGTGCGGCCACGACGTCCCCGCCACCGAATCCTCCCGGGCGCTGGGCGACGCCGCCTGCGCCACCTTCGTCTGAGCGTCGGGCAACCGTGGCCCGGGCCTACCTCGACCACGCGTCGACCTCGCCGCTGCGCCCGGAAGGAAAGGCGGCGCTCATCGAATGGCTCGGAGCGTCGGACCCCGGCCGGATGCACGCCGAGGGACGGGCGGCGCGCGTCGCCCACGAGGACGCGCGGGCCCGCATCGCGGGGCTCTTCGGGGCGCGACCCCGTTCTGTGGTGTTCACCTCGGGGGCGACGGAGGCCATTCATGCCGCGGTGAGCGGGGCCATGCGCGACGGCCGCGGTGCCCACATCGTCTGCCCCCAAGTCGAACACGCGGCGGTGCGCGAGCCGTCGAACCGCGACGCCCGGGTGACCTGGGTGCCCGTGGACCACGAGGGTCGAGTCGACGCCGATGCCGTCCTCGACGCCGTCGGGTCGAGCACCGCGCTGGTCCACTGCCAGTTGGCCAACCATGAGGTGGGAACCATCCAGCCGGTGGCGGAGATCGTCGCCGGGTGCCGGGAACGAGGGGTGCTGGTCCACGTCGACGCTTCGGCGGCGGCGGGTCATGTCCCAATCGCGTTCGAGGAACTGGGCGCTGATCTCATGTCGCTGTCGGCCCACAAGATGGGCGGTCCCCGGGGTATCGGCGCGCTGCTCGTCCGTCGAGGCCTGCGACTTCCGGCCATGCTGCTGGGAGGCGACCAAGAACGCGGCCGGCGGGCCGGGCTGGAGGACGTCGCCGCCGCGTGGGCGTGGGCTGCGGTGGCCGAGCTGCTCGGTGCCGGAGCGCTGATCGAAGAAGCCGCCCGGGCCCATGCGCAGACCGACCGCCTGCGGTGGGCGGCCCGCAACATCGCGGGGGTCACCTGCTACGGCCCCGTTGAGCCCGGGGCGCGCCTCCCCCACCTGGTGTGCCTGGGCATCGCCGGCGTGGAAGCGGAGGGGGTGCTGCTGGGCTTGGACCAGGCCGGAGTGGCCGCCCACTCGGGCAGTGCGTGCGCCTCCGAATCGCTGGAGCCGTCGCCGGTGCTGGCAGCCATGGGCGTTCCCGACGCCCACAGCCTGCGCCTGTCGGTCGGGTGGAACACCACCGATGCGGACATCGACCGGGCCATCGCGGCTTTGCCCGAGGTCGTCGGCCGCCTGCGGGCGTTGGCCGGCCCCGAGTAGGTCACCCGCTCAGTCGTCGGCGGCGGCGGAGGGGGTCCGGCGAAGCCAGTCGGCGATCTGGCCCGACAGCTTGGCCACACCGCCCACACTCCGTTCGACGACCAGCGTAAAACGTTCGCGGTAGTGGCGGACCGCGGCCTCGAACTCGGCGGAAGCCCGGGGCTCCTCTCCCCGCCGGATGTAGCTCCCCGACCGGATCCGGTCGTAGTCTCCCGAGCTCACCCACAAGATCAGTTCCCGCACCCGCCGCACCGCGAACGGGTGGGTTCGACCGAGCTCGGAGGTGAAACGCATATGCCGCGCGAAGAGGTCGTCCTCCTCCGCGTACTCCGTGGCCTGCTGGATGAACGCGTCGACGTTCATGCCCTCCACCGGTCCACCGGCGATGCGCATGAGCATGCGGCACGTGGTCATGGGGTCGCCGGTGACCAGCGCGCTGGCCCGATCACACGACAGCTCGGCCGCCCTCGCCCATTCGAGCAGCAGCATGTACAGCCCCCGGACCGGCAGACCGGCCAGCGGGGTGGACGAAAGGGTGCCGCCCAGCAGGTTCTGCAACAGGACCATGACCGTCGTGTAATAGACGTGCTCGGACAGCACGTGGCCGAGCTCATGGGCCAACACGGCGTCGATCTCGTCTGGTTGGTAGTCGGTGAGCAGTGCGGAGGACAGGATGACGCGGGGGTTGGCCGTCCCGAACGTCAACGCATTGGCCAACGGATACTGGGTGATGTAGAGCGGCGGCGTCTCGATGTCGAGGACGGAGGCCGCATGAACCTGCGCCTGCCAGGTGGCCGGGATCTGCGCCGGCCCCAGACGGACGGCATCGGCCAGAAGGATCTGCCGGACCCGCTTTTCGATGGTCATCTCGCCGAGGCGTTTGATGACCTTGTCGATGAGCGGGATGGCATGCAGCGCCGAGGTGGCGGCCCTGTCCGCTGGATGCTCATAGGACTTGGCGCTGATCCTTGGATACCGCACCGCCGCTTCGATGGCCATGGGTGCATTCTGACCGGCGCCGCCCCGCTGCGCCGAGCGGCCCGGCGGGGACCTCAGGCCAGGTCGGGTTCGGCCAACTCGCCCAGGCCGGCCAGTTCCGCCAACAGCTCGAAGGAGTGCAGCCTGGCCTTGTGATCCCAGGCGCCCGAGGTGACGATGACCTCGTCCACCCCGGTCTCCTCGATGAGCCGGTCGAGGCCTTCGGTCACCGTGGCGGGACTCCCTACGATGTGCGAACCGGTGGCCGCGCGCACGGTCTCTTTCTCCATCGGCGTGAAGTGATACTCGGCCGCCTCCTGCGGCGAAGGCACCCGGCCCGGACGGCCGGTACGCAAGCGCAGCATCTGCAGCTGGCTCGATCCGTGCAGGTACCGGGCCTCTTCGTCGGTGTCGGCCACCACCACCGCGGCGCCGATCATGGCGTAGGGCTCGGACAGGGTGTCCGAGGGTTTAAAGTGGTCCCGGTACAGCGCCAGCGCGGGAAGCGTGTTGGCCGCCGAAAAATGGTGGGCGAACGCGAACGGGAGGCCCAGGATTCCGGCCAACTGGGCGCTGTAGCCGCTCGAGCCGAGCAACCAGATTGCGGGCTTGTCCCCTTCACCGGGCACCGCGTGGATGCGATGGTAGGGATGATCCTCAGGGAACGAGCCATCGAAGAAGGCCAGCAGCTCACCCAACATGGGCGCGAAATCGTCGCCGCCGCGCAGGTCGGTGGAGCGGCGCAGAGCAGCCGCGGTCAGCTGGTCGGTCCCCGGGGCGCGCCCGAGACCCAGGTCGATCCGTCCGGGGTGGAGCGCCACTAGGGTGCCGAACTGCTCGGCTACCGCCAGCGGAGCGTGGTTGGGCAGCATCACCCCGCCCGAACCCAACCGGATCCGTTCGGTGGCGGAAGCCAGATGGGCGAGGACCACGGCCGGGGCGGATGAGGCGATCCCGGGCATGTTGTGGTGCTCGGCCACCCACAGCCGCTTGTAGCCCCACCCCTCGGCTCGTTGCACGAGCTCGGTGCTGTTGCGCAGCGCATCACCCGGACGGGAGCCTTCCGACACCGGCGCCAAGTCGAGGACCGATAGGGGGATCGCGCGTTGGAGGGGCATGTTGTAGTCAACGCCGCCCGCCCCCGCAGCCTTCCCGCCCTGCCTTGAGGGCTTACCCGGCGGCCGAGGTGCCCGGAGACTTCGCCGGCGCGGTGGTCGTCGGCGTCGCGGTGGCCGCTGCGTCAACCTTGGCGGCGGCTAAGGCTTCGGTGGCTTGCGATTTGAGCGCGGGGTCCGGGCCGTGCCCGAGGTAGTAGGTGAGCTGGGTGACCGCCGCTGAATAGCTTTTGAGGCCGAACTGCACGATCCCCAGGTACCCGTAGGCCGGGTCATAGGTGGGGTTGGCCTTCTCCTCCTCGACCAGCAGCCCTTCGGACTGGCTCAGGTAGCCGCCCTGCGCGTAAATCCAGGCTTCTTCGGTCAACGCCTGGGGCTGGTCGGGGTAGGCCGCGAGGATCTGGTTGTAGGCCTTGACGGCGGCCACCGGGTTGGCCTGGGCTTCGGACTCGGCCTGGGTGAGCAGTTGGCTTACCTTCTGGCCGCTCAACGAACCGCCCGTGGTGGTGTTGCCACCGGTGATGGTCTGTCCTGGTTGACGGGCGCTCGAGTTGTGGCCGATCTGCCATCCGACGAGGCCGGCCAGGATGACCACGATGGCGGCCGCCACCCCGATCTGCCAGCGGGCCCACGGCCGGCGGCGACCACGGCGGCCCTTGGGGGCCTCGGCGCCCGAAGCCTCGGCGCCCGAAGCCTCGGCGCCCGAAGCCTCGGCGCCCGAAGCCTCGACGTCAGCGCGCTCGACTTCAGAGGGCTCGACTTCAGCGGGCTGGGCGCCAGCGGGCTGGGCGCCAGGCGGTCCGCCGGCGGAAGGGCCCGCCGGTTCAGGCGACTCGAGCTCGCGCAACAGCCGGGCCGCGCGCGCCGTGTAGTCGTCGCGCAGTGACTCGTAATCCGCGTCGTCGATGTCGCCTGCGTCGTGCTCGGCTTCGAGGTCGTGCAACGACCGGATGAGAAAGTCGCGCTCTTCTTCCATGGCGGCACGCCGGGAATCGACAAGCCGGCTGTCGGGAGTCGATGTGCTCATTGCTCTTCCTCGGGTAGCCCGGCGGGGTCTTGGAGGGGGCGCGCCAACGCCTCTTCGACGAGCACCCGGTCTTCGTCGCTGGGGCTACCGGGAGCCCCCAAACGGCGTTTCCAGCGCCGGAAGGCCAACGACAGACCAACTATCGCGGCGACGATCGCGACGACCGGCGCCACCCACACCAACAAGGTGAACCCGTGGGTCTGGGGTGACTCCAAGATGCCGGGGCCGTAGTCGGCCACCAGTGTTGTGCGGATGTCCGCCGCGGACTGCCCCTGTTGCAGATCGGCCCGGATCAGGTTGCGGATCTCGACTGAGGTGGCGGTGTTGGATTCCTCGGCCGTCTCGCCGTCGCAGGAAGGGCAGCGGTACAGACCGGCCAGGTGGTCGACCCGCTGGTCGAGGGTCTGGGGCGTGTTGCGCTGCACTCCGATGACCAGCGCCACGACCAGCACCAGGCCGATCAGTAGCCACGGGCCCCACCGGCGAAGGAAACGGGCGCTCATCGCGAATAACTGGCGATGGCCGCGTCGATGGTGGCCGCGGTCACCCCGCCGAACCATTTTTCGACCACGGTCCCCGACGGAGCGACCAGGTAGGACTCCGGCGGGTTGTGCACGCCCCAGGTCACGTCGGCGGACGGGTCGTTGATGGCCGGCCAGGTGGCGCTGCGCCCGGTGAGGAATCCTTTGGCCGCCGAGGCGTCCGTGGGGTCGTACTCGACACCGAAGATCGTTGCGGTGCCTGCTGTGCTGTGCTCTTCCTGGAACTGTTCGAGCTCCGGCATCTCGGCTTGGCACGGCGGGCACCAGCTGGCGAAGAAGTTGACGAACACCCACTTGCCCGACAGGGCGGCCAGGTCAGTGACGCCCTTCCCCGTGATCGACGTCCCCGAGGTGACCGGTGCCGCTTTGCCGATGAGCGGGGAGGAAGCCGACACCGTCGACTGCGCAGGGGACGCCGCGAACACCGCGATGAGCGCGGCGGCCACGCAGCCGCCGATGAGGGTCAGCCACAACACCCGTCGACGCTTCGGCCACCGCCGCCTACCAGCGGCGGGGACGGCGGTCAGTGCGTCGGTCATGTCCCTGCGCCCACACCCACCGACGAGTCGTCACCCGCCGCGGAGACGGCCCGGGCGGGCGCGGCGATCCCCTCGATGGGCGCTGATACCGGATCGGTGGGCCGCCGCCGGCGTTTGCCCGGCCACGCCGAGAGCACCGTCCCTACGACCATCACCCCACCGCCGATCCACACCCACGACACCAGCGGCTCGATGAGCACGCCGATGGTGGCGGCTCCGGTAGTGGTGGAGGGGACGGCGGGCAGGGTCAGGTACACGTCGTGGAGCAGGGTGCTGGCCACCGAAGGGGTGCCGACGGTTTCGTCGGCCAGCGGGTAGGTGCTCACCGCGGGGCGGTACACCTTGCCCCCGTCGACCTGGACCGAGGCCTCGATGGAAGAGCGCTGGGAGTTGTTGACCGTTCGCAACCCCAGGTACTTGAAGGTGTGCCCGCGGTAGGTGACGCTCTGGCCGGGCGTCAGGTTGAACGACGCGGCGTGGGCATAGGAATGGCTGGCCGCGAAGGCCACCGCGATCAGCACCACCCCGATGTGCACGATCATGCCCCCGTTGGCCCGGCCGACCGCCCCCCGCCAGCCCTGGCGTCGGGTGGCCAGGACGAGTTGGCGCAGCGCGGAGGCCCCGGCGAACGCCCCCAAACCGAACGCCAGCAGGGGGTTCAGCCCCCGGATGCCGAACACCACGCACAATGCCAGGGTGCCCACGGCGGCGGCCGCGGGCCACAGCAGGCGCCGGCGCAGCAGTTCACCCGACGCTTTGCGCCACGGCAGGACCGGGGCGATGGCCATGAGGAACAGCAGACAGACCACGATGGGCATGGTCATGGTGTTGAAGTACGGGCCGCCGACGGTGATCTGCTGGCCGTTGACCACCTGCACGATGAGGGGGAACACGGTACCCAGCAACACCACGAAGGCGAAGGCTCCGAACAGCAGGTTGTTGGCCAGGAAGGCCCCTTCGCGCGACAGGGGGCTGTCGATGAGCCCCGGGGAGCGCAACCGGTCGCCCCGCCAGGCCAGCAATCCGATGGACACCGCCACGATCAACCCGAAAAAGGCCAGTAGCTCGGGCCCCACCGCACCGCCGGAGAACGAGTGGATGGAGTTGATGACCCCGGAGCGGTCGAGGAAGGTGCCCAGGATGGTCAGGCTGAAGGTTGCCGACAGCAACGACAAGTTCCACACCCGGAGCATCCCCCGGCGCTCCTGAACCATGACCGAGTGGATGTAGGCGGTGCCCGTCAACCACGGCAGGAAGGCCACGTTTTCGACGGGGTCCCAGGCCCAGTAGCCGCCCCATCCCAACACCTGGTAGCTCCACCAGGCGCCCAGGATCACTCCGCCGGTCAGGAAGCACCAGGCGAAGAGCGTCCAGCGCCGGGTTTCCACCAGCCATCCCTCCCCCACCCGACCGGTGATGAGGCCGGCCATGGCGAAACAGAAGGGCACGGTGAAGCCCACCAGGCCCAAATACAGCAGTGGCGGGTGGAACGCCACGAGAATGTGGTCCTGCAACAGGGGATCCGGCCCGGGACCGTTGGTGACGATGGGGTTGGGCGCCCGGTCAAAGGGGTTGGACGCGGTGAGCATCAGGATGAAAAAGAAGGCGGCGACGCTGTAGCCCACCACCATGGCCCACCCCACGACGGGGTCGGTGATGCGCTTGCGGAAATGGAAAGCCATGGCGCCCAGGTAGCCGGCCAGGATCAGGCCCCACAGCAGGATCGACCCTTGGAGAGCGGACCACATGGCGGTGATCCGGAACAGCAGGGGCGTCCCCGTCGAGTCGTTGCCGGCCACGTAGCTGAGGCGGAAGTCCGTGTTGATCAGGGCGTACTGCAGAGCCGCAGTGGCCACCACGGCGCCCAGCACGATCAGCCACACGTAACCCCGGCCGGTACGCAGCAGGTGATCCTTGCCCCTGGTCAATCCGATGACGAGGGTGATGATCCCTCCTACGGCTCCCAGTAGGGAAAGGATGAGCGCGGCGTTGCCCAGCGCGATGGTCATTGGCTGGCCGTCGAGGCGCACGCCGGGGCCGCTGACCCCGCAGGCGGCAACTGGGACTGGAGCCGGTCCGGGTGCGCCTCGACGTAGCTCGCCGTGTGCTTGACCATGATGAGGTCACTCAGGTAGGTCGATCCCGACCAGTGACCGTCGAGTACCACCGGGATACCCGGTTTGAACAGAGCGGAGGGTGAACCGGTGCTGATCACGTTGACCGCGGTGCACCCTCCGTAGATCGTGAAGTGCACGGTGGAGCCGACATCGCGTACGTCGTCTTCGACGGTGCCCTCGATGCGGAAATCCTCGGCGCCCAGGTGGGGCTGCTGCTGGACGGCCTCCGTGGTCGTTTTGAAGTACTCGGTGGCATTGGTCAGACCCCGGAACACCAAGAACCCGAGGGCCCCGACAATGACCACCAGGGCCACGATGCGCTGGCGTCGGGTACCCAAACCGGCGCGTCGGCGGGGGCCCGGGGGCCGCATGGTGGGGGGGCTGTCGACTACCGCCACGTGCGTTCCTCTTCGGGCAGCGAGCGCGACAGCACCCGTCCCCGCCGGATGGTCCGCGCCGCGTAGGCGACCAGGATCAGAAACGTCGAACCCCAGGCCGCGGCCACCAGCTCATCGAAGTAGCTCATTGGGAGTTCTCCCGTTCGGGGGCCGGTTGCCCGGCGGGGGCGGACGAGGCCTCGGGGGCCGCCTGCGCCGTGGGGGTAGGGGCGAGCGCGGCGGCGGACCCGGCGTCGACCGCGGCCTCCGCCCGACGTTCGGTCAGCGCGGCCGCAAAACCTTCGGTCTCGTAGCGGTCCTCGAGCTGTTCTAAACGGTAACGGTGCAGCAGGAGCCACGACAGGATCAGCAGTTGGGCCACGAAGGAGGCGGCCATTCCCACCAGCTGCCAGCCGTGGATCGACGGGTCCACTTTGAGCAGGGTGTCTCCCTGGTGCAGGGTGCGCCACCACGACGTCGCATAGTGGTCGATGGGGACGACGACGCTGAAGCAGACCGCGGCGACCGCGCTGCGCCGGGCCCTACTTTCCCCGTCGCCTCCGCTGCGACGAAGGGCCAGGTACCCGAGGAAGAGGGCGAGCAGCAGCGCGGTGAGGGTCAGGCGGGCGTCCCACGTCCACCACACACCCCACGAACCCCGACCCCAGATCGAGCCGGTGACGAGCGTCAGGACGCAGAACACCACGCCCACCTCGGCGGACGCCCCGGCCAGGAGATCCCAGCGCCGGCTGCGGGTGCGGGGCCACAGATAGGCCACGCTGGACAGGGCGCACAGGCCGAAGGCCACGTAGCAGGCGGTGGCCGCCGCCGGGTGCACGTAGATGATGCGCACCAGCTGGCCTTGGGTGACGTCCGGCGGGCTTTCGATGAGGCCCACCCACGCGGTGAACGCCGCGGTGACCAGCGCCCCCGCCCCCAAGACGCGGGTCGTCCGGTTGGCGGTACCCGTGGGCTTGGGGATCAAACTCATGCTCCCTCCAACAGGGCCCCGAAGCCGAGGACTCCGAGAGCGCAGTAGATGCTGGCGAAGGTTCCGAGCAAGGTGAACCAGCGCCATCCGTCGTCCGACGTGAGCGCGAGGGCCACCCGCCACGCTTCAGTGGCGCCCAGCAGCACCGGGGCCACCACAGGCAGCATGAGTAGGGGCAGCAGGGTCTCGCGCACCCGAAGTCCTGCCGCCATCATCCCATAGACGGTCCCACTGGCCGCAAGCCCGATGGTGGCCGCCACGGTCGACGCGACCAGCAGGCCCCATCCCCGCAGGTCGGTTCCGAAGAGAAACACGATGCCGCCGCCCAGCAGGATCTCCAACCCGAACAGCTGGACGGCCACTGCCGCCGCTTTGCCGAGGAACACCCCGGCAGGATCGAGACCCCACATCCGCAGGCCGTCGCGGGCGCCGTCGGCGGACTCCAGGGCGAAGCTGCGGGCGACGGCCAGCAGCGAGGAGAACAGCACCGCCACCCAGAACAACCCGGGGGCCGCCTGGCGCAGCAGTTGAGTGTTCTGATCGAAGGCGAACCCGAACAACAACAACACGAGCACCGCGTAGGGGGCCACCTGGTTGGTGGTCACCCGTGACCGGGCCTCGATGCGCAGATCCTTGGCCGCCACGGCCAGCGCGTCACGCCACATGGGCGGCCTGCGCTTCGGGCTCGCTGCCCCGGGGCGGGGGCGGCGTACTGCTGTCGGCGACCACCGTGCCCCCGCCGACGGTTACCGTGCGCTCGGCCAGGAGCCCGGCCCGCTCGGCCTCGTGGGAAGCCAGGACCACGGTCGCGCCGCCGGCCGCCGCGGCGCGCACCAGATTGTCGAGAAGGTCCCGGTGCTCGGAGTCGAGGCCGGCGTGGGGCTCGTCGAGCAGCCACAGCTCCGGGTTACGGGCCACCAGCGCGGCGATCGCGGTGCGCCGGCGCTGGCCCGCCGACAACTTGTGCACGGCCACGGTACGTAGCCGTCCGGCCAGCCCCAGCTGTTCGAGGGCGGGGCCGACGGCGCCGGGCGTGCCCCGCCCGGCCCGCACCTGGAAGCGGACGTTGTCTTCCACCGTCAGGTCGTCGTAGAGCCCCGAAGCGTGGCCCAACAGGCCGATCCGGCGTCGCAGTTGGCGCAGATCGCCGTACAGATCGACGCCGAGCACCTCCCCGCCGCCGCCCGACAAGGGGATCAGGCCGGCGCAAACCCGCAGGAGCGACGACTTACCAGCCCCGTTGGCCCCCCGCACCAGCACCACCTCTCCCGCCGCGACATCGAGGTCGAGACCGGAAAGCAGCGGGTAGTGACCAGCGAGCGCGACGGCGGAGCGGAGGCGGATCGCGGGGGCCATGGGGACCCCTTCACGCTAGCGATCCGGCGACTCCAATCGCCATCGCGCCCGCAGACTTCGCCTGCTCAGCTGGTGACGAGGCGGTGCAGACCGATGTCGTTGAGGGCGGTGGTGGCCCAGCGCGACAGCATGTGCAGGTCACCGGTGAGCAGCAGCAGCCCCAGCGCGGAGAGCACGAGACCGGAGACCAGGTTGATGACCCGCAGGTGACGCCGCGTCCAGGCCAGGACACCCGTGAGGCGGCCGAACGCCACCCCGAAGACCACGAAGGGCACCCCGAGGCCCAGCGAGTAGGCCACCAGCATGGCCTCACCGCGGCCCAGGGTGTGGCTGTCGCTGGCCAAGGTCAACACGGCGCCCAGGGCGGGACCGATGCACGGTGTCCAACCGAAGGCGAAGGCCATGCCCATCACCGGCGGCGCCCACACGCCGAGTTTGGAGGGGGCCACCGTGATGCGCCGTTCGCGCAGCAGCCAACGGGGCCGGAGGACACCGGCGAACACCAGGCCCATGACGATGATCACCGCGCCGGCGATCTGGTTGAGCACTTGCTGGTGGGCCTGGAGGGTCTGGCCGGCACCGCTGGCCGCCGCTTCGAAAAGGGCGAACACGACGGTGAAGCCGGCCACGAACAGCAACGTGGAGCGCATCAGGCGGCGCTGGTCGGGGCGGGAGGCGTTGGCCATGTCGGTGGCCGAAACCCCCGACATCATCGACAGGTAGGACGGAACCAGCGGCAGCACGCACGGCGACAGGAACGACACCAGGCCCGCGCCGAAGGCCACCAAGAAGCCGGCCGGGCTGTGCAGGATGAGGGAGTTGAAATTCATGTCGGCGGAGCCGGGTTCGCGCCGCGTGGAGCCACGAAACGATCCTGCCACGGCGCACCCTGCCTGAGCGAGCCAGGCCCCGCCGTCGCTGACCGACGGCTCGCCGTGGGCATCCCCCGCCACCGAGAGTGTGCACGGTACT